>Ga0255341_1000920_pt1 | contig 45270 bp, 46 predicted proteins | sample wastewater_treat_8_FD_192418 | JGI IMG/M metagenome (GOLD analysis project Ga0255341, IMG submission 192418) | Wastewater microbial communities from Lulu Island WWTP, Vancouver, Canada - plant12 | ecosystem: Engineered > WWTP > Wastewater > Unclassified | place: Canada: Vancouver, British... | reverse complement strand
CCGTAATGCTCTGGCGACCAACCTTTCCGATCTTTTGCGGTATCAAAACATGCTCTGCCGCTATGATGTCATGGCCCTCAAGTCGCTCGACATTTTTTCGGTCCACGGCTTTCCGGTCGGGCTCATCCAGTGCGAGTCGAACCTTCTCGGCATATCCGGTACCAATGGAGACAACGTCGGCAGTGGCGGCTGGTCCAACATCACCGCCAAGTTCATCAAGGCCAAGTCTTACTGCGACAACCCTTTCGAGATTCTTCACAAGGGAGGAAGAAAGGTAGTGGTTCCCGTCGAAGGCGAGTGGATCGGAGAAGGCGGCTTTTCGTCCATCCGGCGCAACCCCAGAAAGGTGGAGCTCTTTTGCGCCAACGCGGCTGAAGCTGAGTTCAATCCGGGGAAACTCGATGCCGTGCTGACCGATCCTCCTTATTTCGCAAACGTGCAATATGCGGAGTTGATGGATTTTTGCTATGTGTGGCTGCGCAGACTGGTCGGAAAGGGTGTTCCCGAATTCGCCGAGGCATCAACCCGTCACCCGATGGAGCTTACCGGGAATGAGAACATGGGAAGAGGTCTCGATCATTTCACGGAAGGACTCGCATCCGTCTTCTGCAAGATGGCGGCTGCTCTCAAGCCGGGCGCCCCTTTGGCCTTCACCTATCATCATAACAAATTAGATGCCTATTATCCTGTTGCGGTGGGAATACTCGATTCAGGCCTCACTTGTTCGGCATCCCTCCCCTGTCCGGGAGAAATGGGCGCATCCATCCACATCAGCGGTACCAAGTCTTCCATTCTCGACACCGTGTTCGTATGCCGGTTGACGGGGAAAGTTCCGGCAAGATGGATCGTCGATTCCCCAGAGGGTGTTGCCGGCCTCGTTCGAACGGACTTGGATAAACTTGCGGGAGTGAGGAATTTTATCCCCACGCTGGGCGATATTCGCTGCATCATCTTCGGCCATCTTATCCGACTGGCTGTCTGGAATCTCAGGAAGGCGTGGGATGCCGGCCTCCCGGCCGCTCGTCGCATGGCGAGAGTATCCGAATGGATCACAACCTTCGGAGCTCTGCCGTCGGTCGAGCCATACCTCGAAGATGTACTCTCAGTGAGCCCTGCTCGCCAGAATGTAAATGCCTTCGCCCGAGAACCTCAAACGTCTTATGGCACCGAAGAGACTCAAGTGGCTTTTTGAAATGGGTCCCGATGGGCTGCGGGATTAGAGGATTAGACCGAGTCAAGAGCCCGCTTTGAGAAGAATGTCGAATTCATCTTGGGATATCGTGTTACGCTGGAGGAAGAAATGCCATTGCAGCGACCATTCGAGCTGACGTGGGAAGAACTCAACGAAAGATTGGAAGAGATGGTAGACGTGACCTTCTCGGACTTGGTGTCAGAGTTTCTACTTATGCCAATGGGAAGCGGCTTTATCAGATATTCAGACTTCCGGGATGCTTATGAAGTGCTCAAACGATGCAGCCGAGCATTCGAAGATTTCACTGCGACTACCGTGAATGAAGCAATCCAGAATGACAGTAGGGTTGTGAGCGTTCTGCGGGCGATTCTGGGAATGACGGCACCGGAATGGGCTGAACTGGCACGATCCGAGTTCGATACTGACGTGACTCAAGGCTCGGCGAGAACGCTCGACAGGCGCTGCCGGGAAGAACCACTGTATGTTCGTGAATGCCTCCAGAGGTTCGACGACCGAGTTAAGCGAGCCCACCTTCGCGGGCAGCATCCACCGGAACGGCCCAAGACTATTGAAAGACTGGATGCTTTAGTGAATGCCGCCGTGCATTACATCGCCCTGGGTGCTCCGGACCATCGGGACGGAGTGATCCACCGTCTGGCCAAGTTCGATACCAAGGATGGTCTTGAGAGTCTCAAATACGCCTGTAGCGAGAACGTACCGTACGCGGTTTTGCTTTATGAGCGCTACCTCGGTCGTCCTTTTGCCGGCCACCGAGACGCCGTTTCCGAATTAGTCGGCGAAGTCATGGAGAATGCCATCGAAGAACGCCTTCGGGCGGCTGGAGTGTCGTACAGAAAGACAGGTAGGGCTGAAAGGATTCCCGGTTTCGGGCAGGCGCCCGATTTCTGCATCCCGGATGAAGTCAGTCCCGCAGTGGTTATCGAAGCGAAGATCACGAGCGATGACGGAACAGCCAGAGATAAGGTGGCTCGGATAAAGGAGCTGGAAACCCAACGCAATGAGCATGTGGCGGCTGGGCATCCGACTTATGAAGTGGTTGCGTGTATAGACGGACGCGGCTTCAGACAAAGACGCGAGGATATGCGGCAACTGCTGCTCCGCTTGAATGGAAAAGTGTTCGCCACAACCACCCTGGATCATCTCATTTCTCATACGCGCATTTGGCAGTTTGTAACGCGCTGACCGCCCATGGGGCCGGGGCAGACTGAAAGGACTGGGGCAGGCCAGGGTAGAGCAGGGTCAGCAAACGGCAAAATGGGAGTCTGAAGACCGGGAAGCAAGGGAGTCTCCGTTACGCTTCCCGTGAAACGAGACCGGCATTTCTGCCAATTTCGTCCTGTCGCTTCTTCTGATTGTCGATTTCTTCAACCACCACCAAGGGGGATCACCACATGGTTCTCTTCGCAGGAGAAGAGCACGGATGGGTTGTGTGAGCAGCACGTTGGTACCCAAAACATCGGTCTTGGGCATCCGCTGGTTCCTCCATCACTCATGATTATCGGGAACTGGCAGGTCCCACCGGCGTTTTCGGACCGAGGCCAGCAGCTCGGTCGAATCGTCACTTCTCACAGCAAGCCGGTGCCTGACAGCGGAGGCGCTGTGGTTTCGCCCACCATTAACGAATGATGCACAACGGATTCAGGAAGGGATTGCACGAATATTCTTTGATTACTTCGTGCAGCTTCCCGTTGTTCGCCCGCAAGAATGCCTGAAACTCCGGATTCTCACGCAACAAGGTTCGCCCGGCCATGATTAGCGAATCCACCTGCTGATCGGTCAGTTCCAGTGAGGTGGGCAAACTGTTGAAGAAGCTCTTCAAGCTGGTAGATTTTACCGACTCGAAAGCTATCTCGACGAAATAGAATTTCACATCAAGGCCTGCCGCCTTCAGCCGTTCTTCCTCGGCACGGATGCGCTCCTGAATCAGCCGCTTGGTTTCCACGTTATAAAGCTGCATTTGCGAATCGGTGAATGCAGCGACCGTCTGGGCAATTGAAGGCTTGCTGGCCACCTCCCCCATCGTGCGCTCAGGCTTCACCGCTGCGTTGACCAGAATTATCAACACGTCCTTTTGCGGAACGCCCAAACGGCTGAAGCCCTGCTGCATGCCGCCCATGGCATCCACCCGCTCCAGAATGGCTCGCAATCCCAGATTGTCGGAAATCCCGCCATCGACCAGATGCACATACGGATTCTCGGCTGCCCGCTCATATAGATCGCTATAACGCTCGCGGCGAATTGACTCCTGCGGGGTGGGTAACGGTTTATGGAGCGCGGCCTGCATCTCCGGCAGGGAATGGAGCTGGCAGTGCGGCGAGTAGTTCTCAAGTACCACCGTCGGAAATGCTACCGGCACCGCCGACGATGCAGTGACCGCGCGCGCTACCGGAAAATCGGCAAGATCAGAACACAGCAAATCGAACATTCCCTGGGTGAACGAAAAACGCTGACCATTCTTCAGGTCGGTGGCATTGATCTCGATGTAGGGACGCTCGTGCAGCGGAATATCCTTGAACCGCTTGCCCTTGAATATCGTGTTGTCATAAAACTCTACCGCCATTTCTGTACGGTCAAAACCGGAAAACAGGCTGCGCCACCAGTACACCGGGTTGAGTAACTGACGGATCAGCGCTCCCTGCACACTGCGACGCAGGAATGCGTCCTCGTAATCCGTAAAGAGTCGGTCGCCAAACAGCCCATAATAGGCGGCGGTAAAGCTCCCGCCTGACACCGCCGAAATCGTGTCGGTCTCATCGAGCAGTCGCACCCGCTTGCCGGCACCATCAATCTGAGTATCGCGCAACTCCTGCATAACGCCATATGTCAGCGCCGCTGCGCGGGTGCCACCGCCTGAAAACGACAACGCCACCAGATGATTGCCCGTGTACAGCCTGGTCACTGAAAACGGCCGATAGCCCGCGTTCGGCTCCACTTTCTCGAGCGGCACGTTCTGGGGTTTGTAGACACTCGCGCACCCGCCGAGCACCCAGACAAGCAACAGACCGAGCCACAGCTTGTAACCTACGATTGCCATGAAAACCTCACACTCCCAACACTGGATCACCCCTGCCACGATAAGCGGAAGCTCACATGATCAACGGCGGTAATATCACCGAAGCACATGGTGAGGTCTTGGGCCTCGATGGGGGTTTCCCCATGGCGACTCCTTCAGTCATTGTCGCCCCGGCCACGGAGGCGACCCTCTCAGCAGGGTCTGCATCAGTCCCGACGTCACTTCCCCTTCATCCTGGAGGGCCAGACCGGTCCGCCTCATCATCTCCACCAGAGCCTCCCGCAGGCCGGGTGTTGACCTTTCGCCCAGGATAATCCGGCCCTTGCCGGTCTCCAGGGCAAAAACGGTGACGGGAAAGGAAAGACCTCCCGGGAGTCGATAGACTTCTCGGCGATGCCGGATCCCCACTAATTCATGCCATTGCAGCTCGACCCTGCGGACCGGCAGCACCGGGAACCCGCGCCATGCGGGCGCAGCCGGGGAGAGCGCTCTTTCGGAGACTGCAATGCGGGTGAACATGACGGCAACGCCGTGCAGCAGGGCGACTACCCCGCTGAAGAACATCGGAACGCTCATCAGGAAAAAAGCGAGTAGCGGGGCGAGCGCAAAAACCGGCACCGTCAGCGCCAAGGCTATTAATAAAGACCCAAGGATGGCCAGGGGCAACCCCGCAGCCACCCTGCAAGAGTGGACCTGTTAACCATACACCCCTTTTCCCGGACGAAGCCGCTCGCTCGAAGGCGCCCCCCCGCCCACAGTCAGTTGGCAGCGTTCATGAACCAGAAGGGAGGAGACGTCGAACGTCCGCTAGCGAACCCGGTAGCATTCCACGCGAACCCCGCCGCCGCGATTTCCGGAAACGATCCGATCGGGCCCGACAAATTCGATAAAGGAGGTCTCTTCCTTGATCCAGTGCATCTGCTTGCCTTTGTAGGCTTTCGGCTCATGATCGTGAATCTTGTAGTGAACGTAGCCCTTACCCACGGTGTAAGTCCCTTTGTCCCAGGGGAACATTTCCCCGCATCGTACCGTCTTGGTGAAGGTGCCGCCGGGCATCAGAACGGTTTTGCCGTGAGCCGGCCCCCAGGGGGTCGGCACATTCTGACACTCCCAGACCCCGACCACGCTCTGGGCATGAAGGAGACCGCTCTCGCCGACCGGCAGAACCAGGACCCACCCCACCACCAGGACCAATAAAGCTATCCGGCTTCTGTTCCTTTCCATGTTCTTTCCTCCATCAATGGGTTCCAAGCCCTTGCCAGGCGGCGTCCTCACCACCCACAGGTCCTGCGGGATGAATCGGGTGACCCTGATGGAAGCCGAAAACCCTGACCGGGCCCCACCTTGAAGGCATCCCAGGCCGGCTCCCGCGGCATTTTTTCTAATTGCTGAGGATAGGAAATACTATAGACTACGTAAACCAATTTGTACCAATACCGATTGTTCATTGGCGGTTTATGAGATACGGGCTGAAATGACTGGTCGGAGGGTGCAGCATGAAAAAGCAGTATACGAAACCTTGCCTCAAGCCCTTGTCAGAATCCCATGTGGTCGCCCAGAGTCCTTGCTGGACCGGTGGGGTAGCCCCGGGAGGTCAGTGCAGCACGGGGGGTACGGCCGGCACCTCATGTGTCACCGGCCACAGCCAGTTTTCCTCCTAGGAGTTGGCTCGGGACGAACGCTGCGCGGTTTCCCCGGCGTTGTTCACAACACCTGGAAAACGAACTTCACTGAACCCAATGCCACGTCACTGGGGTTGGGGAGAGGTCCATGGTTGGCCGACAAGCCAGACCGCTGTTGCGGCCGGAGGTGGTGTTGCGGGAAGAATCCGACGACTGGGCCGTGCTCTTTGATCCCGACTCGGGTGAAGCCTATGCGCTCGACCCGGCGGGCGTGTTCATCGCCAGGCGGCTCGATGGCAGCAGAAGCGTGGGGGAGATTGTGCGGGAACTTGATGAGCACTTCGAAGCCATTCCTCCCGAGGTTGACCAGGACGCTCGGCAATTCATCGACGACCTGCTGGCGAAGGGGTTGGCTCTGATGAAGGGGGTGAGGGCCATGCAGGTCATGCGGATGCCCCGCTCGCTGGATCTCAACATCACCGCTCGCTGCAACCTTCGATGCCGTTACTGCTTCCATTTCGGAAGTCCGGGTGAGGTCGAAGACGACCTGCCGACTGACGAGTGGTGCGACTTCATCGCCGAACTGGGGCGGGCGGCGGTCATGGATGTGTGTCTGGGGGGCGGCGAGCCATTGCTTCGACCTGACCTCAAGCACCTCATCACCACCATTGTTTCCCATCGGATGCGCTTCAGCATCCTTACCAGCGGCACGCTGATCAGCGATGAGCTGGCGTCGTTTCTGGCCGACACGGGTCGCTGCAATGGCATCCAGGTTTCCCTGGGCGGTGCGCACGGATGGGGCCATGGTCCCCTGTTCTCACTTGAGCCACCTGGTCATGGGATGGATCAACCGGGATGATCTTCTCAGGGTCTGGCAGGAGCATCCGGATTTGCAACGACTGCGCCAGCGCATCCACACTCCGCTCTCCGAGTTCGAGTTCTGCCGCGGATGTGAGTATATCCCCTACTGTACCGGCAACTGCCCGGCCCTGGCCTACAATTTCCTGGGCATCGATCATCATCTCAGTCCCGATGCGTGCCTCAGGCGCTTTCTGGACGCGGGTGGCAGGCTGCCGCAAGGGCCGTAATGAATCCTTCACCGAAAACCGAGCCCAGGTTTCGGTCAGTCTGGACGGGGTTGACGCAGCAACCCATGAGTGGCTGCGAGGGGTCCAGGGCTGCTTTCAAGCGACTCTCGAGGGGTTGCAGCAGCTGGTGCAGGCCGGCTTGAAGCCGCAGCTTGTCTTCACCCTGATCCGGCGCAACGTGGAGCAGGTGACGCCCATCATCCTGCTGGCCGAAAGATTGGGGGCGGGCTCGATCAAATTCAACCTCCTCCAGCCGACCGAACGCGGCGCCCTCCTGCACTGCTCCGAGGAAGCATTGACGGTGAGGGAATTGGTGGAGCTGGGTTCTCGGGTGGAAAGGCAAGCGGCCACCGGCAGCCATATCCCCATCCTGTTTCATCACCCACCGGCCTTCCGACCCCTGAGCCGGTTGTTTGGCGAAAGCGGGGGCGGCTGCGCCGTTTGCGGCATCAAAGGAATTCTCGGCGTCCTCCATGACGGCTCGTACGCGTTGTGCGGCATCGGCCAATCGACCCCGGACCTTGTTTTTGGCCGTGCCGATCGGGTTTCGCTGGCAGCGGTCTGGCAGGGGCATCCCGTCCTGCAGGCCGTCCGCCGGGATCTTCCGGCGCGTCTGCAGGGAATCTGCCGCGCTTGCCTCATGCAAGGAATTTGCCTGGGGAGTTGCGCAGCGCAGAACTACTACCGGCACGGCAACCTCTGGGGGCCTTTCTGGTTTTGTGAACAGGCCTACCAGGAGCACCTGTTTCCGGCAACACGACTGCGACCGGAGAAGCGGTAGTTACAGTGCGGCACAAGCCTTAAACCGCTTAGGGCAGGTGCCTTGCTGCTCCCCTTGCCGTTGCGTTTCATGTTCATTCAACACAACGGAGAGCTTCGGCCCTAACGCGAGGACGGTAGGTTGCGTTGAGAGGAGCGAAACGCAACCTGGGTAAGGGTATCGGACTTTCGCGGCGCTGTATTAGCAGACTGCGTCCCTGGCTGTCTCTCGCTGCCTCGATGAAACCTGGACCTGTTCGAATGTGGATCAAATCTACCTTCTGCTGAATTGGTTCGCATTAAAGCCTTTTGGCTGGCTGAGCCGGTTCGACCCCGAGCGGGCCCTCCCGCAACGCGACAGGCCGAAAGGGGCTGGGATCGACCTTCAATTTCCTGCTGATGGCTTTCCACCGAGATGACAAAAAGAATTATCCTCGACTTTGGCCAAATCAGGTAGCCTCGGATAGGCTGTCCAACACCTGGTTCATCTCAGCCGATCTTCGAGGTCTTCCTGTCGGCCTGTGGCCGAGTATCCGGCAAGGCCAAGGATGCCAATCGCATCGCCCTTCGCCTGCCCGCCCTGTGCGGCACCCCGACTTTGGAGGAAGCCTAACAGGTGATAACAATCAGCCGTTCAGTCCGAGGACGATATCACCCTAATCTCAAAGCAGTGGCCCTGCCCTTCGGGAAGGGGAACGAAGCCATGAAGCGTTTTGAGGACGCTGTTGGGTTTCCCGCCGGAATCGCAGTGAAGCCGGACAGAGTGGCTTGCATTTTGCACTGGTAATTCCCACGCCGGGGAAAGCTGGCTGCTCCCTGGCGGGGCTCTTGAGACGCAAGTGGGAAGATCACAAGCTGCAATTGAATTGGTCTTTTGCATAACGAGGGGTTCAATGAGACGGATCTGGATTTCATGTTTGGCAGTCTGCATGATTTGTGTTGTGAGCGGAACGGCGGGTGCTTCAATGGTGACGGTCCTGCGCGGAGAAAATGCACCCGGGGCTGTGCTCTCCGGCCAAACCGCCAAAGGAACCGTCGTATTGACCTTCGGCAATGACAAGGTGGTGATTCACGAGCAACCCCTGAAGGGGACCGGTGTGCCCCCCATCCACCAGGACCTTGCCCGTGACAAGCTCTACTTGATTCGAGACCTCAGAGCAGTCAAGGATAGGAGCGGCTACGAGGTGCTTTACTCCCACAGTGGGTTCCATCTGGCCCGGGTGGAGAAACCCGGGGAGCTTGCCGGAATCAGGCGGCTCAGTATCAGACCGGTGAAGGGGAACAGAGTGGTGACCGAAAGAGCCACTTTTGCCAAGGGCATTCCGGACCCTGTTATCAACCAGATTCTCAGTCTGCTGGAGGAATCATCCTATGAGGGTTTTCTTTCATCCTTGGCTGAAGATTTGCAGACCCGTTATCTGTGCACCCAGGAGATCCTGGGGGCGCGCGACCTCATAAAGAAGCATTTCGAGAGCCTGGGTTTGGAAACCTATGTCGTCAAGTTCTCCGGCTCCTGCTGGCCAAAGCGCTGCACTGCCCCGAACGGATACAATGTAATCGGCATCAAGAGGGGACAATCCAGGCCGAACCGGTTCTGCCTGGTTGGGGCCCATTACGACTCGATCAACGAGGATTCACCCTGTGGGCAAGCCCCGGGAGCCAACGACAACGGGAGTGGCGTCGCAGGGGTCATGGAATTGGCCCGCGTGTTCTCGAAAGTGGATACGGAGGCCAGCATTGTCTTTGTTGCCTTCAGCGGTGAGGAGCAAGGAATGTATGGCAGCAAGGCTCTGGCCAAATCCATGGTCAGCGCCAAACCCCTGGCCAATCTCAAGGCGAGCAACCTCAAGTCCTTCATGGTGATGGACATGATTGCCTATTACAAGGAGAATTATGGTGTCCTTGTGGAAGCGAGCAACAACAGTGCCAAGCAAAAGACGGCAGCCGCCAAGTTGGTCAGACTCGGCCGGACCTATACGGACCTGGAAATAGAAAAGACCTTTGATTACGAAGGATCAGATCATCAACCCTTCCTCGAAAGAGGGATGGCGGGCGCCCTGCTGATCGAGTCCGACTGGGGGAACTATGACTACTATCATACCGCCGACGACCGGATGGAGTATCAAGACATTCCCTTTGCCATCCAGATACTCAGGCTGGCCGCTGCCATGCTCGCCACGGGAACTCGAGCGTCTTTGCCCTGGATTCTAACCAAATGAGCGGAGGAGGTTCCATGACTTCGGTAAAGCGAATCATCGTGCTTTTGATTGCCGTGCTGGCGGTTGCGGTCGGCAGCAGAGTCTTATGCGCTGCAACCTATCCCGTCATAGACGGTGAATACAAGTTGCGCGCCTCCCTCGATTCCTCGGTGACGACCGCCATGAAGACGGAGCTTTGGGCTCATGTCTGGCGACCCGTCACTAATGGCACCTACCCGCTTGTGGTTTTCCTGCACGGCAATCACGCCACGTGTGGTCGGTTTGATCCTGCTCTTGGCATCCGCCTTGATGATCGTGTCGACTATACCACAACCGGCAAGTGTCCGTTCGGCTATGAGGCGGTCCCGAGTCATCTCGGTTACGCCTACCTGGCACGACCTCTGGCGGCATACGGCTATGTGGTCGTTTCGATCAATGCCAATCGCGGTGTCAATTGCGCTGCGGGGGAGAGCAGCGATTCCGGCCTCAACCTGCGCCGCGGACGACTCGTTTTGCGGCATCTGCAAAAGCTTGCTCAATGGAATGCCAAGGGCGGCGCCCCCTCCTCTCTCGGTTTCCAGCTAACGGGTTTGCTCGACTTCTCTCAAGTCGGCCTGATGGGCCACTCGCGCGGCGGAGAGGGCATGCGCGCCGCAGTCGCTCAGTATCACGATCCAGGGAGCCCCTGGCCGGAGCGGATCGGACCGGTCACGTTTCGCTCTCTGTTTGAAATCGGACCGGTGGACGGCATGACGAGCCGGACCCTGAACCCGGTGGGTCTCGTTTGGACGGTACTGTTGCCCGGTTGCGACGGGGATGTCTCAGACCTCGAGGGGATCAGGCCGTTTGATCGGATCCTGCAGGACGCCACCGAGGCTGAGTCGCTGAGCAAATCGACCTTTCAGGTTTTTGGGGCTAACCACAATTTCTACAACACCGAATGGCAGATTTCAGACTCCATGGGTTGCCTCGGACAAAAGCCGATTTTTCCCCAATTGAGGGGATCCGCGTCGCAGCGCCGAACGGCGTTGAGGACCCTGATTCCGTTCTTTCGCTCCAACCTGGGTAGCATCCCCAAGCCTTCATTGGCGCAGCGTTTCGATCCCAGCTACCCGATCCCGGCGCCCCTGGCCTCCGAGACGACCTATGCGCGGGGCTTTACGCAAACACCGCGACCCTCAGAGAATTACGTCATTGACGATTTCGACCAGCCGACCGGGACGTCGAGCCGGCAGGTGGCCAACGAATCTTCAGGCCTGTCCCGTTACCGCCATGGCAGGGCAAGCGCCAACCAGGACCCGATCCAACGAGCGGCGGCGGTTGGTTGGAAGCACGCAAACGGCTTCCTGCAGGTGAATGCCGCCCCCGCCGGCCAAGGGGTTGACGTCGGCGCCTATGGCACCCTGGAATTCCGCATCATGCTGCGCTGCTTTGGCAAGCTGTGCACGTCGCTGCCTGACCCGACCGGAGACGTCGATTTCTCCATCGCTCTGGCCGATGCCAATGACACGCTGTCTCAGCCGATCACGCTGAAGGCTCATGCCGTGGTGACCCGGCCGGGTGGTGTCTTTGGCAGTGGCTACTCTGCCTACAACGAGGTGTTTCAAACGGTGCGCATCCCGCTGGAGGCATTCACAGAGGCCGATCTGTCGCATCTGCGCGGTGCGCGTTTCACCTTCGATCGCCAGCAGAAATCTTCGATCTATCTGGCCAATGTAAGGCTCACCAAGACCGCTGCCGGAGAAACCGTCTTCGCCTCGGCCATTCCAGCCAAATGCGGGACCGGTTCCGCAGCCCGGGCTGAGGCTCAGAGCGAAGCGCCACCGGGGTCGAATGAGATTGTCGCAATCCGCCGCATGGTTGGGGTTCCCGCCGTGGAGATCGAAATCACCTCGACCCGACCCTTCCCGGTGGGTGGTGCTCTGCCCGCGCTGGTGATCGGCGCGAAAACCTTCACCGTGTCGCGCTTTCCGTCCGGCAGCACGGATCGTTTGGTGTTCACCATTGAGAACAGCGCCTTCGAGGCTCTGGAGCAGGGAGCTGAAATGAGCGTTCGCGTCGGCGGTGCAGGCGTCTGGAGATTTGGTCCATTGGATAAAGCAATCACCCACTGACGAACCAGGCGGGAAGAGAATTGACAGCGTTCCGTGGGAGCTGCGGAGCAAAGATCAGGGTGGTGTTCCGTGAACCACAGCTGGTAGGCGATGGACCGGGTCCTGCCCCCGTTTGAAAAGCGAGTCGGTCTTGTCGTCACCCCCAGACAATCCCGACCTTGGTATAAGGTTTCCCCGCGGCCCGCTCCAAATTTCGTTGGGCCGGAGCATAGGTGAGATCAATTTTCGCGGCGACCTCGTAATTGGTTACGGCCTCTTTCCGCTGGTCCCGGACCTCGTAGTGGCCGCCGGATGGCGTATACCGCACCGCATTGCCCAGCAGATTCACCAACACCCACACGATCTTGTTGGGATCGGCCAGAACTTCCGGCAGGTCTTCGGGCACTTCCACCGCGAGAGCAAGGCCTGCGGCGTCGGCCTGGCTTTTGATGGTCGTGCTTGCCTGCAGGCTCAGAAAGCTGGGCGCCACCGGTTCCAAAAATACCTCCAGCTTGCCGGCCTCAATCTTGGGCAGGTCCAGCAGGATCCTGGTGCGAAGGGTTTTCAAAATCCGTGACTTTCGCTGTGACGTCCTAGAGCACCACCTGGCTGCCCAGCTCCACTACGCGCCCCGGAGGAATGCCGAAGAAGTTGGAGACATTCCAGGCATTGCGCGAAAGGAAGGCGAACAATCCCTTACGCCACCGCACCATCTTGCTGGGACCACTGGTCAGCAGGGATTCCCGACCCAGATAAAAGGAGGTGGCAAAGGTGTCCACCTCTACGCCGTGCTCGTTCAGCAGATCGATGACTTCCGGGATATTGGGAGTTTCCATAAAGCCGTAGGAGGCGATGACGCGATAAAAACCGAGAGTTTTATCAGTTATCATGATGCGTTGCGCTCGCGGGACATAGGGCGTGTCGGTGGAAACCATCGAGAGGATGAACACTCTTTCCGGCAGGGCTTCAATATGCTTCAGCAGGTGCAGCAGCACAATGGGGGTGCCCGATGGCGACACCGACAGGAAGAAGGCGGTGCCGGGAGTGCGCACCAGTTTGTACGTGGTGATGTCGCCAATCAAGACGTCAAGGGAGACCCGGGATTCCTCGAACCGCTTGCGGAGGATCTCCCGCCCGTCGCGCCAGGTAACCATGATGAGGAAGAGGAAGACGGCGACGCTTACTGCAAACCAGCCGCCGTCAAAGAACTTGAGCAGATTGGCGCCGAAGTAGGAAACGTCGAAGCAGAGGAACATACCGGCGAGCAGCAGGGCCTTCCACAGCGGCCAACTCCAGACATAGCGGGTGACGTAGAAGTAAATCAGCGTACTGATACACATGGTGCCGGTCACCGCAATGCCGTAGGCCGCGGCCAGGTTGCTCGATTCTTTGAAGGCCAGGGCGAGGCCGAGACAGCCGATCATCATCATCGAGTTGACCCAGGGCATGTAGATCTGCCCCTTGGTTTCGCCTGACGTGTGCACGATGCGCAACCGCGGGCAGTAGCCGATCTGAATGGCCTGCTGCATCAGGGAAAACACGCCGGAGATCATGGCCTGGGAGGCAATGACGGCCGCAGTGGTGGCCAGGGCCACCATGGGATACAGCAACAGCCGCGGTACAAGCCCGTAGAAGGGATGGACGGCTGCTTCGGGATTCTCCAGCAGGAGAGCGGTTTGCCCGAAGTAGTTGAGCAGCAGCGAGGGGAAGACCAGCATGATCCAGGAAAGGCGGATGGGGCCGCGCCCGAAATGGCCCATGTCGGCATACAGCGCTTCACAGCCCGTGATGCAGAGAACTACGGAGCCCAGCACTACCACTCCATGCAGGTGATTGACGGCAAAGAAATTTACCGCATGGCGCGGATCCACGGCCGCCAAGATCCCCGGCACCCTCATGACCTCCATCAGCCCCAGCAGGGCCAGAGCAATGAACCAAAAGATCATGATGGGCCCGAAAATCTTGCCGATGCGCTCCGTCCCCTGGCTCTGAACGAGAAAAAGACCCAGCAGGACACCGCAGGAAATGGGCAAAACAAAAGGTTGGGCTGCTGTGGTGGCGACATTCAGCCCCTCCATCGCCGAAAGTACAGAAATAACCGGGGTGATGAGCCCTTCGCCGCACAGGAGGGCGGCGCCAAAGATGGCCAGGAGCCCCAGCTGGTTTACCCGGCGGGGCGAGACGCTTTCTCTCCCTTTGCTCAAGAACAACGCGGCCAGCGCGTAAATCCCGCCCTCTCCATGGTTGTCGGCCCTCAGGATGAACATGACATATTTCACGCTCACCACCATCGTCAGCGACCAAAAGATCAGGGACATGACGCCGAGGATGTTGTCCGGGGTCATGGTCATGGCGTGCGAGCCGTGGAAGCATTCCTTGACGGTATAAAGCGGGCTGGTGCCGATATCGCCATAGACCACCCCCAGGGCTCCCAACGCCAGGAGCAGCTTCTTCTTAAGATCCTGGCGCTCGCTCGCATGGCCGTGGGCGGCAGAAAAGGCAGTTGATGGCGACGCAGATGGGGGCGGCTGCTCCTCCTCCGGGTTGGAAGCTACGTTCATGATCACCCTCCAAACCATTTCTCGAAAGATTACGCCTGACAGCAATCCCACCGGAGACGCTCTTCCCATCGAAACCCGCGAGGCTGCCGTCAGGCTTCGACCGCCCCGACAATTCCTCCACCTGGCAACAATACCCCCAACTAGCGGTAAAATGTAAGGAAATTACCTCCTGCGGGTTCTGGGTAACAAGTCCGTCGAGGATTGTCAAGCACTTCTCCTGGGCCCTGTGGCCTCAGCTCTGGAGGGTGGATGAAGATAGCTTTGGGTACTAAGCAACTGTCTCAAAACTCTCTTCTGTTAATGAGAGGGGCTGGCGGTGGGTTGAGCTTCGGTCTGCGGTTCCAGCTGTTGCGAGTGTCAAGTCTCCAGGAGGGAGTCACCCATTTCCTCTTCCAGGCAAGCTTCCAACCTGAAGAGTTCTTTCTCCAGTTGGGGCATGGCGGTGGAAAGGGCCTTCAGATTGCCCGTCTTGCCTGCTTTCTCCATTTCGTATGCCGCCTCCCGCAGCGCTTCAGCACCGACATTGGCGGCAGCTCCCTTGATGGTGTGAGCCTGCCGCTCAGCACTCCGGACACCAGCGGCACCGATGTATTCCTTCAGCGCTGCCACCTGGATGGGGACATCCCCAAGAAAACCGGTTACGAGGGCCGTCATCAGTTCCCGGTCGCCCGTCGGTCTGATCAATAGACTCTCCCGATTGAAGCCAGGTAAGTCCTCAATCGTCTCGAGCGATCCTCCTGGTTCAGCATCTAAGATTGCCTTGCTCCTGATGGTGTCTTCCCGCCCCCTCTCCCTCCGGTCCGAGAATGTCGCGTGTCGCATCATGAGCCTCGCTCTTCTCGTTGCCCGCTTCAACCGGTTCAGGTTGGGTTTTGTCGATTTCATTCCCGGGGGGCAGCCACTTCGCAAGCATCGCCGCCAAAGCCATTGGGCCGACCGGCTTGACCCGGTAATCGTTCATGCCGGCCTCGAGGCATGCTTTCCGGTCCCCTCTGCCGGTATCGGAGACCTAGAAGCGAATGACCCCGGAAGTCTCGTCTTCTTTATCCAGGTCGGCCCGGATGATCACCTCGCCACGGTCGCTGAATTCCACGGCGTTTCCCCCCAGATTGACGAGAACAGGCCAGCTCCACGCTGGTCCTGTCCGTGGCCATTACCGGGCGGGTTGCCTATGGTCGAGACTCGGGCAAGGTGGTTTCGACCCCTTGCTACTACCGATTCGTCGGCTTTTCAAACCTCACGAAAACCGACAGCGCGGGACCGAGAGGAATGCGCGACGCCTGCACCGCCAAGTTCGGGCAGGGGGCCCGCATGTGCACGACGCAAGAAAGCCACACCTCCTGTCAACAGCCCTCCAACAAACCCGCGATCCTTGCATGGGTCAACCCGTCCCACATCAACGTTCAGTACCTGTCCCAAACCGATGAGTTCCTGGCAATCGACGCCCCGAGCGGGATGATCGAGAGCTCCGACCTCAGCGGGGAGAACGCGGTCGCAGAGCTGAAACGATTCATAAAAGCAACGAAAAATCGTTTTGACACCCTTCCCGTAATTACATTGCGAATTTTCGAAAGTCTAACGCTCTTTCTTGCTAAATGCCCCTTTGACAAACGGATAGACAATACAGATGAATGAGAGCGTGAGGAGAATGGCGCTGAGCGGTCTTGTGAAAAAGACCGTCAGGTCATTTTCGTGCATTGCCATGGAGACTCTGAAATAATCCTCGGCCAAAGGACCCAGGATCAGACCCAATATGAGCGGCGCCACGGGAATATCGAGACGTCTCATCCCGTAGCCGACTAACCCGAAGACCATGGCAAACCACACGTCATTGATGTCGTTTCTAAGTGCGAAAGCCCCGATGGAACAAAAAACGACGATAAAGGAGGCGAGAATGGCCTGGGGGGCGCGAAGAAGCTGAGCGAAGACCTTAGCGGCCCCAATTCCCATGAAAATCATGATGAGGTTGGTCAGCAAAAATCCTGCAAAGATAGTGTAGACGAGGACCTCGTTCTGCAGGAAGAGCATGGGGCCGGGATTGATTCCCTTGAGCTTGAAGGCACCCAGCATGACCGCCGCCGCGGCGCTGCCCGGAATGCCAAGCGTGAGCAACGACATCATGGCGCCACCGGTAGAAGCATTTGCCGCCGTCTCGGGAGCCGCCAGTCCGGCCATACTTCCTGTTCCGAACTGCTCTCCCTTACTTATTTGCCGCTCGACACCGTATGTGATGAACGCAGCAATGGCTGCTCCCGCTCCGGGAATTGCTCCCATGATCGTCCCGATTGCCAGGCCACGGAGGATCGGACCTTTGAAGGAATATATATAGCGAGGACTGGGCATATCTGTCCGGACCTTACTCATTCCGGTATTACCCGTTAGGGTGGTATTCTCCTGCTCGATATTGTCCAGAACTTCCCCGATGGCGAACAGCCCGATCATGACGATGATGAAATCAATGCCGCTCTCCAGCATGGATGTTCCAAAACAAAAACGGCCCGTTCCGAAATGAGGGTCCAGGCCCACCGTGGCGAGAAGCATGCCTATGACCAAGGAGATAATCGCGTAGACAACGGATCTATCAGCAAGGGCAACCACGCTTGCAAGACCGAAAAACACTACCGCGAAATACTCCACCGTGGAGAACTTCAAGGCTAATCGAGAGAATGGCGGTGAGGCAAATGTCATCACCAAGCCGCTGGCAAGCCCGCCGATGGCCGAAGTAGTGATCGCCATGCCAAGTGCGAGCGAACCCTGACCCTTCTTCTTGTTGAGCGCATATCCTTCCCAGGTCTGCGGGACGTTCATGGGGTCTCCCGGGATGTTGAACAGGATCCCCGTAATCGTCCCGGCATAGCAGCCGCCGCAATAAATACCCACCATGAGCAGTATGGCTGGAGCCAAGTCCATAAAATAGGTGAAGGGAAGCACCAGCACGATTGCATTCACCATGGTGATGCCCGGCAGCACCCCGGCAAGCATTCCTATCGCCAACCCGACAACCATCATCAGGAGGTTGAGCGGGTGAAGCGCCCCGACAAATCCAGCCCATAGAAACGTATTAGCTTCCACCTGTGTGCTCCCCCATAAAGGATACTCGGCTCAAAAGATGCCGAGCAGCTTGTAGAGCGCCGTCGTCAGATCATGGAAAAAGAACCTTCCCCTTGGCAATGGTATGTAGATCCATTTGACGAAAAGGAAGGTGATGAACAGCGTACCCACGGTTGAAATCAGCAGCAGAGCCTTCTTGTTGCGCCACCTGCCCAGGTAAGTGAAGACCGCAAGAAAGGCAAGGCACCCGGTCATGAACCCCATGATTTCTATCGCAGCGACAAAACCGAAGAGAACCAGGATGGCAATCCCAAGCACTTTTGAGTTTCGCCGCGGCTCCTCCGAGTCTGTTTCTACCGTGACAGCGGTTTCGGGCTTTGGCTGTTCGCCTTGGATCAGAAGTGCTATGATCTTCGCTACACTCAGGAACATGAGAAGGGTCAGGAGCATCCTGGGCCACATGTCGGGACCGAGCTGCCCCGGTAGCTTGCCTGGCGCCGCAATCGCACACGCATTGATGTACAACGCGACGCAGAAGGCAACGATCAGGACCAACCAACCGATCTGCACGAATACTTCCCTGTTTCTTTGCATGGGATCGTCTCTATTTGATGTTCATTTCTTTCGCGAATGCATTGAGGGCTGCAAACTCATCATGCACCTGCCTGCTGAAATCCGCCGGTCCGAGGAAGCTGTCCGGCTCACCCATTTCATCCTCCAGGTATTTTTGCCAGGCAGGGGTCGCGACTATCTTTTTCAGAGTGTCCTCAATGGATTTAACCGCCTCCTCCGGGGTTCCCTTGCGAACCACGAGCCCTCTCCAGTTAGGGATGGCGATCTCATAACCGAGCTCGTAAGTGGTTGGAACGTCGGGAAAGAACTTGGAGCGCTTCTTCGAGAACATCAGGATAGGCCGGAGCTGCTTCGCTTCAATGAAAGCCCTTACGTCGCCCGGCTCTTCATAGAGCACATCCACATGTCCCCCAATGGGAGCTATATATCGTTCCGCAGGCTTGGCAAACGGAACGCTAATGAACTTTAATCCTTTCCCGGTCAGGTATCGGACGGAAATGTCATCGATATTGCCGTGGCCGTGAATGGCAACCTTCAGGGGCCTCTCTTTGGCAATCCTTACAAGATCCTGTGCGTCCTTGATCGGGCTGTCGTATTTTACAAAGAATGCGGACTCCTGCTTCACGAGACGCGATAGCCACTCAAAATCCTCCATCTTGAACTCACCCAGCCCGATAGTCGCCCATGAGCAGAGAATTCGCCCCATGTAGATGGAGATACTATGTCCGTCGGGGCGGCTGGAAACCAGTTTCGTCAGGGCTGCGTTTCCACCTGCGCCCTGATGATTTGTTACAGGGAATGGAACGCTATACTCTTTTTCCAGAATTGGGGAGATGAACCGGGCTAGTTGGTCCGCTCCACCTCCTGGCCCGCTAGGTACCAGAAGGTCAACCGGATGATTCGGGTATTTGTCTGCCGCATGAGCTGTCCAAATCCCTGCCATCGTGATCACAGAAAAAACCAGGCAACCACCAAGAAGTATTTTTTTCATCATTTGTACGCCCCTTTCTCCATAATTTACGCATGGTTGTTTGTTCTAAACGATTTCCTCGCAGCGCCGCTACCAATAGACTTTGATGTGATGAGCAGCGACGACTACCGCAAGTGCCAGTATGATGAAGGGCAAGTACGGCATGAACTGCAAAACTATTCTTCTCAGGTCCGTCATTTCGTCCTCAAAGCTAGACTTTAAATGGCAGAGGCCAAAAGTAGTTGATGATGTAGAGCAAGGCCACGGCACCCGTGATAGTGCCCAGCATCGGCTTCAGGTAGCGCTCTGGGATGAATTTCTGCGTCTTCGAAGCCAGCCATGCCCCAAGAATAGCGCCGCTTGCAACAAAGAGTCCGAAGCTCCAGTCGGCAGGCGTGTAATTGCCTGTCAGCATCGGCATGGTAATGGTGTAAGCGATGAGGCCTGTCGCTGATAGGGTGATGACATAAGGGATGGTTGCGGCAACGAGCACGTACAGAGGCAATCCATAAAAGGACACCAGGATCGGCACCAGAACGAACCCGCCGCCGACGCCAAGGGTAGAAGCGGCTATAGCGACGAAAAAACCTATGGCAAGCATTCCGACAGTGCTGAAGCTCTGCTCTTCTCCCCAGTAAGCGATCTTGATTCGCTTCAGGGAGCGTTCGATTGTAGCGATTTTGAAATCTGGAGGAAGCCCACAGGGCGCCTTTCCGGCCGCGACGCATTCCTTGACCAACCTGTCGAATTTTTCCTTGAAGGCTCTTTGTCGGACGGTTCTCCTGAGATACCAGGGGGTAACTTGCATGCACAGATGAATAGACATGATCAGGAGGGCGATGCCTATGATGGCCTTGAATGGGACCGGGTCGTTCAACAGATAAACCCTGATGAAGGGACCGATAGGGGCGCCGAACACCGCACCGACGCAGAGCCAGAGAGCCAGGTCCAGATTCCACTGCTTGCCGCGGCGAAACCCCAGCAGCGCGCCGAAGGGATTCAGAAAGGTCACGACCAAAGAAGTGGGGCTAACGCTGATACCATTGAAATTGAGAATAGTCATCATGTAGGGAAGAGCGAAAATTCCGCTCGCCTCTCCGACGATCCCCAAGGTGTAGCCGGTCCAGAAGCCCAACCAGAGCAGATGCCAGATGGGAACCATAATGCCTGCGACCGGGAACGTACGATCCGCTCCCGGCAGGAAACCATATTGCAGGAAACACACAAGAACCCCGAGCGCGAATACCCCTCCGATCATCGGTGCCTGATCACGCAGGAATTCGTGCAACATTGGATGCGGGACCTTAAAAGATTCATCCAAGCCGGCTGCAACGATCACTGGTTCTCCAACTTCTGTTGTCATTGTTAATAGTACCCTGTCATGCTGCTATGAGAGCATTCAAGATCTAGAGGGCTGATTTACCGATATATTTTCTCTTCACGCAGAGGTAATCTTTCCATTTCCTCCACGCCCGCTGCCCCTCGAAGAGCTCCTCATTGGGATCGCCGATGGGAAAAGGAGGAGGCTGAGGCACGTCCGAATCTTTCCAAATCCCTTGGCGCTTGCGCTCTTCCCGCTGGTCGATCACCCAGTCGTTGTAGCTCTCGTAAACGATGTGGCCCTCAGGGGCGTCTAAGGTCGCCGCACGGATCCTCCCATCGAGCTCACGGTAGAGAGCCTGATCTTCTTCAGTTATTTCCATTGGCTCTACATCCAACTCGTATCCAGCTTCCTGCAGTTCCTTTCCGGCTACCGTGGCGAAAATTCTTTGATCCCGGAGGCTAAGAAGGTTCTTGTGGATCCCGATGTACCTGTCACTCGTCGGGTGCCCCAGCGGCTTATGGTCCCTGGTCGCGCCCCGGCTCTTTCCGATCTCGCTCCTGTGGAAGTCATGCATGGATTCGAAGTACTCTTCACCAAGAAATTCGCAGATCGCCTTCAGCAAGGCTGTAGGATTCTTGACAAGCTCCTCATACTTCACGTCCATCCACTGGTCGGAGCCCAGCTGTTCCCGCCAGGGCTTCACGGCGTTCCAGCACATCCTCCAAATTTCGGCGGCACAGAAAATATTGGTGGGGCCGAAACCGGACTCGAGATAGTCGGCACTTGCGTCGCGTCCATCCCTAGTGATGTAGATAAATTGCGCGTTTGGAAAGTCTTCCAGAATTTCTTTTACGAAAAAGAGGTTGTAAGGCGTTTTTTCGCCCCAGCGCGGCTTTTCCCCATTTTCTTTTGCATAGCGCTCAAACATGGCACAATAGATGCCGGCAAAGCTCCGCTCCCTGGCCGTTGAAAGAATCTCGTCAACAATCGTGCGTGGGTTGACTTTCATTCCCCAGAAAGGCGTCTTCAGGCCGAAGACCATCTCTGCCGCCAATGTCCTGAAATTTTCGTCCTTGTTTAAATCTCCGAAGGTATGACTATAGGGTCTGAAGCGCGAATAGTACCAGACCACCTCTGGGACCGCTATCCGTGGATGGCAACCAAGCATAGCCATGACCAGGGTCGTTCCCGATCTTTCCGCGCCGATCATTATGATCGGCCTCTCGTCCAACCGTATTGGCATATCCTATCCTCCCAAGTATGTTATGGTGATTTCTCAGGAATGGATTGCAAGGCACGTGCCACTGTTAGTATATTTTTCAACTGATTGATTTTATGGATAATAACCTTGAGGTCATCGCGTAATGCACGAGGACGCGCTTGCAACAATCGAATGATCGATGCCGGGAATGAGATATTGCATTCGAAAAACGCAAAGATGATGGTTCACCAGCGTGAACCGGGGAGGACTCAAGTCCCAGAGGAGCTCAGCTTTCTCCATAGTGTGTTGAGACTGATACCGAGTCGCTTTGCAGCCTTCTTTTTGTTGTATCGGGACTGCTCCAAAGCCTCCTGAATGATCATCGACTCAAAGTCCTCCAGTCGCTGTTTGAGGGACCTTTGATCTACTTCAGGAATTGATCTGCAAGGAACCGTGTCTTTACTTTTAATCAGGGTGTGCCCCCCCAGTTCGTCGAGCAGATGAGCAAACAGTCGATCGTCGGAATCCCTGTCGCCGAGAAGCGTCGCATACCGCGTCATGAGCGCGTCGAGTTCACGGATGTTTCCAGGCCAGGGGTGACGCTTCAACTGCTCAAGCATTGCGAGTCCGATGTATTTTGTCCCGTTGCCGGCGCGGTTCAGGCATTCCTGCGCAATCAGGGGAATATCGTCCAGCCTCTCTCTCAGTGGTGGGATTATCAGCTTCAGGATCTCCAGCCTGAAATAAAGATCCATCCTGAACTTTCCATTTAAAATATCGGCCCAGAGATCCTTGTACGAGGAACTGATGATCCGAACATCCACGGGGACGACTCGATCCCCGCCGATTCGCATGATCTCTTTTTCTTCCAAGACTCTCAACAGCTTGGCCTGGAGGCTGGATGAAAGGTCCGCGATTTCATCCAGGAAGATTGTACCCGTGTTGGCAAGCTCGAAGAGGCCGATCTTCCCGCCCCTCTTGGCTCCGGTGAAAGCGCCCTCTTCATAACCGAACAACTCGCTCTCGAGAAGCGACTCTGGAAGCGCGGAGCAATTGACTGCAATGAAGGGACTGTTCCTTCGTTTGCTGAGGTTATGAATGCTTTGGGCAAAAAGCTCCTTTCCAGTTCCTGTTTCACCCTGTATGAGAACCGTTGCTTCGGTTTCCGCATACCTTCTGGCTTTACTCAGCAAATGGGCCATGCTATCGCTTCGATGGACGATCTGATCCACGTTGTACTTGGTCGTAAACCGCTTGGCATAGAGGGTTTCCCGAAGTTTCCGCTCAATATTCTGAATACGCGATGCTTCCTTTACAGTGGCGACAACGCCGCAATTCTCACCATTGACGATCACAGGGATGGCATTGATGATAATGTTAACGTTGCCGATGCGACGGATGATGTCTGTCTCGGGCCGCCCGGTTTCCAACACCTTCAAAAGCCCCGTCGCCTTGGCTACAGCAGGCAGAGGGTGCCCTATTGCCCTCTGCAGTTCGATCCCCAAAATGTCCGCCGCCGTCTCATTGAAAAGTTTGACCTTCCCATCGGTATCGATGAGGATCACCCCCTCCTTTATAGTTTGCAGGACGGTTGTGAGCCTGGTGGCATCCTCTTTTTCACGCCTTCTCGCCAGAGCAATAGCTCTGGCTTCCTGAAGCGCATGAATTATGGTGTCTTGCGAGGGCAAGACGATAAAGCCCCTCCCGCCCAAGGACGAAATGATGTCCCGGCAGACTCCGCCTCCGACGATGCACCTGGTGCCGCGTTCGACAGCCGCAGTGATGCCGTTCACCAAGTCCAGCGTCGAATTAAAGACAATCTGCTCCACTTTGACGGATAGAAGGTTTTCAATGATATCCAGGCCCGGAATCGGAGACCCGAAACATGTGAGGCCCAAGGTGGAATCATAGTCTTTAGCTTTTAGCAGGGCGTTGAGAATATCTAGATAAGTGCGCTCGATCTTCACCACCGGGTGACCGAGCGCCTTAATCAAAAAGCTGCCCGTTCCCCACCCGCCGAGGATGACCTCGATTCCATCATCGAGTAGAGTGCGTGCCACTGAAACAGCCTCCTCCATCGAAGCCAGACAAATTCTCAGGCTCTCTACTCTCGGATCAATGCATTTCTCGACGATCTTTCCAATTTCGATGGAGTTGGAAACGAACGCAAATTTGAGCCGGGGATGCGGCATCTTGTGCTCCGGTTGCTTAGGCCTAAGATTCGTGCATGATCAGAGGAAGCTAAAAACCCTCCTGAAGGAAAATGCCAGACGAATTAAAATTCTATACATCAAATAAGTATATTCCAAGGGGTGCTAGGAATTCGAGAGCGATTCAAAGCGTTAGCAGCAAAGAGAAGCCCTCTGTGGCAATGTGACTGAGACACCTCCCCTGTGATAAATTAGAGTCGAGGGTGGGGGAGGAAACAACAATGAAGGAGGTTACGTGGATGAAAGAAGGCCTGCTCAATGCAGGCACCCCTGAGGCGACCGAAAGCGAGCATGGCAAAGCGAAAGGAACCGCGGCCCTCCCCCAGATGAGCGGAAGGTTTGGCTTGAACAGCAGCAAGAGCGAGCCAAAGAGAGCCGTATTACGGAAATCCTTGAGGTCTTGACACCGCATCTGGAACCACCGTCGGTTTCCTACGAGAACGCTCCCGTACGGGCTGCGCATCGCTATATCCGAAATCGATTGGATCAGTTTGATTACCCCAGTGCGATAGAAGCCGGACTCCCCATTGGGTCAGGAGAAGTCGAAAGCGCTCACCGTTATCTCATCCAAGAAAGACTCAAGATCACTGGACACAAAAGAACGCCCACCACATGTTGGCTCTACGTACCGTGCGCGCCAATGGCGACTGGGAGCAACACTGGCAGGCTCAGAAGAACCACTGACCTGAGATCGCTAACGCTTTGAATCGCTCTCGTGTTGTTGAGCGGATCACCAAATCAGACATTTTGTGCAAATATGGGGTGCTGATCGAATAGCCCGCACGCCTCCCCGCGTTGAGCCACTTCTACCAACAAATGGGCCTGCACCTCGGCTCTCCCACGAGCAATGTTCCCATCTACTGATCAGTTCGTGATCTTCGACCAACACATCCTTGCCTTTTGGCATTCAACATAGTTGAGCGGGTGCGCCCGCCCCCATGCCTTCACATTTTTGCATCCCTCAGCACTATCTCTGGCTCTTACACGAGGCATGCACGGCCTTGCTCCACTCTTGAGCCAACCTTATGTCGAATATCCGGAGGAATTTGATCAGGAATTTGCTTTCTGACACTTTTCGAGTAGCACGTGTCGTAGATAAGGGCATTTTTGTGCCGATTTCCTGGTATGTGAAGACAAGAACCACCATGGTGTGACACCGTGGCGGTCACAGTGCGAGACAGTGAGCCGCAAATTGTCATCTTGCGCAGGGAAGTATGAATCGCGACCAAAGGAATCTTACCATAGAAAATCAATCCCGAGCGGTTCCTCCCGCAACGCGACAGGCCGAAAGGGGCTGGGATCGACCTTCAATTTCCTGCTCATGGCTTTCCGCCGAGATGACGAAAAGAGTTATCAGAGGACTCACACGTTTGCTGGCGAAGTCCTTGTTACGGCTGTCATCGAAATGAGGCCGGAGGTTAAAGGAGGTTGGTTCAAGGATTTTCTAAATGGAGATCCAGTCCATGGACGAGAGAAGCGTGACCGATCGTTCCCGCCCGAATCCTATTCTGGAGCTCGCCCACGCTCCCTCCATCCCAATGCAGATCAAAGAGCTCATGTCGGAGTGTGGCCGGATTCTCATCGTGGACGACAGTTACACGACTCGGAAAATGCTGGCCCGCGGGCTGGAGCAGCAGGGACACAGGGTGGCGCAGGCGCAAAATGGCCGCCAGGCGCTGGAAATGGTCAGCTCTGAACCGTTCGACCTGGTGCTCCTTGACGTTGTCATGCCGGAAATGGACGGCTACCAGGTACTGCAGGAACTCAAGGCTCATAAGGAGTGGCGTGATATCCCGGTGATCATGATCTCCGCCATAGACGAGATGACCAGTGTTGTGCGGTGTATTGAGATGGGAGCCGAGGACTACCTGCCCAAGTCCTTCAATCCGGTGCTGCTGAAAGCCAGGATCAATGCCTGTCTTGAAAAGAAACGCTTGCGCGACTCGGAAATCGAACAGCAAAGGAAGCTCAACCAACTGAACAGGATGCTCGAAACCCGGAACCGCTTCATTCGCGAAACATTCGGCCGGTACCTCTCCAGTGAGATCGTGGAAAGCTTGCTGGAGACTCCTACAGGCCTCAAGCTGGGTGGAGAAAAGCGCATTCTAACCATCCTCATGGCAGATCTCAGGGGCTTCACGTCACTGAGTGAGAAGCTCCCTCCGGAGGACCTGGTCTGCGTCATCAATTTTTTCCTGGAGACCATGACGGAAATCATTTTTCAATACAGGGGAACCATCGACGAGTTCATCGGAGACGCCATTCTGGCAATTTTCGGGGCCCCCGTTCAGCGGGAAGACGACGCTCGGCGTGCCGTGGCCTGCGCCATTGAAATGCAGCGGGCCATGGCCGGCGTAAACCGGCATTGCCGCCGGGCCGGGCTCCCCGAGACGGCCATGGGCATCGGGATCAACACCGGTGAGGTGGTAGTGGGAAATATCGGGGGAAAACAACGAACCAAATATGGAGTTGTTGGCTTGAACGTGAACCTCGCCTCCCGTATCGAATCCTGCACCGTGGGCGGACAGATTCTCATTTCAGAGACCACGTTGGAAGCATGTGGACCCATCCTGAGAATAGACAGTCGCGCGGAGGTCATGCCAAAGGGAGTCAGTCGACCGATATTGACCTACGAGGTGGGTGGGATAGGGGGCGAGTATGAGCTTTATCTGCCTCCGAAGCCATATCTCCCCCTGACAGATGGGGCGAAGCCGCATCCAGTGCAGCTTTCTGCCCCCTGACAGACTTTTTCCTTTCCCTCACGCATCGGCACAGCGGCAAAGAGGTTGCCCAACCTCTTCATGAATCCAGGTCTCAGGACCGCAGGGCTTCGCCCAAGGCCGTCTCACTCACCACCGGAATCTGCTCATAGCCGGCCTTGAACGCCTCATAATGGTTGTGCAGGACCTTCCACAGGGGCGATCGGTGAGTCAAAATGCCCTCTTTCCGTGGACATTTCTGCCATCAACGCAGACTCAACGAGGTTTTTCCAATGAATGAAAAAGGCTTTTTCGGAATACAGCTCGGGCAACCCGGCGGCAGCCGTCCCGTTCATCCGGGAGGCAAGAGGCTATAGGCAGCGTTTCATTCGAAGGTCATTGGCCGGGCCGACCCCGGCGACCGGTGTGGTTCTGTGGGTGTCTGATACTTGGTCGCTTGGCAAGCGGGGATCTCACTGTCGAAATTGGAATTAGTGATGGCCAACTGGCCAGGCGGGACGGCCATGTGGCGAGAAACAGCTTTCAGGCCAGAGGCATGGCCGCTGAGGTGGCTTTGCCCGGGGTGCCCCTGGCCGATTTGGAGAGGTTGGAAGAGAGTTGGGAGCAAGCGGATTGGCGCCGGGTGGATAACACTCACACTGCACCAGGTTGTTTCCGGACGAGTCCTCGGCATTGAAATCACCGGGGCATGGTTCCTCCGTCCGCTTATCCTCCCCCCTCCAGCACCTCAAACAAGGCCTCACGTGATTCCTCCTTCCCGTCATGCCCCAGCCATGCCTTGAAGCGGTACACGCCGGGCGTGGTGGCAGCCGGGACCGTGAGGGTGAACTCAGCGGAGTGGACCCCTGCCGCCCAGTGCCCCTGCTGAGTCCTGGGGGCAGAAAAGAGGGGGGTTTCGCCCTGGTACAACTGGCGATTGATGATCAGGCTGAGGGGTTGCCCGGTGGTGGCGCCCGTCACCTCGAAATGGACGGTGAGATTCAACGGCTGTCCCCTCGGCACCCGACTGGGTTGGGCTTCCACCGAAAGGAGCGTAACCCCCGTTGCCACCGCGGGAGCCATCGGCTCGGACAGGGGTCTGGCCGCAGCCGGCGCCCCAACCCCTTCGATTTCCAACACATCGCGCAGGGCGTAAGCCACACGCTCCGGGCGGGCCTCGTCAGGGGTCGGCGGGTGCCCGTAATCGACCACAATGAGGGCACCCTCGGCGTTCAGTTGCTGCGGCAGCTTCCACCTCAGGCTGTTCTTAGTCCCACCCCACCAGCCGCCGGAGTTCAGACTGAGCTCGAGCTGGTTGCCACTCCGCTTTGCTTTGGTAATCCGCGCCCGTTCGTAGCGCCGGATGCTGGGGCCCAAGGCCTCCAGTTTGGTCCGGTAGACCCCAAAATCGATCTCCCCGTTGCCGTATACCAACATTGCCCGGCGCAATGGCAGGTCGATCTTGGCCGTCACTACCCGTCCCACCAGTTCGCCCGCCGCAAGGGGAGCGCCCGGCATCATGGATGGCGGGGCGGCAGCGCAGGAGAGCAGCAGCGAGGTCCAGACCAAAGCCGTCATCAATCCAAGAATTCGTCGAATCATGGCATCACCTGCAACGACTGTCTGCGGTCCTTCGGGCACTGCCGGGATCGGAGAACGGTCCCAGCACCATGGGTACCGGTCTGCCCATTTGCCTGAAGGAGTCCTCGATACATCTTTTCGCCGCTCCCCTGACGGAACCACATTGCAGGCGGTCGGCATCTCCTTTTGGAGGGTCCCAGGTTTTTCGAATTTCGAAGCCCACCGGGCTGCCCGGATATTCTACTACGTAATAGGCATCCCCCTCGACCCCGGTGTAGTGGACCGTACAGCTCTTAGCGCCGCCGTCCACGCTGGTGGCAGTCCCGCTGCCGGAGGTGGCAACGCGTCCACCCGTGGTTCCTGTCGAGGGAATGGGTGTCTGCTTCTGCGACTGGGTTGGACCGATGGTTTTGTCCCTGTCGCTCTTGGCAGAAGGGATCACTCCCGGCAGGGGATTTGAGGGGATGGGCGTCAGTGGTGGAGACTGGGTTGAGCTGATGGTTTTGTCCCTGTCGCTCTTGGCGGCGGCAGCCATGCCGGCAGCGGTGGCCAGTCCATCCATGATGGTGACGGGGTTTACCCACGGTTTCTCCTGCGGTCCCCGGGCCGCTGCCTGGTCCGCCACCTCCTTGGCCTGATCCACCTGACTCCTGGTGGGGGGAGGGGCCGAAACGCCGATCGGGACAGCCGGGGGGGGCTGGGTGCGGGTTTTGGCCGACACCCGGGCATTGTCCGCTTCCTTATCCCAGCTGTTGACATTCCCTTTTTCTTCCGGCGGGGGATTGTTGAAGATGCTGACACTTATCCGGGTCTCCGGCGGGACTATCTTGCCGGGTGTTGGTGACGATACGCCGACCACCCTCCCCGCTTCTTCAGGCTTCGACGGCGCATAGACTTGGACAAACTCAATATTCCAAAAACCCATTCTCTCCAGAAGACTTCTGGCCGTGGCCTGTGACGTGCCCTTTTTTATCGCAGGGACCTTGAGCAGGCCACTCTGCCGGCTAGCGCCGCCGCACCGGGCTGTTTCCCGCAATGTTTGGAGATTCTTTTCAAGGGTCGAAATCCCGGATACATCCAGGCAACCCTGGTTTGCCTTCGCCAAAGCCAGTGCCTCTGTGAAGGTATTCTCAGCTGCAACCAGAGATTTTTGGCAGTCCGCAGTGTTGCCCTTATTGCCCAAAAGAATGGCCTCACGGCCTTGGGCTCGTCCCTGCTGTGTCAGGGAATTCAACCTTTGGCGCACGACTTGGAGTCTCTTGGCCGCCTCTGCGCGCCTTTCTTTCACGAGCTCCAGATCTTTCGCAAGTTTAATCCGCTCGCTTCGCACACGGTTGTATTCTGCTTCGGCGGCCTCCAGGGAGGTCGGCAGGTTTTCCATCTTTTTCAGTTCCTGCTCAAGCTTGGCCAGTTCGTTCCGTTTGTCCTGGAGCTTCTTCTGGATTTCTATGATCTTATTCCTGTCAGCTTGTGTCGGTCCTGCCTGACGTGCACGTGTTGCCTCGTTCACTTTACCCTGTTCCACTGCTTCCTGCCTCTCCAGACGTTGCAGTTCATCCCGTCGATCCAACCACTGTGTTTCGGTTGTTTCTAACTGCTTTTTCAGCCTGGTGATCTCGAGCACCTTCTGCGCGATTTTGTCCAGTCTTTCGCGCTCTTTTTTTTGCTTTTCCCGTAATTCCTGCTCTGACAGCTTATCAAGGGCATCGCCAATGCTTGGATCTATCGCCCTCTCCTTGTTGGCGTAAGCAATTCTCTCCCTGGTCCTGGTCAGTGCTCTTCTTATTTCCTCTAACAAGGTTTTTCCCAACACTGGATTCCGTCCCCCTACATCACGCTCAAGGGCTTCCAGAACCCGGTTCGGTGGGTAGTTCTCAAACAGACTATCGTACTCATCTTGATCTGTCTGATATTCACTGCGCTTTTCAAGAGCCAGCAGATCGGAGAAAGTCGGAGAAGGCCGGAAATGGTCGGAGAGTGGCTTGGTGGCTAGGTTATATCGGTGAGAGCGGCAATCGGAGAAAGTTTAGCGGAAAGGAGGGTTTTTGGCAGGTAATTGGAGAAAGTCCCCTGTCCTGGTATAAGCTAAGCAATGAGTGGGACGGGTGTGGATTGGGGCCTCTTCGTGGCCCTTTTTGCATTTAGATAGATCAAGAAAAGGATCAATCGAATTCTTTGCCGCACCAGCGGACACGGCCGAGAATGTAATGCTTTAAGGTCTTCCCTGGCTCCAGGTCGAATTCAAATGGACGATAGTCTGGCGTATTGTCTGAGAGGCAGAGCAACTTGAAGCGACCATCCTCCTTCTTCAGGACCAGGCGTTTCAAGGTGGAAGATCCGTCGGGGAGAATCACCAGGTAGATGCGGCCGTCAAGAACGTGCAGGCGTTCACCCTCATAGGTATCGATCAAGACGATTTCGCCCTGGTTGATGGTCGGAGACATGGAATCCCCGCGGACACGGACAAGAAGCAAGGCTCGCTGGCGTTCTTCAGTCCTGCCGGCCACTCGTTCAATCCAATCCCGCTTGAAAGGCAAGTAATCAGCAATCTCCTCGTAGAGCACTTCACCTTCGGGCCCCCCAGAAACCCGAGACTCCAGCAAAGGGATCAGGGAATACCTTTCCGCATCAATGGCTGATTCAGCCAGTTGCGAATTTAGATCCAAAGCCGGGTCTTTCAGGACAACTTCACCTTCATCCTGATTAGTGAGAGATGTGGCCTTACGGCCAGGGGGACACTGTGCTGCGGCAGCTTTCTTCCTGATGTCACCGTCGGCATAGACTGTTTCAAGACCTAGCCGGGCATCGGATAGCGATTGTTCCGCCTTCATGGGGCCGGTGCCTAGAAGGAGCCATTGGGGGTTGATCAGGAATTCGCTGCACACCCTTTCCAAAAAGGCAGCAGTTGGCGGATACACGCCGTCACGATAGTTGACGAGAGTGCTCTTCTTAATACCGGTCCTAGATGAGAATTCTGGAAGAGTTAAACCAGATTGCTGAATGACCAGCCTAACCCTCTGTGCGATCATCCATATCCCTCCTTATGGTTCTTTAGTCGATGGTAGACTAAAGAACCGACCAAAGAACCGGTTCTTAAATCTGATCCATAGCTATAACAACAGCTTAGAAAAATGATGCGCAATCCGACAAAAGAACCCAGAATTCTGCTTGACACATCAGAATTCTAGTGTACCCTACCCTTAACACTGTAACACAAAACCAAGGAGAAAACGGGCATGAACAAGCTGCAAATCAAGTACACGCTTGAACATAACGGCATTTCCATGCGTGCCATCGCCAGGGAGCTTGGCGTCAGTGCCGCGGCGGTCTCCCTTGTTGCCTCGAAAAAGATCTTCAGTCTCCGCATAGCGAACGCAATCGCAAAGGCCATGCGGGTTCCGGTGGAAATCGTGTTCCCGGAGCACTACCTCCCTCACCTGGAAAAAGAAATAAAATCGCAGGCGCTTGACCCGAAGGAATCATGCCATGAGATCTCTCAAGCTGTCAACGTCTAAGGTCGGGAAGACCATAGACGACGGCCGGCAGGTCACAATTTTTCAGGCCATCCAGGAAGCCAAGTCCAGAAAATTGGACGATGCGGGTTCGATGCGGTGCATGAACGAACTTCAGCAGGCCATGAGGGCCGCCCTCAAGGCCTGTCCCCTGTCACGCTATGAAGTTGTGGGCCGGATGTCCCACCTGCTGAATGAAGAAATCTCAAAATCCATGATCGATGCCTGGACTTGCGAGAGCAAGTCCGATGACCCGGGCCGGCACATTCCGGCCGAGTACTTGCCGGCTTTCTGCCAAGCGACCGGCAGCCATGAGCCGCTGGACGTCCTCGACGATAAAGCCGGGCGGATCGCGCTTGATAGTCTGGATGCCATGCGGTCGGAGATTCACCGCATGAAGGAGGATGCCAGGAACTTGCTGCGGGAGGTCCGCAAGCGAGAGGAGCTGTTGGAGAGGTTTAACAGGGTGCTCTAGGGAGAGGGAAACCAGTGGACAAAAATCTGAGCAATTGCGGTTGCAGCGCCGAAATCGAACGGAAGATCAATATGAAGAACCTGAATGTGACGTTGAAGGAGAAATGGGTTGCTTATGTGCCGCTCGATCAACTGACAATAGCGACAGGGCTTTGCTTGACGGCCATTGAGGAGTGGATGGAGCGGCATCAATATGGCTACACGCTAATGTGGAATTACGAAACCCATCAATATGACAAAGCCGTCCCACTCTCATTCTCGCCCATGCAGCGCCCAATAGCGTGACTTTTCGGGTTGGGCGATAGGACCAGTCGATGATGAACAAGCTCTGTACCATCAAGGAAATCGCTAAGGCCCTGGGCATCACGGAACGGGCCGCATCGAAGCGGGCCAGGAAGGAAAGCTGGCCATTCGAGGAGAGAGACGGGAGAGGCCGAGGCGGCAAAGTGAAGCTCTATCTCTTTCACAGCCTTCATCGCGAGGTCCGTGACGCCCTGGTCATATGGGAATTGAAGAATCTGGCAGAGGCCAACCTTCCCCTGCCGAGGGCGGAGGATCTTCTCGATCCCGGCGAGAAGGGCGTGTCGATTCAATGCCGGGTGTCGTCGGGGCCGCGGGAGGTTCCGGGCGGCAACGGGGGCACGGTGCTGCTGCCGGCGGACGATCAGTTGCCGGTGCCTGCTCAGCCCGCCGCCAGGAAGAATATCATCGTCCCGGAGCGGGCGGACAAGATCGGCCTGGCGAAATACCAGATCGTAACCGAGTGGAAGAAGACGGTCGGCGATCTGCCCTATCGGGAGCGCGGGGAGGCGACCCAGGGGTTTCTAGCGGCCTATCACAGCGGGCACTTGCTGCCCGAGGCCTACCGGCTGGTGGGTGAGGTCGCCCTCAAGACGCTCTATAAATTCGACCGGCGACTCGTGCTGGCCCGGGGCGACTACCGCGCAGCCCTGGCGGACGGTCGTGGCGGGTGGAAGAAGCACGGCACCAACCTCTGGCGTCCCCGGATAATCTCGAAAGAGGCTCAGCAGGCCTTTCTGCAATGCTGGTTGCATCCGAACCGGCCCACCTTCGCCCATTCTTTTCGCGGCGCCTGTATCCTGCTCAAGAAGCACGGGATAGACGAGAACCTGACCGAAACCACCTGCCGACGGTGGCTCAAGGACTGGCGGCGGCGGCACTACAATATTGAAGTACTCGCGCGCGAGGGAGATAAGGCCTACATCGACAAGTGCGGCCCCTACATCACGCGCGATGCTGACAGCCTCAAGGTTGGCCAGGTGCTGGTCGCCGACGGTCACACGTTCAATTTTGAGACCATTCATCCGGGAACCGGCAAGCCCTGCCGGATGAAGCTCATCCTCTTCTTCGACTGGGCATCACGGATGCCGATCGGCTGGCAGATCCTGCCGACCGAGAACGTGATCGGCATTTCGGCGGCGCTGCGAATGGCCGTCATCAACCTGGGGAAGATCCCCGACATCGTTTACCTCGACAACGGCAAAGCCTTCAAGGCCAAGGTGTTCACCGATACCGACCCAGACTTCGAGGAGTTGATCGGCATTTACGGCCGCCTCGGGATCGCGGTGATGTTCGCCCTTCCCTACGGCGCCAGGTCTAAGGTGATCGAGCGCTTCTTCCGGACCGTGGGCTACCAGTGCGAGGAGCTTATGCCGAGCTTCTGCGGGGCGGACATCAAGGACAAACCGGCCTGGCGGCTGCGAAACGAAAAATTTCACCGGGCCTGGCACGAAGCCAGGACGGCCGGCTGGGTGCCGAACCTCCGCGAAACCGCTCACATCCTCTCGCTCTATTTCCGGTGGTATGCCGAGCAGCCTCACGACGGGCTCGGGGGCAAGCGCCCCATCGACGTCTTCATGGCCGGGCGGGGCTCCGGGGTGGATATCGAGGAGCTCAACCGCGAATTTCTCTGGACCCACCTCGCCACACCGAGGCACTGCCGGGTGCGTCTCCACGGCATCGACTACGAAGCCGACTGCCTCCACGGGCTGGCCCCCGAGCCCAAATCGGTGGTGGTCCGCTATGACACGGCGGACCTGTCGCGGATCTGGTGCTGGCTCAGAGCTACCGGGGAATACCTCGGCGAGGCCCTCCCCGTCCAGGCGCTGGGGCCGATCGTGCGCCTGATCGGCGACGAGATGGGAATCGACCAGGTCAAGGCGGCCCTGGCGAGGCAGCGCCAGCTCGTGAAGGAAACCAAGAAGGGCCTGGCGGAACTGGGACTCCCGGAAGAGACCGTCGAGGCCCTGTCGGTGGTGGGCTGGGAAAAGCGGATGGTGGTGCTGGACGGCGGTAGGGACGCGTCCTCCACCGACGCACACGACGAAATACCGGCAAATGCCGGCGAAATCACCGACGGCAGGGAGGATGGGGCCGAGGATGCGATGCCCGAGGCCGAGCGGCAACGACTGCAGCTGGTGCTGAGCCGGGCGGAGGAAGAAATGAGGGTCGAGGCGGCGAAGCCTCCCCTTGAGCGTCCTGTGTACTTCGATACGGAATGGCGGCGGTACGAGTGGTGCTTCCAGGCTACCTGCAAGCACCACATGGAAATAGGTCCGGAGGACAAGCTGTTCATGACCTATTTCGAGGGCAAGGATGACTGGGAGAACTATCGGCAAGGGTACGAGGACCTGAAGGAACTTTATCGAGTGCTGGAAGGAGGAAAATGAAAAACGTGTTCCTTGAAACCGAGAATGTGCGCCAGTTCCAGACGGCGCTGGCGGTCCTGGAGGATGTGGGCGTGGTCTGGGGGCGGGCCGGCCGCGGCAAGACGGTGTGTGCTCGGGAATACGCGATCAGGACCGATGCCGTGTATTTGCGCGTCCTTGAAGACTGGTCGCCCCGGGCGATGCTGGCGGACCTGTGCAGAAAGCTGGTCGGCACCGAACCGCGCACGGTCGAGCGCTGCAAGCTTGCGGCCTGCGAGGCGCTCGATCACCGCATGCGGACGGTGCTGGTCGATGAAGCCGACCGGCTCAATGTCAGCCAGATCGAGCACTTCCGGGACATCCACGATCTTTGCGGCGCCCCGATCGTGCTGATCGGCGAAGAGCACCTCTTCGCCCAGCTCTCCTGCCGCAGCCGGCTCTGGGACCGGGTAACGCAGCGGGTCGAATTCGGTCCGGTATCATCCGAGGACATCATGCTGTTCGGGATGAAGGCGGCGGATCTTCGGATTCAAGCCGACGCCGCGAAGGTCCTCGCCGCCAGGTCGGGCGGGACGTTCCGGAAAGTGTGGGTCGACGTGCATCACCTGGAGCAGATGGCCAGGGCGAATCAGACCCACGACGTGGACGCCAAAATGGCCGAAGCGCTGCCGCGGTGGCGGGTGCCGTCCGGGGCCAGGAGACTGAGCCGCGCCGGCAAGACCAACGGCTCGAAGGGGGGCTCTCATGGCTAGGGGGACTCGCTGCGATGCCATTCGGAGTTACTTGTCGGGCAAGGGGGGAGCCGCGACGCGGGTCGAAATGCGGAGAGACCTCGATCTGAACGAGGATCAATTCGATGGTGCGGCCTGCACGCTGATCAAGCAGGGGCATGTGCGGCGGGTCGGGCGCGGCGCCTATGAGCTCGTCCCGGGCGGCGCGCCGCGCGAAGCCGTGATCGAACAGCGGATATGGAAAGCTATGTCCATCAATCCGACCTGGTCGGTCAACGACATCGCGTTCCAGTCCGGGACCACTGCCTCCTACATCTACAAGCGCATGCGATTCTATCGCGAGGAAGGGTACGTGAAGCCGGCGGGCGAGCGGCCTTTGCCCCAGGGATCCCGCGAGAAGCTCTGGCGAATGAGCTTCAAGGGCCGCCAGCTCCAGGAGCGCCCAGCGCCGGAAGTGTTTCAGCCCGATCCGCTCATCGTCAAGACCGTGGCCCTGAACCGGCTGATCTGCACCGGCCTTGCCCAGCGGTTCGAGGAGCAGGAAAAGGAGGCGCTGCAACTGGCCAGGGACATTGCGGAAATGCTTTCATCCAGGAGGGAAAATGCCAGGTAATCGGAGAATTTTAGACCCGATGGAGTTCGCGGAGGAGATCCCGGTCCACGTGGCGAGGCTCACTCCGCATTTCATGAGCCGGTGGCACCAGCGCCTGGGCAGCGTCCCGAGTCTGGAATCGGTCAACCTGGCCATCCGCAAGGGACAGTGCATCAAACGGGGCCAGGAGCTGTTCAAGTCGATCAACGGGCGGCTCTACCGCTACCGAACCCTCACCCAGGTCTGGAACCATCGGATGGGGATCATCATCTGGGTAGATGAGCGCTCCGGGAAGGCGGTAACGGTGATTGTGCCCAAGGAGTCCCTGCGGGAAGAGCGGATTGTGAGCCTGCCTCATGTGGGGGTATTCGAGGAATCCGACAAACATAAAGGGGAACGGCATGGCCGGGACAAGGGCAAGCCGAAACGGCGGGCAAAGCGGCACTATCAGTAAGCGGCAGGTCTGTTTGATCCAGACGCTCCGGCGCCAGGCGGGTATCGATGATGAGACCTGGTCCCAGATGAAGGCCAGTGTCGGGGTCGAATCCACGAAAGAACTCGAGACGGGCGCATTTGAGGAGCTGCTCGGGCGGATCGAGGGGCGGGCCGAGAGCCAGGGCGGGCAGCCGCCGGGGGGAAGGACGCTTCCCAAGTCCTGGAAGCGGGTCCACAAATCCGCCTTCAAGTCCGGCATGCACCGGCGGCCGCCGCAGGAGACGGAGGCGATGATCCGAAAGATCGAAGCCATCCTCGCGGAACTCAAACTGGGCTGGGATTATGCGGACGGAATGGCCGGGCGGATGTTCGGGATCGACCGCCTTGCCTGGTGCGATGCCGGGCAGACCTACAAGATCCTGCAGGCGCTCTGCGTGCACCAAAAGAGGGCGAAGAGGAGGACGGGATGATCCGATGTCCGACAATCGACCGTGAAATGCCAGTCAAACGGTGTCTGGAATACCAGCAACCGAGGATCGGCGAGGAGTGTTGGAACAAGGGCGAGCTGACGGTTTATCCGTGCTGCACCGGGTGCGGCACGGGTGAGCTGCTCAGGCTGGGGAAGGTGGATGAAGCAATCAAATCGGCTGAGAAGGAGGAAATGGTGAAGGAAAAGACAGCAGACGAGACTGCGGGGAAAGAGACGCAGAGACCCAGGGAGAAACAGTGCAAGGGATGTAAGAAAATCAAGCCCCTGGAGAAGTTCGCCAAGGACAAAAAGGCCAAAGATGGGCATCGGGGGCTATGTCTCGAATGTAATCGGATCTACCAGCAGGACTGGCGAGACAAGAAGGTAAAGGCGCTTGTCGAGGCGGAGAGGGTGCGGCAGGAGGCAAGACTCATCGAGGAGTATGCCGACACCGCCCGGCAAAGGATGGAAGAGCAGGCGGAGCCGAGTCCTGGCAGGGAAACAGCGGCTCCAGCCTGCCCCCAGAATGAGGACCTGGTCCTTGAGAATCAGCTCCTCCTGGACTTTTCATGTTACCCGGAGGTGTTGAAGGAAATCAAGCGGATTGCTCACCACGAGGAGCGGCCTCCCGAGGTGCAGGCGCGATTCATGCTGAAACGGGTGCTCCAAGATGGTTGGGGTGATGAGGTCGGGGCAGCCTGCGAATTGCGCCCACCATTGACTCACTATGAACGGATCTTTCACCACACGGCCCCCGGTAAACACGGGAGCGACGTTGCAGGAGGTGCCAATGGATAGCCGCGATCGAGGCAAGCTGATCCGGGCCGGGTTCAGGATCTTTCGCTGCCGACCCAAACTGACGAGTTGTGAGCAGCAGCGCCGGACGTACGAAATCTGGGTGCTGGATGCCTCCGGGCAATCCTGGAGGAAGCATCGCGATAAGCTGACTCAGGCTGCCGCGTCTCGTGAATGGGACGCCCTGATGGCCGATGAGCGGAACATCGGAGACGTCTGATGCGGTTGGTGTGTCCGTAGTTTGGAGGTTAGCATGAAAGATCCAGTTATCGAGACGTTACAGATTCTGGAAAGGCATGGCTTTCTCGATCCTGAAATAAGCCCGGTCATCTCCGATGAAGCCCTGGCGAGCTGCCGGCGGATGCTGACCGATGAATACCTGGATTACATGGGAAACCGCTACCGGCGCCTGGCCATCAGGTTTTGGACGGGGGCTGAGTTCCATCAGTACCTGCTCCACCCCGAGGCGCTCGATGCCGAGGCGGACCGGAAACGCGGCTACGTGGCCTTCCGGGTGCTGCACCCCGGGGGTGACAGCGTTGTTGCCACCACGAACTAGTGAAAGGGGAGCGATGGACAAGGCAAATCTGATCCCGATTGGAGAACACTTCCTAGTCCTGAACGAGGTGATCAAGCGCTTTTGCCCTCCGGATTCTACGGAGATACAGCAGGCCAGGTGGCATCTGAAAATGGCCTACGCCTTCATCCGGAGGGCCTTCCGGTGCCCGGAAGACAGAAAGAGTGAGGGGTAAAGCGTGAAGCGTGAGGCGTGATGAGGTGGCAGAGGCTTACGCCTCACGCCTGACTCCTCACGCCTCACTCAAAAGGAGCTTTTGATGGATGCAAGACGACGCATCGATGCGGTGATGAAATACAAGGAGCTCGAAGACGACGAGCGGGCGGTGCTCAGGCGTCTTCTGCAGGCGGGCTACGCTCAGAACGGGACGTCGCTTGGCCGGGTGGCGGCGCTCACCGCCGATGAGCTGGCCAACGAAGTCACCGGGGTAGATTACTGCGGAGCCGACCCGGACAAGTATCACGAATCGGCCAAGCGGCGCCTGCGGTCGGTCATCAACCATCTCATTATCCGCCACGGCATCCCGATCATGTGTGAGGCCGGCAAGGGCGGCGGGTACTACCTGCCGGGGGATGAATCGGAGGTCGAACAGAACCATGCTCGCTTCCACCGCCGGGCTATGACCGGGCTCATGAAGGCCAGCCGGGCGCGCAAATCGGCCTACGCCGACGCCGTGATCCAACTGGCGATGGACTACGACGCTCCCGAAGGACACGAAATCCGGCAGCGTCTCGGGGCTCCGATCAGCCGAGCAACCTCGCCTCCCGCCTGGGTCCAGGTGGTGACCCGCCTGCTGGATCACCTGAAGGGCAACCCGGAGGCTTACGCCACACAGATCGCCCATATCCAGGAGCGATATGGGGATATTTTTGTCCCGAGACATAAGGTCCGCGAGCTGCGGGAGCTGAGCGGCAGGCTGCAGCGGGTGCTGGGGGGGCTGGCGTGAAACAGCGGATGGCAACCGTCGGCTCGGGGGACAAATGTCACATAATCGGAGGGAACAGGACTTCTTGCGGTTTGAAGAAGAACATACAGAGCCTGATGCACCAATCGAAGCCGATGTGCCGCAACTGCCAGAGAGTCGCGGCCAAGAAAAGGAGATACGATGGCGAAGGCAACCCACGCGGGCACCAATGCCAACTGCCGGCAATGCCATTTCAGGCGGGGCGTTGGTAACCGAGCTTACAAGGGCGTGCGGATTCCAGACGGCCCCGGCAAGTGCGTCCGCCCAAGCGGGCTCTGTGACGCCAAGAAGGCCACTCTAGCGAGCAACCAGGTCAGGATGGGGTGAAATATGGCAATTAGCGAACGGCCAGAAAAAACGAAAGAAATGAAATTATCTGCGTGGGCGGAGAGGTTCCTCGACGGCTCCGAACGGATGGTCACGGAGCATGATATCCTGGATGAGCTCACCGACCGGGTGCGCGACGAGTCTCAGAGGGCAGTGGCGGCCGCGCTGGGCCTCAGCACGCCCTACCTCAATGACATCCTGCACGGCCGCCGAGGCATCAGCATTACCCTCGCCGAGCGGCTCGGGTGGAAACGTGTGGTGGTGTTTGTCCGACACGTCCGATCATAATCAACTAATCGAAATATCTTGCGCACTTCGCTCTTCGGGTGTATTGGTACCCTGCATATCTTCCGTGGGGGCCAGTTCAGTTGGGTACTCAAAAGGATGCCCCTGCCTTTGCCTCGCCACCGCAGTCCGCTGCTGATTTGGGGCGTTGCGATTGATAGGAGGTAGCTCAGGAGTCAGTCATGACGCCCATCCGCTCACTTCCTCTTTCCCAAGAATGGAAGGAACGGCTTGGCCTCGCAAGCCGCCGCTCTCCTGACCTATATGAGTCATCGGAAGCCGTCAGTGACGTCCCGCACGCACTTGCGATTCGCCTCGCTTTTCAGGACCTCGGCCTCTCGGCCATATTTTGCGTCCAAGGAGTCCCCACGGTGGCGATTCTGTCCGTTGAACAATACGACAGAGCCCGCGTCATCCATCTTCATGGTGTACTCTGGAACCAAGGACTGGTCAGCCTTCTTCTGGTGATTGCAGGCGATACGCTGCGAGCATTTTCTCTTATGCCCATGCCCTACAAGGATTCGAGTGATGGATTCGACCAGCAATGCCTTATTGCAACGCTTAAGCAAACCGCAGACTCATTACAGTTCAGAAACCTCATTTACGGGGCCGAGTCCGGCAGGCTGTGGAAGGATTATGCTGGGTACTTCCGGCGCAAAGAACGGATTGATCAGGTTCTTCTCAGCAATCTGAAGAAATCCCATGGCTTACTCTGCCGGGCGAATCTTTCATCTGGTGCCGCACAGGCCTTGCTCATACAGGCGATGTTTATCTCCTATCTGGAAGACAGGGAGATCATTACGCCTGAATATTTTCGTTCAGTGGCCGGAAACGGCCTTGACAGTTTCTCGTCATTGCTGGCTACCCAGGATGTCAGGCTCTTGAAATCACTTTTCAGGAACCTGAGGAACGACTTCAATGGCGATCTCTTCGTGGCACCATGCTCATTTGAATCACAAAACCAGGCACCAGAGATCGGGCCGACCCATCTTGATGTACTTGCACGCTTCCGTGCAGGTCGAGAAGAGATGGGTAGAGGGGGCCAGTTACGGTTCTGGGGCTATAACTTTCGATACATACCAATCGAGCTGGTCAGTGCCGTTTATGATCGCTTTCTAGGTGAACAGAAGGAGCAACGCCGCAAGAAGGGTGCATACTACACACCGATGTTCCTGGCTGATACGGTCGTCTCGCAAGTATGGGAACTTTTGTCCCCCGAAGTGAGAGAAATCGTTCGATGCCTTGATCCGGCATGCGGTTCGGGTGTGTTTCTGGTACGTCTATTCCAGCGCCTCTGCGAACACTCGCGCTCAACATCCAAGTCGCGGACTATCAGTTGGGACAGCCTTTTGACCATCCTGCAAAGGCTGCATGGCTGGGACGTGAATGGAAGCGCCGTCCGCGTTGCGGTATTTTCGCTCTATGTAGCATTGCTCGAAGAGGTCTCGCCTCCCGACATTCGCCGTCTCATCAGTCGCGGAAATATACTACCGAAGCTCTGGAACAACACTCTCGTTTGCAGAAATTTCTTCGATGTACCGGACGATGAGGACGGTTTCCATGTCATAATCGGAAATCCCCCTTGGATAAGCCGGCATGGTTCCGACAAATCATCGGTGCGCTGGTGCAAGGAGCACCACCTGCCGATGCCGGGTGAAGAGGATGCATGGGCCTTTGCATGGAAGGCGGTCCACCACCTCGCCAACGACGGCGTGGTTGCGCTTTTGCTTCCGGCTATGGGATTTCTTCATAACCATGCGGCAAATACCATAGAAGCGCGAAACCAATTTATCCGCAAAAACCGCATTCGCCGGATTATCAACTTTGCGGATCTCCGCTTTCAGTTGTTCGAACATGCTCATCGCCCAGCGGCGCTTATTATTTATGGCATGGGCGATGCTGCCCAGTATCCCTATCGTTTCGATTACTGGGCGCCAAAGGCGGATTTGAACCTTCAGCTCAAGCGGCTGATCACCTTGAGTTCTGTCGACAAATTATCGCTCAATGCGGCAACTGTAGTTGACCACCCTCTGGCATTCAAGCAGCGTCTTTGGATGCGCGAGCCGGACGGGAAACTCTTTGCTTACCTTTCCAGGCTGCCAAAGATCGGTGACTTGATCACAGACTTTGGTGGCCTGAGACGCCGGAGACAGGACTTGATGGGAAGGTGGGTGATGGGGCAGGGATTTCAACCGTTGAATGACCAAGCCGGCCGAGGGGAAATATCATCCCGCCCGGATAGTGAATGGGTCGGGATATTACCAGACCTGCCCATTGGTGCGTTTCGGCGACTGGCACAGCCTACGTACGGTCTAGCGCCGTGGCCATCTCGAAAGGTGCGCCGCAAGGGTTTTGAAGCGGGTTTCGAGGGCGCACGAGTTCTCGTGCCGAGGGGTGTCGAAACATCACAGACGCGGCTACGTGCGACATACACCGAGGACGCCTTGACATTTCAGGATATCATTCAGGCGATCACGGTACCTCCGCTTGAAAAGCGTCGCGGTAAGTTGCTGACCGCATTGCTGAACAGCCGGGTCGCAATCTGGTATGCCTTTCATGGAACGGCATCGTTCGGAGCTGATCGGCCCGAAGTGAAGCAAGCGGAATTCCTTCGTCTTCCATTTCCCAGCCCAAAAGATTTACCCGAACCAGAGCAGGCGGCGCAAGCGGCAAAGAACCTTGTCGCAATAGTTGATGATGCCATGCACACGGCCAAGCAATCATTCAGCCTGGAAACTGATGATGCACTCCTCAGGAATATCGATCAACTGGCGTACCAATATTTTTGTCTTTCGGATGATGAGATAGTCCTGATCGAAGATACGGTTGAGAAGATCATACCGGCGGTCCAACCACACGAGGGGAGCTATCCGGACCTCTGGAAAGCTCCTGCCAAGAAGGATCGGCAAGCATATGCAATGACACTCGTCTCAGGAATCAGCAGTTGGCTTCGACACGACTCAGCAATAACTGCACGGCTTGAGGCATGCAGCACAGATTTAGGCATCCTTTGCCTTATGCTTAACGGCGTGTCGGGCACCTATTCCGAAACGAGGAATGGGTCTTTTGCTGACGTGCTTTCGAGCATCTCCGAACACATCCGTCAACCGCTTGACGGCAATTTCCAGCTTATGCCCAAACTCAGGGTGTTCGTCGGCAGTAGGCTTTACCTTATCAAGCCCATGCAGTTGCGCTTCTGGTTGCGGTCAACAGCGTTGGCCGATTCTGATGCAATCGCTATGGATTTACAGGACGCTGTCGAATATGGACGGCGGTGGAGCCAGTCTTGATGGTGTTAGGGGATTTGCAGGTTTGGGCAAGCCGAGCCATATCAGTGGATGAGCGCCTTCTTGATCGCATTGCTGTTGTCTGGCCGAGATGTATGGAAGTCCTTCCAGTTCAGCCACAAGAGGATGCGATCACACGCAATCTCGTCAACCTGCTCGGCAAGGATCCGGTTGTTCGAAATATTTGTTATTATGTCGAATATCAGTTTGAGCCATTCGCCACTGACCCGAAGGGCACAAAATACAGTAAGGGAAAAATAGACTTTGCGGTCCTTTTGGACTGGGAGCGCGAGCTCTATCTCGCCTACGAGTGCAAGCGGTTGAGTGTCACTCACAGCCGCAGGCGGAGCTCTTTGGCGACAGATTATGTCAAAGAAGGTATGATGAGGTTCATAAGCGAACAATATGCCGAAGGATTACCAATTGGGTGCATGCTCGGATATGTGATGGACGGCGACATAGCGTTTGCCATGAAGCAAGTGAAAAGAGCGATCAGGTCACATGAGCCACTCGGCCTCGTAACTGGACCAACCACCGCAGCGCGGATTCAGAACATCGATCGGTTTCTTACAACCCACAGCAGGACCAATCTCACGAGGATCGAATTGCGTCACGCGTTTTTGCCTTTCGCAAATGCTCATGCATAATCTGAAAGAACAATGTAATTCGTAGAGCTCCAATTGGGTCTGGAAATTGACAGTTTGTCGAAATAATGGGCAAAATTTGATCTGTTTACCCTAATTCAATAGCAAATTTAGCCAGAGCCCGATCGAGTGAGCCTCGCGACAGGGCTTCGTAAGGGCTGCGGGGGGGCAGAAAACTACACCGATAGGTCGTGTCATTCGGTTTCTCTTGTATCCTCTCAACTATTTCCTTGACATCGGATTCTTGTGCCTTTATGTAGAAATGTTGCACCGATGGTTGCGTAGGAGTTGCGCGGATCGTCGAAGCTGTAACGATCATCGCCCCGGGGCTGTCCACCGGCTTCGGGTTTCCCGGTCGCCCCCTCGCGGGGTAGAGGCTGCAGCCAAAGAGCAGCGCCGAGGCATTGGAAGTTACGATCCGGCCGGAAGACAGCTTCGACATTTAGGGGATCCGCAAGCCGCCAGTAAGTGTGAGCCCTTGAGGCCCGGCTAACTCGATGTGTGGGTTAGTCGGGCCTTTCCTTTTTGCCCGGCTGGCCCCCAGGTGAGCTGCAAAGCTAGAGGGGGCGGGCATGGACGCGATTTTTCGCAAGGCGGTACGGCTACGAAATGATCGCCGACAGCGAGCTCGCCGGCAAGGTCCTTGACTTTGCCGTCAATATGGGGCCGCTCCGCGCTCACACGATCCTCCAGGAGGCCGTTAACCGCACGTCACCGGCAGGGCTGGCGGTGGATGGACTGCTGGGACCGCTCTCGATGGAGGCCGTGAACAACCATCCCTACCCGCCGCTGCTGTTGGCGGAATACCGCCTGGGAGCGATCGCGTTTTATGCGGGTCGGCAGAACGCGACGAAATATCTGCTCGGCTGGGTCCGGCGGGCGTTGGACGGTTAGGCGTCAGGCGTGAGGAGTAAGGCGTGGGACAAAACAAAAGGATAATGCAATGAAACGACACAATCCACGGCACATCGGCCTTGAAAATCCCACCATCATATTCTTCGAGCAGATCGCGCTCTTCATCGTGCTGGCTTGCCTGCTGCTTTTCAGCATGCCGGGGTGCGCGACCACTCCCCAGACGGCCGTCACCACGGGGAGCGACAACGCCACGGTACTGGCCGATTCTGACTCGGGGGTCACCGCAGCTCAACTGCTCCAGTATGCCGACCTCGCCGAGCAGGAGGCCCTGAGCGCCTGGCAGCTCTTCGAGTCCACGAAGGATGAGACGGCGCTCCAGCAGGTCGCCTGGTGGCTCCAATACGCTCTCGGAGTGGCGCAGCACATCGAGGCGATAAATACCGGTGAAGCGGTGAAGCGGTCGGACGGTGAAGCGGTCGGACGGTGAAGCGGAGGACG
>Ga0255341_1000915_pt1 | contig 45446 bp, 42 predicted proteins | sample wastewater_treat_8_FD_192418 | JGI IMG/M metagenome (GOLD analysis project Ga0255341, IMG submission 192418) | Wastewater microbial communities from Lulu Island WWTP, Vancouver, Canada - plant12 | ecosystem: Engineered > WWTP > Wastewater > Unclassified | place: Canada: Vancouver, British... | reverse complement strand
TTCTACATACAGTATATCGCAAAAACGCCTTGAAGTCCAGTAGTTTCAATAGTTTTGCGAAGTTTTCAAAGATCGATATTACCTGTTTTTAACAGGAGTTATTGCAGTGGAATCAAATATAATATTCATATAAATATCGGCAGGTTTACAGGTATGAATTATAGTAATTTTTTTACTTTTTGGTATGTTAAAGAAAAACTTCCCCTTTATGCTCATTTTGGAGGCCTTGGTTTCATGAGTTTGTGTTTTCATGAGCTTATAATAGTAAGAAGAAGTAATTCTTTAATCATTCCTTATCATATGATCAGTGTACCCGCATATTTATTGGGGAACACCATAGTAAACAATACCCTTGCTCGAATCTATAGTTACAACAGAGCCGCTTTTTAAAATTTTAGTTGCATTTTCTGCACCTATAACAACAGGTATTTCTAAGGTTAGACCGATTGTAGCGGCATGTGAATCGGTCCCTCCTTCTTCAACTATTATACCTGAAGCCCTCTTTAAAAGGGGAAGCATTTCATTATTTGTATAAGGTGCAACGATTATATTTCCATCAGTAAAGGATTTTTCAGCTTCTTCCAGTGTCCTCACAACACAAAGCTCGCCGGTTATCTGTCCCATATTTATTCCTTTGCCTTTAACAAGGACTTTACCCACAATTTGTACTTTTAAAAGGTTTGTAGTACCGCTTACTCCTACTGGTATACCGGCGGTAATAATTACAAGATCGCCGTATTGAACATTGCCCGATTCTAATGCTCTTTCGACACCAATTTCGAACATTTCATCAGTTGTGGATACTGCAGGTACCAGGAAAGGAATTACTCCCCATGAAAGGGCAAGTTGACGCTGTACTTTTGGGTAGACTGTAGTCGCAATAATAGGGCAGGCAGGTCTGAATCTTGATATCATTCTTGCTGTAAGTCCTGAATGGGTAACTGTAATTATTGCCGATGCATTAAGATCCAATGCAGTGGTACATGTTGCATGACTTATTGCATTGGTTATGCTGGAAGCCACAGTATAATTTGTTGATGTAAATCTTTTCCAGTAATTCATTGATTTTTCTGCCTTCTCAGCAATTTTGCACATTACTTCAACAGCTTCAATGGGATATTTACCCGATGCGGTTTCACCCGACAGCATAATGGCACTTGTGCTGTCATATATGGCGTTTGCTATATCACTTGCTTCTGCACGGGTAGGAATAGGGTTTCTTATCATTGAATCAAGCATTTGTGTGGCTGTAATAACAGGCTTTCCGGTTTTATAGCATTTTTCTATTATGCTTTTTTGTACCAGAGGTACTTCTTCAACAGGAATTTCTACGCCCATATCGCCTCTTGCTACCATAATGCCATCAGATACTTTTATGATGTCATCTATATTTTTTATACCCTGCCGGTTTTCTATTTTAGCTATAACATTAATGTCCTGCCCCCCGTATTTTTCAAGAAGCTTTTTTATTTCAACAACATCGGATGCTTTTCTCACGAATGATGCTGCAACAAAGTCAACATCATTTTCTATTCCGAATTTTATGTCCTCAATATCTTTATCGGTAAAAGCAGGAAGGCGAATTTCAACTTCGGGTACATTAACACCTTTTCTGTTGCTAATTACACCTCCATTTATAACAGTACAATGAATATCCTTGCCTTTGACTTCTTTAACTTCAAGCTCTACCAGTCCGTCATTAATAAGTATTTTTCCGCCCTTATAGACATCCTTGTAAAGATCCTTATAGTCGATGGACACCTTGGTGTTATCACCGATTATGTCTTTATTTACCAGGACAAAACTATCTCCTTCATTTAATGTAACTTCACCTTTTTCAAAAGTACCAATTCTTATTTTAGGACCTTTCATATCAAGCAAGAGTGCCACAGGCAGCCCCAATTCCTCTCTAGCCTCTTTGAAGAACTTGATTCTTTTTTTATGATCTTCATGTGTACCATGGGAGAAGTTCATGCGGCCTACATTCATTCCAGCTTTCATAAGCTTTTTAAGCATGTCTTTACTATCAACAGAAGGTCCTAAAGTGCATATTATTTTGGTTTTTCTCATTAGCTACCATTCCTTTCAGTTAACGCCATTTGCAAAAGAAATCATAATTTGAACATCTTAGTATATATTTAGGATTGCAAAGTACGCTATAAATTATCAAATATAAAAAACGTAAGGCAAAAGAAAATGCCTTACGTTATTAATTGCCACAAGTAATAAAACCGACTAAACTAAAACAAAAAGCTATATTTTCTTTTGTCTAAACTTATTGATAATATACATTATTATTTATCAAAAATCAATATAAATATAGATTAATCGGGTTCTGTTTCCGGAGATGTAGCATACAATGCAGAACCATACGTCTCACCCGATTGGTTGGTAGGATGTTTGGGTGCGTTTTCCATTTTATGTCAGCATATAGTTAAATACAAATCAACATTATATTTAGGTATTAACAATTTGCGGAATTGTGTTATAATATAGAGCATATCAAGGTTATTTCTAAAACGTACCTATATTAAATACGTTATTAATCTTACATTAGCAGAGCAAAATAATGAACGCTTTAACGGAATTTTGCGATAGATAAATGTAAAAGATTAATCGTATTTAATATATATTACTTCAGTAAATATGAAAAGTGATAAAGCTACCGCTTAGCACTTTTTATATAAATATAGAAAAATTATTAACGGAGGATGAGTGTAGGAATGATTAAAAAAGTGTTAATTGTCAGTTTATTGTTAACATCATTATTTACAGGATGCAGTTCGGACAAGATTTCAAATGACTCAAACGGTGATGAGCCATCGGCAGTTGCTTCATCATCGCCATCGCCAAATGGGGCACAGTCATCTTTAGCAGCAACCAAGCTAAATATAAATAAACCGTCAAAAATCGATCAGCTTAGTGCACCCGAAAAAGATGAGACAATTGCTATAATGAAAACAAATATGGGTGATATCAAGATCAAATTTTTCTATGATGTAGCTCCAAAAGCAGTTGAAAATTTCATAAAACATGCTCAGGACAAGTATTATGACGGTCTGACGTTCCACAGGGTTATTAAGGACTTTATGATTCAGGGTGGAGACCCGACCGGCAGTGGTGCAGGAGGAGAAAGTATCTGGAATAAACCTTTTGAAGATGAATTCAGTGATAAAGTTCATAACTATAGGGGAGCACTTTCCATGGCTAACAGTGGTCCCGACACAAACGGAAGCCAGTTTTTTATTGTACAGCTGTCAAAGGTGGATGCAAACTCTATCCAGTATATGGAAGAAAACAATTTTTCCGAGGAAGTTATAGAGCAATATAAAAAGATTGGTGGCACACCATGGCTTGATAACAGACATACTGTATTTGGGCAGGTGTTTGAGGGAATGGATGTTGTTGATAAAATCGTCGGTGTGCAGGTAAGAAATGACAGGCCGATGGAAGATGTTTTAATAAACTCCATAGAAATTACGACACAAAAATAGTGATAAAATAGTTTTTTAGGTTTAACAATCTTTATAAAAAGTAATAAGGACTTTTCCGGGTATAGGGATGGTCCTTTTTTCATACATGTTAAATAAAATTAAAAAACTTTTTTAATTTATGAGACATTTTAAATATTTATTCGTATCTAATGATAGAAGCATAATTTTAAAACAGCAATACCAAGATTTAAAAGCAGTAGAATTATTATAACTTTTACTGGGCTTGGTGAATCTTGACAAATATATCAGTATGATTTCTTAAGGAGGATTTTATAAATGATAAAAAAGCTGTGTAAGTCTAGAGATGATAAAGTTATTGCAGGGGTATGCGGTGGTATTGCAGAATATTTTTCAACAGATCCCACAATTGTAAGACTTGTTTGGGGGGCAGCATTTTTTTTAGGAGGAACAGGGTTTATTGCATATATTGTGGCTGCTATCATAATGCCAAAGAAAGAATTTAACAACTATGGAGACTTTCATTCCAACAGCCACAATGATGAATTTGATTATCCCAATGAAAGTGTATTTGAAAAAGACTTTTCTACAAAATCATATAGTGCTGAATTTGATGAGGGTAATTATAGAAAAGGCAAGTCCGATAAAAAAGTTTTTGGTGTAATTTTGATTGTTCTAGGTGCTTTCTTTTTAGCCAAAGAGTTTTTTGCATGGATCAATGATGAGTTAATGATTCCTTTTCTCTTGATTGCAGTGGGATTAGTTATTATATTTGGAAATAGGAGGAAAGGTTGATGAAAACAAGAATTGGTTTTGGAATATTGCTGCTTTCTGTTGGAGTTGTGTGGATACTTGTTAGTTGCAATATTCTCAGTTTTGATTATGTAGAAAAAACTTTTGCAGCCTTCATAAAGCTTTGGCCTCTTATACTTATTGTGGTAGGGGTGAATATAATATTTAAATATAACTTTGCTGTGAAAGCAGTTTCATGGGTTTTATATTTTGCTATTTTAGTTTCCTATGGAGTAATAGCTAATCCCAAGCATGAATTTAAGCTTAGTGATGTTAAGATTGATTTGCATCTGGATGACAATAAAAATGAAGAGCAGACAAAAAACCGTGAGGAGCTTAAGGAGGCCACAAAGACCGGTAAACTGGATATTTCATTAGGTGCAGCTAAAATAAATATTGATGGAAAAACTGACTATTTATATGACATGGATATTCCCAAAGGAGTAAAGCTTAAAAAGGTGAATTATTCAAGTGATAGCAGTGAAGCTAAAATATACATTGATAAAAACGATGGATTTGATTTTGGAAATAAAGACACCAATGTACGGTTGAATAAAAAAGTGCTTTGGGATATTAATATTAAGACCGATGTATTCACAGGTAAATTAGACATGACAGAACTTAAAATTAAAAAGTTTGACTTGGACGTTAAAGCATCCAGTATAGATATTAATTTTGGTTCGGGATATGACAAAACGAAGGCTGAAATTGAAGCTAAAGCTTCAAACATAAATGTTACAGTTCCTAAGTCCTCCGGTGTACGTATAAAGATAAAAGGAAAACTAAATAATACCAACCTGGATAAACTGGAATGGAACAGTAATGATGATGTTTACGAATCCACCAATTATACAAAGGCAGAATCCCAAATAGATTTTGAAATAGATATGGACATGTCAAATCTAAAAGTTCATCAGATAGAATAAAAACCCCTTAAAAGAGGTCCTGCAGAAATTATATTGCAGGGCCTCTTTTTTGATATGGAATATTTCATGCTTTTAGAATAAATTTGTTAAAATTGTGGCAATATGCGTTGATATTTATTAAAATAATATTTATACTATATTAATGTACTGTTAATCACGTCATATTAATACTATATGAACAATTTTACTTAAATAAAGAGATATTTTGCGTATTTGGTACTTTTTATACGGGAGGAAAAACATGAGTGATAATGATATTATAGCTTATTCCAATTTCATTCAGGATATAATTACCGATGATCTGAAAGCCAATAAGAACGGAGGCAGGGTAGTAACCAGGTTTCCGCCTGAACCTAACGGTTATTTGCACATCGGGCATGCAAAGTCAATATGTATAAACTTTGGCCTATCCATACAAAACAAAGGTTACTGCAATTTAAGATTTGATGATACAAATCCTGTTAAAGAGGATGTGGAATACGTCGATTCAATTCAAAGAGATGTAAGATGGTTAGGCTTTGATTGGGAAGACAGGATGTACTATGCATCGGATTATTTTGAAAAAATATATAATTGTGCAGTAGAGCTGATAAAACTTGGTAAGGCATATGTTTGCGATCTGACTGCAGATCAGATCAGGGAATATAGAGGAACCCTCACTGAGCCAGGTAAGGATAGTCCTTTTAGAAATCGTTCGGTTGAAGAAAATTTGGATTTGTTTGAGAAAATGAAAAACGGGGAATTTGAAGATGGAAGTCGTGTATTGAGGGCAAAAATTGACATGGCTTCACCGAATTTAAATATGAGAGATCCTGTTATATACAGAATACTTCATGCAACCCATCATAGGTCTGGAGACAAGTGGTGCATTTATCCCATGTATGACTTTGCACATCCTATATCCGATGCTTTAGAAGGGGTTACCCACTCAATTTGCACCCTTGAGTTTGAAGATCATCGTCCTTTGTATGACTGGTTTTTAGAAACACTTCAATTTAAAGACAGGCCAAGGCAAATTGAGTTTGCTCGATTGAACCTTACTTACACGGTTATGAGCAAGAGAAAGCTTTTGGAGTTGGTTAAAAATTCATATGTATCCGGATGGGATGACCCCAGGATGCCTACGATTTCAGGTATGAGGAGACGAGGGTATACTCCTTTTGCCATAAGAGATTTTTGTGAGAGGATAGGAGTGGCAAAAACATCAAGTACAGTTGATGTTGCTCTTTTAGAGCACTGCATCAGGGAAGATCTGAATGCCAAAGCCAAAAGAGTCATGGCAGTGTTAAAGCCAATAAAGGTAATTTTGGAGAATTATCCTGAGGATCAGGTAGAGTGGTTTGATGCAGAAAACAACCCTGAGGATCCTAATGCAGGTAAAAGAAAAGTTCCCTTCTCAAAGGTTATTTATATCGACAGGGATGACTTTATGGAGAATCCTCCCAAGAAATACTTTAGGTTATTTCCAGGCTCTGAGGTTAGACTCAAGCATGCATACTTCATTACATGCAAAAGTGTTGTAAAGGATGAAAAAGGTGAAATAACAGAGCTTATTTGTATTTATGATCCCGAATCAAGAGGTGGTAATTCTCCTGATGGAAGAAAAGTTAAAGGGACTATTCAATGGGTTTCGGCCAGCCATGCCATTGATGCTGAAGTAAGGCTTTATGATAAGCTCTTTTTAACTCCAAATCCTGATGAGAGCGATAGCGGAGACTATAAGGATAACCTAAACCCCAATTCATTGGAAATACTATATAATTGCAAATTAGAGCCATGTCTGAAGGAGTCAAAGCCTGAAGACAGGTACCAGTTTATTCGTACAGGTTATTTCTGCATTGATTGTGTTGACTCAAAGGAAGATAAGCTTGTATTTAACAGGATAGTTGCACTTAAGGACTCATGGGCTAAGGTCCAGAAGGAGCAGTAGTAGGATTCGGGATTCAGGATTCAGGATTTTAGACGAATATCTAAAATCTTGAGTTCTTGATTCTGAATTCTGAAATCTCTGAAAAAAATTAAATATAGGGGTTGACAATTATATAACAAGTATGTATAATTACCTTTGCAGGTTGGATTTGCGGGTTTAACTCAGCGGTAGAGTGTCACCTTGCCAAGGTGAAAGTCGCGAGTTCAAATCTCGTAACCCGCTCCACATGAAAGAGATCAATCAAGTGTTGATCTCTTATTATGCGGGTGTAGTTCAATGGTAGAACCTCAGCCTTCCAAGCTGATTGCGTGGGTTCGATTCCCATCACCCGCTTACAAAAAGACAGTCTAAGGAGTAGTCCTTTGGCTGTCTTTTGCGTTATTCCAAACTTTTATATTCTTCTATGGTTTATATAGGATTTGGCAAAAAAGAAACTATAATTTGAATATGTGTAGTTTCTTTTTTTATGCTGTTATTATATAATTATATACGTTAAACATGGGGCTAAAGTTTTAACTTAATATAAATTTTATGGAGGAGATATGGAAGAAAAAGTATTTTCAGTATCTTTAAAAGAAATAGTCGAGGAGTTTCAGTTAGAATCGGTGCTTGAATATGACAATCTGGAAGACATATTGATTGTAGCTTCAGACGTAAACAGGCCTGGATTGCAGATGTCCGGATACTTTGAACACTTTGACAGTGATAGGATTCAAGTTGTGGGGAACGTTGAATTTGCTTTTTTGAAGGGCCTCACTCCAGAGGAAAGATATAAAAGATTAGATGCCCTTTTTAGGCATAGATTTCCATGTCTGGTTGTAGCACGAAATCTCAAAGTTTTTCCGGAAATGCTGGATGTCTCTAAAAAGTATGATGTGCCCATTTTGATTTCTACAGATACCACATCAAGCTTTATGAGTGGTTTGATTAGTTATTTAAATGTCCAATTGGCACCAAGAACGACAAAGCACGGAGTTTTAGTAGAGGTTTATGGAGAAGGAATTCTGATTCTTGGAGAAAGCGGTGTTGGTAAAAGTGAGACTGCGTTAGAGCTTGTTAAAAGAGGTCATAGACTTGTTGCAGACGATGTTGTTGAAGTAAGAAGGGTTTCGGAAAAGACCCTTGTAGGTCAGGCACCTGATATAATCCGTCACTTTATTGAAATTAGAGGAATTGGGATATTGGATGTAAAAAACCTTTATGGTGTCGGTTCGGTTAAGGTAACTGAAAATGTAAGGCTTGTTATTCAATTGGAGCTTTGGGATGAAAAGAAGCAGTACGATAGATTGGGCCTTGATGATAAATATACTGAAATTCTTGGAATACAGGTTCCTTCATTAACAATACCTGTAAGGCCGGGAAGAAACCTTGCAATTATTGTGGAGGTTGCTGCTATGAACAATAGACAGAAGAAGATGGGATATAATGCAGCAAAGGCATTAAATGAAAAGGTACTTGGTGAAATGAACAAAACTCTTGAAGGGAATGAGTAAGGGGGTTATAGAGTGAGAATTGTAGTAGACTCACATACTCATACTATATCAAGTGGACATGCTTACAGCACTATACAGGAAATTGCAAGAGAAGCGGCAGAACGTGGTATTGAGATGGTAGCCATAACCGATCATGGTCCTTCAATGATTGGTGCACCATGTGCTGTACATTTCGGTAACTTTAGGGTTGTTCCGGAAGAAATATATGGAGTAAGGATATTGAAGGGTATAGAGGCAAATATAATTAAATACGATGGAACTATTGATTTAGAGGATAAATACTTAAAGAGGCTTGAATTTGTAATGGCAAGCTTTCATGATTTATGTATAAAGCCTGGGAATTTGGAGGAGAATACACAGGCTATGGTTAACGCTATCAAAAATCCCTTTGTAGATGCTATAGCACATCCAGGAAACCCTCAATTTCAGATTGACATCGATGAGGTGGTTAATACAGCTAAGGAATATGGCAAGATGTTTGAAATAAATAACCACTCATTTAAAGTAAGGACTGGCAGTGAAAAAAACTGTTTGGAGATCGCTGCAAAATGCAAAGAAAAGGGAGTTAAAGTTGTATGTGGCAGTGACGCTCATATAAGCTTTGATGTAGGTAGTTTTGATCGTGTCAGAGAATTGCTTGGGAAGGTTAACATGCCTGAGGAGCTGGTTTTAAATACATCAAAGGAAAGCTTTCTTAATTACTTGGCAGGTAGGAAATAATTAAAATAAATGTATAATTTACTGCTTCTAATGTAATAGTAATGTCAGTAAAATATGTAACAGGGATAATGGTTTATAGCAGACAAAATGTGGTATAAATAATTGGTTGTCTGCAATAGAAAGGCTGATTTGATTTGGATATAAAACATATTACACAGCTTCTTATTGAGGCTGTAGACGCGGATAATGTTAAGAATTATGTGCCTATGGCAAATCACACATCGTTTAAAATTGGAGGACCGGCTGATATTCTTGTTACTCCAAAAACTGCCCAGCAGATTGCAAAGATAATACAAATATCTAAAACTGAAAAAGTACCGATATTCATTATGGGAAATGGGTCTAATTTGGTTGTAAGAGAAAAAGGTATACGTGGAATAACAGTTAAGTTGTTTGATAACTTTGACGAATATGAAGTAAAAGAATCCATTATTAAAGCCCAGGCTGGCATATTGCTGTCAAAGCTTTCTCAAGTTGCATATCAAAATGGGTTGACAGGTTTGGAGTTTGCTTCTGGAATTCCGGGTACTTTAGGTGGTGCTATAGCAATGAATGCAGGTGCATATGGCGGCGAAATGAAGGATGTTGTTATAAAGACCCAGTATATTGACAAAGGTGGTAATATAAAGTCAATTGAGGGAGACATGCATTGCTTCGGCTACAGGACCAGTTTTATCCAAAAGGAAGAGGGGATTGTTTTAAGCAGTGAGCTAAAGCTTAAAGCAGGGGATAAGAATCAAATTAAAGCCCTAATGGATGATCTGTGCAAAAGAAGAAATGAAAAACAGCCTTTAAAAATGCCCAGTGCAGGGAGCGTATTTAAAAGACCTGAGGGGTACTTTGCAGGAAAGCTTGTAGAAGATTGCGGACTTCGGGGATATAGAGTAGGTGGTGCAGAAGTATCGGATATGCACTGCGGTTTTATTGTTAATAAAGGTAATGCTGTTGCAGGAGATGTTATAACACTTATAGAATTAATTAAGAGTACTGTTAAAAATAAGTTTGGTGTTGAATTACAGACTGAAGTTAAAATTGTTGGTGAAGAATAAGAAATTAATTATTTATTGATATACAGGAGGAATAAATGAGGTTTGTTATTGTAACGGGATTATCTGGAGCAGGAAAAAGTCAGGTTGTTAAGCACTTGGAGGATTTAGGTTTTTTTTGTGTAGATAATTTACCTCCGTCATTAATTCCTAAATTTGCAGAAGTATGCTTCCAGAGCAGAAGCAAAATGGATAAAATAGCACTTGTTATAGACATTCGAGGAGGAGAGCTTTTTAAAGATATTTTTCCTGGATTGTCGGAGATTAAAGCCGCAGGATATAATTATGAGATTCTTTTTCTTGAGGCTTCTGACGAGGTGCTTATTAAAAGGTTCAAAGAAAGCAGAAGAAACCATCCCTTGTCTACAGAGGGCAGGCTTAATAAAGCGATTAATGAAGAAAGAAAAATATTGCAGGAGATTAAAAACAATGCAAGTCATATAATTGATACTTCCAATCTTACAACCAGGCAGCTTAAGGAAGAAATTGCACGTATATTTGTTGAAGGTAAACACTTTGAAGGATTGATTATAAGTATTATTTCATTTGGGTTCAAGTACGGTACGCCTATGGATTGTGATTTGGTTTTTGATGTTAGGTTTATACCCAATCCATACTATATCAGTTCTTTGAAGAAGCTCACCGGAAAGCATGAAGATGTTAAGGAATATGTATTGAAGTCCAAAGAGACAGAGGTATTCATTGAAAAGCTAAGCGACATGCTGGAGTTTTTAATTCCTAACTACATTAAAGAGGGCAAATCGAGACTGGTTATCGGTATTGGATGTACAGGAGGAAAGCATAGATCTGTTGCGATTGCTGATGAAGTATATAGATTGCTCGTTGAAAAACAACACAGGGTGGTTATTGAACATAGAGATATTGAGAAGGATAATAGGGCGTTAGGCCAGTGATTGTCCAAACTATATTGTCCAAACTATTTGGTACACAAAAGCAAAATTATAGAGTAAGTTGATTTTATCGAGTATATGATAAAAATGTTATGTTGGCTTTCTAATGGTGTTGGATTGCATATTTTATGATAGTATGGTATATTTATGTAAAAGTCTATTAATATATTAAATACGATTAATCGTTTATATTTATCTTCTGCTAAATGTAAGATTAACAACGTATTTAATATTGGTTTTAGGTAGGGGTTTAAATTGTCTTTTTCAGTTGGAGTTAAAAATGAGCTATGCAGGATTGATATACAGGAAAATTGCTGCTTGCTTTCTGAATTAGCTGGTGTTATCCTGGTGGGAGCGGGAGTAGGAGTAGCAGTTGATGAAAAAAAACCTAATGAAAAGGATTCAAACATTAGGGTTATTACAGAGAATGCTCCTTTTGCAAGAAGGGTTTTTTCAATAATAAAAAAGTTGTATGATATTCATCCTGAAATTATTATTAGAAAGAGTTACAAGTTTAAAAAGCATGTTTCTTATATTCTTGTAATTACATCAGCTTTTGGAGGTAAAAGGATACTCGATGATATTAAAAAGATAGCTTATGAATTCAATCTTGAGAGAGAGCACAATATATCCTGGGATAGTGAAGAGAATTTAAATAAAAGTTGTTGCAGACGTGCTTTCTTAAGAGGTGCATTTTTGGCAGGAGGGTCGATAAGTGACCCGGAAAAGAATTATCATCTGGAAATTACAAGCCATTCCAGCAAGACTGCGTTGCTTATTTGCAAAGCTGCATTCTGGTTTGATTTAAATGCCAAGGTAGTTGAGAGAAAAGGAAACTTTGTTGTTTATCTTAAAGAAGGTGAAAACCTGGTTGATTTTTTAAATATAATAGGTGCTCATTCTGCATTGCTAGAGCTGGAGAATGTAAGGATTTTGAAAGGTATGCGTAATGATGTAAATAGAATAGTTAATTGTGAAACAGCCAATCTGGAAAAGACAGTCAATGCGTCAGTGAGGCAAATAGAGAATATCAAATATATACAAGAGAATATGGGATTTGAAAATTTATCGGAGAATCTAAGGGAAATTGCGGAGCTGAGATTAAAATATTGCGATGCAAATCTTAAAGAGTTGGGAGAGTACTTGTGCCCTCCTGTTGGAAAATCCGGGGTAAACCATAGACTACGTAAGCTTGAAATGATTGCAGAAGATCTTAGGCAAATGAAAGGGGATTGTTAGATGGTTGAAAAGACAGTTGAAATAAATAATCCAGTTGGTCTTCATGCCAGACCTGCTGCCATTTTTGTTCAAACAGCCGGAAAGTTTACATCTAACATATGGCTTATAAGGGAGAACAAAAAGGTAAATGCAAAAAGTATTATGGGAATAATGTCTTTAGCAGTACCGAAGGGCACAGTAGTGATAATAAGAGCGGATGGTGAGGATGAGATTTCTGCGGTTAACGAGTTGGTAGAGCTTATAGAATCCGGATTTAAAGAGTTTGATTATTGATAAACTTTCTTTCACGAATAAAGAGATTGGTCAGGGATGTCATGGCTAGTCTTTTTTTAATGCCCTGAAAAATATAGTAATTCTTTAAATATTTTCTAAATTTGTACCAATGAGTATTTCTTAATTCACATCTATGGAGGAATAATCCGGGAAATATAGAAGTTGATAACTGTAACTTGAGCTTTGATTTGAATAAAAAATAGTGAAAGGAAGAGATGATTTTGAAAGTTAAATTTTCAAATAAGGGAAACACTTTAATTGCAAGTATTATTGGAGAGATGGACCACCATACTGCTGATTATATAAGAGATAAGATTGATGGTGAGATGATTAAATCATCATCCAAAAATATAGTATTTGATTTCTCCAAGGTGGGATTTATGGATAGTTCCGGTATAGGTCTGGTTATGGGTAGGTATAAAAACATAAGCAAGTTAAATGGAAAGACTGCAATAATAAAGGCAAATGAGCAAATAAGACGGATATTTGAAATGTCAGGGGTTGTAAAACTTGTTCCAATATATGATAATATCGATGAAGCAATTGGAAGCTGAGGATAATGAAATTAATTTTACATGTACTTAACATTTGTTTTGTAAATCCAAAAGGTAAAGGGGAAATCAGATAATGGAAATTATGAATGAGTTTAAACTTGAATTTTTAAGCAAATCCAACAATGAAGCTTTTGCCAGGGTTGTAGCAGCAGCATTCGTTTCTCAGTTGGACCCTACATTGGAGGAAATTGCCGATATAAAAACAGCGGTGTCTGAAGCTGTTACAAATGCAATTATTCATGGATATGAGGGGAATAAAGGGATGATTAGAATGAGTTGTACTTTATATGAAGATTCAGTTGATATAGTAATAACAGATGAAGGCAGAGGCATTGAAGATGTTGAGGAGGCTAGGCAGCCAATGTTTACATCCAAGCCGGATTTGGAGAGATCAGGGATGGGGTTTACCATAATGGAGAACTTCATGGACAAGCTGGAAATTACATCTGAGATTGGAAAGGGAACTACTGTGAAAATGTCAAAAACCCTTGGTTTACAAAAAAAATAATTTTTTTTGCATAAGCATGTAAATATATGACAATAATAACAATAAAATCAATATAAAAATGCGTTTATGTATAGGAGAAAATATGAGCGTAATTATAGAAGATAACTTGCTTGAACTGATAAAAAAAGCAAAAAACGGTGATAAGGCTGCCCAATCCTATTTAGTTGAGAAAAATATAGGTTTGATATGGAGTGTAATAAAAAGATTTCAAAACAGGGGCTATGAAACAGATGATCTGTTCCAAATTGGTAGTATCGGTCTTATTAAGGCAATCCAGAAATTTGATGAATCATTTGAAGTAAAATTTTCCACCTATGCAGTTCCTATGATAATAGGAGAAATAAAAAGGTTTATCAGAGATGATGGCATAATAAAAGTAAGCAGATCATTGAAAGAAATATCAAATAAGGCCAGGGTTGCAAAGGAAGTTTTAAGCAAAGAAATGGGAAGAGAGCCTACTGTTTCTGAAATTGCAGAACACTTGAATATTACAGTGGAAGATCTTGTAATGGCCATGGATGCAGGAAGTTCGCCGGAGTATTTATACAGTACTGTGTGTGAAGGAGACAATTCGCCTATCTATTTGATTGATAGAATTGACAGCGAAGCAGACTGCAAAGAGGTGGATATAATAGATAAAATTGCAATAAGAGAGGTGCTTAAAACATTAAAGCCTAGAGAAAGGCAAATTATTGTTTTAAGGTACTTTAAAGAAAAGACTCAAATGCAGATTGCTAAAATTATGGGAATTTCCCAGGTTCAGGTATCCAGAATAGAAAAAAGAATTATAGAAGATATACGAGAAAAAATTAAATCAAATTGAAATTGTTTGCAATTATGTGTGATAGCGGAACTGCGTAAAAAACAACATTATTTAAGAATTTTAAAAATATAAAAATATATAAATATATAAATATAAAAAATGTAAGGAATATAAAAAAATATTTAAAAATATATGGATACATAAAATTAAAATGAAAAAAACATAATAACACCATAATACTGAATAATTATTGAAAAACCTGTATGGAGAAAACTGTATGAATGAAATTTTCCAAAGAAATAAGCTTGTAATACTATTGGTTTTATTAACATTAATTATACTTATTGTAGCATATGGAATAATAAGTTTTAGTGGTAGTATTGATAAAGTACCTTCAAAGGGTGTATATATTTAAATCGGAGGAATTATGCAAAAGTTATTTACAAATAAGGAATACTTGGATTATGTGGAAAAAAAGGCTCCCAAATCAAAACTGGTAAAAAATGTGGTTAAAGCATTTGCAGTAGGAGGATTGATATGTGTTATAGGGCAGTTTATAAACAATGTTCTTATGACACAAGGTTTGGGGAAAGATATAGCCGGCAATTTGACGGTTCTTATTATGGTATTTATAGGTGCTTTTTTAACAGGAATAAATGTTTATGATGACATAGGAAAATTTGCAGGTGCAGGATCTATTGTGCCAATAACCGGTTTTGCCAACTCAATTGTATCCCCGGCAATGGAGTTTAAAAGCGAAGGTTATGTTACCGGGGTTGGAGCAAGGATGTTTTTTATTGCGGGTCCAGTGCTCGTTTATGGTATTTCAGCTTCAGTAGTGGTGGGGATATTGCATTATTTGGTAAAGTTTTAGGGTTAAGAATTCAGAATTCGAGATTTGGAAATATGGGGATTTAGGGATATAGGGTTAATAATTCAAGATTCAGAATTCAAGATTTAGAAATATAGGTATTCAGGATAGAGTTAATAATTCTGAATTCTAGAAATTGATAGATATTGAGTCATAATAAGTATAAACTTTGAAAGGAGAATTATGCCGAATAAGCGTAAAGGAAAACAAACAGTAAAAATAGACAGCCCAATAAGCATAATATCTACTGCTTCAATTGTAGGACCAAAGGAAGGCCAGGGACCCCTTGGAATATATTATGATATGGTAATTGAAGAAGAAATGTGGGGAGAAAAGAGCTGGGAAAAAGCAGAAAGTAAGATGTTGAAGGAAACTCTCAGCAAGATCATAAACAAATCAGGTAAGACTATTGATGAAGTTAACTATATTTTAGCAGGGGATTTGCTTAATCAATGTATTGCATCAAATTTTGCATTTAGGGATATTGGTATCCCATTTTTTGGCCTATATGGGGCTTGTTCAACCATGGCTGAATCTGCCAGTATAGGAACTATGCTTATTAATGGTGGATTTGCAGATAATGTTGTCTGCATGACATCAAGCCATTTCTGTTCTGCGGAAAAACAGTTCAGATTTCCTTTAGAGCTGGGATCGCAAAGACCCCCCACAGCACAATGGACGGTAGTGGGATCAGGCGGTGTTATGCTTTCCAACCAAGGTATCGGTCCGTATATAACATATGTAACCACAGGGAAAATAGTAGATATGGGCGTTAAAGATTCAAATAATATGGGGGCGGCAATGGCCCCGGCAGCTGCTGATACAATAGTTACACACTTTAAGGATACCGGACTTAGTCCATCGGATTATGACCTGATAATAACAGGAGATCTCGGCAGCTTCGGAAAGGAATTGTGTGAAGAGCTTGTTAGTAAGCAAGGATATGATATTAAGAACAACTATGCTGATTGTGGTATGATGGTGTATGATTCTAAAAAACAGGATACACATTCCGGAGGAAGTGGGTGCGGATGTTCTGCCGTAACATTGGCAGGCTATTTATACCAGGAAATGAAAAAAGGTAGATACAATAATATCTTATTTGTTGGAACAGGTGCATTACTTAGTACCACAAGTGCCCAGCAGGGTGAATCTATTCCGGGTATAGCACATGGAATAGCAATACAGAATAAGTTTGAATGAGGTGATTTAATGCTGACATATTTAAATGCGTTTTTAATTGGTGGATTGATTTGTGCTGTAGGCCAGATTTTGATAGATAAAACCAAGCTAACACCTGCAAGGATTCTTGTATTGTTTGTTACTGTCGGTACTATACTAGGTGCTTTGGGCATATATCAAAAGGTCGTTGATGCAGGTGGTGCAGGAGCTACAGTTCCGTTGACAGGTTTTGGATATAGTTTGGCAAAGGGTGCTATAAATGATGTAGACCAATATGGATTATTAGGAGCATTTACCGGTGGTATAAAGGCAGCAGCAGCGGGAATAACTGCAGCCGTATTTTTTGGTTATATAATGTCTGTTGCATTTACACCAAAAGCTAAAAGATAGACAAATGAAGGGAGTAGTTCAATTACTCCCTTATCATTTTTTTATAATGACATATGACATGATGAATTTTTTTATTTAACAAAAAGAAGGATTTTATTAATTTACACCGAATTATTATCATATAAAATTGTGGTGTTATATGAGTGATAGTACTAATATAAAAATGTCGTTCTATTATATTTGATTATCCTATTTTTTATCTGACCGATCAAAAATCGATAATTTTCATACATCATTCCTTGGTAAATAAATTATACAAAAAGGACGGGATTTTCTGCATGAATATAGAGTATATAAACCCATTTATTGAAGCTAGTAAGACTGTGCTGAAACAAACTGCAGGAATCGATGTAAAACTGGGTAAAGTATATATTAAAGAATCTCCATATAGGAGTAATTCTATAATTATTATTGTAGGATTGACCGGTAAAATAAGAGGTCAGGCAATGTTCTCAATGGCCATGGACGTTGGACTTTTCATTGCATCTAGTATGATGGGAGGAGCACCGGTATTGGAACTTGATGAAATGTCTAAGAGTGCACTTTCAGAGCTGACCAACATGATACTTGGCAATACTGCAACAATTCTATATAACAAAGGTATGGCCATTGATATAACTCCGCCAACATGCTTGTTTGGGGATAATTTACAAATATCAAATAACAAGCTTAGAATAGTTTGCATACCGTTAATTATGGAAGACGGAAAGGCTTTTGAAATTGATGTAGCGTTTGAGGAATAAAAGTAATAGAATGAAATAAGGGTAATTAATATATTTTAGACGATTAAAGATGGTTATCCAAACCATCTTTTTTATTGGAAAAAAATTTAGATGTGGTATAATAATGAAATAATTAAGAATGACATTTATGTCTGGAGGTTGTAACTTGTCAGTAAATATTGTTTTGGTTGAACCTGAAATACCGCAAAATACCGGAAATATTGTAAGAACATGTGCTGCAACAGGGGCGAAGCTTCATTTGGTAAAACCCCTTGGGTTTTCAGTTGAGGACAGGTATCTTAAGCGAGCGGGGCTTGATTATTGGAATGAGGTAGACATAAGCTATTATGAATATTTTGATGAACTGCGTGAAAAATATAAAGATAAAGCTTTTTATTATGCAACAACAAAAGGAGTTAATGTATATTCAGATATTAATTATCCCGATGATGCCTTTATTGTATTTGGAAAAGAAACTAGAGGCCTACCGGAAGAACTGCTTTATAAAAACAAGGAGTTTTGCATAAGGATCCCGATGAGAGATAATCTAAGATCTCTCAATTTGTCAAATTCAGCGGCAATAGTTCTTTACGAGATCTTACGGCAGAATGGTTTTTCAGGTTTGAAGGAACAAGGTGCTCTTACAAAATTTGAATGGTAAGTATTTGCATTATTTATAATATTTACAACAGGATACTAATTATTTCTATATATTGCTTATGTAAGGAGAAATCATATGGTTAACAGGGAAAGGATAGTTAATGAGTTTGTTGAGTTGATAAGTATAGATAGCCTTTCTTTAAAGGAGAGAAATATGGCTGATCTACTGAAACGCAGGCTATCGGAATTAGGTTTTGATGTTTATGAAGATGATGCTGGAGTCAAGGAAGGCGGCAATTGCGGAAATATAATAGGAGAAAAAAAGGGTAATAAAAATGTTCCGGCTATATTTCTTATGGCTCATATGGACACAGTTACGCCTGGGATTAACAAAAAGGCGAAAATACAAGATGATATTATAAGGTCAGATGGCACAACAATTTTGGGAGGAGACGATGTTGCAGGCATTGTTTCCATATTGGAAGCTATAAGGGTCATAGAAGAGAACAATGAGGAACATGGAGATATTCAGGTAGCGTTTACCATAGGAGAAGAAGTTGGGCTAATTGGTGCTAAAAATCTGGACTACAGTAAAATTCATGCAAAATATTGTTTTGTTATGGATTCAGGCGGGGAAATAGGAGTTGTGGCAACATCGGCACCTTCACAAAATAAGATTGACATAGTTGTAAAAGGGAAGGCAGCCCATGCAGGACTTGAACCGGAAAAAGGGATTAATGCCATAACTATAGCAGCCCATGCAATTTCCCAAATGAAGTTAGGTAGGATTGATGATGAGACTACAGCTAACATAGGAATTATAAATGGGGGAAATGCAACAAATATAATTTGTGACAGGGTTGAGTTAAAAGCTGAAGCACGCAGCAGATGCGACAGCAAGCTTAAGAAGCAGACAGAGCATATGAAGCAATGCTTTTTGGAAGCAGCGGATAAATTCGGTGGTGAAATAGAATTTATAGATGAGCTCATGTATCCTTCATTTAAAATAGATGAAGAAGAGGAAATTATAGGTATTTTAGAAAAAGCATCTGATAAATGCGGTATTAAACTTGTTCTCGAGGCAACAGGAGGAGGGAGCGATACCAATATTGTCAACAGTAAAGGCATAAAGGCTGTTGATGTAAGTGTGGGGATGGATAAAGTGCACAGCGTTGAAGAACAGATTTCAATAAATGATCTTGTTAAGGCAGCAAGTTTTTTGGTTGAAATAGTAAAAGCTGTACAATGAAATATTGCTTTGTAAAGGAGGAACATAAAAATGATAAAGAAAATAGGAGTTCTTACCGGTGGGGGAGATTGTCCCGGCCTTAATGCAGTGCTAAGAGCAGTAGTTAAGACAGCTATGGGAAAGTATGGATGGGATGTAATAGGATTTAAAGATGGATATAGAGGCCTTGTAATGAACGACTATATCAAATTAAGCTCTAAAGACGTATCGGGTATTCTAGATAAGGGTGGGACCATTCTAGGATCTTCTAACAGAGATAATCCGTTCAATTTCAGGCTTGAAAGAAACGGGAATGTTGAATATAAAGATATGTCCGAAAGGGTAATGGATAATGTGAGCATGCATCAAATTGACTGCATGGTTTTAATAGGAGGAGATGGAACTCTTACCAGTGCAAGGGATTTTGCAAGAAAGGGAATGAATGTAGTGGGAGTTCCTAAAACAATAGATAATGACTTATCCGCTACAGATACTACATTTGGGTTTATGACTGCTGTTGAAACGGCAACCGAGGCAATAGATAAGCTTCATTCAACAGCAGAAGCTCATCACAGGGTAATGATCTTAGAAGTAATGGGCAGATATGCCGGATGGATTGCATTGCAATCAGGCATTGCAGGTGGAGCGGACGTAATTCTATTGCCTGAAATACCCTATGACATAAACAGTATTGCAGATAAGATTGCAGAAAGAAAGCAGCAGGGCAAGCATTTTAGCCTTATTGTTGTTGCTGAGGGTGCCAAACCTAAGGATGGTGATGTGGTCGTCAGCAAAATAGTTGAAAATAGTCCTGATCCTATAAGGCTTGGAGGAATAGGCAACAGGATTGCCGATGATATAGAAAAGATTACAGGTAATGAGACAAGAGTCACTGTTTTAGGACATCTGCAGAGGGGAGGAAGGCCTGTGCCTTATGATAGGATCCTTTCAACAAGATACGGAGTAGCTGCAGTTGAGATGGTGAATGAAGGAAAATTTGGTAAAATGGCATCACTTCAAGGAAATTCTATTACAGATGTTTCGTTAGAGGATGCTGTTGGTAAATTAAAAACAGTAGATCCTGATGGGGAATTAATTAGGATTGCCAGAAGTGTAGGCGTTGGATTTGGAGATTAAAATGGGACTTGATTTTAAAGAGATTGCTATAGGAGATAAGGGGTATTTCGACAGGTTTTTAAGGCTTGATAATCCCGAAATATCCGAGCTTACCTTTACCAATATGTTTATGTGGAGAAACTATTACAAGTTTAGATATGCACAGGTCGACAATATGCTGGTTCTTATTTCCGTACCCGAAGAAGGGGTGCCCTTTTCGTATGCTCCCTTTGGAGAAGTGAATAACAAGGGATTTAAAGATGTTGTCATGATGATTAAGGAGTATTTCAAAAAAAATAATTGGAAAATGATTTTCGGCAGGGTCCCAGAAAGCATGCTGTCCTTTTACAGAGAAGCATTTGGGGAACAGGCACGAATAGAACTGGATGAAGCTAATTCTGATTATGTATACTCTGCAAATGACCTAATTTCTCTTTCCGGTAAAAAATATGACGGAAAAAGGAACCACATCCATAAGTTCAAAAAGTTATATGAATTTGAATTTGAGAAGGTAAACCATTCAAATATAGCGGAGTGTATAAGGATTATGGATGAATGGTGTGAAGAAAGAAAGTGCCAGCATCAACATACAAGCTATTGTGAAAACAAAGCAAATAGAGAGCTGTTAAATAATTTTGACGAATTAGGATGCAAAGGTGCATTGATAAGTGTTGATGGCAGGTATGAAGCCTTTACAATTGGCGAGATGTTAAATCACAATACTGCAGTCATACATATAGAAAAAGCTAATAGCAAGGTAAAAGGCCTTTATACAATAACTAACCAGCAGTTTTGTGAAAACGAATGGAATAGTGTGGAATTTATAAACAGAGAGCAGGACTTAGGGATTGAAGGAATAAGAAAAGCGAAGCTTTCATATCATCCTGTAAAAATGTCCAACAAATATTCAATAACAATAGAATAGATTTTGAATGAAAAAAATATATCTCAGCTAAAATTCATTCAAGTGTTGTTAAGTGGTTTTATTGTACAATAATAAGATAATGCTATTGTACAGTAGAATCATTTTTATTATGCTAAATATTTCCCATTAAAGCCTGGAAAATAAGAAATTGCATATTTTTATTGTAGTTGTTATAATAAAATAAGATTGTTGTGCTTTTTTGTCGATATTTATATAGATTAAATACGATTAATCTTTTACATTTATCTTCTGCTAAATGTAAGATTAATGACGTATTTAATATAGTAAATTTCAATCATTCCTTAGTATACATAGGAGAAAGTAATGAATTCAAATACTTTATTTGATGGGATTCGTAAAAGCAAATATGTTACACAATTTTTAAATAAAAATACAATGATACAGTTTGGCAAAACATTCGCAATTGGTGTAGCAGCCGCTGGCTGCGACTTTTTGATATTTCATTTATTGGTCAGGTATTTTAAACTATGGACTGTTTTTTCCAGTGGTGCCAGTCAAATTATAGGCTTTTGGGCAAGTTTTCTTTTAAATAAGTTTTGGACTTTTAAAGTAAAAGAGAATTTCTTAAAACAGCTTTCGTCATATACTGTCTTATTCATGTTTAATTTGGCATTTTCATCCTTAGCTATTTATCTTCTGGTGGATGTAATGAATAAGAACGAGTATTTTTCCAAGATATTTATTATGAGCCTTATTTTTATATGGAACTTTATAATATACAAAATAATTATTTATAAGGTAAAAGGGAGTCCGAAATGAGTGAAAAGTTGATTTCTATTGTAATCCCTGTTTATAATGAAGAAAAGCATATACAAAAAAATATTAAAATAATAGATAATGTCCTTACTAAAAATGGTATCAGACATAATTTTATTCTAATTGATGATGGATCAAAGGATGATACCTGGGGTGAGTTAAAAAAGCTTTCTTTATCGCTCGAGGGTGTTTTGGCAATAAAGCTAAGCAGGAATTTCGGCAAGGAAGCTGCGTTATGTGCAGGGCTTGAGCATGTTACAAGTGATGCATGTATAGTTATGGATTCCGATTTACAGCACCCGCCTGAGAAAATACCTGAAATGGTTTACTTGTGGAAAAATGAGGGTGTGGACATTGTAGAATGCGTTAAAGCTTCCAGAGGAAAAGAGAGTTTTGCGTATAAAATCAGCTCTCTGTTGTTTTACAATGTATTAAAAAAGCTTTCAGGCTTTGATTTTGCCGGAGCATCGGACTTTAAGCTTCTTGATAAAAAGGTAGTGGATGCATGGAAGCAGATGGGTGAGAGGAATACATTTTTCAGAGGTATGTCTACATGGGTAGGTTACAAGAAGATACAGATTCCATTTGAGGTTGCACAAAGGCTCGACGGCAACTCAAAATGGTCACCCATAAGACTTGTAAAGCTGGCGGTAAATGCTATTACTTCATTTTCATCTCTGCCGCTATATATCGTTGCTTTTCTAGGATTTTTGTTTTTATTAGGTGCAATACCCATTGGTATAAAATCATTGTATATGTATTTTATGGGAGTTGCGGTTGACGGCTTTACGACAGTAATTTTACTGCTACTTATTATTGGAAGTATTCTTATGATTAGCCTGGGTATTATAGGTTCATATATTGCCAAAATATATGAAGAGGTTAAGCAAAGACCAAGGTACCTTATATCAGAAAAGGCAGACAGCACAGTTATGTCAACAAATAAATTAGGGTGATTAAAAATAAACGGTCAAATGAAGATTTCAAAATATTGATTTAATGTTCTCAACCATAAAAATTGGTGATGAAAATTTTTGGAATCTTGTTATATAAAAACTAAAATATCAATTTTTTAAAGGGGGAATTTTTTAATGATGGAAGTAGTTCGCCTTCTTCCAGGATTACTTCTAGGAGCTGGCTATTTCATTATAGCGTCTTTTGTTGCATATAATCTTTTAAGAAAAGTTTTACCGGGATTATTCAGGGTTAATAAAACAATAAGTCTGTTTGGAAAGCCAATCAAATTGGATGCCTGGATGGCTACAATACCTGCTTCCTTTTTGATAGGTATAATGCTTATTACATGGCTTACATATGTTGGTGCCGCTTTGTCAAATAGCTTTACCGGCAAACCGATGCTATATGGAAATATAATTTCTTTTGGAGTTTTTATTGTTTTTTCTTTTTTAATAGTTATTAAAAGGAAAGATGATTTCAGATCCTTCTTTAAAAAGCTTTCCAGTTTAGGGAAAGGTGATGTTACTGCATTTTTGTCAAAGAATAGATTGGAATTTGGATTTATTGCAATTTCAACCATTATTATAACTTACTTCATGTTTTTGACCCTCAATATAAGTGGGGGGGTTATGACTATTGGTGGCACTGTTCATAGTGATTTTGGACCTCATATGTCAATGATAAGATCATTTTCGGAAGGGTCTAATTTTCCTACACAGTATCCCCACTTCCCGGATGGAAAAATAAGATACCATTTTATGTTTCAGTTTTTAGCAGGAAATCTTGAATTTTTAGGGATGAGAATAGATTTTGCTTTTAATATACCCAGTATTCTGACTCTTGTAGCATTCTTAATGCTATTGTATTCCTTTGTTGTTATGACAATGGGGGCAAGGGGAGTAGGGTTTATTACGGCATTTCTTTTTGCATTTAGAAGTTCATTTGCGGATTTTACCTATATAACTGACAAGATGAAGGCAAAAGTTCCATTTGTTGATATACTTAAAGCCATGTGGGACAACGCCTCCGGACATATAGGCAGATCTTCATATCAAGAAAGCTGGGGGCTTTATGCACAGAATGTGTATGTAAATCAGAGGCATCTTGCCTTTTCTCTGGGTATTATGATTTTAGTGATGATAGCTGTTTATCCCATGTTTAGAAGTATGATTGGATCACTTAAAAAGGTTAAAGCAAAGACAAGGGATGAGCTAAAGGCATTGAGTTCAGCAGACGATTCAACTGATGAAAATGGAAATGACGAAGCAACTGCAGTACCAGGTGATGAAAGGTTAAGCTATAATAGCCTCTATAAGAGGAATTGGTTCAAAGAATTTTTGTTTTCAAAGGAAGCCTGGATTCCAAGAGATATAAAAAGAACTATATCGTTGGGAATAATTTTAGGACTCATGACATTCTGGAACGGTGCTGTTACTATTGCAACTTTGCCTATACTTTGCATAATGGCAATTATGTCAAAACGGCGTCTTGAGTATCTGGGAATAGCAGTTATCACTGTCCTCTTTTCCTTTTTACAGCAGAACCTATTTATGGGTGCCGGACAGTCAGCAGTGCAGCCTGAGCTTTATTTAGGTTTTCTAACTACATTCCCGGATGATTTGGCAGCTAGTTTCTTTCAATATAGAGATGCCCATGAATATGGTGCACTTATAAGTGTTATCATACAAATGATCCCCTATATGATGAAATATTTTATAGAGCTTTTAGGAATTATGCCATATTTGATGATAATTGCCGTTTTCAGTATTCCAAAGGGAAATGCACGGTGGATTTCACTTGGTATTTTAGTTTCATTGATAGGTTTATCGATTTTTATTTTCCCTGACATACATAACATTTTTAAGATATCTGTCATTGTTATAATGTTGATTACAGCAATAATAGCAAATGTGGTTATGGATTACCCTGTAACTCCTAAAGGTGGAAAGTGGCTGGCATTGGCTTTTCTTATGCCATGGGTTATTGCCACAACTTTAAAGTTAAGTCCGGATGTTCCTGTTAACCACAAGTATATAATGGTTACATCAATTTTATTTAATATAATCATGGCAAATTTCATATACAGAATGTTTATTAAAAAAGGTGCAATTTTAAAGGTTGTAGCAGGCCTGTTGGTATTTATCCTTACATTTACGGGGTTTGTCGATCTTAAGACCCTGTTTAACATGAACTATTATCAAAATGTCAAGTATTCGGTGAAGGATCCCATAACTGCATGGGTGAAGGAAAATACCGATCCTAAAGATGTATTTCTTACCACGCCGAATGTTTTAGATTCTGTATTGCTTGCAGGAAGGCCTATTTTTTACGGACATCCATATTATGCATGGAGTGCAGGATATGATACCTATAAGAGGGAAGAGACTGTAAAAGCTATTTTTGCATGCAAGGATGAATATAAGCTTAATAAGCTTTTGAAGGAAAATAACATATCGTATATACTGGTTGATGACGGACTAAGATCTCAGGTTGAAGATCTTGACGAAGTGTTTATCAGCACCGCTTTAAATAAGGTAACTACTATTAGTCAAAATAATACCAATATTTACGAGGTAAAATAGCTATTTAAGGAGGATAACTGGACAATATGGAACGGAATAGTAAAGGCAAGCCTGTAAAGAATAACGGTTCAGGTAGCGTAAATATGAATAAAACAGAAAAGAAGCCTTCATTTAAAATATCAATAAGGATATTATTGGTTATACTTATTGCTGTAACTGCATTAAGAATGGTTTTTAACTTATTGCCTTGTTATAAGATAGATATGGGAGGCTACAGGCATTGGGCGGGCTTTCTTGCAGACCCGGATAACAGCTTTAAGGATTTTTATAGCAATACTCATTGTGTATATGGCCCGTTTTACATGTATTTCCTTTATATTACGGGTAAACTCGGTGCAACAGAGTTTTTTGTTAAGTTCTGGTCTGTGCTTTCCGATATAGCAGGAGGAGTTTTAATATATCTTATTGCCAGAAAATATAAAAAAGATAAGCTGGGATTAATACTTGGTATAATATATGCCTTTAATCCTGCAGTTATTTTTAACTCCTCTGTATGGGGACAGTTTGATTCTTTTACTGCAACTATGCTTTTGGCAGTTGTATATCTATTCAATTGTAAAAAGACTTATTTGGCAGTGTTTGCCTACGGAGTAGCAGCACTTACCAAGCCACAAGCCATAGCCATTGTGCCTATGGTAGTTTTCCTATACTTCAAGGATTTCCCATGGAAAAAGTTTGCTGAGTTTAAAAGCAGCAGGAATAAAGATTTACTTAAGTCAGCTGTTTTTGAGACATTTAAAAAGCTTGCTATAACAGTAGCAGGATGTATGTTAATATATGCGATTTTAGTGTTGCCCTTCTATAAAGAAACATCATTCTATTCCTTGAAAGATATGGAAGTTTACGGAAAAACAGACGTTGCAACAAACCTTGCACAAAACAAAGAGTTTAAAGCATCGGGTGAAGAGTCCGGAAAATATATAGCAAAGAATGCTTCAGATATGAATGAAAGTACGGCATGGTCATCGGAACATCTCACAAATCAGTGGATATATGCCGATCTCGGTGAATCTAACGAGGTTAACAGAGTGGTATTAAAGTGGGGGTGGGAGTATGCTAAAACATATGACATTTTAGTTTCAGATGATGCGGTAAAATGGGATTTGGTGTACAGTGAAAAAAGTGGCAAGAACAATTCAAACTACAGTGGCAAGCTTGATTATATAGATTTTCAGCCTGTTAAGGCAAGATATGTGAAATTGGAATGTAAAAGCAGGCCTTTTCCTTATGGATTGTTTAATATAGATAAAAATACTTCTGCTTTGACCAAAGCAGCATTTAAGTTTACAGATTTCTATTTCTGGCTTGTTCATCAGTATTCCACAAGCTTGAATGATTATCCGTATGCAACAGCTAATGGATTTAATTTCTGGACCATTATGGACGGACAGACAGTATCCGACAAAGAACCTTATTGGTTTGGACTAAGTGCCCTTATATGGGGATATATACTATGGGGAATTGTATCTGTTTTGGCAATAGTCCTTCTTGCAGCAAAAAAAAGAAGTGCAATGGCACTTTATTATGTAGGATACATCCTTACATCGGGAATATTTGTATTTGCTACTAAAATGCATGAAAGATATTTGCTGCCTGCAATTGTTTTTGCAATGGTTACGATTTTATGGGATAAACGAATGATTATACCAACTGTTTTCATAACAATATGTTCATTGATCAATCATTGGTACGTTTATTTAAAAGGAAATAACGATGATCCATGGGTACCGAATCAGGACGGCATAGCTGATGCAGTTGCATGGGTTACCCTTCTTGTTATGCTTGCTTCCATCGGATATACAATATGGCTTACAGTAAAGCAGGAAAAAGGCAAAGCACCAGGTCACAAATCAAGATCAGGACAAGGATCAGGACGCGGGATAAAAGCGAATTAGGCAGAAAAAAGTAATTTAAAGGGACGATGAGATGAAAAAGATAAAAAACCTTATAGGTATTGGAATTAGTGTAATTTTACTATACTTGCTGTTTAGAAATGTGGAGTTTAAAAAGCTTGGGGATGTTCTTTTAAACATAAACTACCTTGTTATTGTTCCGGCAGTACTGCTTCAGATAAGCAGTTATTGGGTGAGAAGCTTAAGATGGTCAGCTATGCTTGGAAGTATTAAAAAGATTAAGACAAAAGAGTTGTTTCCTATAATATGTATAAACTATATGGCTAACTCAGTACTGCCTTTAAGGGGTGGGGACATTGTAAGAGCGTATCTTATAGGCAGGAAGCATAACATTAGCAAAACTGCGGCTCTTTCAACAGTTATAATAGAGAAGATTTATGATGGAATAACTTTGCTTCTTTTTATGGGAGCCATTTCACTGCTTTATCCCTTTCCAAAGTCAATTAAGAGTTTGGGAATTGTTGCAACAATTATATTTGCGGGTGCTTTAATATTTACAATTTTTGTAGTTCTTTTCAAGGAACATGCTTTAAAACTTGTTAAATTTTTTACAGGACTTTTTCCTGAAAAGATTGGCATTAACATAATGAAAATAACAAATAAATTTATTGATGGTTTTGATGTTATTAAGGATAAAAAAAGCTTAATGCCTGTTGTTATTTATTCTCTAATTATATGGGCACTTGAAGGAAGCCTGGTAATAACCATTGCAATTGCATTTGGAGTTGATAATATGTTTTACCTGTCAGTGTTTACCCTTGTGGTTACCAATTTTGGGATCATGATTCCATCTGCACCAGGTAATCTTGGAACATTTGAGGGAGCTTGCAGTACAGCCCTTGGAGTATTTAAAATAGTTGGAAATACTGCAATAGGTTTTGCTTTGGTATATAGGGTGTTTTTGTATATACCTGTCACAACATTAGGATTTATATTCCTTTTAAAAGAAGGTTTGTCATTATCATCAGTAACATCAATAAGTGGTAAAAAATTTGAAAAAGCAGAATAAAGTGAAAAGTTAAGGAACTAAAATTTAATTTTAATATATTTTAACGGAGGCTGAAATGAAAATTGCTGTTATTGGCGGCGGTGTAGCCGGATTATCAACTGCTTATTATATCCAGAAGAACTTTTCCGCACAAGTGGACATATATGAGAAGTCCTCTGATATAGGAGGGTTGGCAGGTGTATTTAAGCTTGGCGATACTCTTTTAGAAAAATATTATCATCATGTTTTTACTCATGATAAATATCTAATGGAGCTTGTTAATGAGTTAAAGCTTGAGGATTCCTTAATGTGGATAAAAACCAAAATGGGTTATTATTGTAAGGGAAAATCCTATCCATTTGCAACACCTATTGATATAATGATGTTCAAGCCATTGAGTTTTATTGACAGAATAAAGCTGGGGATGTCTTCTCTTATTATATCCAGGCATAAGTATAGCGATGATCTGGAAAATATAACTGCAGAGCAATATTTAATAAAATATGCAGGAAAAGAAGGTTGGGATAAGTTCTGGAAACCCATGATGAAAATAAAGTTTGGAGAAAATTTCAATAAGATCCCAGCGGTATGGATTTGGGAAAGAATTGTGCAAAGGGTTAGATCAAGGACAAAAGGAGCAAAGGATGAGGTTCTTGGTTATATGGAAGGAAGCTTCTACACCCTCCTTAAAAGACTTGCTGATGAAGCAGAAAAAAAAGGCGGTAAAATCCATCTGAACTCTGAAGTTGATGAGATAATAGTAGAAAATGGAGTATGCAAAGGTATAAAGGTCAACAATGAAGTTAGAAATTATGATTATGTAGTGTTCACCCCTGCACTTCAACACTTTGTTGATGTGTGCAAAAATGCACCAGAGGATTATATAGCACCTTTAAGGGCAGTTAAATACGATTGTTCAATGATTGTTGTTATGATACTTAAGGAAAAGCTCAGCAATTTCTACTGGCTCAATGTAGCTGATGACGAAATTCCCTTCGGAGGGCTTATTGAACATACCAATTTCATTCCTAAAGATGTCTATGGAGGGAAAGTTATATTGTATTTCTCAAAATATTTGAATGTGGATAGTGAATATCTAAGGATGAGTGATGAGGAAGTTAGGAACAATTATATTAAACACTTGCGGAAGATATATCCCGATTTCAAGGAAGATATAATTGAAGATTGCCTGATATTTAAAGACAGGTATGCACAGCCTATTTGGCCTATGAATTATTCCAAAATAAAGCCAAAATATAAAACACCTATAAAAAATTTGTATATGGCTAATACATCACAAATCTATCCAAATGACAGAGGTATCAATTTTAGCATAAAGCTAGGGAAAGAAGTTGTAGAGACTATGGTTGGTGAAATCTCAAAATAATAATCAAATTATAATTAAAATTAATAAAGGAGGCATTATAATGTTTAGGAGAGGTTTATTATTGACAGTTATAATTTCAGTACTTTTTACAGCAATGCAATCTATTGCTTACGGTGAAGGGAATAATCTTTTGAAAAATCCGGGGTTTGAGGAAGTGAGTGGTGAACTTCCTGCTGATTGGGTACCTGATGTCTACATAAAGGATGCCGATGCAGGTAAGGTTTCTGTAGAAGAAGGGAAAGGTCGCAGTAATTCAAAGGCTTTGGTAATAAGCAATTTAAAATCCAATGATTCAAAGGTTTTTCAGGAAATGCAGGTAGAGCCCGATAAAGTCTATAAGATCAGTTGCTGGATAAAGACAGAAGGCATATTAAACAAGGCTGGATCAGCAAATTTAACTTTGTTAAACGGTAAAGGTATCCACACATCTGTTGAATATTCCGACACAAATGGCGACTGGAAGGAGTTATCGTTATACATTAAAATGACCGACAGTGATAACTTGAAGGTTGGATGTAGACTTGGCGGCCAGGGAACAACAAATCAAGGAACAGCATACTTTGATGATATGTCTGTTGAGCTTGTTAATGAAGTACCAGAAGGGGTAGTGGTTAATAATTTTTTTATACCGGGTGGAGATTCCTCAAATAATGGTGAAAGCAGTACTGCAAAACAGGACGAAAAGTCATCGAGTTCAATAAAAATAGTACTGATAATTATTGCTATCATTGTTGTTTTAGGTGCTCTAATGTATGCAGAGTTCAAGCACTCCAAAAAATCACAAAATAAAGAAGTATCAGAAGGAGATAAAGTGGATAATAATAAAAATGACAAAAAAACTCTAGATTCTGATGAGGAGTCTGAAGAAGAGTTTGAAGAAGACGATTACGATGAATAGGCATGTTAAGGGGGGTTAATGTGATGAAAAAGTTAACAGTGTTAATATTAATGATAATATTAACGTTTTCCACGGCTTCTGTTTATGGTGAAGGCAATCTTTTAAAGAACTCATCATTTGAAGAAGTTAACGGTGAGAACCCGGATGGTTGGGAAACATGGGGATATAACAGTGGATCAGTATTTAAAGTAGAAGAGGGTGCAGGTCATGAGGGTAAAAAGTTTGTATCAATAACGAGTGAAAATGATAATGATGCCAGATACAAGCAAACTGTTGCCGTGAAGGAGAATACCACATATAAGCTGTCTTGCTGGGTTAAGACAGAGAATGTAGGATCGGAGAGAACAGGTGCTATTATTTCGCTGCTGGATTATGTATATACATCTAAGGACTTTAAGGGAACAAATAATGAGTGGCAGTATGCTGAAATGTATTTTAAACCGGGTTCCGGTATTGATAGTGTTGTAGTAACTGTTGGTCTTGGCGGATATGGTAATATGAATAAAGGTAAGGCATATTTCGATGATTTGTCGTTAGAGGAGGTTACCAATGTTCCTGACGGAGCCACAGTAGCTCCGATTGAAAAGAGTAGCCCGAATGAAAATGCTTCCGATTCCAATGAATCGAAAAGTACAAGTACAATTATTATTATCATTATAGTTGCACTTTTAGTCATAGGACTTATAGTATATATTGTTTTCGTTAATTCCAGATCCGGAAAAAATAAAAATACTGATGATCAGGATGATTACTATGATTCTGATGATGATGACGAAAATAGTGATGATTATGATGATTATGAGTAAGTACGTATAAAGTTTTAAAAAAGGGGGCTTTTAAATGTCGGATTCTGTAATATATTCCGTTGTTGTACCTGTTTACAATGAAGAACAGGTTGTACTTGAAAGCTATAAAAGGTTAAAAAATGTTATGGATTCAGTTAACGAACCATACGAAATCATATTTGTTAACGATGGAAGCAGGGATAAAACCGCATTTATAGTTAATGAAATATGTGAAAAGGATAAAAACATAAAATTCCTTGATTTCTCAAGGAATTTTGGTCACCAGATAGCAATTACTGCAGGGATGGATTATACGGAAGGTGAGGCAATTATAGTAATTGATGCCGACTTACAGGACCCGCCTGAGGTAATTCCCAAAATGATAGAAAAGTGGAAGGAAGGCTATGAAGTTGTTTATGGCAAAAGAATAGAAAGAAAGGGAGATACGTTTTTTAAGAAATTTACAGCAGCAGCTTTCTATAGATTGCTTAGAAAAATGACTGACGTTGACATACCTGTTGACACAGGCGATTTTAGATTGATTGATAGAAAGGTCTGTGTTGCATTAGCAAATGTCGGTGAAAGAAGCCGTTATATTAGAGGCTTAATCAGCTGGCTGGGATTTAAGCAAATTGGCGTTGAATTTAGCAGGGACAAGCGTTTTGCAGGTGAAACAAAATATCCTCTTAAAAAGATGATAAAGTTCGCTTTTGACGCCATAACATCCTTCTCATATAAGCCTCTTAAAATAGCCACATACGCCGGAACAATAATATCATTTGTAGGGTTTGTGTATTTACTTATAGTCATATTTCAAGTATTGTTTACAAAGAACACTCAGCCGGGGTGGGCTTCATTAATGGCCATAACAATTAGTTTCAACGGAATTGTTCTTATGATACTTGGAATAATTGGTGAGTATATCGGAAGAATTTATGATGAAGCTAAGGGAAGACCATTGTATATTATCAGGCAGACAAAAAACGTGGAAAAAGACAAAAAGGGACTTAGGGGATGGTAACAACCATCCCTTTTTTGTGCAAGGCAAATAAGGCTTATGTGGTGTCTAAAAGTATTGTATAATAATCCGGGAATTTAGGATAAAACAAAAAGTAGTGTATTTATAGAATGAATAAAAAAGCTTCCTAGTTACTAGGAAGCTTTGGTGGAGGGAGATGGATTCGAACCATCGAAGTCAGCGACAACAGATTTACAGTCTGCCCCCTTTGGCCACTCGGGAACCCCTCCATATGGAGCTGGTGGACGGAATCGAACCCCCGACCTGCTGATTACAAGTCAGCTGCTCTACCTGCTGAGCTACACCAGCATATTAAGTTTTAATGGCGACCCGGAAGGGGCTCGAACCCTCGACCTCCAGCGTGACAGGCTGGCATTCTAACCAACTGAACTACCGGGCCATATTAGAAACTGACATTTTATATCAGTTTCTTTATTGGTGACCCATAGGGGAGTCGAACCCCTGTTATCGCCGTGAAAGGGCGGTGTCTTAACCACTTGACCAATGGGCCTTGTTTTAGTCGCTGTTGTTTTCAGCCGACAAAAAATATTTTAACCGGGATAGCGAAAAAAGTCAAGCATATTTTAAAAAAAAAATATATTTTTTTTGGGGAGGTTATTTTATGAGAATTCAGGGGTTTGGAATACAGGATTTGGGAGTCTGAATTTAGGATTTGAGATTTTTAAATCATGAATTAGGGTTTAGAATTAAAATTATAAGTGTACGGTCATAAAGGGCTCATTAATCATTCTAATTGTTAACATAATCATATTGGTCATACACGAATTTAAGATATCCATTAGGGCAAATAAAAGCATTAGCGACGATAAAATCAATATGATAGTTAAAATTACATAAAAACAAAACCGTGTATCTCAATAAGCTTGAAATACACGGTTTTGTTTAATGAGCCATCCGCGACTCGAACGCGGGACACCATGATTAAAAGTCATGTGCTCTGCCAACTGAGCTAATGGCCCGAACATGTGGCTACAGTCTTGTTATCTGAGCCACACAAGTACATATATTACATCATAACCCATATGTTTGTCAACAACTTTTTTAAACTTTTTAGAACTTTTTTTAAAAGTTAAACAACTATGGTATTGGTTCTTTCTTTTCCTACACCGATAAGTTTTACCTTAACCTCTACAAGTTCTTCGATTCTGGATATATACTTCTTAGCATTGGCAGGAAGACTGTTAAAATCCCTTATATTTGAGATGTCTTCATTCCAGCCATCAAACTCTTCATAAACAGGCTCGCACTTGGAAAGCTCTTCAAGGGATGCAGGGAAGTGTCTGATAATAGCACCATCTTTCTTATAGCTGGTACACAGTTTAATTTTTTCCATCTTTCCTATAGTATCCACATGGTTGATTGCTAAAGCAGTAAGTCCGTTAACTCTAGCTGCATACCTGATCATGACTAAGTCAAGCCAGCCGCATCTTCTTGGTCTTCCGGTGGTTGTTCCGTATTCAAAGCCTAGTTCCCTAATTTTATCTCCAATTGCATTATCCTGCTCGGTAGGGAATGGACCGGCTCCAACCCTTGAAGTATATGCTTTTAATACTCCATAAACTTTATTAATGTATGTCGGACCAATGCCTGCACCGACACAAACGCCTCCAGCAACAGGATTGGAAGAGGTTACATATGGATAAGTTCCAAAATCCAAATCAAGGAAAGTCGCTTGAGCACCTTCAAAAAGTATATTTTTTCCTGAACCTATTGCATCGAAAAGAATTGCATTTGTATCTGTAATTTGTTTTCTCAAAATGTTTGCATACCCTAAGTATTCTTCAATTATTTTATCGGCATTGAGCCTTTCTCCGCCGTATACTTTTTCGATAATAAGATTTTTTATCTCCAGATTTGATTTAACTTTTTCCCTGAATATTTTCTCATCAATTAAATCGCACATCCTAATACCGCATCTTTCAGTCTTATCAGCATAGGTTGGTCCGATTCCTCGTTTGGTTGTGCCAATACTGTTATCTCCGCGGCTTTTTTCCTGAAGTTCGTCAAGAACCTTGTGATACGGCATAATAACATGTGCTCTATCGCTAATAAGCAAATTGTCTGTATTAACACCCTTTTCGCTTAAAGACCTTAATTCACTTATAAGTACAGCTGGATCTACAACAACCCCATTTCCTATTATACAAGTTTTGCCCGGATGTAGAATCCCGGATGGCACAAGATGAAGTGCATATTTGTTTCCGTTGGCTACTATTGTATGTCCGGCGTTGTTACCACCTGAAAACCGAACTACCAAATCGGAATCTTGAGCGAGTATATCAATGTATTTGCCTTTACCCTCATCTCCCCATTGGGTCCCGATTACTATCTTTGTAGACATTAATTGTGCCTCCTAATCATATATAGACTTTGATTTGAAATAATATTTTTCCAAATATATATTATCAGATTAAATATAAAAAGACAACAAAAAAACCCGAATATTATTTTAAAAACAATAAATAATGTTCGGGTTCTATATTAAATACATTATTAATCTTACATTTAGCAGAGCAAAATAACGAATGCTTTAACGGAATTTTGCGATAGGTAAATGTAAAAGATTAATCGTATTTAATACTTCTGTATTGAGTTTATTTATGTAATCCTGCAATAATCCAATTGCTGCAAAAAAGTTAGTTTATTCTTTGGTTGCAAGATACTCATTTAACTCTTTTACTAACTTATCCGGATCTATTCCGTGAATAGAACAAGCATCTGCGATACTTTCACCGGAAGATGAGGGACATCCAATACAATGCATACCATTATTCATAAATATTGCAATTGTTCCTCTATCAAATTTCAATACATCAGCTATAATCATATCAGTTGTTATTTTTGCCATTTGTTTTTCCTCCTTTAATGACCGAATATATTATAATGCATAATATCACATTTAGCAGATCATATAACTATTTGTTTTCTCTCTATTACCATTAATTATTATACACGAATTCATCAAATTTATATACTACTTTAATAAAATTTCGCAAGAATCATGAATTCTGAATCCTAAATCCCAGCAAAAGACTTACGTCCTGTCTCATAGAGGTTGTTGCCGAAACAATCAATTATTACTATGGCAGGGAACTTTACAACTTCAAGTTTCCTTACAGCTTCAGCACCAAGTTCAGGAAAAGCTATAACTTCTTCTTTCACTATTGACTTGGCAAGAAGTGCACCGGCACCACCTGTAGCACCTAAATAAACTGATTTGTAGGTTTTAATTGCAGATATAACATCAGGAGAACGCAATCCCTTGCCAATCATGCCTTTTAAACCCAGTTCAATAAGCTTTGGGGCATAAGCATCCATTCGGCCACTCGTTGTGGGACCGGCAGAGCCTATCACATGACCCGGCTTGGCAGGACAGGGACCAACATAGTATATGGTCTGGTTTCTAAGATCGAATGGAAGAGTCTTGCCCTCCATTATCAAACCGTAAATTCTTTTGTGTGCGGCGTCTCTTGCGGTATATATTGTACCTGTTATATAAACTGTGTCGCCTGCTCTTAAATTTACTACTATATCATCTGTTAATGGAGTATTTATATCATGATGCATAATTCAAGCCTCCAGTTAATTTATAATATTATTTCTGCATGTCTTGTTGCGTGACAGTTTATATTTACCGCAACAGGAAGACCTGCTATGTGAGTGGGGAAAACTTCAATATTCAGTCCAAGTGCCGTAACTTTTCCGCCAAGACCTGCAGGACCGATACCGAGTTTGTTTATACTTACAAGCATTTCTTCCTCAAGTTCTTTTATATGAGGAAGTGGATTGAACTCGTTGATAGGCCGCAGTAATGCCTTTTTAGCCAGTAATGCTGCTTTTTCCATGGTGCCTCCAATACCTACTCCAACTACAATAGGTGGGCATGGATTAGGTCCGGCATTACTAACTGTATCAAGTATAAATTTTTTAACACCTTCAAGGCCGTCTGAAGGCTTTAACATTTTTAGTGAACTCATGTTTTCACTTCCGAATCCTTTTGGGGCAACGGTTATTTTTAGCTTGTCTCCACCTGTTATATTGTAGTGTATCACAGCTGGAGTATTATCACCTGTGTTTTGTCTTATAAGCGGATCAGACACGACGGATTTTCTCAAATAACCTTTTTGGTATCCGTTTCTTACCCCCTCATTTATGGCATCAGTCAAATTTCCATTAACTACAGTTACTTCCTGACCGATATCTATAAATATAACTGCCATACCTGTATCCTGGCAAATTGCTATATTTTCTTCCTTAGCTATAATGGCATTTTCCAACAACTGTCTTAGTACCTCTTTACCTGTATCCGATTCTTCAATGGCAGTACCGGATTTGAGACTGTCGGCTATATCGGAATTAAGATAGTAATTAGCTTCAATACACAGCTTTTCAACGGCTGCTGATATTTCCTCTGTGGTTATTGTTTTCATACAATCCTCCTCTGTATGATTAGGTATAAGCAAATTGGCTGTTCAATTAGCAAGATTTTATTTAATTTTGCAGATAATAATAATATTAATATACTATGTTGAAAAAGGCAAGATTAAGGAGGAATTACATTGGACATAAATAAAGACTTAGTATAGACAATTAGAAAAGCACAAAGTGATTTTTTTTATAATTTATGGTATAATTTAGCTATTACAATGGAAGGGGTCATGTCTTTGAATTCAAAACGTAATATACTTGTATGTGTTACTCAGCAAAAGACCTGTGAAAGATTGATAAGAGAAGCTGTTGATATTAAGAGTGACTATGAAGGTGAACTTCATGTAATTCATGTAGCTAAAAATGAATGGAAATTCTTGGATAATGCTAAAGAGGGTGAAGCACTGGAATATTTATTTAAAGTCTCAAAATCAGTAGGAGCGAAGTTATCGGTATTAAGATCTGATGATATTGTTGAAACTATTCTGGGGTTTATTAAGGAAAATAGTATTAATTTTATTGTTGTCGGTAAATCAAAGGAAATGCACAGAGAGAATAATTTTATAAAAACGCTTGAAAATAATATTAGCAATGTTGAGATATGTATTGTTTAGTGTAAAATGGTGGAACATTGTACCAAATGCATAAGTTTTAGCGTTAAAAAGTACTAAATTATTGCTAAAAGCTTGACTTAATGCTACTTTCATTATAAAATATTGTCGAATTCCAAATACAGGAGGTTGTGTAAATGAATAAAACAGATTTAGTTAATGCGATTTCTTCAAAGTCAGGTTTAAACAAGAAGAATAGCGAAGCTGCTTTAAATGCTCTTATCAGTACAGTGCAAGAAACCCTTAAAAAAGGTGATAAAGTTGTTCTTGTTGGTTTTGGTACTTTTGAAGTAAGAGAAAGAGCTGCAAGGAAGGGGAGAAATCCTCAGACTAAGGAAGAAATTACTATACCGGCTTCAAAAGCACCTGTATTTAAAGCTGGTAAAGGTTTAAAGGATATCGTGAACTAATAGAATATTATATTATTTTGACACAAGAAAAACCCTCTAATAAATCAAGGGTTTTTCTTTGTTTTTACTATTTTTAATCATTGCTTTTGATAATTTAAACTGATTCTGACCTTATCGGCTAACATTGCTATAAATTCCGAGTTTGTTGGTTTGCCCTTACTATAATTGATAGTATAACCGAAAAGGGTATCAATACTATCGGGATTACCTCTTGACCATGTGCTTTCAATTGCATTTCTTATTGCTCTTTCAACCTTTTGTGGAGTGGTATTAAACTTTTGTGCAACAGATGGATATAGAACCTTAGTAATTGAACCGAAAACCTTTGAGTTGTTTACTGTTTGCATTATTGCTTCTCTTATGTACTGATATCCCGCCATATGAGGAGGTATACCAATATCTCGCATCATATAAGTAACCTGGACTTCTATGTCGTTTGTATTTTCGGAATTCTTCAAAATAGCGGAAGATACCTTTTTATCATAAGTTGTGGATTCATTGAAGGATGATACACGGTTTTCACGATATAGTTGCTTTATTCTTGATATAAGAACCTCCACGCTAAACGGCTTGACAATATAGTATTCTGCACCTAATGACATGGCTTGCTGTATAAATATATCCTGTCCAATTGCTGACAGCATGATAAAAATTGGTTTTCTTATATTGGGTGTTGCAGATAGCTTTTCAAGAACACCTATTCCATCGAGGTTTGGCATAATTACATCAAGTATCACAACATCCGGCTTTAATTCTTTTATTTTTTCAAGTGCTTGCAAGCCGTCTCTTGCTATTCCAACAACTTTAATCCCTTCGGTCTGGTTCAAATAATCATTAAGTATATCACCAAATTCGATATTGTCGTCTGTTATTAGTACGGAAATTTCATTCTTCATAATTTTACATCAACCCCTAGTAAATGATACTGGGCTCATAATTCTACAAAATATTTCTAAGCCCCAAAAATAAACCTGGTACATTCTATTTTATTTATATAAATTGTAATAGGTACTAATATTATCCTTGCTGTATAGTCTTTAAAATTTCTTCAGCTATATCGGAGGACGGCTTTTCTCCACATTCGATAATTATGTCGCTATAATTCTCATATAGAGGTATACGTTCCAGATAAGTATCGTAAAAACTTTTGCCATCCTTACGTGCAAGTTTCCTGTCTTTTGAAACTCTATTTTCCAATATTTCAAACTTGGTCTTTAAATAAATAACCATTCCATTGCTTTTAAGATGTTCCATTGCTTCAGCATTATATATAACACCGCCACCGGTTGCTATTATTGAATTTTCTACTGCTAAATCCAATATCACCTTTTGCTGTATCTCTAAAAAATTATCCAGACCATGAGCACTAACGTAGTCCTTTGGTGACAGACCGGTTACGCTTTGAATTATATGGTCGGTATCTAGAAAGCTTTTTCCGGTTTTATCGGACAATAAGTTGCCGACAGTTGTTTTTCCGGAACTTGGCATGCCTATCATGATTATATTGCTTTTATTCATATATATCTCCATAATTTATTATATTAACTCGTATATCTATATTATATACAGATTTTTTACATTTGTCTGTCGAAAATTGCGGGAAACTGTTTGTTATTGGCTTTATCAAATTCGGAATTCTATGGCTCTGAATTCTTGTAGTGATACTGGGTATGTTTTATATATGATCGGTAAGAAGTAATTTCCCTCCACAATCTCTTATTAAATTGCCAAATTCGGGGAAGGTTACATTATAAGCCTCGGCTCCATTTATAACTACCTTACCGTTAATATTCAATCCCGCAATAGCCAATGACATAACTATTCTATGGTCGTCATGCCCTTCTACATTACCTCCATAAAGATTGCTTTGCCTGATAATAAGACCGTCAGGAAGCTCTTCAATGTCTGCTCCTAGCTTTTTTAGCTCCATGCACATGACAGATATTCTATCAGTCTCTTTAAGTCTAGCTTGAGGTACATTCACAAGACGAGTTTCGCCATCTGCAAAGCAGCCTAAAACCGCCATTGCAGGCAAGGCATCAGGAATAGAATTCATATCGATTTCCATACCCTTAAGTTTATTACCTTTAACCCTTATGCTGTTGTGGTTTATATCTACAGTAGCACCCATTTCTTTGAGGATGGAAAATATCAGTTTGTCTCCTTGAGGGTCAGATATATCTAAATTTTCTAATAAAATCTCTTCGCCGGAAATTGCAGCTTGAACAGCAAAAAAGGTAGCAGATGAAAAATCTCCGGGAATAGATAAACTAAACGGCTTATATGATTGATTACCGTATACATATATTGATTTAAAGCCATTATTTTCATACTTTATTCCCTGCTTGTCAAGCCACCAAAGAGTCATTTCTACATATGGGACTTCATTTAATCTGGATATATTAATTATAGTATCATTTTGCAGCAGAGGAGTGTGTATGAGCAAAGATGACAAATATTGTGATGTTACAGCATCGATGCTTGTAGTACCGCCTTTTAGTGTTCCTCTTACCACAACAGGAGCGAGTCCGTTATTTCGTGTCGAGAATACATTGGCCCCCAAATCGTTAAGGGATTCTATCAAAGGTCCTAAGGGGCGTCTTCTTATTTGATAGTCGCCTGTCAGGACAGAACAACCGTTGCTTAAAGATGCAGTTGAAACTGCAAACCTCATTGTAGTGCCTGAATTTCCTACGTCTACCACATCATCAGGGGCTATTGGATTGGTTCCGAAGCCATCTATTTCATATTTATTATCTTTAAGGCTGATATTTGCACCAAAAGCTTTACATACCTTTACTGCAGAATCTGCATCACTTGAGATAAGAGGGTCGTAAATATAAGAAGTTCCTTTTGTAAGGCTTGCTAAAAATAATGCTCTGATTGTATGGGATTTTGAGCCTGGAATTTTTACTTTTCCGGTTACTTTTGATTTTTCTGCTATTAAATACATGTTAACCCCTTTCATTAACTGTTATACCAATTATATATCTATATTAATATAGTTATCTTTTCTAGTCAAATTGATTTCCTATTGAGCTTAGGAACGAAGAAAGAATTACGAAGTAAACAATTAACCGAAGATTGCCGTAGTTTTTTGAAGAAATAAAATCAGGTGGAATTAAAAATTACAAAAACAAATTCAAAGATAAATAGGTAAAATAATGTAAAACATTTAAAAGATTTGCTATTTAATTGTCAATATTGGTAATAAGGCTGAAATAGTAGAAAATTAGTTGACTAAAATATAAATTTTGGATAAAATTTAATTATAAAATAACTTTTAATGTGTTATAATCGCACATAAAGTAAGTGTTTTAATAATATTATATAACCTTAAACAAGCGACAGATCACGCAAATAGTGCTGTCTCGTTTATTTTTTGTCGTTGATTGACAGTATTTTCTCATTAATAGAATTAACATACAAATTAAGACTTAAAAGTATATGTGTATATGAAAGTATTATGCTGTTATCTATTTTAGATAATAGCGTTTTACAAATAAATTTTAGAAAATTGTACAAAAAGTGTTCTTTGAAAAGTGAATATCATACACTAATATATACAACAAACACAATATTAAGAAATTTTCTTTATAATACTTACAGAAATCTACTTGGTACTATATATCCTAATAAGACAAAGGAAGAGGATGTACTTTTATGTAATAGGATGAGAATTTGATCATTTTGATTAAGGAGAGTTATCCTTTTATATAAGTTTATGGAAAATTCCTTCCCGTCTTGATTTACATAGTGGAATGCTCCAAAATTATTTATCTTTATGCAGTCATCTCTTAATTTTAATAATTCCCAATAAAACAAAACAGTTTATTACATAATCAGAGAAAATCTTTAACTGATTTGTGATAAAGTGTCATTGTGAATTTTTGCAATTTAGCTTTTTATTATGTTTTGCTGCTAAACGGCTTAGTTGTAAATGGTGCATAAAAGTGATTTAGAGAACATTTGTATGTAGGGGATATATAAATAGATTTAGTGGGGTATTGTTGGAAGATTGATTATAAGTGTCTGTTTATACATCAAAGTTATTTAGTGATGATACCACTTGCAAATGAAATTTTTGTTCAATTTCTAATTAATTTGTTTACTAAAATAGGAGGGAAAAAGATGCTTAAAAAATTATCAGTGTTAGGGCTGCTCTGTACTACGGCACTGGCAGCAAAAATGACAGGTAATGCAGCTGAACTTCTTCAGACCACAAATTTTGAAAGCGGAGTCAGCTTACCATGGCACATATCTGAAAGCAATGAACAAAACTCGTACTCAAAAGTAAAGGATGGTGCGTATGTTGTTCATATTGATCAAAAAGGTGTAGAAAGATGGGACGTTCAAATCAGACACAGAGAAATCTCCATAAAATCTGGCCACAAATATACCGTGGAATTCTCAGTAAAGGCAGATAAAGCAACTAAGATTTATGCAAAAATAGGAGATATCGGAAAGCCATACGGTGAAGCTTGGAACAACAATTGGAATGCATTTTCAATTCAACCGGGACAGACTCTTAAAGTAAAAGATACATTTCAAGCGGACAAAGACTATGAGGTTGCTGAGTTTGCTTTTCACCTTGGCGGTGACATGATAAGTTCACTTCCTGTTGAAATCAGCTTTATATCAATGTCACTTACTGATCCTGACTTTATACCGACACCAATACCTACACCAACACCGGATAGAGATATTCGTGTAAATCAGCTGGGATATTATCCTAATGGAGCAAAGAAAGCTACTTTGAAAGTTAATCAGGGTGCATCCACTTCTACATGGCAGTTGAAGGACAAATCAGGAAAGGTTGTTCACTCCGGTACTACATTGCCATATGGTCCTGACCATGCATCAGGTGAAACTGTACAAATAATAGATTTCTCAGACTTTAAAACAGAAGGTAGAGATTATCAGCTCGTTTGCGGAAGTGCTGTAAGCTTCCCATTTGATATAGGTACTGATATGTACTCTAAGATGAAGTATGATGCATTAAAATATTTCTATCATGCAAGAAGCGGTATAATAATAGAAATGCCATACTCTGTAGAAAGTAAATGGGCTCGTCCTGCCGGACATGTTACAGAAGATAAAAATGTAGTTCCGATTCAGGGAAGAGGCTATAACGGTCCTTCAAGTGTTGACGGAACAGGCGGATGGTACGATGCCGGTGACCATGGTAAGTACGTAGTTAACGGCGGTATTTCATTATGGACTCTTCAGAATATTTATGAACACTCGCTTGAGAGAGGAAAAGATGCTCAATTTGGTGATAAAAAGTTAAATATTCCTGAAAGTGGAAATAATAGAAATGATTTACTTGACGAAACACGTTGGGAAATGGAATGGATGCTCAAGATGCAAATTAAAGATGGCTATGATAGAGCAGGTATGGCTATTCATAAAATGGCTGACGTAAATTGGACAGCATTGGGAGTTCCTCCTCATAAGGATGAAGAGAAGCGTATATACTATCCACCATCAACAGCAGCTACATTGAACCTTGCTGCATGTGCTGCACAGGCTGCTCGTATGTGGAAGGATATTGATTCAAAATTTTCTTCAGACTGTTTGACAGCAGCAGAAAAAGCTTATGCAGCTGCTAAGAAAAACCCTGCAATATATGCCCCATACGGACAGGAGCCAGGTAGCGGAACATATGGAGATAACTATGTAGAAGACGATTTCTACTGGGCAGCATCCGAATTATATATTACAACAGGCGATTCAAAATATAAAACAGATTTAATGAGCTTTAAAAATGCTTTAGTGATGCCTACTACTTTGACAGGTGAATCCAACGGTATGGCAGGATGCTTTGACTGGGGTGCTACAGCTGGATTAGGAACCATTTCACTTGCACTGCATAAATCTGATGAATTCCCAGAAGTTGTAGATAGCATTAAAAAAGCTGCTGATACATTTATGGCTGTACAGGCTAAGGAAGGCTATGGTATTCCTCTCGCTGAATCAACTTATATAAATGAGTTTAGTGGAGAGGCAGAAACTATATCAGGTTATCCTTGGGCATCAAATTCATTTGTTATAAATGAATCCATAGTTATGGCGTATGCATATGATTTAAGCAAAGATGCAAAATACTTCGCTGGTGTTACAGAATCAATGGACTACTTGATGGGACGTAACCCACTGTTACAGAACTATGTAACTGGTTATGGAGAGAACCCATTAAAATACCCACATCACCGTTTCTTCTGCCCACAGATAGATCCTGAGTTCCCATCAGCACCTCCAGGATTCCTTTCAGGCGGACCAAACTCAGCTTGCCAGGACCCATGGGCTTCCGGATCTGGTTTGAAGGGTTCACCTGCACAGTTATGCTTCCTTGACCACGTTGAATCATGGTCCACAAACGAAGTAACAATCAACTGGAATGCTCCGCTTTCTTGGATTACTTACTTCCTGGATACATATAATGGTGAAGTTGGGGAAGTTGTACCGTCTACAAAGCCTTCAGATAATCCTTCAAGCTCAAAGGTTCCTGAAGATGTAAATCGTGACGGAGTTGTTAACATGCTCGACGTTATGGAAGTTGCAAGAGCTTTTGGTACGGTTAGAGGAGACACAAAATTCAATCCTGCATGTGACTTGACAAATGACGATGCTATAAACATGGCAGACGTTATGAAGCTTGCTCTCAAGTTTGGATATGTTTATACATTATAATTAAATTGTATGTAAATAATTAAATTCGTAGTATAATTGTGAGGTATGGAAATGATAAATTATCATACCTCTTTTTTATAACTTAGAAATGTTGAAAATATAACTTTTGATCATACCCTCAATATAGGAAATAGCTAAATGCAGGTAGTAATATTTCAAACATACATTAGGTATATTAAAGAAATAACATAATTATTCCATAATATAAAACTGATTCCACTGCAATAACTCCTGTTAAAAACAGGTAATATCGATCTTTGAAAACTTCGCAAAACTATTGAAACTACTGGACTTCAAGGCGTTTTTGCGATATACTGTATGTAGAAAAATACTACAT
>Ga0255341_1000913_pt1 | contig 45471 bp, 38 predicted proteins | sample wastewater_treat_8_FD_192418 | JGI IMG/M metagenome (GOLD analysis project Ga0255341, IMG submission 192418) | Wastewater microbial communities from Lulu Island WWTP, Vancouver, Canada - plant12 | ecosystem: Engineered > WWTP > Wastewater > Unclassified | place: Canada: Vancouver, British... | reverse complement strand
TAGTATTTTTCTACATACAGTATATCGCAAAAACGCCTTGAAGTCCAGTAGTTTCAATAGTTTTGCGAAGTTTTCAAAGATCGATATTACCTGTTTTTAACAGGAGTTATTGCAGTGGAATCAACCTATGGATTGTAGTGCTTGATACTAAAGGTGTAAACGTTTGGTGTGCCGCAGGCAAAGGAACATTCGGTACTAAAGAACTAATAAACAGGGTTTTTAAAACAAGGCTTTCGGAAATTGTATCACATAAAACATTGATATTACCACAACTTGGTGCTCCGGGCATAAGTGCTCATGAAGTAACAAAGAATACAGGCTTTAAGGTTATATATGGTCCTGTACGAGCTTCTGATATAAAAACATTCATAAATTCAGAACTCAAAGCAACAAAAGAGATGCGAACAGTTGAATTTACAACTTTAGACCGTTTAAAATTAACTCCTGTTGAGGTCACAAATTCATTAAAGCTATCCATTACTATCTTCGCCATAATGTTCTTAATAAACCTAATTGCCTTTAACAAGTTTGGAATAACTGATTTTTATTCGTATATAGGTGTGTTACTGATAGGGTGCCTTATTACTCCTGTACTTCTTCCGTGGATACCCGGTAGAGCTTTTGCGTTGAAAGGCTGGATTTTAGGGTTATTATGGGCAGTATTTGTAGTATTTATTAACGGATGGCCTACTTCTAACTCTTTCGGATTGCTTAAAGGAATTGGTTATTTACTTGTGTTACCATCTGTTTCAGCATACTTTGCAATGAATTTTACAGGTTCTTCCACCTATACTTCTTTATCGGGAGTTCTAAAAGAAATGAGAGCTGTTATTCCCCCGATTGTAGTGACAATAAGCCTTGGAGTTCTCTTGTTGGTTGTAGACTGCTTTATTAAGATTTAAGGAGGATTGCTATGAAACATAAATATTTAAAGGATGTTGTGACCTTAAAGCTTGAGACTGAGAAATGCACAGGCTGTAGCAGATGTGTTGAAGTTTGCCCTCACGATGTATTTGTAATAAATAATAAAAGGGCTGAGATAATTGACAGAGATTCTTGTATTGAATGTGGTGCTTGTGCAAAGAACTGTCCATTTAAGGCAGTTACAGTTAAGCCGGGCGTTGGCTGTGCTTCAGCAGTTATCAAAGGTTGGCTGACAGGCAGCGAGCCAAGCTGCGATTGTTCTGGCTATAGTGGTTGTTGTTAGATTATAAATAATGTGGGGGTAGATATAATGGCCTATTGCAATAGGCTTAATAATTATGATGTATTAGTCACATTATCATTCACCGTAGCAAGTAACAATTTTGAGTTAGATATTGCTGTAGCAGTTGCAATATTTGGAATTGTTGGGATGTTGCATTTATGGCAGTAATAGGGCTATCAGTAGAAGTTCCGGTAATGATAGCACTGGAAAATGCGGTACTATTGCTTAAACGAAAATACTTCCATGAAAATAATCTACCAAATCTTTGCGATGAAAGGGGCTAAAATAGTTGAAAGAGAAAATGAAAGTTGCATTTGTTTGTGTCCACAACTCGTGTCGGTCACAGATGGCTGAGGCAATATCAAAAGTTGTTGCTGCGGATAGCTTCGAAGCTTATTCTGCAGGTACAGAAACTAAGCCTCAGATTAATCAGGATGCAGTTGCAGTAATAAAAGATATTTATGGTCTCGATATGAACGCTACACAGAAATCAAAATTAATATCAGATATTCCTCCTGTGGATGTTGTTATTACTATGGGGTGTAATGTAAATTGCCCTTACCTTCCCTGCAAGTTTAGAGAAGATTGGGAGCTGGAAGACCCTACGGGTAAAGACATAAGCGAGTTCATTAAAACTGCTAAACGCATTGAAGAAAAGGTTTTGGAACTAAAAAACAAAATAGAAAGCCTTGATTTTACTGGGTTTTGATAATACTGGGTATATTATAATATTATCAAGAGAAATTTGGGCGGCTTCTTTTGGATTTTACCAACCCATTCTGCAGCTTTTTAGCAAGAACAAGACACTTTTCATCCTCATACTATTAATCCTATAGAAATGAATAGACTTGAAATTTTAACCCACTTTTTGTTCATCCACACTCCCCTTATTAACCCTTTCCAATATGTCTACTAGAATTTCTACTGCTCCTCCGACAAACTGCTCACAGAATTGATGGTGCTCCGGGGCTCCCCATTCAACAGGCTTAGTTAGTACACGGCAGCATGTTGCTTTGTACTTTTGTTTAAACCTGTCGTGTAGTTCCTGTGTTAGTGTAAAAACTTCATCTACAGTATCATCGGTACTTGTTCTGCCTTTCACAGCACTTAAAACTAATACAGCTCCGGTGAGTGATCCACAACAACACTTTGAAGCACCTAATCCTGCACCAAACCCAGTTGCCATTTTAATAGCAGCATCATTTAGTCCAAGATCTAAGTGTTTGTTAAATACTTGAAGAATAGCCTCAGAACAAAATAAACCTTCTCTGAATAAATCAATAGCCTGTGCTGCTAAATTAACCTTTTGATTAGACATATTATAACCCCCTTAAATTTAAAATATTATAATACCGATCAGCATAGTAGGAATTAGGGTGTATGAAAGGATTGGTTATAAAAACGTTGAAATAATACTCTTATATGTAACTCTAAATTAAGAAGGAAATGATAGTTTATGCCTTTCGATTTAATTCCTAGTATTCCTGGTATTTTACTTATATTAAAGTTTATATGGAAAATCTGAGAATGTCAATGCTTTCTAAGAAAATATTTGTATTCCTATCGTAATAGTTTGATATCTATTCAAAAAAGAAGCCGAGATTTCGGCCTCTGCACAGAACACAGATTACTCCTAATAACGATAAAGAATAAATTAAAAGAATAAATTAAAAAATCGATCACAAAAGTGGAGAGTAACTAGTACTAGGATTGCTGACTGTGCTGTATAAAGTTCCATTAGGTTTGTATATTTCTACATCAAAGCTTCCATCAGCACTGTCCAACATCAACTGATAATCTGTTCCACTTTTTATTGTAAAAGGAATTAATTCAGAAGGCGTTCCAACGGAAACAGTTGCTATCGAAGATGAAACCTTAGTATAACCCTTTAATTGGATTCCTTCCTCTACATTACTAAGACTTGGATCAATAAGTTCTTCACTACTAATGCTGTTTTCAATGCTGAAAGAAAGATGAGCTGTGTCAAATGGCATCCTAAAGTCAAAAGAGTTATCACTATCGCTGCTTGTGCTATCACTAGGAGCACTTGATACATCACTAGATGATGTAACAAAACTACCATCTTTCCATATGACATTCCTTTTATCTGTTGAAGTCAAACCTGCCATATCATAAGCAATTGCCTTTAGGCAAAATTTACCGTTTTTGTAGTTTGCAGGATCTATATTCTTGATCCACCTCAGGCATACCATGTCTTGCAAAATTCTGCCATATATCATACGGTGTACTTACACCTGAATTTGATACAAGCAATTTATCCCAGAAACTTTTCATAGTGCCATAGGATGTATAATTATCAGTCATTGCTTTACGAACAGCTCCAAATCCTAAATTGACTTTATCTCCAATTTCTACAAAAGGCAGATGGAACGTAATCGATACTTGAGTCTTAAAAATAAGACTGCACAGAGGTTTCGTCTGTATAAAAGCATATGGTGTGATAGGAAAACCCACAAGTATTATAAATGTACTGGCTGCAAGGCCTCCATACGTATTAAAAAACCGGGAAAAGGCAGACAGATTATGATTACCTGTCCGAAATGCAAACAGAGCTTTGAAAAAAGAACATAAGAAGGTGAGAATACTATATGATTAACCCTTATAAGGTGCTCGGTGTATCACCGGGAGCCTCACAGGAAGAAATAAAAAAAGCATACAGGAAAAAAGCGAAGGAATGCCATCCTGATCTGCACCCCAACGATCGGGAAGCCGGACGCAAAATGAACGAGATCAATGAAGCTTACCAGATACTGCAAAATCCAGAAAAATATAAGACTAAGCAGGAAGAGGAGCAAAAAAGGCAGCAATCTTACTCATCCTATGGTAGCTACGGGCAGAGAAGTCAGCATAGTACAGGACAGGGTTATGGCCGGTATGAGGGGGCAGGTGGCTGGTATAGTGATTTCGGTGGCTTCGATTTTGGAGATATCTTTGGCTTTGGATTTGGCACAGGGCAATATGACACAACACCACGCCCTCAGGAAGGAGATTCAGACGAGCTTGTTCACGCAATATATGCGGTAAACAGCGGCCATTTTAACGATGCAATAACGATACTTACCCGTATGACCGGTAGTTGCCGGAATGCACGATGGTTCTATATCATTGCAGTTGCGTATAACGGGATGGGGGAAACAGTTAAGGCAATGGACCTTTTGCAGAAGGCAATAAAGATGGAACCGAACAACCCTGTCTATAAACAGCTTTTTAGAGAATATAACATTATGAGTCGGAGAGCAGAACAGGCAGGTACAAGAGAGTTTCACTCGCCGTTCCAAATGATGGGAAAAATATTTCTTTGGTTGATGGCGGCACGACTTATTTTCAATTTCATTCAGATGCTGCTATATAACTTACTATATGCTCGCTGACAGAAAGGAAAATAAAAAATGGGTAAAACAATAGGAATAGACCTTGGTACGACAAACAGTTGTGTGGCTGTTGTAGAAGGTGGAAAACCGACGATAATTACTAACGAAAAAGGAAATCGAACCACTCCTAGTGTTGTTGCGTTTACAAAAGACGGGGAACGTCTTGTAGGGGAGGCGGCAATGAGGCAGGCGGTTACCAACAGTGAGCGGACAATCAGATCCGTCAAGCGTCATATGGGTACTAATTGGAAAAAAGAGATTGACAGAAAGTACTTTTCACCGCAGGAAATCAGTGCTATGATATTACGTAAGCTTAAAACTGATGCGGAAGCATATCTCGGTGAAACGGTAACCGATGCCGTTATCACTGTTCCTGCGTATTTTAACGATATTCAGCGTCAGGCAACGAAGGATGCAGGGCGTGTTGCAGGGTTGAATGTCATGCGTATTATCAACGAACCGACAAGTGCCGCTCTTGCATACGGACTTGATAACGGTACACCGCAGAAAGTTATGGTGTACGATCTTGGTGGCGGTACTTTTGATGTCTCCATTATAGAGATCGGTGAAGGTGTTATTGAAGTACTTGCTACGAATGGTGATAATCATCTGGGCGGTGACGATTTTGACGAGCGTATCACCAATCATCTCGTGGATGTGATAAAAAAGGAATATAATTTGGATGTAAGAAAAGATTTTGCTGCATTTAGGCGGGTAAGGGAGGCTGCAGAGCAAGCAAAAAAGGAACTGTCCGGCACTGAAAACAGCTACATTACCCTTCCCTATCTGACACAAATACGTGGAAATACCATTAATTTTGAATATACCCTTACACGGACAGAATTTAATGATTTGACCCGTGATCTTGTGGAACGTACAGCTATTCCTGTTCAGAATGCCCTGATGGATGCAGGAATTGCGGCATCGGAGCTTAGCAAGGTACTATTGGTTGGCGGATCCACAAGGATACCTGCCGTGCAGGAAATGGTTCGGCAGCTGACGGGAATAATCCCTTCGCAGAACATTAATCCTGACGAATGTGTGGCACAGGGAGCTGCTGTGCAGGCAGATACGCTTTCCGGCGGAACGATTACGCTCTACGACGGGAATAGTATTCTATTGATTGACGTTACACCGCTTAGTCTGTCCATAGAAACGGTTGGCGGTGTAGCTACACGGCTTGTGGAACGAAATACTCCTCTTCCTGTGCATTATTCAAAGATTTTCACTACAGCTGCACCTTATCAGCGAAATGTTGAGATCCACGTTCTGCAGGGAGAACGTCCCATGGCAAAGGATAATAAAACAATCGGTAAATTTAAACTAAGCGGTATCAAACCTGCCCCTGCAGGAGTTCCACAAATTGAGGTTACATTTGATATCGATGTAAACGGTATTTTGAAGGTGTCAGCGAAAGACTTGGATACCGGCAAGGAGCAATACATTATCATTACCGATAACGAGCGTATGTCTGATGCGGAAATAGAACAGGCAATTCGTGACGCTGAGGAGTACTCGAGCCAGGATGGCATTCGTCGTCAGGCACTTGATATAACCTATAAGGCCAATAAGTGTCTAAAACGTGCTGAAACTGCACTTGACAAAATAAAAAAGGAACTTCCGAAAGTGGAAAAGAAGCAGATCAAAGCAGATATTGCCAATCTGCGAAAGCTGCTCATGAAGACAAAACCGGACAAGATGACGGAAAGTGATATATCATCTGTCCGTAATGCTATCAATAAATTGAATTCAAGCAGTGCTAATGCCTGCCAAATGGCGGGTATTGATACGGAAAGTAAATAAGGAGGATATGGAAATGCTTGAGCTTAAGAAAATATCAAAGGTTTACATTACCGGTGGTGAAGATATCGAGGCATTGAAAGAAATAGATCTAAAATTCCGTGATAGCGAGTTTGTTTCTATACTTGGTCCTTCAGGCTGCGGTAAAACAACCATGCTAAACATTATAGGAGGCCTTGATCAGTATACCTCCGGTGACTTGGTAATTAATGGTAGGTCTACAAAAGAGTATAAGGACAGAGATTGGGACACATACAGGAATCATTCGGTAGGTTTCGTATTTCAAAGCTATAACCTTATTCCCCATCAGACGGTGCTGGCTAATGTAGAGCTTGCACTTACGCTGTCCGGAGTGTCTAAAAGGGAACGACGCAAACGTGCAAAGGAAGCCCTCGAAAAGGTTGGTCTTGCAGATCAGATACGCAAGAAGCCGGCTGAGATATCTGGCGGTCAAATGCAGAGAGTTGCCATTGCCCGTGCCATAGTCAACAATCCCGATATTATCTTAGCCGATGAACCGACAGGTGCACTTGATACCGAAACAAGTATTCAGGTTATGGATATACTGAAAGAAATTGCCAAGGATCGCCTCGTCGTTATGGTTACCCACAATCCCGACCTTGCAGAAAAGTATTCAACTAGAATTGTAAAAATGCTTGACGGCAAGATAATCGATGACAGCATGCCTCTTACTGACGAAGAGGTTAAAAAGGAAGCTGTTAAGGCACAAAGTAGGGAAGAGAATAATGGCAGAAAGAAAAAACCGTCAATGTCCTTTGGAACATCCTTCGGACTATCTCTTAAAAACCTGATTACCAAAAAGGGTAGGACAGCTTTAACCAGTTTTGCCGGTTCCATCGGTATTATCGGTATAGCTTTAATCTATGCAGTGTCCCAGGGGACTACTACATTCATTGATTCCGTACAGGAGGAAACCCTTTCTTCCTATCCTTTAACAATTGAAGCACAAAGTGTGGATGTATCAACACTGCTTTCTACGTTTATGGGAAAAGCGCAGTCGGTGTCGGAGCATGAGAACGATGCAGTTTACCAGAAAGCTATGCTATATGAAATGATGAATGCAATGAACTCCCTTGAAACACAGGAAAACGATTTGAAAGCTTTTAAGAAACATGTTGAGAAGGAACGAGCCGACGAAAACAGCAAGCTTGGTGCGGCTCTGGCAGGAGTACAGTACACATATGATACCGATCTTTTAATATACACTAAAAACGTTGATGGCAACATTATCAGATCCGATACGGAAGCTATGACATTGGAGCTTATGAAAAAGTATGTCGGTGTCGATATGTCATCTATGATTGCCCTGCGTGATCAGTCAGTTATGGGGAATGCTTCGTCCATGATGAGGTCATCCATGAATTTGTGGAAAGAGCTGCTGCCCGGTGATAACGGAAAACTTGTGAATAAAGTAATCGAGAAGCAGTATGATTTGATATATGGAAACTGGCCTTCAAGATATGATGAAATAGTTCTATTCGTAGATGAAAATAACGAAATAGATGATATGACTCTTTATGCGTTAGGACTGAAATCGGAAGAGGAAATCAAGAAGCTGATGGATGCGACAATCAATCATACTACGGTTGATTATGAGGTACAGAAATGGTCTTATGAAGAAATCTGCAAAATGGATTTTCGTACAATTTTAAACTCCGACTGTTACACATTTGATGAAAAAACGGGTACCTATACGGATCTTCGTGATACTGAAGCGGGATTGAAATATCTTTATGACAATGCACTGGCACTTCATGTTGTCGGTATTGCAAAGCCCAGTGAAAATTCTGTTGTATCCTCAAGCAGAAGTTCCATCGGATATACAAACAAGCTTACGGAATATATCATTGAGCATGCAACTAAATCGGAAGCAGTAAAAGCACAGAAGGAAAATCCCAATACGGATATTTTCACAGGACTGCCGTTTAAGGATAAAGACGGTACTGTTACAGCCGAGAAAAAAGCAGAGGAGTTCAAAGAGTATATTGCATCTCTTGATACTTCAGGAAAGGCATCTGCCTACCTTAAGATTATGAGTATTCCTTCCGCTGAAGCGACTGAGAAGTTTGTTTCCGACACTCTTGCAAACATGACACGTGCTGATATGGAAGCTGCTATTGCACCGGCAATGGCAAAGCAGACGGGAATGGATGAGGCAACTATTAAAGGATATATTTCTTCCATGAGTGATAAGGACTTGAAAGAATCCTTTACTCAGGCTTTAACCGAGCAGTTCCGCATGCAGTATGCCGCACAGGTAAAACAAAAGATGGGCACTATGACCAACGAGCAACTGGCTGGTGCACTTGATATGGCCATTACTCAATATACCGACGATATGTGTGCCCAATATTACGATGAAATTCTGGAATTCTCGGATTCAACTTATGAAAACAATCTGAAAAAGCTTGGTTGTGTGGATTTTGACAGCCCTGCAACCGTTAATCTTTATGCTTCTTCCTTTGCTAACAAGGATGTTATCAAGGATGCTATAGCGGAATACAACGAAAAAGTTGACGATATGGAAGAAATTACCTATACTGACTATGTAGGACTTATAATGTCATCCGTCACGACGATTATTGATGCCATTACCTATGTTCTTATTGCATTTGTCGCAGTGTCTCTGATTGTTTCTTCCATTATGATCGGTGTTATCACGCTGATTTCAGTACAGGAGCGTACGAAGGAGATCGGTATTTTGCGTGCTATCGGTGCATCGAAAAGGAATGTTTCCAGTATGTTTAACGCAGAAACCGTTATTATCGGCTTCACATCCGGTCTGCTTGGGGTGGTGATTACCTATCTGCTCTGCATACCTATCAATATGATAATGCATGATTTGACAGGTATTAATAATCTCAGTGCAATTCTGCCGGTGAAGACAGCCATTATTCTGATTATTATCAGTATGCTTCTGACGCTGATTGCCGGCATCATTCCGTCACGCAGTGCTGCTAAGAAGGATCCGGTTGTTGCATTAAGAACAGAATAATAAATTCAAAGTACAGTTGTTTGCATAGAACTTGTATTTTGCTATATGTGTCTAAATAAGGGGCTGATGCGAAAACTAATTTAGTTTTGTATCAGCCCCATTAATATAATCCTTATATTGTTTACCTAACTCTTATTATTGTCTTATCTTTAGTGCGTACAACATTCATTTTGCTCCGCACTTCATCTATGAATTTATCTCTCTTTTCCATAACTTCAGGATCAGGATGTTTCATTTTTCTGGAAAACTCTTTTCCGTCTTTTCCTGAGAGAACAATAGAGCCCTTACGATTAATTAAAGCCATAATATACACCTCCGTATTATTCGAACATCTCCTGTATAAGATTAGAATCTCTGAAGTCAATAAACATTTCAACAGTAGGATCAACAGTAAACAGGCATCTGTATCCGATGAATTCCGGTATATCCTGCTACACATTCATTAACCTTTATGATTATTGTTTAATTATAGCATAATTTAAGAAAACAACTCTGAAATATCTCTATTCTCATGGAATATTATAAGTCAGAAAATTATATTTTATATATCATTTCTAAATATAGACTCGCACAAATCTATATTTTTTTACGATTATTGTAATAATAAATGTGATATAATGTTACTGGTTATCTATTATAAACATAAAAACAGAGGAGTTTAGCAATGGACGTATGCTATAACAAACTATTTAAGTTACTGATTGATAAGGGAATGAAGAAGACTGATTTACGGTTAGCTACCGGAATAAGTCCTAATACCCTGACAAAATTATCAAATAATGAATATGTATCTATGGAAGTGCTGGTGAAAATATGCCGAGTACTGCATTGTGATGTTGGAGATATTATGGAAGTGGTAGTGAGTGATAGCAAGGATGCAGATGCTCCTAAATAAGTAAGATTTAATTGGAGGAATATAGGTGGAAAGAAAAGAATATAGTGCAGGAATGGTTAAGCTTTCCTTTTGGTTTTTGGAATTTAGGAAAGTAATAGAACTTTTGAACTCTGGGAAGACCATAAATGAAATCAAAGATATGAATTTAAAAGAGAATATATTTGGAGCACCTACAACAGCTAGAGCTATTCAGATATTCAATACAGTTTCCAATCGGGTAATGAGCCTTGATGAAAGTTTTTACAAGCTGTTTGAGAAAAGTGATATTGCAACACAGAAAATTATTGCAATTATATCGGTTATGAAGGTTGACAGTCTGTTCTTTGATTTTGTATATGAGGTATATCGTGAAAAGTTGATTATAGGTAATAACACATTATCTGACAGAGATATTCGTAGTTTCTTTAAGGACAAGCAATTGCAGAGTGAAAAGGTGGCTAGCTGGACCGATTATACTTTAAAAAGGTTAGGGCTCTGTTACAAGACCATGCTCATGGAAGCCGGTATTATTGATAGAGCAACAGGAGACAGGAAAATATTAAAGCCAATTATAGATGTTGCTTTAGAAAAATGTATGAAAGATCACGGCATGGAGCTCTTTATCCATGCACTTACAGGGGTGAGGTAATGAGGACTTTGGAGGAACGGCTGGATACGTTGGAACGCATAATAAAAGAGGCTAATTTCCGTGAAAACAAAGGTCTGGGAAATGAGGTCGGTTATTATGTATTTGATTATCCGCCGGAAAAAGAATTGTATGTCCGAGAAAGAATTGAATACATGAAAACCAAAAACACCAGGGGAACAGATGGATTTAAGTTGGTTGTATATGATTTGTATGACATTATAATCGACCTTTTAGAAGAGGAAGGGTTTTTGGAACAATGTTTTAGATTTGAAAAAAAATATGGAATGGAACGTATAATAAAAGCAGTTAGTAATTTGTTACAATTCAATGAAGATGAGAACCTGGTTGTTAAATATATTCAAGATAATACACCAAAGCATGCGGTTGTGTTTCTTACAGGTGTCGGAAAATGCTATCCTATATTAAGATCTCATAAGGTGCTCAATAATCTTCATCAAGCTATTGACCGGGTACCGGTGGTAATGTTCTTTCCGGGAAAATATGATGGACAGGAATTGGTGCTGTTTTCACAGATTAAAGACGGTAATTACTACAGAGCCTTTCGGCTTGTGGACTAAAGGGGAGGAAAGCTATGTTACTAAAAGATATGTTTGCCAAGCCAATTGATAGAGACATAAAAGGAGTTATCAAGGTAGGACAAAGCGATGATGAAAATATCAGGCAAGAGTTGGAAGAATATGTTGTTACCAGAGAACTTCAAAAGCATTTTTCACAGTTCTTTTCCAGCTACAAAAAGGGTATAAATGGCTATACCGATAAGATGGGGGTTTGGATATCCGGCTTTTTTGGAAGCGGTAAATCCCATTTCCTGAAGATTCTGTCCTATTTACTTAAGAATACAGAGGTAAACGGTAAAAAAGCTATTGATTACTTTATAGATGATAAAAAGATTGCTGACCCGATGGTACTTGCTGATATGAGGCTAGCTGCCAGCATTGCACCAGATACGGATGTAGTATTGTTTAATATTGATTCAAAAAGCGAAATTACAGGCAAACAATCAAAGGATGCTATTGTATCTGTATTTTTAAAGGTATTCAATGAAATGCAGGGCTTCTGCGGTTCTATTCCGTTTCTTGCTGATTTGGAACGTGCTCTTGTAGAGGCTGGGCGTTATGAAGAATTTAAAAAAGCCTTTGAAGAAAACTACGGTAAGTCATGGGAATCCTCACGTCATAAGTTTGATTTTATTCAGGACAACATTGTTGAAGTGCTTGTCGGTATAGGCTTTATGAGTGAATCAGCAGCCCGCAACTGGTGTGAGAAAGCGACTGAGACCTATAACATCAGCATTGAGAATTTTGCAAAGCTGGTGAAGGAATATATTGACCGTAAAGGCCCTAATCATCATGTGGTATTCTTAGTTGATGAAATCGGGCAGTACATAGGAGAAGACTCTAAATTAATGCTGAATCTTCAAACGGTAACGGAAGATTTGGGTACTGCATGTCGGGGCAAAGCATGGGTAGTAGTCACTAGCCAACAGGATATTGATGCGATAGCTAAGGATATGGGACTTCGCAGTAATGATTTTTCCAAAATACAAGGTCGTTTTGATACCCGTCTTTCTCTTTCTTCTGCTAATGTTGATGAAGTTATTAAGAAAAGGATTTTAGAAAAGAAACCTACTGCAGAACAGACATTAAGACTTATGTATGAGCAAAAAGCGACTATTATAAAGAATTTGATTGTTTTCAACGATAGTGCAGAGAAAAAGCTATACTCTGGGGATGCAGATTTTGCTTCGGTTTATCCCTTTGTACCTTACCAATTTAATCTTTTGGCAAGCGTGTTGACTTCTATCAGAACCCATGGAGCATCAGGTAAGCATTTGTCAGAAGGTGAGCGTTCTATGATTGCACTATTCAAGGAATCGGCCATGAAACTAATGAACAGAGATACCGGTGCTTTGATTCCATTTAATGTGTTTTATGATGCATTGCACCAGTTCTTAGATCATAGCCATAAGGGAGTTATAATCCGTGCATATGACAATAATATTATCAATCCAGACAAAGAGGCAGAATGCTTCAATGTGAATGTATTAAAAACATTGTTCATGATTAAGTATGTTAAGGAGATTACTTCAAATGTTGAGAACATAACAAGCCTGATGATAGATGATATAAATAATGATCGTATTGAATTAAAAAAGAAAGTAGAAGAAGCCTTAAAAGTTCTTGTAAACCAAACATTAGTGCAGAAGAATGGTGATATTTACACATTCCTCACTGATGAGGAACAGGAAATCAACCGTGAAATTGAGAGACAGAATGTTGAAATGGCTGAAATTATAAATAAAGTTTCCGAAATGGTTTTTATTGACATTTTAAAGGAGAATAAATACAGATACCCAGCCTTCAATGGACGATATAACTTTTCATTCAATCAGATAGTGGACGACAGACCCTTTAAGGCCAATCAAAATCATGATATTGGAGTGCGTATACTGACACCAAATTCAGATTACAACGGTGAAGAGGCTACCTTGCGTATGATGTCCGGTCAGGGCAGAGAAGTGCTTGTTGTGCTGCCTAATGATTCGGAATTCTTGAATGAATTACGAATAGCTTTAAAGATTGAAAAGTATCTCCGTTTTTCGACGGATAACGTATTGCCAAAGTTAGTAGAAATTAGGAGTGCCAAGGAACGTGAAATGCGAGAAAGAGGGAACAATGCAAAATTATTCCTCATTGAGTCTTTAAAAAATGCGGATATTTATGTCAACGGGGATAAAGTTCAGATTACATCTAAAGACGTAGCTGCTCGGATAAATGATGCTTTGGGACGTTTGGTTTCAACAGTTTATCATAAGCTAACCTACATTGATACACCAATGAATGAAGCCAATATCCGTTCTTTGTTTAAGACTTCAAATCAACAGTCGCTGTTGCTGGATGACGGAAAGGAACCAAATGTACATGCCCTCAATGATGTTCTGAGTTTTATTTCATCCAATTCCGGTTCACACATAAAGACGTCCATGAAAAGTTTGATGGATCGTTTTATGAAGGCACCTTATGGATTTGTTGAGGATGATGTTGAGTGGCTGGTTGCCAAGCTCTTTAAAAGAGGAGATATTTCATTTACTGTCAATGGCAGCAGCGTAACTTTACATAACAAAAATGAAGATGAAATAATACGTTATATTATCAAAAAAGAATATGTGGAAAAGTTGCTTACAGAGCGTAGGGAAAAGCCAAATGACAATCAGAAAAAATCAGTACGGGATGTTATGAAAGAAATATTTGGTGTTTCAAGCTTCAATGACGATGAAGACTCTATGATGCATTCATTTCAGACTTACAGCCAAAGTATACTTAATGAGTTGGAGAAGTTTGAGATTACTCAGAAATCAAAAGCTTTTCCGGGAAAGAAGGTTGTAGCTGAGGGTAAATCTATTTTCCGTGAAGTGATCCAGATTCAGTCACCAATAGAGTTTTTCAGAAAGATACATTCGGATAGAGACGATTTTTTGGACTTTGCTGAGGATTATGAGCCTGTGAAAACGTTTTTCAGTGGTGAGCAAAAGATGATTTTTGAACGTGCCTTAGATCTCATGGCTATTTATGACGACAGTAAGACTTTTATTGTGGATGAAAAAGTAGAAAGTGTTGTGGATGAAGTTAAGGCAATTCTTATGAAGGAAGTACCTTATAAAGATATTCCCAAGCTGCCTGAATTGCTTGAACAATTTAATAATGCCTATTCAAAGGTTCTTGATGCAATGGAAGTACCTGTGCTTTCAGCTATTAACGATGCCAAAAAACGCGTATTTGAAGTACTGAATACTAGAGATTTCAAGGATGAGTTGAGCACACGCTTTTTGAAACTTTTTGATGAAATATACGAAAAAGCCAAATCCTGCAACAACGTTGCTACTTTGCAAAATATAAAGGTAGAGGCTGATGCTCTTAAAGTTCGTTTGTTGAATGAGATTTCCAAGAAGGATGAGCAGCTTGCTATAATAAGGGCTAAAGAGCAAGACAACTCTAAAGATTATGATCATACAGGTGCAGAATCAAGTACCCCTAAGCCAAAGGTTAAGAAACATAAAAACATCAGTATAAAGACAGTCAACATTGCAAACTCATGGCAGGTTGAAACTATCCAGGATGTGGATAAATATATTGAGGCTCTGAGAGACCATATTATAAAGGAATTGGAAGAGGATACTATTGTTAATATTGAGTTTTAGTAGTCTAGTCTATTCCTGGGAGGTGTATCATGCATTTATTTTTAAATGAAACTACTGAACATGATTTGCTGTCTATGTTGAATGACTTGATCAATAGTTGGGAAAGTGAAGTGGTTGAATTTAAAGAAGCAAACAATGATTATGACAGGGACAAAATTGGTCAATATTTTTCAGCAATCAGTAATGAGGCTAACCTCAAAGGGTTACAATACGGATGGCTTGTGTTTGGTGTCCGAAATAAGGATAAAAAAATAGTTGGATCTTCATACAGAAATACTGAAGGACTAGAAAAGTTGAAACAAGAAATAGCTCAAAATACGACTGGTGGTATATCGTTTATAGATATATTTGAGGTGTATCCAACTGTTGATGGTGAAAAAAAACGTGTAGTTATGTTTAAGATTCCGGCAGCAGTAAGTGCCATACCTACTGGTTGGAATAATCATTATTATGGACGTAATGGAGAATCAATTGGTGCCTTATCTATAGAAGAGCAGGAACGAATTAGAAGCCAACAACGTAAAGATTGGTCAAAACAAATAATAAATGGTTCATCTATTAACCAACTTGATAAGGAAGCAATAAAAATTGCACGAGAAAATTACAAGATAACTAAAAACAGACAGCATATCAGTGAAGAAGTAGATAACATGAGTGATGAAGAATTTCTTACAAAAATTAAGCTGATTATTGATGGAAAACTGACAAATGCGGCTATGGTGTTGCTTGGAAATAGTGATTTTGATTATATGATGGATGCACCACCGCGTGTTATGTGGAGACTATATGCTGCAAATGGCGAGGATAAGGATTACGAGCTGTTTACTATTCCATTTATAACCGTGGTAAACAAGATATATAATAAAATCAGAAATCTTACATATAGGTATATGCCTAATCAGATGACATTGTTTCCGACTGAAACCCAACAATATGATTCATGGCTTATTCGTGAGCTCTTAAACAATTGTATTGCACATCAAGATTATACAATTGGTGGCAGGATATATGTTAATGAATTTGAAGATCATATAAAAATAACAAACCCAGGTAGTTTTTTGCCTGGTAATATCCAGGCGGTTTTAAAACCGAGTTATGCACCACCATATTATAGAAATCAACTTTTAGCTGATGCTATGGTGAAATTTCACATGATAGACACTGCAACTATGGGAATTCGTAAAGTATTTCGGATACAAAAAAATAAATTTTTTCCACTTCCTGATTATGATATTTCAAATCCACAAGAAGTTTCTGTAACAATTTACGGAAAAGTATTGGATTTGAATTATGCTAGATTGCTATATAATAATCAGGATTGGGATCTGGATACAGTTTATTTAATAGATCGTGTACAAAAAAAGCAACCAATATCCAAAGAGAATATAAGATATTTGCGTAAGCTAGGGGTAATAGAAGGTAAGGTTCCAAATATCTATTTAGCAGCACCGGTTGCAAAAGAAATAGATGAGCAGGCACAGTATATTAAGAACAAAGGATTTGACGATGAATATTATAAAAAGCTTATTATAGATTATTTAAGAAAATGGGGAAAGGGAAAGAAAAAGGATTTTATAGAATTACTATTTAGTAAACTTCCTGATGTGATGAGTGAAAAACAAAAGGAGTACAAAGTTCGGAATTTATTAACAGCAATGAAAAAGAATGGTGTCATTGAGAGAGACTCTACAAATCAACAAAAATCGAATTGGATCTTGGTTAAAAAGTAAAGCATTTAACCAAGATTTAACCAAGATTTTAACCAAGATTTAATCAAGAAAAGACGCTGGAGGCCATAAAATGAACAAAGCAGCTATTAAGAATTTTGCAATTTGGGCAAGAAATAAACTTATTGCAGATATAACATATAAAGCAAGTCTTTTAGGTATTACCGAAAAGGAGATAAAGGAGGTTCTGCCACAATCAACAAAGGATGTGCAGTTTATTGATATTGGGACTAAGGAGCCATATTCTATTTCAGGAATAGAAATTAAACAGAGGGAGAAGCTAGCAGAGACCATAATTAGCAAGGCAAAGCAGTCAGACTATAATACTGCTTATAAGGCGGTTGTTGAGGAAGTGGCATACACATGGTTTAACCGACTGATTGCTGTACGTTTCATGGAGGTTAACGATTATTTGCCTTCCCGTATTCGTGTCCTTTCTTCAGAAAGTGTGACAAAAATAGAACCGGATCTGGTGACATCACCGTTTGATTCGGATTTGGATTTTTCTCCTTATGAAAAAGACCGTATCGTGCAATTGAAACATGATAATAAGCTGGATGAGCTTTTTCAAATGCTCTTTATCAAGCAGTGCAATGCACTAAATGCTATTTTGCCGAACCTTTTCCAAAAGACAAATGACTATACAGAGTTGCTCTTAAATGTTTCTTTTGCAGATAAGGATGGGGTGGTTTACCGTTTAGTGCATGACATTTCGGAGGATGATTTTAATGTTTCCAAGGAAGGGCAAGTTGAAATCATTGGGTGGTTATATCAGTATTATAATACCGAGCCTAAAGATGAGGCGTTTGCCCTGCTTAAAAAGAATGTTAAAATCACAAAGGAACGTATACCTGCTGCAACTCAACTGTTTACACCGGATTGGATTGTAAGGTACATGGTTGAGAACAGTCTTGGACGTTTGTGGCTTGAAGGTCATCCTAATAATGCACTTAAATCTAAATGGAGGTATTATCTGGATGAGGCTGAACAGGAAGAAGATGTGCAAAGACAACTGGAAGCCATTCGTGAAGAGTATAAGACGATTAAGCCGGAAGATATAAAGGTAATTGACCCCTGCATGGGCAGTGGCCATATTTTGGTATATGCTTTTGATGTGTTGATGCAGATTTATGAAAGTTGTGGATACAGCCAGCGTGATGCTGCAAGGAGTATTTTGAAGCATAATATTTATGGACTGGATATTGATAACCGTGCTTATCAGCTAGCTTATTTTGCAATTATGATGAAAGCAAGACAATATAACCGCCGAATTTTAGATGGCGAAACAGACTGTCATGTGTATGCTATCCAAGAAAGTAATGATATTAATCGAAATCATTTGAAATACTTTGGGGCAGGAATGAGTGATACAGAGAGGGAAACTGCAATTCTTCAAATAGAGGAATTGCTGGATACATTTATTGGTGCAAAGGAATATGGTTCAATTCTTAATGTGAAGAATTATAATTGGGAATTGTTATATAGATTTGTTGGCAGTGTTAAAGTGACTGGTCAACTGTCACTGGATTCAATAAAATTAGAGGATACTAAGGAGCAGTTGCATATTTTAGTGGAAATCGGTGATGTTATAGCACATAAGTATGATGTAGTTGTAACAAATCCTCCGTATATGGCTAGCACAGGAATCGACTCAAAACTAAGTGAATATATCAAAAGAAACTACAAGAATAGTAAAACGGATATATTTGCAGTGTTCATTGAAAGGTGCAAAATTTATACAAAAAAGAATTGTTATTTTGCCATGATAACACAACATACATGGATGTTCTTGGGAAGCTATGAGATTCTACGTGAAAAAATTTTATTATGTAATATTATCAGTCTGTTGCATTTTGGGATTAAGGCTTTTGAGGAAATTGGAAATGATGTGGTTCAAACATGCTCATTTGTGTTTCATAATACTAATATTAAAAGGAGAAATGCTAGATTTTGTAGGTTGATTGATTATAAGGACTCTCGGCAAAAGGAAAAAGAATTTTTTAATAATAATAACTATTTCAATGTTTGCATTGATAAGTTTTACAGAATTCCAGGCATTACATTTGCATATTGGGTATCAGATTCTTTTTTTGATAATTTTTCTGTTGGAACTACAATTGAAAATTATGGAGAATTTACAGGTTCGCAAAATATTACTGGAAATAACGAATTATTTTTACGATACTTCTGGGAAGTACCGGATTATAATATAAAAAATAGTAATTGGGTTTTTTATGCAAAAGGAGGTGACTATAGAAAGTATTACGGAAATTTAGAAATGGTTGTTGATTGGAGAGAGTCGGCAAGGAAATTTTATCAAACTAATAAAACATCTAATTTGTTGAATGAAAAATTTTGGTTTAGGGAAGGGATAACTTATTCAGCTGTTACAAGCCGGGGAACAGGTTTTAGATATTTGCCTAAAAACTGTATTTTTGATAAAGGGGGTCCCTCAATTACTTTAGACAGTAAACTACTGGAAATACTAGCACTATTGAATTCAAAAGTTGCTGAGTTGTATTTCAAAGTGCTTAATCCTTCTATAAATCTACAAGTAAAGGATATAAAAGCGTTACCTATAATATTGCCAAAAGATGATAGAGTTGAGAAGATTACAAAACAGACACTAAGCATTGCTAAAAAAGATTGGGATTCATTTGAAATTAGTTTTGATTTTACGAAGCATCCTTTTTGCAAGATTAAACTAACACGATTGAAAGATGCTTTTGATAAATGGAGGGAACAGCAAGAAGCATATTTACAACTTATTCGTGAAAACGAATACTTGGTTAATGAAATATATGCCGATTTATATAATTTAAAAGAAATAAAAATTGAATTTGAAGATCGAGATATACCTGTTCGAGAGGCTGACCTTGGTCGTGATATCCGAAGTTTTATTTCCTACGCAGTAGGTTGTATGTTTGGACGTTATTCCCTTGATGTAGAGGGTCTTGCCTATGCTGGTGGGCAATGGGACGACAGTAAATACAGCACATTTATCCCTGTTAAGGACAACATAATACCTATCACCGATGAAGAATACTTTGAAGATGATATTGTCGGATTATTTGTTGCATTTGTCAAAAAGGTATATGGTGCGGAAACTCTGGAGGAAAACCTTGACTTTATTGCTAAAGCATTGGACAACAAGGGGAATACCTCTCGTGAAATAATCCGAAACTACTTCCTAAAGGACTTCTTTAAGGATCATTGCAAAGTGTACCAAAACCGTCCGATTTACTGGTTGTTTGACAGCGGAAAGGCCAATGGATTCAAAGCATTGATTTATCTGCACCGATATGATGAAAACACAATTGGCAACTTGCGTATAGACTACCTTCACAAGATGCAGCGTATTTATGAAAGTGAAATTGCCCGAATGCAGGAAACAATTGAAAACAGTAACAACGCTCGTGAAGTTGCTGCTGCTGAAAAACGGAAGGAAAAGCTCACGAAGCAGCTAAAAGAAACCAAAGAGTATGATGAGAAAATTGCACACCTTGCTCTTGCACGAATTTCTATTGATCTAGATGATGGGGTAAAGGTGAACTATGAAAAGATACAGACCGGTACAGATGGCAAGAAACTTGAAGTACTTGCAAAGATTTGATACAGAGTGAAGATACTAGAATTATTACGTACAGCGTGATAAATTAGATATATATTGAAGAAGAGACTATGTGAGTAAATTTTAAGGAAGGTGCTGGTATGGGAATACAAAAAATAGATTTGTTAAATTTTACTGTTTTCGAACAATTGAGTATTGATTTTTGCGAAGGTGTTAATATCCTTATTGGTGAAAATGGCACGGGGAAGACTCATTTAATGAAGCTTATTTATTCGGCATGTAAAGCCGTAAGCCCAAAGGTTTCATTTTCACAAAAAATTGTGAATACATTTAGACCGGACGATTTCAAAATTGGAAGACTTGTGAATAGAAAACCGGGCGTAGCCAGCTCAACAGTAAAAATTTATGCTCAGAAATACAATGTGATAAAAAACCTATCGATTAATTTCAGTACAAAAACAAAGAAATGGGAGGCAGAAGTAAAAAATGAAGAAAGCTGGGAGAAGGAATTTGGCGATTTAGAGAGTACATTTATCCCAGCCAAAGAAATACTTTCAAATTCGTATAATATTATTTCTGCTAATGAAAAAAGTAATGTTGAGTTTGATGATACGTATATTGACATAATACATTCTGCTAAAGTCGATATCTCAGTTGGACGTGACCCTATGAGCAAAAAGTCCCAACTCGATAGACTTGAAAAAATTATTGAAGGAAAAGTTTTCTTTGATGTACCAAAAGATAGATTCTACTTAAAACATGGGAATTCCAAAGTCGAGTTTAATCTTGTTGCCGAAGGTATTCGAAAGATAGCTTTACTTTGGCAGCTGATGAAGAACGGTACACTTGAAAAAGGTTCAGTTTTGTTCTGGGATGAACCGGAAGCAAACATAAATCCAATACATATTCCATTAATTGTAGATATGCTTCTGGAAATTCAAGAAAGCGGCGTACAGATTTTTATTTCTACACATGACTACACTCTATCGAAATACTTTGATATTAAGTCAAACGAAAAAGGAGTAGTTAAATTTCATTCGCTTTACAAAACAGAACATGGGGTTAAGTGTGAAAGTAATGCAAAGTTCAAAAACTTGGAGATGAATACAATTCGAGATACTTTCATTCAACTCTATAAGGATGAAATTAAAATGGAGATGGGGTCATGATACAAATAGAAGAGTCAAAAATGCTTTTTGAATTTAAAGAAGGACAAGTGTTTAGGATTGAAAATTCTATATTGCAGAAGAGCATTGGTGAAGGAATAAAAACAGTTGAATTTCTGGTTACGTTAAAAGAAGATGAGATTTGTTTTATTGAGGCAAAGTCAAGCTCACCAAGACCTACACCGGAAAATAAAGAAAAATTCGATACCTTTATAAATGAAATATCGGACAAGTTTTTACATTCGTTTAATATGTATTTGTCAGCTATTTTAAAGAGAAACCATTATGATGAAATCCCATCAGCACTGATAGATATTAACAAAGAAAAGGCAGCCTTTAAATTTATTTTGATAATAAAAGGACACAAAATAGAGTGGTTGCAGCCACTTAAGGATGCTATCTATAAAAAATTGCTGCATCAAAATAAGATTTGGAAGAATAGTGTAATTTTAATGAATGAAGAAATTGCAAAGCAATATAAATTGGTAAAAGAGGGAAGCTAGAATGGCAGAACTAAGCTTAAAGCAAATAACAGACAAACTTAATGCTGAGTTCGCGAGTGATACCCGTAAGCTAGTATTCTGGTATGATGAAAAGGCAGAGTTTGTTGATGATATTGATAAATTGGAACTGGTGGGTGCAAAAGTATATCACTTAGAGCCGGATAATCAGTTCTATACGAAATATTTTTTGGAGCGTAAGGATAGGGAAAATAGCTATCTAATTTATGCACCATTTCCTAAACCTCCTGTGCAGAACAACCACTTAGAGGATATGTTGCTGTACTCAAAACAGTTTTTTGCCGATCGTGCATCTTTGTTGGCTGTAGATTTAGGCATAAATGAGAAGTACAAGCCTGTCATTCAAAAATATATAAAGTTCTTTGGTGCGAAGGAAAGAACTCAGAAGTTCTATGATCTTGAGATTGATAACTTTACTAGAGACAGCATTGAAGTTGCTATAATGAGTGTGTTGTGTAAAACACGTACTGCCTCTTTTGAAGAGGTGGTAAGAGTAGTTATTACCGATGATGGTTTCGAAGATAACAAGTTTCTGTCTGAATTCAATAAGTATGAACTGTTAGATGCTTTCTGGCGCATGTGTGAGGAGCAGTTTGGCTACACAGATTCAAAGCCTACAATTGAAAAGCTTGTTATGACTATGTTTGTGACTTATACAGCAAGGTATATGACTGGAGAATTACCTAAAGCATGGAATGGATTTGTTTCATTTAAATCAGGCAATATTATTGCTTTCATGGATAATCTTATGAATAATGTTCTCTATCGTGAGTGTTATGATGAAATTTCAAACATGATGGCAGTTTCATTGAAAGTTGCTGATACTTTGGGTGGATACTCACCGGAAATTCTTATAGATTGCGATACGTTTTTGATTATCGACAACTGTATACTGAATTGGATTGTAGAACGTCTTTTAAATGAAGATACTGGTGCAAAGCTGAACAATCTTGATATTCCAGCTATTTGTCAGCACCGTATCAAGAAGCATTTTGGTACACAAATGCAAGACCAGTATCAGATGATATCAAGTGCATTCCATATAGTTACAGCTGCTAAATATACTTGCCCTGATGATATGGAAGGTATAATCAATAAGTATTGCAGCAAGGATTACCTTATAGATAGATTTTATCGTGAATTCTACTTATATTATGATAAGATTGAAGATACTGCACCTTATGAGAAACTGAGGGAACTTGTTGAGAACATTTATACAAACGAATATTTGGCAAAAGTGTTAACGAAATGGAATGCAGCTTTATTAAAAGAAGAATCAAAGACTATTATGCCGTTGCAGAGAAATTTTTTTGACAAATATATTCGTAATAGCAAGGATAAGGTTGTGGTCATCATATCAGATGCACTTCGATATGAGATCGGATACTCACTGTATGAGAAGTTGCAGGACGATGCTAAATGTACTGTAAAAATGGATGAAATGATGAGTACACTGCCTTCATACACCCGACTTGGTATGGCGGCATTATTGCCACACAAGCTGCTTAACGTAACTGATGACTTTAAGGTTTTGATTGACGGATTGCCTTGTGATGATCTCAAACAACGTGAAAGCATTTTACAGAGCTATATACCAAACAGCTGTTGCGTACAATATGATAATATAAAAGCAATGAAACAGGTGGAGCTTCGTGAGATTTTTACCGGTAAGGAAGTGGTCTATGTCTATCACAACCAAATCGATGTTCGCGGAGAAAAGCCTAATACCGAGAATGAAGTGTTTAATGCTTGCTCAGAGGCTATTGATGAAATATACAATTTAATTAAACGTCTTTCAGGTCGTGCAAATACATACCATTTTATTGTGACAGCAGATCATGGTTTTATATATAAGAGGGATAAGCTTAAAGAGAGTGATAAGATTAGCAACGCAACAGGTAAGGGCTTGTTTGTTAATAGACGATTCATAATATCTGACACGGTAATCCAAGAGGACGGTGTGGCATGTATGCCCCTTGGGTCAATTTTGGGTAATGACGACAGTAAGGTAGTGGCTTATCCAGTAAGTTCAAATGTGTTTAAAGTATCAGGAGGAGGCCAGAATTATGTACACGGTGGTTCTTCACCTCAGGAAATGATTATTCCGGTCATAGATGTGAAGACTGAAAAGGGGCATGTTGAAACCAGACCGGCACAGATAATGTTGGTCAGTATGGTCCGGAAAATAACCAACCTTATTACCACACTGGATTTTATCCAGTCGGAACCGGTCAGTGATGTCGTGAGAGCTACCAGTTACAAGTTGTTTTTCATTTCGGAGGAGAACGAAAAGATTTCCAATGAGTGTATTTATGTTGCGGATAAGAAAGACGCTGAACCACAAAAAAGAATTTTCCGTTTACGTTTCAACTTTAAAAATATGCAGTATGATAAAACTAAGAAATACTATCTTGTGGCTTATGATGAAAAGAATAATTCGGAAATCCTGCGTCATGGTGTAGCAATGGATATTGCCTTTGCTAATGACTTTGGATTTAGAGTATAGGTGGTGAAAAATATGAGCGAATTCCAAAATGATCCGACAGGAGTCCCATATACAGATGAATCAGTGGAGCTGTTGGAAAAACTACACACTTATTTTGCCGGAAAAATTGTCCGTAAAGACCTTACAAAGAAAATCAAGGAAGGTGCCAATGTTCCTGTCTATGTATTGGAGTATCTTCTTGGAATGTACTGTTCATCAAGGGATGAGGATGAAATAAGTGCCGGAATCCAGAATGTAAAGCAGATTCTTGCCGAGAACTATGTGCGACCGGATGAGTCACAGAAGATCATTTCAAAGCTGCGTGAGTATGGAAGTTATACTGTAATAGACAGGATAACTGTAAAGTTGAATTTTAAAAGTGATGTATATGAATCTGAGTTTTCCAATTTGGGGTTAAAAGGTGTACCTATTTCAGAGAAGTATGTCACTGATTATGAACGTTTACTGTGTGGTGGCATTTGGTGTATTGTACAGATGGAATACTTTTATGATGAGGCAGACAAAAATCGTAGCCCATTTATCATCAACAAACTTACACCGATTCAGATGCCTAGCCTTGACTTTGAGGAGGTAAAAGCAGCACGAGCTAGCTTTACAAAGGAAGAGTGGATTGACATTATACTGCGAAGTACTGGTATGGAACCTTCCCAATTTAATAATCGTGTTAAATGGCTGCATTTGGCAAGGTTGATTCCACTTGTTGAGAATAATTACAATCTATGTGAATTAGGCCCGAGAGGAACTGGTAAGTCACATATTTACAAGGAAATCAGTCCTAACAGCATTCTTGTCTCGGGAGGACAAACTACAGTTGCCAATCTGTTTTATAATATGGCAAATAAAACAGTCGGATTAGTTGGACTGTGGGATTGCGTTGCCTTTGATGAAGTTGCGGGAATATCGTTCAAAGACAAGGATGGCGTCCAGATAATGAAAGACTATATGGCATCGGGTTCGTTTGCAAGAGGTAAAGAAGAAAAAAATGCTTATGCATCAATGGTCTTTGTGGGGAACATTAATCAGAGTGTGGATGTAATATTAAAAACATCACACCTGTTTGAGCCATTTCCGGATGTGATGGCAAATGATACTGCTTTCCTTGACCGTATGCATTGCTATATACCCGGATGGGAGATACCAAAGTATCGTCCTGAGTACTTTACCAATGATTATGGTTTCATCACCGATTATTTTTCGGAAATAATGCGAGAACTTAGGAAAATCTCATATGCTGATGCTATTGACAAATATTTCAAGCTTGGAAACAATTTGAACCAACGAGATGTGATAGCAGTTAAGAAGACGGTTTCCGGTCTTGTAAAGCTGATCCATCCAGATGGACAATATACCAGAGAAAGTGTTGAGGAAATCCTGCGTTTTGCCTTGGAATTGCGTCGGCGAGTTAAAGAACAATTAAAGAAGATTGGTGGTATGGAGTTCTATGATGTGAATTTCTCATATATAGACAACGAATCTTTTAATGAGGAATTTGTATCTGTGCCGGAACAAGGTGGTGGCAAGCTTATATCGGAGGGTATGGGAAAACCGGGACACATCTATACGGTTTCACATGGAAAGAGCGGCATGATAGGTGTATATAAACTGGAAATGCAAATGACAGCAGGTACCGGAAAATTTGAGCGTACCGGTATTGGTTCGGATAGGGAAGCGAAAGAAGCAGTTGATACAGCATTTCGCTACTTGAAAGCTAATGCACGAAATATCAGTGGTACCATAAGTACAACAACAAAGGATTATCTGATGCATGTTCAGGACCTGAATGGCATCGGTATGACTAAACATCTGACACTGCCTGCATTAGTTGCAATTTGCTCTGTTGCACTGAACAAACCTGCGATTAGCAGTGCAGTGATATTAGGCGATCTAAGCATAGGCGGTACTATTATCAAGGTGGAGGAATTGGCCAATACCCTGCAGGTATGTTTGGACAGTGGTGCAAAGAAGGTTTTGCTTCCGATTACTTCAGCAGTTGATTTAGGGACTGTTCCATCGGAGTTAATCGGATGTTTTAATATAATTTTTTATCAGAGTGCCGAGGATGCAGTGTTTAAGGCTTTGGGAGTTGAGTAAAAATGTGCTTCATAAATCAAGGATTATGTAGAGTTGTTGTAAAAACAGAAAAGGTTGGTATTAGGAGAAAAATTTATGGGGGAAGTTGATATTTTTGAATTAACTGATGAAGATTACTATGCAATTGATATTGCTACAAAAACGATTTATAAACTTTTGAGACATCGAAAGGTTAGTGCTAAGCAAGTAATAGGTTTAGGAGCTGCACTTTATGCACTTGAGCGATTACCAGAGATAACAGATGGTTTATTTTGTGAAATTAATATAACACTTAGAGAAGGAACAGAGGAACTTCAAGAAATGAAGTATATTAGTTTTGAAATATCTGATTGTTCATTTGGTATATCAAAAGGCGGTAGTTCCTATGACATTGCTGTAGGTGGAGATAGTTATAGCATTTTAAGTTGGAGAATAGAAGTTGGAGGGTACAGGGAAACTGACGATGATTTGGTTGATCTCGAAGATACTATTGAAGAATATTTAAATCTTGGAGCAGAGATTAATGTAAATTTTGAACTGGGTTCGGGTATGAATATATTTTAGTGTAAATGGAACAATCTACCGGTTTCTTGCGAAAATTTTAATACAACATAAATCAGGTGAGGCTGAGGTGCGACTCAATACTTGGTACAGCTAATATGATGAATGATGGACTAATCGGATTTGCTTCTAGTGATAGAATTACACGAATACATATTTTATTACAATTATTGTAATACTGAATTTAATATGGCCAAACATCTGACCCTGCCTGAATTAGTTGCAATTTGCTCTGCAATAACTGAAGAAATAGATAAATCTAATAACATCCTCACAATTATACTTTGAGGAAAAATTATCAGCCATATTATTTCACAACCATTTTTAAATGTTTGTCTTTTATTTTTTGTATAGCTTGTTTGCTGGATATTTTACCTTCTAAGTATTGGCGAGTAATTGCAATACCAGCATCAGATGGTTTCAATCCTTCTACAGCTAAGGAAGCAGTAACGCTTGCAATTATCTTGTCAATATCTTTTTTATGCTTCATATTTTAATTCCTCCAGTTTAACAATAAAACTCTACCACAATTATTATGTCATATATTATTCCTTTTTTCACTAGAACAATATTTTAATTATTTTGAACTATGTTTTAACATATTTTATTTAGATGAGTTTCGATTCAATTCTATTTGAGGCTATTCATAATATATCCAACTAATTCGTCTTGACATTAATGGTACGATTGCTCAACTATGTCGTATTGAAAAAAGGAAAAATTACGCATATAATAAAGGCATATAGTGTAATTCCATTGGTAATATGAAGATTTTATCGTTTATATATTCTCGTTTTACTAGACATTTGAACAGCTATAAAGTATTTAAGGTAAACCGCTAATAAGCTTCAATTGACATCATAATGAAAGGAAAACACGAACTTATTATGGAGTATAAGATTTTAAACTTATCAATAACCATGCCATTTGGGAATACTCAAAATACAGTTTTTCCAACATTACTTTTGGATAAGCAAAACATAATTCTTGTTGATTGTGGTTTTATAGGGTCGTTACCCATTCTTGAGCAGGAGCTTCGTAAGCATGGGTTGTCGGCAGAGCAATTAACCGGCCTTGTGCTGACCCATCATGATCATGACCATATGGGAGCAGCTGCTGTCCTCAAAAGGATAAATCCAAATATGAAAATATATGCTTCTGCTTTAGAAGCATCATTTATCTCCGCTCATGAAAAACCGCTACGGTTGCGTCAAGCGGAAGAAATGCAGAAAATACTTCCACCTGAACAGCAGGACTTTGGCAAGGCATTTTGTGATATGCTACGTCGGGTTGAGCCGGTTGAAATAGACACTTTTCTGCATGATGGGGAACGTATGGATTGGTGTGGGGGATGCAGTATTCTTGCTACGCCAGGCCATACTCCCGGACATATTTCGCTTCTTATGGAAAAGGATTCGATTATCATTACAGGTGATGCAATCGCACTGGAGGAGGGTAAGCCTGTAATTGCAAACCCACAGTTTACATTGGACATTGAACGGGCGATAGAATCTATGGAAAAACTATTATCTTTAAATGCAAAGTCTTATTATTGCTATCATGGAGGGCCATTTGTTCCTACAGTGGTTTGAAGTATTAAAAACTATTGTTTTATCAGTTCTCAAGGATGAGGGTGTATCAGCCAATGTCTCAAGGGTTCCTAAAATATGGTAAAAATATAATGGAACTTGCAATAAATGACACAAAAAGTCGGGTACAGTTCTCAGATGAATACTATAATAAAATTGCAGCTAGATAGGAGTGTATAGTGTGATTGGATGGATTGAGGGTATTCAAAATGCAATTGAGTATATTGAGGATAACCTTACAGAAGAACTGAATATTCAAGAAATTGCTGAAAAAGCATGCGTTTCAGCGTTCCATTTCCAGAGAATTTTCAATATACTGTGCGGTTTCACAGTAGGAGAGTATATTAGAAATCGCAGACTCAGCATTGCGGCACAGGAGCTTTCCAAAGCAGATGCTAGGGTAATTGATGTTGCAATAAAGTATGGCTATGATTCTCCTGACAGTTTTACCCGTGCGTTCACCAAGTTTCATGGTATTTCTCCTTCGGTAGCAAAATTAAAGGGTGCAAATCTAAAGTCATTTGCACGAGTCAAAATAAAATTGGTATTGGAGGGCGGTTCAATGCTAGAGTATAAAATCGTTGAAAAGGCACAGTTTACTGTTATGGGTAAAGTAAGAAGCTTTAACACAGATACTTCTTATAATGAGATTCCAAAGTTTTGGCAGGAACATATGCAGAGCGGAGAGAATAAAATTGTTTGTGGTATGTACGGAATCTGTATGGATAGTGATGGAAAAAATTTTGATTATCTTATTGCAGACAACTATTTACCGTGGAATGAAGTTCCTGAGGGCTATGAAACCAGAGTAATACCTGCCGGAACATGGGCAGTATTTCCATGCAGAGGTGCATTGCCGAAATCATTACAGGATGTCAATACAAAAATCTGGAGTGAGTGGTTGCCAAGTTGTAAGGAATATAAGCTTGCGGGAAACTATAACATTGAAATGTATACTCCACCCCAAGAGAATCCGGATGATTATTATTGTGAAATCTGGATACCTGTAAAGAAAATTTAGAAAATGATCCGCTAATTGAGAGAGCTTCTTAATTAGCGGTATTTTAATTTTAAGGACTATGGACTTTGTTTAATAGACCATGCTACAATGATTAAAAGGTAAAATTAGGGGGAAGGGAAAGATGTTTCGTAAAATGAGAAGATTTAAGCAGGCTGTATCGGAAGCAGAATGCAAGAAGGTATTAACAGAAGCAAAAAGAGGAACTTTTTCGGTCATTGGGGATGAAGGATATCCATATTCTCTTCCTATTAATTTTTACTATGATGAAAAGGATAATCGAATATATTTTCATGGAGCTAAGGAAGGCCATAAGGTTGATTCCATAATGAATTGTGACAGGGTGTGTTTCACCACATGGGACGACGGCTTTAAGAAAGAAGGTTGTTGGGAGTGGAATATTACCAGTGTCATAGTTTTTGGAAGAGCAAAACTTATTGAAGATAAAGAAATGAAAGAGGATAGATTGCGTAAACTGGCCTTAAAGTATTACCCAACTAAGGAAGAGGTAGAAGACATACTGGCACGTTCCTTTGATAAAACACAGCTTTTTGCCATTGATATTGAGCATATGACCGGAAAGTTGGTTAGTGAAAAGTGAGATTAATAGCTAATATCATGACTGTCGGACGAATGGTAATTGCTTTACTGCTCTTTCTAACAGAGACATTTTCAATACCTTTTTATGTACTGTATATTCTCTGCGGTCTGACAGATATGGCGGATGGGTTTGTTGCTCGCAAGACACATACGGAATCGCAGCTTGGGGCAAAGCTGGACAGTATTGCGGATATCGTTTTTGTGGTTGTGTCTTCAATCAAGATACTGCCGATGGTACACTTTAAAACATGGATTTGGATATGGATTGCAGTAATTGCATTAATTAGGCTTATTAATATGGTTGTGGGTTATATATGTCAGAATAGAGTTGTAATGCTGCACACGGCAGCAAACAAGATAACGGGACTGCTGCTTTTTATTCTGCCGATAGCGATGAGATTCCTTGATATAAACTATTCGGTTATTCCAGTTTGTGTTGTTGCGACATTTGCAGCATTGCAGGAAGGATATTTTATAAGAACGGGAAGAGAGGTTAAATGAGGAAATATGACCCTGTATCTTACTTTCTATGTTTGCTGATAGGTGGTTGCTGTAATATTACATTCCTTACATATGAAAGAATAATAAATTCCTTCTCCATATTCTTCAAAATCAGAGCATTCAAGCTGACCTAAAAACATCATGTGATTATTGCACTTAGGGCATTGGGGATATTCTGCGTCTTGAATCCATTTTGGATGTCCGCCAACTTGTGAACCTGATATTCCTAAGAACCAACTTGCAGCATAGAAAGGGTTTCTTTTTGTATCACTAAGTCTTAAGTAGTTTTTTAAAATGAAGCCATATTCCTCATCAGGATTTATGTCGGGTAAATATTCAGGAGCTTTATTAAATTGGCTCCACTTGGAGCTGCCGTTATAATCGATATCAGAATATATAACTCCATAACAGGCACAAATATGGCAGGTGCTAATCCTTAACCTGCTTCCCACAATATTAAGAAAACTAAATTTCGGGTCAGATAAATCAAAATCAAATAGGGTAGTTAAAGACGTTCCGCACCATTTACATTTGTCCTCATGTTTTTGTAAGATATTTAGCGAACCAGATACTTCTACATTATTCTGCTCAAACGGGTAACATTCACTAAAGAATAGGTTTTTACGAGTACCATAATCTGTTAATTTCCATCCTGATTCAAAGGAATAGTCTTCTGGCGGAACATAAAGAGTTGATTTCCAAGATGGTGGGTTTTTACGCCAACTACTAAATAAACCTACTACCGCTTCATCACCTATCCAAGATAATGCACAAAGAATATGATTGCGATTTTCTGAATCCATATTTAGTCTGCTTATTAAATCATCTCTTATTTGAGCAGAGGCGTTTTTAAAAAGTATTCCCGGATAATAGTAACTCTTTTTGACTAAAGCTATCAAGCATTCATCGATTTTACAATCTGTTATACAGACTAACGGAAGCAATATTTTCTTAGCGGTATGAACATCATCGCTATTAATCAAATCCAGTACATATTCTTTTAAACGGGCTATATCTTCATCCATTAGAGAAGAATAAATTTCTTCAGTACTTTTCTTACAATCGATGTAATTTATCAGTGGATCATATTTTTTAGGCCTATTCATGATTTTAATAATTTCCACATAATCATCTACACCTTCATATAAGTCAACATCTTTTTTATTCTTTTTTATATATTCTTCATATTCTTTTCTTTCAATAGCTTGATAACAGGGCATACAATATCCTCCTGTTTTTTTGGCTGTTGAAGGAAGAATTGAAGCTTTACATTCTGTATTTTTACATGGAATACGGTCACTCAAAAAAATCACCCTTTTTAAACAATAGTTAAAATCAATATATAAAAGGAATATACCTTTTTGTTCTTTTCATATATTCCATATAGTCATTCCCATGTACATTGATTAAATAATCCTCCTCACATCTGACTTGAATCTCCAAAAACAATACAAATACCAAGTTAAATATAAAAATTGTCCACGTTGACCAGATTATCCATACACCCAGGTTTAACATGAAAAGTCCCAAATACGTTGGATTTCTAATGTATTTATAAATTCCTGTTGTTATCAAATCTGTCTTTATTTTTTCATCAATGCCTACTCGCCATGATTTTCCCATCTTTTGCTGTGCATAAAAGCAAAGGGATAAACCTATCAAACCAATTGCAAATCCCAATACATCAAAAATGAGCGTATCCAACAATTCCAGCCTGCTAAATAATGAATAAAATTGCACTTCCAATATGTGCATAATTATAATTATCACTGCATACAAAGTTAAAATTTTTGTAATATTATACATATATTTCTGTAAATTAGATGTTGAATTTCTCATTACTTCAGGATTTATTCCTGTAGTTTTTATTTGTTTGGCCTTCTTAATCTTCCACAAAACTATGTAAATCAAAAATAGAATAATTACAAAAACACCATCTAAGTACATTATTTATGCCCCTTTTATTAATAATTTAATGATTTAATTCTACCATTATTCAATTTTATCATCAATTATGGTTAATAGAGCTTTTACATGATATTTTTTATAATGGCTTCATAAAGGTTGGTAACAATGTCAGGAATAAAATTTCTAAATTTTATCGGGTTAAGTTTATTTTAAAAATTGCCGAAAATGTGCTATATTAAAGTGAATGAAATTCTAAAGATGAAGGGTATGTTTATAAGAATGAAAAAAAGCTCAAAAGTAAGTAAGAACAATATAAGAATTAATGGAAACTTCTTTATTTTTCAAGGCATTGTCATATCGATTTTATTATATCTTTCCTGGGGCTCCTGGATAAAATTCATTATTTATGTTGCTTTGGAAGCGGCAGCATATTATGCTTTTGTATACTTCTTACTGGTTAACAGCATAAAGAAAAAGCGAAACAAAAAAATTGTTTATTCAAATAATTCATATAAAAAGGTAGTAAATGATAGTGTTGAGGTAATTGAATTTGGTGAGACTAAAAGATTAAGAAAAGTAGGTAAAAATTACAACTGGGAGGTTTCTGACCGTAGTAATGAACAGGAATATATGGAGTATTCTAACAATAACCAGAATGTACATTATAGAAGAACGGAAACATCAAATTTAAACAATGCCGAGAATCGTGTAACAAATAACACAAGCACGATGAATAACGCAAAAAGAAATGTTTCAAAAGAGGAAGTTAAAAAATTTGTACCTTACCGATCACCTTTTGATCCTATTCGCCCAAAGGAAGAAGAGCAAAAGATAGAAACAGAAAATGCAAGTGAGATTATAGAGGCTAATCTGCCGGATTCTGGAAATGTAAAAGTTGATATTTCAGAACCTGTACAACTGAAGCAAGAAGAAGGTCCAGAAAGTAACACAAAGGTAAATGATTTAGAGGAAAATTATATCGAGGAAAATTATTTAAAAGAAAACAATGTAGAGAAAATCGATGATACAGAAAACGATGAAAAAGAAAACATTGCAACAGAAAATGATGTAGTAAACGATGTAGAAGAAGATAATACAAAAGAAAATGGTATAGATGTAGATAATACAAAAGATGATATGGAAGATTATGAGCAATACTGTGTGGAAGGTATTATGGAAGCATGCGTGGAAGAATCTGTATATGAAAGCATAGAAGAAGGTATAGAAGAGAGCATAGAAGAAGACGTAGAGGAAGTAGAAACATGTCTGCAGCAAATACTGCATGATGATAAAGAATTTGAAGAAAGAAAGCAAATTACATTAAAAAGAGGGTTTAAAAAAGCATACAAAAAGGTGCCGATAGATCCTAAGCCGGCTGTTCGTGTTGTGCAGCAAAACGTGCCACAATGCATTCAGTCCGGTAGAAAAGTGTTGGATATGGCTGAATATGAGCCTCCCATTGAGCTTCTGAAAAAGAATGAAGTGCCTAATTATGATCAAGAGACTGAGGCTCATATTGAATATACATCACATAAATTGATTGATACTCTGGCAAGTTTCGGGGTTGGTGCAAAAGTGATAAACGTAAGCAAGGGCCCCACAGTTACTCGCTATGAGTTACAGCCCAATGCAGGTGTTAAGGTCAGCAAAATCATAAATTTGGCCGATGATATTGCATTGAATCTTGCTGCCACAGGTGTGAGAATAGAAGCACCTATCCCCGGCAAAGCGGCTGTTGGAATTGAAATACCCAATAAAAAGAACATACCTGTATTACTTAGGGATGTTATCGAGACCGAAGCGTTTAAGAATTATGATTCCAAGCTGGCTTTTGCAGTGGGAAAGGATATTGCAGGAAACGTTGTTGTTGGTGATATTGCAAAAATGCCCCATCTTTTAATTGCAGGTGCTACCGGTTCAGGGAAAAGTGTTTGTATCAATACATTGATAATAAGTATTTTATATAAATCATCTCCTGCGGATGTACGCCTTCTTATGGTAGATCCAAAGGTGGTTGAGCTTGGCATTTATAATGGTATTCCCCATCTTTTGATTCCTGTTGTCACTGAGCCCAAAAAAGCGGCAGGGGCACTTACCTGGGCGGTAAATGAAATGACAAATAGATACAGGCTTTTTGCGGATAATAATGTTAGAGACTTAAGAGGCTATAATGAACTTATTAAAGAGAGGGGAGAAGGCGAAACTCTACCCCAAATTGTCATTATAATTGATGAGCTTGCAGACTTAATGATGGTTGCTCCCAATGAGGTGGAGGATTCTATTTGCCGATTGGCACAAATGGCAAGAGCAGCAGGCATGCATTTGGTCATTGCTACACAGAGACCTTCTGTTAACGTAATTACCGGTGTGATAAAGGCCAATATTCCTTCGAGAATATCATTTGCCGTTTCCTCGCAAATTGACTCGAGAACAATATTGGATATGGCTGGGGCAGAGAAGCTTTTGGGAAGAGGAGATATGCTGTTTTATCCGCTAGGACAGAGAAAACCGCTGAGAGTACAGGGAAGCTTTATCTCCGATAAGGAAGTTGAGAGAGTTGTAGAGCATATTAAGTCTCTGCAGCGAGCAGAGTATGATGAGGAAATATTGCAAAAAATAGAAAGTCAGACAGCAGAAACGCCTAAACCCGATGCCAGTGGAGATGACGAATTGCTGCCTCAGGCTATCATGATGGTTTTGGAATTGGGACAGGCTTCAGCCTCGTTGATACAACGCAAGTTTAAAGTGGGATATTCGAGAGCTGCCCGAATTTTGGACCAAATGGAGGCTTGGGGAGTAGTCAGTGCATCGGATGGCAGCGGCAAACCAAGGCAAATATTGATTTCCAAGCAGGATTGGATTGAGCTGAACGCATAGAAGTCGAAACAATATTATTGGCTGTGATCAGACAAAAATGGCTTCATCACATTGTAATAATTTTTTTCAATTATTTTTGCAGAGTATTTGAATTTATCGGAGACAATTTTGTTTATTTCTTTAACATAGTTGCTGTCTTCTTCTGAATCGTTGGTGTATTCCATTGAATTTGTGGATGAATTGTATTTGCCTTTGTCGGTAATCCAGCTTCTATTTGAAAAAATTACCAGAGGATCGGATTCGGACAAAATGTCGGTGCCCATTAAAAGGCGTGAGTCATAATCAAGGCCGAATAAGTTTGACAGGGTGGGTATAATGTCGAGGCTTGAGCACGGTTTATCGATTATAACTGTATCCATACCTTTTTTCCAGAGAATAAATGTACTTTTATACAATTCAAAGTTTTTTTCAACTTCATGACCTGCCAGTTCATCAATATTTTCTTTAGGAAGACCGTAAGGGTAATGGTCGGGACTAATGGCGATTACTGTCCTGTCGGCAACACCAGCAGCTTCCAGTTTATCAATAAGTGATTTCATGGCAAATTCAAGCTCCATATTGCATGCAATATATGCCTTTGAAGTATCGGAGTAGGGAAGGCTCTCGACATAGGATTTGTTTTTTCTTGCAATGTAATTGCCACCGAAGCTGTAATTCAAATGACCGCTGACAGTCATGTAGTACGTGTGAAAGGGTTTATTACCGATATATTCACCTGCTGTAACATCGATCATTTCAAGATCGGATTCCGGCCAGGTTTTTTCTATATTCAGCCCATTTCCTACTCCTTTGTATTCATATCCCATGTTTGGATGTGAAATATGCCTGTCATAATACTTATATGAATGATTATGGTAAGCTTTTACGGTATAACCCAAATTTTTGAACTGGTTGCCCATGACAAAGGGCATGTGGTTTTTACCGGTACGGCTGAAACTCCAAATACCGGCTTTGGGTATGAGCCCGGTACAGGCAACAAACTCTCCGTCAGAAGTGCTTACCCCCCATATCGGATTGTAAAAGTTTTTGAAAACAAAGGCCTCTGTTGACATTTTATATAAGGTTGGAGTTAGTTCCGGATTAATGGCATAGGGGGAGAAGCCTTCAGCTGTTATAAGGATCAAATTGAATCCCTTGAAGATTCCGGTATATTCATTCTTTTTTGTAGGTACTACAGAAGAAAAATACTTATGCATTTCAAGCAGAGTTTTATCCTTCTCATTTGAAATGAGAGTGTTGAAATCAATGTTCAAAACATTAGGTTCATAGCTTGGTATTGGGGTTGGTGTGATATCGGTATAATTAACCTCAATACTCGGTATGGGTGATGCTTCAGCTTTATAAAGAGCATCTGTAACTGATTTTCCAATATAACTGTATTCCATTACAGTGCTTTGCTCGCGACGGTCAAAACTTGGAATAAGCCCTTTTATGTCAAGTTTAATTGTTGTCATAAGTCCCAATTTTTTTACGGATAACTCCGGAATGAAGGATTTGTAATACAATGTGTACTGGGAAAAGGAGTCATCTTTTGTGAAGTTTAAGCATATTATAGAAGTTAAATGACTAAGTGTTAAAAAGATCAATATAAAGCAAAAAGTTTTTAGGTTTAGTCTTACAATAGAAGCTTTTATAATAATAAAGGGCAAAATCATGATGGGAACAAAAAGCAGTATAACAGCAATGAAGTTCTTAAAAATTGCGGTCATGATAATCTCCTTGAATTGAAGTACATCTCCTGTACCTGTAAAGGAAAAAAATGACATTGGTGTTTTAAATACATCATAATATATAAGTTGAATATTGTAGACAAGAATGAGCAGAGATAGCAGTATTATGGCGGCTACTTTGTTTGTTCCAGATGGGAATACACTTGAAAGTATAAAAAAGATAATACCGGCAGGCAGTGAAAAAAGTGCAACAAAGGCAAAGTCCAAGCTTAAGCCTCCAAATGTCCAAAGGCTAAAGATGAGCTCCAGATAATTTATAGTTACTATGTAAAATGCTAAAATCCAATATTTCATAAAGGCTGAAAGGACAGCATTAATCTTGGCTATGATGTATGATTTCATTAATAATTACCTCCGATATGCATGAATGAAGGCTGACAAAACCATTATAACTCTTATTTAGACAAATATCGACATAAATATTTATAAATTTATAAATATAATGGGAAAAATATTGGAGCCGATTATGCTTCATTTTTGTGTGGAAAATTTCATTTTTTCGTGATATAATATTTACAATTCCTGTTGGAGGTGTTATATGGCTATTAGCTATAAAAAACTTTTTCATATGATGATTGAAAAAGGTATTTCAAATTCGCAGCTTCAAAAGCAAGCTGGGTTTAGTGCAAATATAGTTACAAGACTGAAAAGGAACGAATATATCTCCCTTGAGAGCATCGAAAGTATCTGCAAGGTTATGAATTGCAAGGTGGATGATATACTGGAGTTTGTTCCGGATCAGAATTTAGTTGAAGGGGTGTGGATGGATAGAGAAAATATGGATACTTACGATTTTATCAAAATTAACACAGAGTAGAATAATATTTTGAGAGGTGATTATTTGAACGAGATAACAGAAAAATTAAAAGAAGTACTTACATCAGTTTTACCTATTACATTTATTGTTTTGATACTCCATTTTACCATAAGTCCATTGGAAACGAACATGTTATATGCTTTTCTCATTGGCTCAGCTCTGGTAATTATCGGCCTAACTGTATTCCTGTTCGGAATTGATCAGGGTCTAGAACCCATTGGACATGGTGTTGGAAATGCAATTACTCATTCAAATAGCTACGCAGTGATAATTACGGTCAGTTTGATTTTGGGGTTTTTTATTTCCTATGCAGAGCCGGATCTGCACATTCTTGCTAATCAAGTAGACAGCGTGACTTCTGGTCAGTTTAATAACAAATTAATGGTGATTGCTGTCTCCGTTGGTATTGGGGTGATGATGACACTTGGATTGTTGCGCATCCTTAAGTATATCCCATTGAAATTTGTGTTTACAGGTGCATATGCTTTGATCTTAATTCTGTCATTATTCTCAACATCTGATTTTCTGGCTATAGCATTTGATGCTTCCGGGGCTACGACAGGTGCGATTACAGTTCCTTTTATATTGGCATTGGCTACCGGAATCTCCTCTATGAAAAAAGACAGTAAGTCCAATGAAGCCGACAGCTTCGGGTTGGTGGGTATTTCTTCGACAGGTGCCATATTAGGAGTTTTGATTACCAGCCTTTTTCTTAAAGGCGGTAAGCTGGAAGGAGCTTTGCCGGAAGTAGACATAACTAGCACTAATCTATTGGATGCATATGGTTCCAAACTGTTTCACATTGCATGGGAGTCATTCTTGACGCTACTACCGATTATTATCGTATATATATTATTTCAGGTGTTTTTCTTTAAACACAAAAAGAAAAAGGTAATTGATATTGTGAGAGGTATAGTCTTAACTTTTATAGGGCTTGTTGTATTTTTATTGGGCGTTAATGGAGGTTTTATGAAAGTGGGCACTCAGATTGGAATACAGCTAGCTTCGATGGAATCAAGTATTCCTGTTTTTATTGTAGCTCTGCTACTTGGGCTTACCACTGTTTTAGCCGAGCCGGCTGTTCATGTATTAACCCATCAGGTGGAAGATGTCACTGGAGGATCAGTTAAACGCAATATGGTTCTCATTTTTTTGTCTGTAGCAGTTGGTCTGGCAATCTTTATGTCTGCCTTGAGGATTCTCTTACCTGATATCCAGCTATGGATGTATTTATTGCCCGGGTTTGGTCTTGCCGTTATATTGTCTTACTTTGTACCTGACTTGTTTGTTGGTATGGCATTTGATGCAGGCGGTGTTGCTTCAGGACCTATGACAGCCACCTTCTCTCTTGCTTTTGTTCAGGGCATAGCTGCACAAGTTCCGACAGCTGATGTGGTAGCAGATGGGTTTGGTATGATAGCAATAGTTGCAATGATGCCTATTGTAGCAATCGAATTGCTTGGTGCACTCTATCAAGCAAAATCGCGCAAGGCATCCAATGTTGATATTTCAAAAGAGAGATCAATAGGAGGTAATCATGGATAAACAGATAAAGGAAGCGGATATTGATAAACCGTTTCTGATGATGACTCTCATCCTAAGTTTACATCAATGTCACAAATTTGTCCGTATCGCAAAAAAGAAAGACATTCGCGGCGGGATAATAGTGCTTGGTAGAGGCACAGTAAAAAGTGCTACTTTAAGCTTGTTGGGGATAAAGAGTCAGAGAAAGGAAGTTGTAAATATTCTATTTGAAAAAGAAAAAGCAAAAGAAGTGCTGGATTTTTTAACTGAGGAACTTATGATTCATGAACCCGGTCATGGAATAATATATACAACACCAGTAATAATTGCAGGCCAGATAATTAACAATAAGCAGGGAATCTGGAATAAAGAGCAAGGTATGGAGGGAGAGAGCATGTTCAAAAAACTCACGGTAGTTGTCAATCGCGGCATGGCGGAAGATGTAATGGATATTGCACGTAAATCAGGCATCAAGGGTGGTACAATTCTGCACGGCCGAGGAACTGGCTCGGAGTTTACTGCAAGATTTTTCGGTATGGAAATAGAACCTGAAAAGGAACTGGTTATAATTCTTATGCCAAGTGATTTAGTAGATAAAGTAGTAAAAGATTTGTATCAAGAGCTTCAACTGGCTAACCCCGGAAATGGGATTTTGTTTGTTGAACCGGTTTTAGACGTCCGAGGTCTTTTTGATTCCCATCACGACAACAAGGATACCAAATAGAGACATAGAAGATGCTTGTAAGTTTTTGAATATTTTTTTCATATTAAATATCTTTATCATAAGTATAAAAAATTAAGACTGTGCTAAAGGGTTTGTCCTCTAGTACAGTCTTTGTTGATATAGAAATACAGATGCCGGATTTTATTTATACATAAAGAAGCATATGCCGATAAAATGGGTTAGTGCTCCTAAAAATACAAATAGGTGCCATACCATATGGTGATATTTGAAGCCTTTGCGAGCGTAAATAGCAGCTCCTATAGAATACAGTGCTCCTCCTGCAAGAATAAGCCAAAAAAGAGGGGGATTGGCTTTTTTTATGAATAACGGCATGAAAATAATAAGAGTCCAACCCATAACCAGATATATGGTAAGTGAAAATTTAGGCATTGAATTTTTTGAAATTGATTTATAAAGTATACCGAATAATACCATAATCCATTGTATGGAAAGTATGACAGCAGCTTGCCACCCACCAATAACAGAGATTGCTATAGGGGTATATGTACCTGCAATTGCTACATAAATAAATATATGATCGAATATTCTCATTACTCTTTTATGTCTCGTCTCATGTTCCATTATGTGATAGAAGGTTGACATCAGGAACATAAGAAATATGGACACACAAAAGATGGTAACACCAACTACATCATATAATGAGTCACCCTTGGTGTAGGCGATGATTGATACCCATGGCATAAAAAATAGTACAAGCAATGATGCTATACCGTGGGTTATAGCATTTGCGACTTCTTCCCCGAATGTGAGTTTGATTGGCAACTTTGACAATTGTATAGCCTCCCATTTGAAATAATATTCTTTATACAATTTATCATTTCTCCATGGATATTTCAATACTTTGAATTGAGTACATTTTGCCCGGAATAGTCGGTTTACATAATATATTTATAATGCTTGGGTTCTGGATGCATTTGTAAGAGCGTTTTTACTACTGAATTCTTGCGGCTTTACTGTGATATGTAGTATAATAAATTTTAGTTTTATAATTTTTTTTTATGTGTTTATGTAGATATGGGGGTAGGAGTTTCGATAAATAAAGCAGGGATGTGTGATTGTATCTCCTACATAAGAAGTAAAGAATATTGAAGGAGGATTAAGGATAGTGGCAAATAGAAATTATCCCTTATACGAAACAACCATTTTTGAGGATTTTAGGATAATGACTGAAAATGTTGCTAAAAAATATCCGGACAGAGTTGCTATTTCATATAAAAAGAATCCACGTGATAAGGATACGGTGAAAGTAACCTATCTCGAAGCAAGGGATTACATCCGTAATATGGGAACTGAGTTGATTTACATGGGGTGCAGAGATAAACATGTTGCTCTAATTGGAGAAAGTTCGTATGAGTGGATATGTTCCTATTTCAGTTTGATGTCTATTGGGGCAGTTGTTGTACCCATAGATGTAAGTCTGCCTATAGATGAAATTGCTGCTATTTTGAATACTGCAGAGTGTGAGTTTTTGATTTTCAGTATGACAATTGGATCAAAAGTTGATGAGCTGCGTGAAAAGGTGCCATGTCTTAAGGTCTTTATGTGCATGAATGAGGTGCAATTGAAAAATGTGCATAAGCTATCTGATATTGAAGCTAGAGGCAGTGAGCGTTATAATAGTGGTGATAACTCATACTATGACTATAAAATCGACACTGAACGTCTTGCTACCATTGTATTTACATCAGGTACTACAGGTAAGGGTAAGGGCGTTATGCTTTCTCAAAAAAATATTGTTACTGATATGACCCAGGGCATGTATAACTTTGCAATTACTCCTAAAACAATGAATGTGCTTCCGCCGCACCATACTTTTGGTTCTACTGTAAATTTCGTAGGGCATTTTTCACAGGGCTCTGAGATTTATATTTCCAGTGGTTTAAAATATATTGCTAATGAAATGAAAGAACAAGAACCTACGCACCTGGTACTGGTGCCTTTGTTCGTAGAAAACATGTACAAGAAAATATGGTCAAGTGCTGAAAAAAGCGGGAAAGAAAAAACATTACACAGAATGATGAAGCTGAGCAATTTTTTACGGAAATTCGGAATTGATCTGCGTCGTAAGATTTTTCGGAGTGTATTGGATTCCTTTGGCGGTAAGCTTGAATTGATCATATGCGGAGGTGCCAGCCTAAATCAGGATATTATTGACACTTTTGATGCTATAGGCATTACTGTTCTTAACGGATATGGTATTACAGAGTGTGCACCATTGATTTCTTGTAACAGGAATAATTACCAGAAAAAGGGGAGTGTTGGTATTCCCATAGTCGGCGAATTGGTTAAGATAAAGGATCCGGATGAAAACGGTGAAGGCGAAATATGCATCAAAGGTCCTAATGTAATGCTGGGATATTATAAGGATCCCCAAGCTACCGCTGACGCATTTGATGAGGAAGGATATTTTAAAACAGGAGATTATGGGAAGTTGGATGAAGAGGGATGGATTTATATTACGGGAAGAATGAAGAATCTCATTATTCTAAGTAATGGAAAAAATGTGTATCCTGAAGAAATTGAAAATGAAATCTCAAGAATCTACGGTGTGATGGAGGTTATTGTTTACGCTGGGGAAAGCAAGACACAGAAAGAAGTTATTGTTGCTGAGATTTTTCCTGATTTTGAGGCTTTGAAAACAAGAGGGATTGAAGATGTTAACTTGTATTTCAATGAAGAGATAAAAAAGGTCAATAGCAGGATGGTTTCCTATAAAGCTGTTAAAATGGTTAAGATACGTAATGAGGAATTTAAGAAGAACACTTCCAGAAAAATACTTCGTTTTGCGATTGATAAAAACCTAGATATATAAAAAATATTACTTCCCGTATAATTTGGCTTTCGTGTTCTCTTAACTTTAGGAACACATGCTCAAAACGGGAAGTAATTTTTTAATCATGCCTTACTTTTGGCCTCCCATTTTTCTTCCACCGGGTCCACCGCCGGGACCGCCGGGACCAAATCCGCCAGGGCCTCTGCTTTGGTTTGTGGTTTCGCCGGATTCATTTAAATATGTTACTTCATTTTTCGGTGTAAAAGTAACGACTTTTGAGTCTCCGCTATACAATGTATAAGTTGAACCGATTTTTAGTCCGGGTGCAGAAATTGCCGCTGAACTGTATTGCTTAGAAGGAGTGGTACTCGCTATTACTTTACCCGAATCGTCTTTCAACGTAATTGCTGTTCCGGCTTTTTGTGTCGAACTGTAATACATAAGAATAGAAGCTTGTGTTGTGCTGATATTAGGTGCTTGTGCCATCCCTGAGCTTCCTGATGCAATGATTGTACCTCCGCTAATGGTAAAGCTGCCGTCATAGTCAATTGCTCCATTGCCGCTATTTGTGGGACCTTCCACATAAACATTGCCTCCTGTCATATTGATTGAACCATTAGAATCGGTTCCATCACCACCGGCATTCATATGGATGTTGCCGCCATTAATTGTCAGTAAACCAGATCGGTCATTTACGTTAAAACCGTCATCATCTGAGGTTATTCTGATTTCACCGCTGTTAATGGTTATGTTTTGACCTTCTATGCCTTCATAGCTGTTTTTGATTTCAATATTCGCATCTGCAATTGTCAGGCTGGTATCGGAGTGAATGCCGTCATCTCCTGACTTTAGAGTTAGAGTACCCCCGATAATCTCAACTATGCCATTGCTGTGAATGGCATCTTCATATGAGGATACTGTAAATTTACCGTTTTTTATTGCAATATTGCCTGCTTTTAGTCCTTTCATACTTTTTTGGCTTGTTGAATCTGCAGTTTGCTCTGTGTCTTGGTCAAAGCGTCCTCGTGGGCCGCCGAAACCAAATTTGTCCCCGCTTTTTATACTTTTACCGGGATAACCGCCACCGGAAGTTAAATCAAACGTACCGTCGTTTATTTGTAAAATAGCATATGCATCAATGGCATCACTAGCAGAGGTCACCTTAAAAAGACCGTTTTCAATTACAATATTACCCTTATCAGCATCAGTATCATTAGTTGAACGTAAACCATCTTTACCTGCATTTATGGTGATGTTTCCATTTTTAACTGCCAACAGATCTTTACCCACAATTCCGTCATATTTTGAGTTAATTATCAGTGTTCCATCGGTTATCTTAAGCTTATCTTTACTTGTGATACCGTCATTAAAGTCACTGGTGACATTGAGAGTGCCACTACCTGTAATTGTCAGATCTGATTTTGAGAAAACTGCAGCAGAAGGCTCTCCTTTTTCGTCTGCAACAGAATTACTGCCCTGATAAATTTTATTTTGTGTACCATTCTCCAATATTAAAACGACTTTTTTAGCGTTTTTTACATTAATTGGTGCTGTTTTTGAAGAAGATATTTTAGCGTTATTCAGTACAATATAGACAGTATCTTTATCAACTGATTTGTCTACGTCTACAACAAGGCTGCCATCGTTTAGTGTGCCTGTGATTTCATAGATTCCGCTTTTTGTAATGTTTGAGGAACCTTTGCTGAGGTTGATGCTTTGATAGCTTTGGCTTCTCCAATCAAAATAGTAATCTTCATTTTCATACTTCACTGTGACTGCTTTTATGGGATCTGGACTGCTGCTTTTACTGGAGCTGTCAGCTTTTGAAGTATCATTTAAACTATTCGTTGGAGATGCTTTTTCGCTGATTTCCCCTGAAGAGCAAGCTGAAGAAGCTAGAACGATTATAATGAGCATAGGTACTAAAAAAAGTTTATTTTTATATTTCATATAATTCCCTCCAATTATTGGATAAAATGATTGGCTTTTTATAGTTCAATCAGATTTCATTCCTTGATTCCACTGCAATAACTCCTGTTAAAAACAGGTAATATCGATCTTTGAAAACTTCGCAAAACTATTGAAACTACTGGACTTCAAGGCGTTTTTG
>Ga0255341_1000906_pt1 | contig 45630 bp, 44 predicted proteins | sample wastewater_treat_8_FD_192418 | JGI IMG/M metagenome (GOLD analysis project Ga0255341, IMG submission 192418) | Wastewater microbial communities from Lulu Island WWTP, Vancouver, Canada - plant12 | ecosystem: Engineered > WWTP > Wastewater > Unclassified | place: Canada: Vancouver, British... | reverse complement strand
TCACAACATTATCAAAATGCTTCTCTCCGCAAAAAAAGGATCTGCACGGAACCTGAATCCGGCTTTTTCAGTAAAAGCTCTTTCTTATAACTGCATTGCGGAGAAATTTATATGAGGTTTAAATGGAATTTACCAGCGTAAAAATGCGCAACAACTGTGCCATATACAATCTTGACTCGAATAATATCTTTATCAATCCGGGTTCGGCATGCATTGCAGAAACCGAACACGGTGTCGATATAGGTTACGTCTTATCGGGCATCCCTGCATGCAAAAGTCAGGAATGCGAAGCCCGGGGCAAAATACTCAGGCTTGCATCCGATGACGATATCGCTCAGGCCAATTCTCTTATTGATCTCGAAAAAAGATCTTTTGAAGAATGCAAACTGAAAGCAAAAGAAAAAAATCTCGACATGACTCTCGTCAACGTAAAGGCGATATTCGACAGATCGAAAATTATATTCTATTTTGTCGCGGAAAACCGTGTCGATTTCAGAGAGCTTGTCCGCGACCTTGCCGGAATTTTCAAGACTCGCATCGAAATGCGTCAGATCGGTGTACGCGACAAATCCCGGATCATAGGCGGACACGGAACCTGCGGACAGTCACTCTGCTGTACAAAAATGCGCGGAGTATTTTCACCCGTATCAATTAAAATGGCAAAGGAACAGAATCTGAATCTCAACAGTCAGAAAATATCCGGATGCTGCGGGAGACTGCTCTGTTGTCTCGATTATGAATATGAAGTCTACTGTGAACTAAACAACGGTCTGCCTCAGCAGGGAACCGAAATACGCATCGGCGATAATAAATGCTACGTAGATTCAGTTGATACTCTTAAACAGACTATCAGACTAAAATACATGGATGCATATCTTCACATTCAAAAAAATGACATCACTTCCGACGGCATCAATTTCTCGGTTTCAATGCCGGTAATTGAACGGTTGATGAATCACACAGATGAAGAAAACGAAGAAGATTAATATTTAGAGAAGGACATCATGGAAAAAAAGTTTTATATAACAACACCGATCTATTACGTCAATGCAGAACCTCATATAGGCCACGCATACAGCACCATCGTTGCGGATTTTCTCAAACGTCATTACAAGCTCCGCGGTTATGATACATATTTTCTGACCGGCACGGATGAACACGGCGATAAAATCCAGAAAGCTGCCGATGAAAAGAAAACCGACGTCAAATCATATACCGACGATATAAGTGCTAAATTTAAATCAGCATGGAAACTTCTCGGAATCGAATACGACGACTTCATCCGCACCACTGAAGAACGCCACAAAAAGGTTGTTCAGAGCGTATTGCAGAAAGTTTTCGACACCGGCGACATTTATTACGGAAGCTACGGCGGAAATTACTGTTACGGCTGCGAAAGATTTCTAACCGACAAGGATATCGTGGACGGAAAATGCCCTGAACACGGAAAACCGGTACAGTGGATTGAAGAGCATAATTATTTCTTCAAAATGAAAAAATATCAGGCATGGCTTGTAGATCATATCGAAAAAAATCCTGATTTTATCCGCCCGGAACGCTATAGAAATGAAGTACTTGCTCTAATAAAAAATGAAGAGCTCGAAGATCTCTGTATATCAAGACCTAAGTCGCGTCTTGCTTGGGGAATAGAACTTCCGTTTGATGATAAATATGTTACTTATGTCTGGTTCGACGCTCTTATAAACTATATAAGCGCTATCGGATATCCTGACGGCGAAAAATTTAAAAAATACTGGCCGGCAGTAAACCACATCATCGCAAAAGATATTCTGAAGCCTCACGGTGTTTTCTGGCCGACAATGCTTAAGGCAGCCGGAATCGAACCGTATTATCATCTGAATGTTCACGGATACTGGAATATGGCGGAAGCCAAGATGAGCAAAACTCTCGGAAATGTTGTCAGACCGAATGATCTTCTTGAAAAATACGGAAATGACCAGTCGCGCTATTTCTTTCTCAGGGAAATGACTTTCGGACAGGACGCTAAGTTTACAGATGACGCGGTAATAGACAGAATAAACTATGATCTTGCAAATGACCTCGGAAATCTGATTAACCGCGCGTTCAACATGATTGAAAAATATTTTGAAGGCAAAATACCTGAGCGTACAGCAAACGATGCAGGGCTTGACGCAATCAAGGTTCTTCTCGAAAAAGCAGAAAACGGAATGAGAGAAAATACGGACAAATTTCAGTTCAGCAATGCTCTCGAATCACTCTGGGAATTCGTACGCTTTCTCAACAAATACATCGATCAGAACAAACCATGGACTCTTGCCAAAGAAAATAAAACCGACGAGCTCGCATCTGTTCTGAGAAACTGCGCGGAAGCTATTTTTTCAGTAACAGCTCTGATTTCTCCTGTGTGTTTCAACACTGCTCCGAAAATACTTAAAGCGCTCGGAGCAGAACTGCCTTCTTATGACAAAATAACTTCAATGAATAATCTCACAACTGGAATAAAAATCGAAAATCCGGGAATACTCTTTCCTAAGATTGAAAAACAGGTTAAAGCCGAAGCAGTTGAAACAAAAGCACCTGCCAATTCCAACGATTCTGAAAAAATTGAAATTACTGATTTTGCAAAAGTCGAACTCAGAGTAGCAGAAGTTCTTTCAGCCGAAAAGGTCGAAGGATCTGCGAAACTTCTGAAACTTCAGATAGATACGGGTTCCGACAAACGTCAGATAATCGCCGGGATCGGCGAAAAAATGACTCCCGAAAATATCAAAGGCAAAAAGATAATCGTTGTTGCGAACTTAAAGCCTGCAGAAATTTTCGGAAATAAAAGTGAGGGAATGCTTCTCGCGGCAAAAAAATCAAAAAAGGATCTTCCGAGCGTCATCATTGTTGACGACTCGATTGAAACAGGAAGCCGGCTTTCGTAAAAGCTGATAAATATGCTTATTGGTATAATCGCGGATACGCACAACAATGTTGAAATGATAATCAAAGCGGTTTCGTATCTGCGCTCCCGCAGGATTAACACATTGATTCACGCGGGAGATCTTTCTTCTCCCCAGATGCTTGATTTCTTCATGGGGTTTGATCTTTATATTGTTCTTGGAAACGATGACTGCTCAAATGATGAAATGAATCAGAAGCTTGCATCTCTGGGACTTGAACCTGCATGCTGTGCCAAAGAGTTTGAATTTGACGGCAAAAAATTCATCCTGTTTCACGGTGACAATGTTCCGATGTTCCGCGACGCCGTTAACTCCGAAAAATACGATTATATAATAAAAGGGCATCTACACTGCGTAGAAAACTACGAAAGAAAAAACACCAGAATAATCAATCCCGGTTCGCTCCGCAAGGGTGAAGAAAACACAATAGCAGTTCTCGACACATCAACCGGCGACGTAACTCATATTGACATGAATGCAGTAGACCCTTATAATTACTCATGATGCTGAAATCTCTGTTTATAATATTCGCTGCTCTTCTAGCAGGAAATACTCTTTCCGATCTATTGAAACTTCCGCTTCCGGGAAGCGTTATCGGTCTTGTCCTTCTTACCGCATTGCTTGAGTTTAAGCTTATTAAACCGGAAGATATCCGTGAAGGATCTGATCTGCTTATAAATAACATGGCTCTATTTTTTGTACCTGCCGGCGTCGGATTAGTACTTTACTCCGAAGTATTAAAAAAGGAACTTCTTCCGATCGGAGTTTCATGCGTAGTAAGCACTTTCATCGTCATCATTACAGTATCATGGACATTTAAAAAATTATCACGCGGCAGAAAATGAACAATATAATAGACAGTCAATTATTCTGGGTAACGCTTACCATTGGACTTTTTCTTCTGGGAAAATACATGAGCGCAAAAACAAAATTCATTCTTTTTAATCCCGTTCTTTTTTCCGTAACTGTTCTGATAATACTTCTAAAACTCTCGGGAATAGAATATTCATCTTATAAATCCAATACAGATATCATATCGTTTTTTCTCGCGCCGTCAGTTATTGCTCTTGCTCTTCCTCTTTACAAAGAGCTTGAAGAAATAAAAAAAAATCATATGGCTATTTTTATTTCTCTTACGGCAGGAAGCCTTGCCGGTCTTATTAGTGTTTCCGGCATATCCCTTCTGCTCGGCGCCGATACACTTACCGTCATTTCACTTCTGCCTAAATCTGTTACAAGCGCGATTGCGATAGAAATATCAACAAAGATCGGCGGAGAACCGTCACTTACTGCCGGATTTGTCGTAATCACCGGTATCATCGGCGCGGGCGGAGGACTCTTTTTTCTGCGGCTGATAAACGAACACAGCCATAAAGGCGGCGGCCTCGCAATAGGTTGCGCAGCTCATGCACTCGGAACTGCCGCGATCGCCGAAAAAGGAGAAACATACGCCGCCTACGGCGGACTCGCTCTTTGCGTAACCGGAATAATAACTTCCCTTCTCGCTCCGGTTTTCGCTTATCTTATAGAATTATTTTTCAGCTAAACTTTTCATTAAAAAAAATATTTATTATTTATTTTGATTGTTTTACCGTCCGAACATGCAATACTCTGACTGAAACAAATTCGGTATTAAATTTCATTTCAATATCAGGAGAAATATATGAAATCAGTGAAACTTATTATCATGCTGCTGATCTTTACCATAAGTGCAAACTCTCAGGACTTGTCAATTCCCGAGCCTATGGATCTTTTCAAATACTCAGTACCCGAAGGAACAGAATACGGCTATTCTAAACCATACAACTACATTTACGGTTTCCCTGTTGTAAGGATATGGGGCTGGTCTAAAAAAGGAAAACTTGCATATTCGATTGAAAGATCAATCGAAGGAAAAGGCGGGTTTCTGATCGAGTATGCTATATTAGATTTATCAAAAAAAAAGATAGTATGGAAAATCGAAGACGATTCAAATAATTTTGATGACTATTCCGAAGATGATAATTTCTCGGAATTTTCTTACAAAATCAGAAAACAGAAAATTCTCAATGCATTTAATAAGTACGGAATAATAATAAACAAAAATACTTTTTTAAAACTTCCCATTCAACATAATAACAAAACGTATGATTTCACATTAACTGTTAAAAATGAAAAGCAACCTGAATACCATGATACCGTTTCGGAATATTCAGTTGTTGTAAAAAACGGGAATATAACAAAAATTATTAAGAAGGAAACAAAAGTAAAGGCTCTATCAGTATTCCTTTGCGGTTATTTCAAAAGCCCTTATGAAAACAAGGCTGTTATTGTAACGGCTGAAGAACAATTTGTTTTTGAAGGAACAGAACTTTTTTACTCATTCACCGGATTCGATTTAAACAATTGATTATCTTAATAAAACTTTAAACAGCGGCACACAGATGTACCGCTGTTTAAAAATAGTTATGCATTATTTACAATCTTAACAAGACCGCTTATCATTCCCTTCTTTAAATTTTTATTCATGCCGTTCCTAAGCGCAGGAATACGCATAAGCCATGCAAGTAAAGGTATCACTGTTCTATTGACAAGCTTTCGTGTCGGAAAATCAAACTTCTTGTTCTTTTTGTAAAACTTATAATCAGCAGAAAAAATAACCCGCATGGAACTCCATATCTCGTCACGGAAAATTCTTCTGCCGCCGTTTCCTAGAAATGTATCCGGCGCAATAAACTTTTCTTTATAAAAGAAACCGGCGCGTTCAGACAGCAAATCAATATCATTTGAAAAAGCCTGCTGATCATTTGATTCTGAAGAAACTATTCCGGCAATATTCGCTTGAGATACTTCACAGTATGCTTCAATAAACTGTCTTATATTCGGAATTGAACTGAGCTCACCAAGAACAACCCACCCGATCTGCTTCCCTGACAAACTAGGCATGTGGTTTCTATAAAAGCTCCGGTCAAAGAACAACTTGAATCTTGAAGACAAAAATCTATCGCGTATCTCACCGACAAAAAATACAATATCGGCATCCATAATCATTTTCTGATGAAACGCACGGTAATCATCAGTTCCGTCGTAAACACACTCGCCTTTTAATCCGCATCTCAGGCATCCCAGACATCCGCCTTTTATATTAACTTCCGCAAGGTCTCCGGTAACAGTATTATTAAATCTTGCAGCAATTTGCAAAGCGGCTTCTTTTGCAGAACTGTTTCCGGTTGAATCGCAGATAATCCGCACACGGGCGTTTGAATCAATCACCGCATTCTGTGCGCCAATAGAATTATAAATGAAAGAGTTTTCCTTCAGTGTGCTGAACGCCCGTGACGCAGGTTTTTTTGACTCACAATCGCTGAAAATATTATTCGCAAAAGTAACAATGTCTTTTTTTATTTTTTCCTTCATCAAGTCATTCATCTCAGGAGTAAACGAAGCGCAGTAATTCATTCCCATATCTTCGCTGACTGCATAAATATAATTCTTAGCAATATGATCCTGATAATGAATTGATGTCATAATCGCTGCTGCATACTTTCCCTTAAACGCATCAATAGAATTTCTTTCGAAAACAAGTTCAACAAAACGTTTTACCTGATAAGGAACAAGCAGAACATAAACCGGAAACGACCATATGATAAAATCTGCTCCGCGTACAGAATCAATTACCGCATCAAAACGGGCGGCGTCTTTTTCAATAGCATTAATCATCGAACCGATATTTTCAACTGCCCATTGATGCTCCGGAAATTTCTTCATAAGAAATTTGGAATACTGCATTGTAACACTGTCTTCTCCCTTCGGACTTCCGTGCAAAACCAATATCTTCATTTTTTTCCTCCATTTTTTACTTTTTCAGAAATAATTGCATCACCGATCATATTCATTGATGTTTTTATAAATTCATCAGCATTCACCTTGTAATGCTTTTCGAGTGAGTCGCCGCAGGACGCGACAAAATCGAGAACACCGTTTGATGAACTCATTACATATAAAGCCGCTGTAACCGGATCTATATCTTTTCTTAAAGTACCGTCTTTACGCCCCTCTACAAAACTGTCTGACATCAGCGAAAAAACTTCCGACCAGTATTTCTCAATTTTTACGCGATATTCTCCGGGCTGTTCGACACCGCCGAACCGGCGCATCGATAGAATCTTGAAACTGGCATTATATTCGCGGTAAAAATGAACATAGGCATCACCGATTGCACTTATTTTATCCAATCCGGTTTTGTTATTAACGAAAACCTCATTAAAAATCCGAAACAGAATTTCTGATGCTCTCAAAATCACAGCGGCAAAAAGCTCATCCTTAGTCGGAAAGTAGCTGTAAACAGATTTTTTTGTAAATTCTGCCGAAGCGGCTATTTCATCCATTGTCGCTAAATCATAACCTCTGTTGATGAACACTTTTTCGGCCGCATCAAGAATAAGCTCCCTTCTTAATTCTTTTTCCTTTTCACGTCTCGATTTCATTATATTCACCTTTATTATTTTTTTCTCTTTTCGTATATCTAGTATACTCGCAGTATACTTTTTGTCAAGTATTTTTCACTCGCACAATCCTTTCTTGCGGAAAGCTTTTTCCGTAAGGCAATAACCGGTTTAACCGCAAGGTCTCTTGAAATTTAATTGACCCGTTCGATTAAATAGTTCATAATAAATTCAGGAATCAATAATCAGGCTTCTGTTTATTACGTGAAGGCAGCAAATAGCGATTATTTCGGAGTACCAAAGAGTGAGAACAAACACGGAAAAGCACACAATAGGATTTCTGACCTTTGATATAGCCGGCACCTACAATAACACAATGTGGCGCCATTTATTTAATGCCGCCCGCAATAGAAATATTGAAATGATAACCTTTTGCGGCGGAGTCCTTCTTGACGAAAGCATTCTTCACCGGCAATGGAATAAAATATACGATCTGGCATCTGCTCAGCGAATTGACGGACTGATAGTACTTTCAGCCTCACTGTCTCAAAGCTGCGGGAAAGACAAACTGTCGGAATTCCTTAAACGCTTTTCACCCATACCCGTTGTCAGCATCGGCGTCGAACTGGAAGATGCAGTATCCATTCTTCTTGATAACAAAGAAGGAATGCGCCAAATTGTCAGCCACATGCTTGATGAACACGACGCATCTAAAGTGCTTTTTCTTGCCGGTCCGCAAAACAACGACGAAGCACATTTACGTCTATCGGTTTTCAGGGATGAAATGACTAAACGGGGGCTTCCGGTTAACGATGAATTAATCCGTCATGTATCTTATAGATACGATCTGGCAATTGAAGCTGTTGAAGAAGTAATTAAATCAGGAATTGCTTTTGATTCCATAATAGCAGTAAATGACGACAGTGCACTGGGAGCTTTCGATGTACTTAAAAAACACGGCATAAAAGTTCCGCATGAAATTTCACTTAGCGGTTTCGACAATACGGATCAATCGCAATGCAATGCCGTACCGCTGACTACGGTTCAACAGCCGCATAGAGAGATGGCAGAAAGCGCACTTGAAGCAATGCGTTCTGTTTTGTCAGGAGATAAAGTTGAAAAACGCCGTTTGATACCGGCAAAACTTATCATAAGGAATTCATGCGGATGCATATTAAATAATTATATCTCGCAAAAAGATTACATAGCAGGCAAAAAAACAAAACAGGAAATTATCCAAAGTACAGTTTTTACCAAACCGGATAATTTTGATATATTACAAAAGCATTTTGAAGAATTTATGAGTAATGATGATTCTTCAAAACTGCTTTATTTATTTAATGAAGAATTACTTTCTTCATTAGAAAATAACGGTAATGATGAAGTTTTCACCGGATGGCATAATTTTCTAACAGCATGGAACGCAGATATTCTTGAATCTTCAGATTATAACAGCATTCAGAAAAATTCAGCCGCATTCTTCTTTGAAAGCGCGCGCTTCATGATTATCGAAGCGGAAAAAAACCTGTTTGCAGCAAAGCGGCTTGAAACACAGAAAAAAGATTATCTTTTTATACTTTTCAGCTCTTATTTTTCTCCCCTGATTGACATGAAAAATTATTTAAATCACATCTCAAGAGAATTACCGAAATTCGGAGTAACATCTTTCTTCATTTCACTATTTTGCGACAAGGAACTTTCAAAATCAAAAATTGTACTATATTATCTGCCGAACGGAAACACATACTGGAATATTGACGGAAAAGAATTCCCGAGCAATGAACTTTTACCGGAAGAATGCACAATAGGCGGTTCTTCAAATCTGGTCATAGAACCTCTTTTGAATTATGAGGAAATCATCGGATATTTTGTCTTTCAGCTGGCAGAACCTGCCGAAATCATTGAAAACATCCGCCAGCTTGTATCAAACTCGTTTTTAAGCATACTGCTGGCGCAGGAAGTTATTAAAGATAAACAACTCAAAACTCTTCTGCAGAATCTCGAAACCAAGCAGGAGCTGCTCGAAGAAGCTTATCATTCACTGAAAGAAAATCAGGAAAAAATGCTCGTCATTGACAAGATGGCTTCGCTCGGCAAAATGACTGCAGGCATAGCTCACGAAATGAATACTCCGGTCGCATCTATCCGCACTTCTCTCTCGGAAATATCCAGACTGACAGAAGAATATGATAAATCAATCGGAGATCCTGATGTAAGCGATGATGATCACCGCGAAATTGCCGCAGAAATAAAACACTCTCTGACTCTGGCCGAAAAAGCCGCAGAGAAAGCAGCCGCTTTCGTTCACGGCATCAAATCGCAAACACGTGACCTTGATCCGAAAGACCGTTTCCATTTCAATGCCGTAGAAGTAATACGTGAGGCTCTGCTTTTGCTCAGCCATTCTCTAAAGCAAAGTAAATGCGAAATTAAATTGACCTGCGAACGGGACTATATTGAAATAAACGGAGTTCCGGGAAGGCTTTCTCAGGTAATCACAAACCTTGTCAATAATTCTATCGAAGCGTGTCCGAACGACGGAAGCGGTAAAATTGAAGTAAGCATTATTGAAACAGAAAAAGAAGTTATTCTCAGTGTGACCGATAACGGCAGCGGAATAAGCAAGGAAAACCTGACAAAAATATTTGACCCGATGTTCACGACAAAACCTTTCGGGGTCGGAACAGGACTTGGTTTAACACTGGTTCATAATATCGTATGTGCAGAATTCGGCGGAAGCATTGAAGTCACTAACGGCATCAATGGAGGTACGCAGTTTATTATTCATCTCAAGTCGGATCAGGAGGATCACATTGGCACGAAAATATAAACTCAACTCTGAGAAAGGCGGTGATATTCTTCTGGTTGATGATAATCTTGAATATCTCGAAGCTACTCGCTTACTCCTTTCGCGTGAAGGACACAATGTCACAACTGCTCCGGGAGGAGCGGAGGCTCTGGCAATTCTTGAAAAATCATCTTTTGATTTGATTCTTCTCGATTATTTTATGCCCGGCATGACTGGTGAAGAATTTGTCGCAGAACTCCGCAAAAAAAATAAAATAATACAGATAATACTTCAGACAGGATACGCATCAGAACATCCTCCGCGCGAACTGCTTCGAAGACTCGACATACAGGGATATTTCGATAAAAGCGAGGGACCGGACAGGCTTTTGCTATGGGTTGATGTAGGCCTCAAATCCGCTAATTCTATAAAACAAATCAGCAAAAGCCGCGAGAGCCTGAATTACATTCTGAATGTAACACCGGATCTGCACCGCATACAGCCTTTAGAAGAACTTCTTAACGGAATTCTGATTCAGATAATGGGTCTTCTCGGTGTCGGAAATTCCTTTTTGGCTGTATTCGGCGACAATAACTCGATGAATGTTGAACAGCATGAAGATTCATTTCTCGCAATGATGGATGAAGAAGCAGGTCTTATAATTCAGGCGGCAACAGGACGCTTCAATCCAAAGCATCATATCAAGGATTTTCTTGAAGGAAACGAAACTGAAATCATCGGAAAGGCACTGAACGAAGGAATCGTTTATGTCAAAAACGGCAGAACAGCCATACCGTTAAGAGTTGCCGATTATAATGTCGGAGTCGTCTATGTAGACCGCGAAATAAGCCTTGAAGACGACGTTTCGCTTCTGAGTGTATTCGCGAATCAGGCCGCTGTTGCAATTCACAATTCACGTCTTCATCAAATCGCAACGATCGATCCGCTGACGGGAGTCTATGTAAGGGGGTTTTTCTTTCAATGTCTGCTTCGCGATCTTCGGGGAGCTTTCCGCAACAACTACCCTCTCGTTCTGATGATGGTCGATGTTGATAATTTAAAAAATATTAATGATGAACACGGTCATATTGCAGGAGATCAGGCGATTGCAATTATAGGCCGTTCACTGTTAAAAGCAACAAGAAACACCGATGCAGTAGGCCGTTACGGCGGAGACGAATTTACTGTTCTTTTGCCGCAGACAAATTTTGACACAGTTGAGATTGTTCTCAACCGTTTCTACAGCCAGCTTACAGATAATCCCATAAACGTCAACGGAAAGCCTCTCACGATAAAATGCTCAATCGGAGTCGGACTTCTTGAATCACCTGATTTCGATATCAACGAAATGCCCAAACCCATACCTCAGAGCTATTTTCAGAACATGGCGGAAGCATTTATCGATTTCGCAGATCACGTCCTCTATAAAGCCAAGACAAGCGGCAAAAACCGTTTTATGCTGTCTGAAAACAGTTTAAAATGGCATAAGGATTAATTAATACCGGATTCCATAACTTTTTTAGAATATTATATTGAAATATATATAGTATTCTAAAAAAGTCGTTAAAGATAATTCCATATTTCTTATATTTAACAAGGGATCATATATGAAAAATGTTTATGCAAATACAATTGTTTTTGTAAAAGATTTAAACAAGTCAAAAGAATTTTATTCAAAAATCCTCGGCATGAAAATAATAGATGATTACGGAACAATCGTTTTTTTCGAAAACCGTCTTGTTCTGCATTCCGCTGCCAGCATTCTGCGGACAGTTTTCAATAAACTGAAAATCTCAGGCTTAATAAAACAAGGAAGAAAAAACATTCTGATCTATTTTGAAACAGATGATCTTAACGGATTCTACGAGAAAACAGCGGACAGAGTGAAAATTATTCATGGAATTAAAAAGCAGGCATGGGGTCAAAATGTTTTCAGATTTTATGACCCGGACGGACACATGATAGAATTCGGTGAACCATTCAGAATTGAAGAATTGAAGAATGAAAACAATAAATAATTCATGTATTAAGTTTTTTCAGGAAACAGATGCTGACTAAGGAGAACAAAAAATGATCTCATTCAAAAGACTTAAATCTAAAGATGAACTTGCTGATGCACTTTCAGTTTTAAACAGATCTTTCAAAACTGTCGCGGATGAATTAGGATTCACCAAAGAAAACGCGCCGACAAACGCAGCCTTCATGACACTTGACAAACTTATCGAAACTACCGGAGACGGAGTTTCATTATTCGGTTTATTCGAGAAAGGAGTACTTGTCGGGACTGTAGCTCTTGAAAAAGCAAAAGATAATCCGGAAATTTATTATCTCGAACGCTTGTCTGTTCTTCCGGAGAAAAGACATTGCGGTTACGGGAAAAAACTTTTGGATTTTGCAAAAAAACAAGCAGCTCTTGAAAAAGCAAAAAAAATATCAATCGGTACAATCGACAGTAATATAATCCTGAAATCATGGTATATCGAATACGGCTTCAGAGAAACAATGATTAAAAGCTACGAACATCTTCCTTTCAAAGTTTGTTTTATGGAACTCAATATCTGAGTTTTGATAAAACTTATTAATGCGAAAAACCGGCTCAATGAGCCGGTTTTTATTTATTCAGAAAAAATACTTTCGGTTTGCAACATACAGTTTATTCAAAAAGGGATGTTCTATTGTTCGCCTTCACTCCCGATTATCTTAAAAGCTGGAGGACAGTCTGCGCTTTCTGATTAGCCTGAGCAAGCATTGAAGTGCCGCTCTGAACAAGAATCTGATCTTTAGTAAGATCAACCATTGTTTCAGCCATATCAGCGTCACGAATACGGGATTCAGAAGCCTGAATGTTTTCATAAGCATTCATGAGACCTTTAGAAGCAAATTCAAGTCTGTTGTAATATGCTCCAAGATCCGCTCTCTGTTTTGCAATCTTCTGAAGTGCTTCGTCGACAACACCGATTGTTCTGTTAGCTTTGTCAGCAGTCGAAAGATTTGCCAAGAATTCACCGGTCTTTTCTTTGAGGCTTAGACCCTCAGCAGTCATAGTACCGATATAAACTCTTTCTCTCTGATGCATATTAGCTCCAATATGGAACCACATAGAAGCTTTTGGATTAGTTCTGGAATAATCACCAAGAAGAAGTTTAAATTTGTTAAATTCTGCCTGAGATGCAATTCTGTCAACTTCATCGATCAAAGCCGAAACTTCAACCTGTATAAGCTGGCGGTCTTCATTAGTATAAATACCGTTTGAAGACTGAACTGCAAGAACGCGTATTCTCTGAAGAATCTGAGAAGTCTGGTCAAGGTAACCTTCAGTAGTCTGAACAAAGCTCATGCCGTCTTCAGCATTTCTTTCAGCCTGACGAAGACCCTGAATCTGAGTTCTCATTTTTTCTGATACAGCAAGTCCGGAAGCATCGTCCCCTGATTTGTTAATTCTCATACCGGAAGAAAGTTTCTCAGTAGATCTGTTAACGTCCCAGTGTTTGAACTTCAAAACACGGTTTGCATTAATCGCGCTCATGTTATGGTTAATAATCATATATACACTCCTTTGTATATTCTCACCCGATCTCCTTACCGGGCGCTATATATGCCGTTAGAACCAAAAGTATTCCGGCATAATGCCGGTCTGAATTTCAAAGAACATCCCAGTTTGCGTACAATATATTTGTAATGCTAAACCGGCGGGCGGAAAATCCGCCTTCAGCCGATTTCGCAATACCACCAAAGTTATCCGCTTCCATCATCCGGAAGCATTTATCAGTTACAGATAACTATTCGGTGTCAGAGCACTGAATCTGGAAGGTGATTATTGGCGTTTTTTGGCGTTTTTATGGATATATTTGAGTTTTTGAGTTTTTTTAGGCACGAAATGGGTATTTATGGTTTTTTTCCGCTGTTCTCCCCCTTCATATATATAATCGGAATAACTCATTTTTTCCGTTAATTTTTTTAAAAAAAATGGCACAATTTATGCTTTGACACGTAAATTTTAATTTATTAAACAATTTAAATATGATTCACTACTTTATGTTTTGTAAAACAATTTCGAATCCGGAATAAAGTAAGAATAATTATTTGAATTTAATAAATATTAGTGTAGAATAATAAAATGAAAAAAGTTGATCTTTTGTATATTTCACCTGGCTCCAGTTTTGTTAATCCGCTTTTTTCTGAAGACGGAAAAAAGGTGCTGGAAGCAAGGATTGCAATCACCAAGGAGATGATTGAAAGTTTTCAGGCAAAATTCGGGAAATATCTCTATTACGATTCTTCAAACGAAAAGGTAAAGATTCCGCATTACCGGGTCAATATCGTATACAACAACGCAAAAACAATTCTTGATGAAGTTGAAAAAACAAACAAGCTCAGCAAAACAGGCTATCGTGCAGCCGAACAGGTAGTTGACGAGGTTCTTTCAGAACTCAATTCAATTGAAATAGAAGAAATAGACCTATTGAAGGAACTCAGCTCTTTCGATGATTACTTATACAACCATTCAGTAAATGTCGGATTCATGACTGCGGTTCTTGCCAAGCGCATGAAAAAATTCAACGAAGACGAACTGCGTTCTATAACACTTTCGGCATATCTTCACGACATCGGGCACAAACAAATAGACAAACAATTACTTAATAAGGAAGGAGCATTCAACGTCTCTGAATTTCAAAAAGTAAAACGTCATCCACAGCTCGGCTACGAGATGATAAAAAACGTAAACAATACGGATCCGATCATTCAGCAGGGAGTTTTGTTTCATCATGAGAAATTCAACAACAACGGTTATTATCAGCTCCCGTATGAAAATCTTCCGGTATTTCCGAAACTGATTTCCATCTGCGACATTTACGACGCTCTTACCACGGTTAGACCATTCCGGAAAGAATCTTTTACCTCTATTCAGGCCGTCCACGCGATAATAAACAGCATTGATACGATATTCGACTACGAACTTGTATCCGATTTTATAAACATAATGCCTTCTCTTCTTAACTGCACTGAAGATATTTTCAAGAAAAACGATATCTGCGCGCTTAATTCTGAAGAACTCGCTCTGATTGATTCATACAATCCGGACAGGATTCTTCAACCGGAAGTCCGGGTCTTTTGCAAATTCAAAAGAGTTCAGGGGAAAATAGCGGCGAGTTATTACTCTGAAGCAAAACCTGTAAAGCTTTCCGATGACGGAATACATATCGTCAAAGTAATAAACAATGCAAACCAGCTTGATACTATACGGCTCGCATTAAAAGAAAAGAAACTTATTTGATTTATAAAAATATTCCGGAAATTATATCTTAACCGAAGATTGAAAATATTTCGTTTCGGATGTTTTTTATTTCTTCAAAAATAACCTTCTCGTTTTCAACTGCCAGAGACAGCGCTTTTTCAGCGGAAGAAGAATCAGAAAATAATACCATTTTACGCTGAGAGGAAATCATAATTTCAACATCCGGGCATTTCAATTTGATGATGGATTTTATGCGGCTTAAAAGAAATATTGATTCAGGAAGTTTCTCCGAATCAGAAAGAGATATAAGAAAAATCTTATCATAATAATCAGTAAGATGAATCATAATTTTTGAGAGAGCCGAAAAATCCAATTCATAAGTTCTGGTTTCAATTTTCCTTATAAGAGCATCAATCGAAGCGAGTTTAGAAAAATCACCGTCAGGTGAAACAATAAAAGGCGGAAAGTATTCATTATCAAATAATTCCGTAAAATCAGAAAAAGGGAATATTTTTAAAACTGAACCTGAAAATGGATATTCAAAAGGCTTTTTTTTGCGAAGTTTGCGGAAAAAATCCTTAGTAGGGATAATCGATTTAGAAGAATTCGAAGAATAGAGCGACTTTTCACAATCATAGCTGTATATTTCAGCAGACGCATGGGATTCTTCCGAAAAAAAACGAAATTCCATGCCATCAATAAAATCCGAATTCAGATACGGCCTATTCAACGCCCGGTAAAAAATATTTGATGCAGAATATAAGGGATCCGGTTTTTTTACGGAATCTTCGGAATGAACTTCCCTTGTGACTTTTGAAATAAGCCCCTTCAGCTCTGAACTGAAAGCCTTTTGCCTGATGCGGCTTAAATCTTCATCGGTAAAAGAATTTTCTTCAGTCATTCGTTTCCGCCGTAATACAAAAAAATCGCGCGCGGTAAAACGCGCGCACGAAACTGATAACACTTTTTCACAATCAGTCAATCAATTATTTATCAGCTGTTAGTTGTTAATCTCAATATTAAAACCTACTCACAAGTTTAGTTTGAAACACGGATATTTTTTCAAGCTAAACTTTTAATATCAGAAAGAATCGAATCAAATCTAATGTGCAAGAGTAAGCGAAGCTACATCTAAAGAGACTTCATAATATCCATGACCGTCCCATTCCAAAAGCTTGTCATTTTGATAGAGAGTACCGCCGTTAACCGTAACCCTTAAATATTTTCCTGGAGGAAAATGATCCGGCAAAGTCCAATTCCACGTAGTTGTATTACCGGAAAAAACCGGCGTAACAGAGGATAATATTTTCTGAGCACGCCAATATGCTCCGATGTTGGTCACAGTATCAATCCACATATCGCCTAATGATTTAGCATACACAACGCCGGCCGCAAACTGATCATAATTCACAGGCTGATATGCACCATCATTGCCTCCTGTAAAACCATGCACAAGAATAATTCTCCAGCCTTTGACACTACGCGCTGAATCGACAACAAAATCCATTCGTGAAGTTGAATGAATATCACATTTAAGATTATACGGGTCTGTGCTGTCATTAGGCAAAATATTTCCGCCTGAAACACCGCGACCGATAAAAAAACGCGTCTTCGCTAATGGAACGTATGAAGTATCACCATAGGGATACGCTATAGAATAAACATCAGCACCAAATGTATTTTGAATGAAATCAGTCGCAATATCGATATTTGCCGCTGAAACAGTTGTGTGATCATTAGTATGATTACCAATCTCATGTCCATCTTTGACAATCTTAGACCAAAGTGCTGCCAAATCCACAGGTTTCATGGTTATCCGATTTGTTTGTATGTAAAATGTCATAGGAATACCAAGTGCCTGCAATTCAGCATAATTATCTAATTGGGATGAAGTACTGTCATCAAATGTATACGAAACAGCCCCCGTAAATCCTGCCCAATTGAGTACCTTTAAATTACCCGGAATGCCTGATGGAACCGGAAGATTATTCACTCCCGGAGGAATCGGAAGACTGGATATAATATTTAATTTTACCATATAAGTTTTATTCAACCATCTTCTGCCATCGCAATATATGAAACAGGACTTGCAGACTTATTAGAATTTACCCAGCTCTGTTGACACACCCCAAGAATCGACACCGTCTAGTTCTGATCGGCATAGTCAATCACCTGGTTCGTGCGATACGAAATCCGATTATGACTTCAGTGGACAAAGATGACGGAAGCAATTGCGTCAAACCGATCGCCAGATCCTCATCAGCGCTCAGATAATTTCCTCCGCGGTATTCGCGGCATGTAGCTGATTAAATTACTTTTTGCTGAAAAAGAATTTTTTGACAAATCCGGCAGCCGCAATCAGACCTATTATGATAAATTTCTTGGCGGCGAGAATGCCTACCCACAGACTTTTCAAAAGACCCGTCTTCGCTGCTGCCGCGGCTCCCCCGGCAATAAGTGCGGCGATTCCGAACTCTGCCACCCTGTCCTTTCCGGGAACATATTCTGCATAACGGTTACCATCCGAGAAGTTTACCGATGCAAGTAGCGGAGCCGATTTAGACTCTATGTCTTTCAGCTGTTTCATTCCCGAAACGGCATTAAGAACAAGGACTCCTTTGCGTCCTAAAATTCTGAAGTTATAATTGAGAGTGTTTTCATTGCTACCTTCGAACTTAAGTTCCTTCGCCCAGAATAGTTTATGCGATGCTTTGTCATAATGCGGCGGAGTCGCCCAGCCGACAAGCTCGATCGAACTGTATCCTGCTTTCTTTCGTTCGGGATTAGATTCTTTGATCTCCTCCTTCATCGTAGAGAGAAGTTCATCATAGTCAATCTTGTCCGCATCATCGTCCTTGACGAATCCGGAGTCCTCATAGGTAATAACGATCCCCCAACTGTCATCCGCTATCGGATTCATATTTGATGGAAAAATCATTCCGAGAACACCGTCAGCGGATCCCTCGGGATTTCCCCAAAGATCTTCGATTACCGTCTTGCTCTGTTTCGGATCGAGATACCTGAAATCGCCGGGAAGATTCATTACAGCTATATTGTCGCCGATTTCGATTTTACCTGTTTTCCATTTGAATGACGGCGCCTGATCCGCCGCGAAAATATGAACAGCACCAACGACTAACGCGATCGCTGCAAAAAAGTATAACGATTTTATTTTCACTTGTTTTCTCCTTTTGCCTGATTAAATGAAACCCTGAATGCGCTCAACAAATCTGCCGATGACATCCGGATCAAACGCAACAGTTATAAGGAATCCCGTGAGAGAGCCCCAGAAGTGAGCGGAATGATTTATGTTATCCCCCTGACGTCTCGACGCGTAGATGCAATATCCGAGATATAGAAAAGCGTATATGAAAGCGGGGATGCCGATAGGAATAAACATAATATAAATCCGTGAAAGCGGATCGTATAGGATATATCCGAACACGACACCGCTGACCGCTCCCGAAGCGCCGAGTGACGCATATCGCGGATTGTTTTTGTTCTTCAGATATGATGGAATGCTTGCAATTATCATGCTCGCGAAATAAAGAACCGCAAATTTAGCCGGTCCCATTATATTTTCGAGAGGAAAGGCGAAAAAGAAGAAAGTAAACATGTTAAAGAAGAGATGCTGATAATCCGCATGAATAAATCCGCTCGTTATAAAGGTCCGGTATGACCCGCTGCGGCTGATATCATAAGGAGTCAGCAGCCATTTCCGCATGAGATGTTCGTGTTTGAACGCGAGAATGCTCATAACTATGCTGACTGCGAGAATGGAAAGAGGAACCGGATTAGGAATCATATCAAACATTAGTGCTTCTCCTGAAATAAAAATGCATCGGGGCAATTAGCAACGCTGCTTATATTTTGTCTACCCGCGAATCAGGGCGGATAAATGGGCTGTTCACATTCTTTGAAAGAATATCATTATATGCATAAACCTTTCTGTAGGCATTTCCCCACACTTCTGACTGCCTGTATTTACGCATAATGTCAAGATCGAACTCAGCAATGAAGACACCTTCGTCACTGCCGCATTCAAGTATGCAGTGATTTCTTGTTCCGTTTTCATCATCATTTTCACTGACAAACGCAACCCCGTCAAAAGCAATAGAATGCCCCTTATAAATCTCACCTGCATAGTTTGCCAATGCAATACCTGTCATATTTTCAAAGGCTCTTGTCATTAGTTGATTTTTACGGTTTGTCTCGATACGGCATGCGTTTGGAACTAAGATAATTTCCGCACCCTTGAGCATCAGTATACGGGCCGACTCTGGAAGCTCCCGGTCAAAACATATCATAGCACCGATTTTAACCAGCCCTTGACTGGTATCAAGCTCATCTACGAAAAATTCATCACCAGGACGGCAGTACTTCTCTTCACAATAATCGCAGGTATGGATTTTACGGTAATTAAATTTAATTTCACCGAATCTATCAATCAGCATAAGCGAGTTCGCCGGCAGAAGATCGCTTTTTTCAAGATATGTAAAAGCAATCGACATATCTAATTCTTTTGCAAGCGAACAATATTGGCTGATCTCCGTTGAATCTCTCTCGATAGCACTCTGTTTCCACTTCAGAAGAGACGCCTCATCTGTAGGAAAAGAATAACCGACAGACCACATTTCGGGAAATAGTGCTAAATCAGCTCCAGCGTTTTTAGCTTTTCGGCAGTATTCAATTCCCTTTAGTATATTTTCATCAAAATTTGAATTTGGCTTCATCTGAAGCAATGCAACTTTCAGAATTTTCATTTAAAAAACCTTTTGTCCGAACATATAGCTACAATTATATTCAGAAACATCCTGAATTTATAAAGAGGTCAATTAAAATTTACTGGTGGGCAAGCAAATACTTAGAACTCGCATTGAGTTCTACTATTCTGTTAATCTGATAATTGGAAACTGAGCTTATATTATTTCAATCATATGACACACTTTCCGCCTCTTGTGCCTTTTTCACACAGATGATGAGAACAAATAAACCGTCTTAATCTTTTTAGATACTTGAACACATCTCCGGTTTTCATCATATTTCCCATTCACAAAACAAAACGAAGCATCTTTCACCGACTAATTGAAATTTCTTTCTGCTGCTGGCAGATATTCCATCAGGCAATTCTTCAACCAGCAAAATCTTTTACCATCATTTCTAATTCGTCAGGAATTGCAATCTGCTGCGGACAGTTGCTGACACATACACCGCACTTTGTGCACTTGTCAGCACGAACCGGAGCGTCAATCCATTGCCATGCACCGCGGGCAGTTTCGCTCTTGCCGAACATATACAATTCATTCCAAACCTTAAAATTACGCGGAATATCAACACCGGATGGACACGGCATACAGTAGCCGCACTGCGTACAGCCGATGCGGGTATTCTGACGGTAAAGTTCTTCTGTTTTGTCGATCAGCGCCAGTTCTGCGGATGTAAAGCAATCGGGTCCGTTTGCACCGGCAATCGCGAGATTTTCAACCAGCTGTTCCATAGTACTCATACCGCTTAGAACAACACCAATGTCTTTTCGGTTGAATATCCAACCCAGAGCCCACTCTACCGCCGAACGCTGTTTACCGGCAGTCTTCCACAGCTCTTTCACCGTTTCGGGAAGAGGCTCTACAAGATTTCCGCCGCGAAGAGGTTCCATTATAATTATATCAATATTTTTTGAACGCGCATAATTCAGTCCGTCGAGACCAGCCTGCTCTTTTCTATCCAGATAGTTATATTGAATCTGACAGAATTCCCAATTATAGGCGTCAACAATATCTATAAATACCTGATGAGCATCATGAAACGAAAAACCGAAATGTTTAATTTTACCTTTTTTTACCATTTTTTCGCAGAAATCAATCGCGTTATGCTTCTTACATGAAGCCCATGTTCCTCTGTTAAGTGCATGCAGAAGATAAAAGTCAATGCAGTCCACCTGAAGATTTTCAAGCTGCCTGTCGAGATAGTATTCGAAGTCTTCATCCTTCTCTATAAGCCAGACCGGAGATTTCGTTGCAACAAAGCTCTTCTCCCGATACCCGCCTTTGAAGGCCTTTGCAACAAGATCCTCACTGGTACCATTATGGTAAACCCAGGCTGTATCAACATAGTTGATTCCCGAATCAATCGCATGATGAATCATTCGTATTGACTCTTTCTCGTCAATTTTTCCGCCGATCTGAGGCAAACGCATTGCGCCGAAACCGAGCTGTGATACTTTTTCTCCGGCAAGTGTACGGTATATCATTGTTAATCTCTCCTGTTTTTACATATGGCTGCAATAAAGCTAAGCGTAAGATACCCGCCTGTGATCATGATGATCATCCTAGTTAATCCTAAGCGCAGCGCACCGATTGCTCTCGAAATGCTGCCTGAAAGCAGAACTTCGGAAATTGAACCTGATTGCTGCATGATAATCACCTCTATACTTTTTTCTGCCGCGGAAAACGGTGTCAGCCCAATGAGAATGATAACAGTTTCCGCAAATATTGTACACAACTAATACAGCGAAGATAACACTGATGAAATAATTTATAAACCGGCTTCGGCAATTGCTTCAGTTACAATACTTAAATCCGTTGTACCTCTGAATCCGCTAAATCCTATGGAAAGTTTAATTCCGTTCTTCAAAGTAACAGGCTGACCGCCTTCCCACCCGATAAAATCCGGCATATTAATTCCGTATTTGCCATGATCAAGTTTATCTGAAAATACAAGTTTCTCATATTCGTTTGTTTTGTAACCTGTAATCCAAACTTGGTTTGCCTTTGTCCAGGCAATCTTAAATGAGTCCCTGCACCTGATTTTATCTTCACCCCAAAGTTTCCCGTAAATCTGACCGTTTTCATCGATGATACATACAGAAACAACACCTTTTGCAATTGCATAATCTTCAGGTGTTTTCATGTGAACCGGCACAAGCTCATTCAGAGTATCGATTATTTTTTGAATTGTTGATTCCATAAAATTATATGTTTTTATCCGGGAAAATCACCCGAAAAAAACTGCCTCCGTAATATATTTAATGCGATACAAATGAGTCAAAAATAAGATTCATAAACTTCCTGTATAACATAATAATTAGATGGCTTTTATGTCAAAGAAGAATTACTCGGCAGAAGAAAAGTTTAATACCGCAAAAGTGGCGCTGATAACATAAAATAATTATATGTAATTATTTTATTTATTAACCCAAAAAACTTCATAATATCATGATTATACTTGAAAGCATAAGAACTCTTCCGGAAGATGTCATTAAATTTCGAAAAGACAGCGAGGATCAATATGAGCAACGAACCTAAATGCCCGGAATGCAGCTCTGCAAATTCATACCATGACGGAAATCTATGGGTCTGCCCTGACTGCAACTTTGAATGGGACCAGACTAAAACGTCCGATGCTTCCGAAGCTGAAGAAGAGACAAATATCGTTCGAGATGCGCACGGAAATATACTTAATAACGGAGACTCCGTTACAGTATTGAAAGAATTGAAAGTAAAAGGATCATCATCTGGAATAAAAGCGGGAACCAAAGTAAAAGGTATCCGCATCATCGAAAGCGATAACGGACACAACATCTCATGTAAAATCGACGGAATTGGATCGATGTACCTGAAGTCCGAATTCGTAAGAAAAGCCTGAACGGAATTTATATTTTGACAGTATTCATCCGGAAGTCCTCTTGATATTTAAGTCGGTCAAAGTTTCTCTGAGATTTAAAATAATTTAACCAAAACGTTTTAAGGCGAGAAGACAATGACCGTCAACACCAATACACAATCCCAAAAATGCATTTCGTAATCTTCAGCTCATCCAGGGGACAATCAAATGCGATTGCATGATCGCCTGCTTTGCAGCAAATGTGGCGAATTTCGCGTGACCAGTCAAAAAAAGATATACCCGACACTCCCCGAACTGTTTTGACATAGTCAAGGGATATAGAGTATTCCACGACTGAAAACGCATACATCGAAAGTTCTCAACTCTATTGTCTACAAAGAACGTTTTTTTATTATATTGCTGTAATATCTTCCGCTCTTTTTAATAATTCTTTTTTGAGAATCATAGTCAACTCCTATAATTCCAAATCTTTTATCATATCCGAAAGCCCATTCAAAATTATCCATTAATGACCAGATATAATATGCTATCACATTTAATCCTTCTTTATTCATTTTTACAACTGCTTCAAGATGACTTTTTAAATATTCCAGCCTTTCAGCATCTTCAATTTCACCATTTTTTATTTCATCTTTAAATGCTGAACCATTTTCAGTAATCATTACCGGAATATCAGTATATTTTTCTCTAATCTGCCTGACAATATCAATAAAACCTTCAGGAGAAATTTCCCAGCCCATAGCAGTCTTGTTTCGGCCCATGTCAACATGCGATCCCTGCAAAAATGCATCTCGGTCATAACGCATGTTAAAATCCATATAGTAATTAACTCCAAGAAAATCTGTTTCTCCATTTATAATTTTGAGATCACCATCCTGAATGTGAGAAAAATCAATATGATTAGACTCGTAATAATCAAACATATCCTTCGGATACTGACCTTTAAAAAGAGGTTCCAAAAACCATCGGTTAGCAAAACCATCATATCTTGAAGCTACGAGCTTATCCGTTTCTGTTTCCGTATATGGATATGCAGGTCCTAAATTTAAAGTTATTCCAATTTTTGATTTAAACCCCGTTTGCCGGAATATATTCAAAGCTCTGCCATGAGTCAGCAAAAGGTGATGCGCAGTTCGAATAGCATCCTGAAGATTTTTATGCCCCGGAGCATGCTGACCATAAAGATGCCCAAGCATACTTATGCAATACGGCTCATTATGAGTAACCCAGTATTTTACCCTATCTCCGAATTTATTAAATAAAAGTGCAGAATAATCATCAAAATATCCGCAGATTTCTCTTGAAATCCAGCCGCCCTTCTCATACATCCATTGCGGCAAATCCCAATGATACAAAGTCAGCATCGGACTTATTCCGTTTTCAAGAAGCTCATCTATCAATCTGTTATAAAAATCAATTCCTTTCTCATTTACATGTCCGGGATGAGGAATAACTCTCGGCCAGGAAACAGAAAATCTGTAAGAATCAAGCCCGATTTCTTTCATCAATGCAATATCATTTTCATAAAGATGATAATGGTCGCATGCAACATCTCCATTATCTCCATTGGCAATTTTACCTGGAACATGAGAAAATACATCCCAGATAGAAGGAGTCTTTCCATCACTATCATGTGCTCCCTCAATCTGATATGCCGCAGTAGCTGCACCAAAAATAAAATCCTTCTTAAACATAACGGCTCCGGACAGGTTTATAACCTGAATTTCATTATCGGGAATAATTTTATATTTTAATCAATTCTTTTTTTGTCAGAAAATATTCGGAAACATTTTTTCTTTTTAGGAATATCAAACAATATAAGTACAGATTTCATCAAACAAAACAAATTATAAATTAGGAATTAGGAATTAGGAATTAGGAATTAGGGATTTTCTCTAACAAATCCTTACACGCAACAACCTTATGGGCAGTTTAAAAAAGTCAAACTTTTACTTGAAGCTTTGAAAAACTCCAATAAATCTTACCCATACCCTTCTAATATAGTAGTTTTTCAAAGTTCTTACATTAAAAGAAAAAAAATCATATGTTGCGTGATTAAATGCAACTATTACATAATCAACAGCTGATGGCGCAGGTTAATTTAAATTTAAACTCTAGTTCCATCTTTTCAGTTTAACCTGCTTATTTAGAACAATCAAAGTATTGGAATCACATCCTAAATAATGTGCCGCAATCTCATTGTTTTTAATTTCTTCAAACGGCGGGTCATCAAAATAAATGTCACTAATCACTGTTTCGAATTTTTCAGTCACAATTCCATCACATGGAAACTCGGCATATTGAGCATAAACACTGTTGCCCGAATGCGATATTGATAATTCCAAGTTAACGGACTCATAAATTCTCCCGGAATCGAGATCTTTGATGGTATATATGATTGCATTCGGAAACTGATACCATATCGCGTATTGACTTCCACAGTTCACAAACACTGAAAAATCACCTTCCAAAACCAAATCACCGGAAAATTTATACTTATCTTCATTAAAACATATTTTTCATATCCTTAAACTGTTTCATTTCGCAAACCTTTTTTCAGATTTAATATCTAGGAATTTCCTCAATAAAACACCGACCTGCAAAAGCCACGTGCGAAAAAAAATCCGTGTTGTACATGAAAAAAACCCGCTTACTGACTTAGAGCCAAGCGATTGAGGCGATCAATTAAAATTTAAATAATAAATAATCCGGCTACTACTAACATAATTATATACATTGTGATTTTCCCTTATGTCGAGTGAATACTAAATTTATTTAGGGTATAAGCATCTTACGTTATAATAGTTCCCAAGTTTGAAATTATCTTTACCGGTTATTTTTTTCAAATTTACTTTGAAATTCTCCCATTTTTCTTTGTTGTCATATAAATAACATTCAACAAGTTTGTCATCAATTCGAAATACACCACCATCTACAGCAAATAGAACTTGATAGTATTTTACATCATGGTATTCTGCTGTATGACCGTTCTTATTTAACCAAATAACAAACTGCTCTTTGTTTTTAAATTTATACTGATAAGATGCGGTATCGTCTTTCCCTAATGAGTATCCTGAAAGAAATAGTATTAGTGATAAACTAAAAATAGTCGTTATTGCTAATATAGATTTTTTTTTCATTCGTACACCTCTTTTTTATTTTATAATTATAGACCATTAGGTTTTGATTTTGTATTCTTTAAATATCTAGGAATTTCCTCAATAAAACACCGACCTGCAAAAGCCACGTGCGAAAAAAAATCCGTGTTGTACATGAAAAAAACCCGCTTACTGACTTAGAGCCAAGCGATTGAGGCGGTCAATTAAAATTTGCGCGCGGCGGAAATATTTAGAAAGCCAAACAAACCGTTTATATGCGAAGCATCCCCCTATCATTCTGATTGACAAAACAGTTAAATATGATACAAATATCCCATGAAAAAATACACCGCAATTATATTTATTTCAGCCGTTTTATTTAATACAAACATATTCGCAAACCAGATGGGCGCGTCAATACCCGTCAAAGCAATTGGCACTTCAATCGATTATATTCATTCATTCGAGGGCGATAAACGCAATGACGGTGCAGTATTTTTATCCGGCAAGGCGGGATACTTCGGATTTTTCTCTTTTCTCGCATCTGCCGACGCCGGATATAAAATCAGAGAAAAATCATATTGCGGAAAACTCGGATTACAGACGATGATTCTTTTTGCGGGGATTGAAGCCGGTTTCGCATCAAAATACAAAACAGACGATGACTCAAAAAAATACTTTCCGGGTGCTTACACGGGTCTATGCTTCACCTATCCGGCTAATAGCGGTTCATTGATCAGCGCGGCGGCGGGATTCAATTTCTATTCGCGCAAATTTGAAAATGAATTCTATTTTAAACTCGGTTATCTTTTTAATTTTGCTGATTGAATACAATCAGCAAAAATTTCACTTTATATTTCTATGCATCCAGACTATGTCGAATTTTTTATCGAATTTTTCAGCTATTGATGGAAATCTTCCGCATTCATTAAAATTATGCTTCTTATGAAAGTTAATACTTGCCTGATTTTCAGAAGCTATTTCAGCCATGATATTTTCTATTCCTGTTTCTGCGGCTTCACCAATCAGCTTATCAAGAACGGCGCTTCCGATTCCTTTTCCCGTAAATGACGGATGTAGAAAATAAGAAACAGAAGCTGTTTTCTTAAATATGCCCATCGGACTATACGGCCGCAAAAAACCGAAACCCGCAAATAATGAATCTGCATAAACCGCATAAGCCGGATATGCCGAAATAGAATTCAGCATCATGCTGAAAAACTTTTCAGGCATCCGCCCGGCAGCAAAGGATGAAAACTCATTTTCGGCATAGTAATTAAAGACATCCATTACATCCACGGCATGATTCTCGGACAGTTTTTCAAATTTAATATTCATACGATCTCCTTTTGATGCCATGTTCTACATTTAACTTTACGGATTTGCAATATGCAGTGAACGCATAATTTACATATAACAGTTGACATTTTCCAACGCTGTTATACTTATTCACAATGAAGAAATATCTGACGGTTGCAGACCGTATAAAAAAACTCATAGAAAGCGGAGTCTTAAAATCCCGCGATAAAATTCCGTCAATCCGCGAGATGTCGGTTCAGATGAACCTCAGCATGATGACCATTCTAAACGGCTACAGACTTCTCGAAGAACAGGGAATTATCGCAAGTCATCCGCAGTCCGGCTATTACGTTCGCCCCGAAAACATGCGGTTCAGTCATTCCGCTATCAGCAATTTTATCGAATCTGACACGAAAATTAAAATTTTAACTGACCATATAAAAATTTCTCCCGAGACTGAAGCGCTTCTCGAAGATTCAATGCGCGAAGATATAATACCGCTCGGCATAGGTTTTCCCTATTCCGACGCAAAGATCAATGAAGAGATTTCACTTCATCTCTCAAGACGTATACGCGAAAATCCTGACCGCAACAACCGTTATAATTTCGGCAGAGGCAACAACGCTCTAAGAGAAATTTTTTCGCGCAAGATGATCGAATCATTCTGTGAAACATCATCCGATGAAATAATAATAACTTCAGGAGCAACACCCGGACTTTTGTCGGCTCTTCTCGCAGTTACTAAAACCGGTGATTCAGTTGCGGTTGAGTCTCCCGGATATCACGGATTTTTCGGTCTGATCGCTAAACTCGGATTAAAAGCGCTCGAAATTCAGACTGACTGCATATCAGGTTTTGATGTAGATACATTTGAAAAAACAGTTAAAAAGAAAAAAATATCAGCAGTTATTTTATCTCCGAATTTTTCAAACCCGACCGGCGCGAAGATGACCGATTCAGCGAAGGAGAGACTTGCCTTTATTTCCGCGAAATACGGAATTCCTGTTATCGAAGACGACAGCTACGGCGACTTGTTTTTTTCATCAAAACCGCGGGCTGTAAAATCATACAATCCCGACAACACAATTTATGTATCCAGCCTCAGCAAATCAATCGCGCCGGGCTATAAAACAGGCTGGGTAGCGGGCGGAATTTACCAGAAGGATATTCACAGAATACTTAACACGGCATATTCTGTTCCGTCTGCATTCATTCAATCAGGTCTTGCTTCATTTATGACTAAGAGCTTTTACACTCATTCGATGAAAAAACTCCGCAGAATTTACAGGGAAAACATCTCTGCTTATCAGGCATATTTTTCTGAATATATCCCTGAATGCGAAGTCAGCAATCCTGAAGGCGGCTTCTTTCTCTGGATCAAGGCACCTCAAAACATTGATTCACGGAAAACAGCTCATCTCGCCGTAAAGAACGGCTTTACAATTGCCCCGGGAATTATTTTTTCTGCAAGAAGCAATTTTTCTAATTATTTCAGGCTCAACTCCGCATGTCTCTTTTCTGATAAAACCGAGAAAGCACTTAAAATTTTCGCGGAACTTATCAGAAAATAATTACTTTACATAAAATGTAACTGCTCAAATTCTGTTTTTGTTCATATTTTGGAGGAATAAATGCAGCTTGAAACATTTGAAAAGAAGCCTCTCGGCGGGGCTGATTTGAAGGTTATCATGAAAACCCTCATGTCAGAGGGACAGAAAGGCGCAGACGAGCTTCTCGAAAAACAGCTAAAAGAGATAAAACCTATCGGCGTAAAACTTCCGTCTGACCATGTTGTTTTAATGCTCGGCGGCTCAAACGGAATTCTCCGTGCAGTAACGCTTCAGCTTCTTTTCGGCGAAAAGATTCCGGTTTACGGAGTGCATTATGACAGAGCTAATCTTCAGATAGGCTACAATCATGTTGAATCGATTAAGAAAGAAGCGGCTAAGCAGAACATTGATTCAAGATGGTGGAATATTGACGCAACTGATCCTAAAGCAATAGAAGAAGTAGTTAACACAATCAAGGAAAAATATTCAGTTGTTCATCTGATTAACGGAATTGCAGCCGGTGCAACAAAACGCTACGAAGAACACGGCACAATAAAAGTTAAAGATATCGACCTGTCTTATCATCCGGTTTATCAGTATCCTGATTTTTCAAAAATCGATAATTTCAAAAAATTCGGAATGGTTGATGTTGCCGTAGCTAATGAAGGCGACATAGAGAGAACTAACAAGTTCATGGGAACTTCTACTACTCTATGGGTTGAACCACTTGCAAAAGCCGGTCTTATCAAAAAAGATATCAGCATAGTTGCATTCGCAGATTATGATTTTGAAAAAGATGATCCCGTCTACGGGATGGGTCCTCTGGCAGGCGCCAAGATTCTTCAGAGAAAGAGTATGTCTGATGCGAAAAACAATTTCGGCGTAAAAGCTGTCAGACTTTGCTATCCTGCGATGGATACAACTGCAATCGGAGCAATCCCTGGCGGACTTCTGATGCTTGCAATGACAAGTGTCGTTCTTAATGAAAAAGGTAAATTTAAGAATCTTCATACTCTTGCAGAAGAGACAATGGAAATATTCAAACCTGACTTCAGCAAGGAAGAACTCCGCACCGACGATGATTTTCAGAAAATGCTTCCGGAATTTCATGCAAGAGTCGATGCACTTAAAGTTGAAGACTTCCCTAAAGCTTTCGAATCTCTTACAAAAGTTTCAATGCCTTAATCAGACGATAATTCGACAAATCAATAGATAATAAAAAAGACCGCGAAAGCGGTCTTTTTATTTTGTTAATGTCTTATTTTATCTAAAGAATAATTCTGATAAAAGAGAAGTTCTCCCTCATTATCAAAAATATATATTGTGGCATAATTGAAAAACTGATACTTCTTTCTATATTTAGCCAAAAGCTCCGTTCTTACAGGAAGATAGCTTTCAAGAACATACGGCTTACCTGTGTCAGGATTGATTCCAGTCTTGAAATCTTTCGGATACTTATTGATCACTTTCTTTCCGTCTTCTTCCTTTTCGAACTGCGATTTGTCATCAGGGGTAGAGGCGAAATCTTTAATAACTATTTTCTTTAAGCTGACTTTGCGGTTATTAAAAGTGTTCCATACCCATTCTTTGTCTTCAACCGTCCCCATCATGAAAATATACAGTTCAAGCGGCGAATCCGTATTATTTTTAAGAGCAAATTCTACCTGAAGAAGTTCACCTTTTCCGGCCAGGTCAATTTTCTTATTAAATGAAAGATGCTCTATTCCGAAAATATCGGTTGAAATAATCTGCTCAGGCTTTTCGATTTTTGTTTTATTCTTTTCGTCTTTTACCGCATCACTCTGAGAAAAAGTCAGAGACACGGGAATAAATAAAGCCAGCATTATAAAAGTTCTTCTAAACATCGAATCCTCCGAGACAGAAAACATTCCGCTTCTTACTATATATCGGCTGATTAGCTTATGCTTAAAAGAAAATTTCGCATGTTTTGAAATAATTTGCTAGAAACCGAGAGAAATTCCACAGTCAAGTACGACATCATACTGTTTTTTTGACGGCGGGACTATTTCGACAGAAAGCTTCTGATAAAAAGAAGCCGGACTTGTCTTTTCTTCAAATTTACACGAAATTACATGAGAATTCGAATAATGTCCGCTCATGGGAGCCCCTCGGAACCATTTAAACCTGTTGAATCCGAAAAAACCCTGCCCGTTCATTCCGGAATACGGCTTTTCATTCAGATAATCGATCATATATATCCGCTCGCAGAATTCGCCGAAAATACTGAAATTTCTGCTAAATGTAAAAAGCACGCCCAACGCAATATCATAGGAACCTGCGTAATTTGAAAGCTCTGCTCCATGATCATAAAAAGTAAATCCGTAAGTAGTAAAACGTGTCTTAATACCCATATTCTTTATTTTGAAAAGATATTCAATATTCAGATGAGATACATCAAGAGTGCGCACGGGACTGTAACCCGCGTCATATGGAATGAGAGCCGGATAAAACTGAAGTATAAATTCAGACTTCTCGGAGGATGTTTTCAGAGCAAATCCGATTTTAAAATCATTGAACTTTTCTTCCTCTCCCCAGACTTCATCCCCGCGATAATGATAACCGGAAAATCCAATACCCAGATATACATTTTCCCGGCCGTAATATACTTCAACTCTTTCATAAAAATTTAGAACTTCGGGCATCAGCGCACCGAAATAAGGAACACCGCAGACTGCGGCAAAAGACCAGTTGTCGGAAGGATCAATATTAACAGCCGCCTTTAACGGAAAATCTATTGAGCCAAGACCTTCTGTTTTGACATACTTAAAGTCTTTATCATCTCCTGAAATAAATGCGTACCTGAGCATCCCTGAAAGCGAAATTCTGAAAACATTTTTTTTCTCTTCAGCTTTCTCTTCCTTTGCCGACTCAAGAGATTTAGAATAAAGCTTATCTTTTTCAAGCAGTGTAATTTCATTTCTTTTAACTCTGAATCTCTCGGAATAAGCCGTTTCAAGCCACGGCAGGACATTCTTATTCATGGGATCCAGCTTAAGTACTTTCTCACCTGAAATAATTGCGTTAGCATAAAGACCTGATTTTGAGTATAACTCACATGCCCTTTCGAGAGAAGGAACCAGATTCGGATCACGGTTCAATGCCTCTTCATAAAATTTCAATGCAGCGGTTTCATCGCCTTTCAGTTCAGCAACGTGGCCCATATTGTGATATACTTTTGCGGAGGAAATATCATTTTTTTCTATAGCGGAATCGAAATCTTCGATTGCACTTTTAAGATTATTTGAATTAGCCTTATCGACGCCCCTTCTGTTGAGTTCGGATGCACTTTGGGCAAAAACAGAAATGCCCGCGATTATCATGACGAATGGAATAATTTTTTTCATAAATTTATTCCTCCGCCGAAGCCGATCAGAAGCTCCTGATGATCTTCGTGACGATCAACAATTTCGAGAATCAGTTTCTGATAAAGATATGATTTTGAATCAATTTTCTCAGAAGCTCCCATGCGGAGTATATTGCTTCTTGAACGCTGTCCCGAAAAATATGAAGGATCTTTCGAAGAATCGAATCCAAGAAATCCCTGACCGTTAAATGTTTTATATGGTTCATCCTCATTGAGTTTTCTGAGATTAATTCTTTTCGCATATTCGATATAAATAGAACCGCCTTTCATAATACTTCCTGATTTATAATCAAGCGACAAGCCTATTGCAATTTCAAAAAATCCCCAATAATGGGACATGACGGCATCATGGTCAAAAAGATAAAAATCGTACTCGGAAATTCTCGAATAATATCGAAGAGCCTTGTGAACGGTATATGAATAAGCGAACTCATACATTCCGCAGTCAAGGGTTCTTCCGTCAGAAAATTTTTCAGTATCACGCAAAAAGAGTCTAGGATAAAGGCGGATATTTGTTTCGGATTTATCATCGTAATACGACATGAGAATTCCCATTTTGCAGTCATTAAGACTTTCGGAACTTTCAAAAACAAAATCTTCCGTATAATGAGTAAACCAGAGACCGCAGCCTATCGAAAACGAACCGATCGAAAACATTCCTTCTAAAAATTCCTGCTGCGACACAGCACGGTCAACAGATGCTCCCCAATAAGGATTTTCAGCCTTCATGCTGAACATAAAAAAATCATTCGGACGAAACCACATGCTCAGTGAAAACGGCAAGTTTACTGTTTTGGATTCTGATTTAATATAATATGGTCTTCCGCCTCTGACGTTTCTTCCGTAACGCAAACTGAGATCGAATGAGAAACCGAAATATTCATAAGCATTCTCATTCTTTTCTGATTCCGCCTGCGGCTGTTCTTTAGATTCTTTTTCTTCATTTATTTCTTTTTTAGGCTCAGATGATTTCGCCAGAAGATTAAGCCTGTAAGCCTCCGGAAGCCAGTCATTAAGATACGGAACACGCGGATTTATCCCCGCGGCTTTTTCTCCAAGCTCAACAGCTTTGTCATATTCGCCTTTTATGTAATGATGATAACCGAGTCTTTCAATCGAATCTGCCTGAGAAGGATTTCTTTCAAGGGCCTTTTCATAGAACCTGACAGCTTCTTCATTTTTACCCTGAAGTTCAAGAGCCCATGCCTTATTATGATAATATTTGGCGCTTTCTTTGTTGTATATGTCCGAAGCTTTGGCGAATTCCTGCATTGCCTCGTCATACTTGTTCTGCTTGCCGAGCTCGGCACCCCTTCTGTTGATTTCCTGAGGGGTATCTGCATAAAGAGCCGGAAAAACAGCTGAAATCAATGATAGAAATAAAACAAGTCCGCGCATAATACTCCAGATAAAATGAGACACATATTATTTTCGCACTATTCGGAATATTTATAAAGAAATAAATATTGATATAATCAGTTTTATTATATCATCGATTCAATCATCTCGGCGAAATCGGCAGCAGAAGCCTTTACCGGAGAATTTTTGCTTTCGGATGATTCTGCGATTTTAACAGCAGCCTCGGAGTCGATACCGAATGCTGAAAGCTTCGGTACTCCGATAGCTTTGACTATTTTCTCCAGCCTGTCAATAAATTCCCTTGAAGAGAAGACATCATCATGGGAATCAGCCCCGGGCAAATCACGTCCGATCATAGACATCTTTTTTATATAAGACGAATAATTCTTTTTATCTTCTGAAAACTTTTCAAGACTGTATCTCAAAGAAGGCACTATCATATTCGCGCATGCTATTCCGTGAGGGATTGAGGCGAATCCGCCCATGGGACCGGCAACACCATGGCAAAGCCCGAGACCCGCATTTGCAAGTGTGACACCTGAGATATAGGCGCAATATGCAAGCGATGAACGGATACCGATATCAATAATATCACCGCGTGAAATTTTTTCAAGAGACTCAATAGCTTTGTTAAGAGAAGGCAGTGCAAGTGAATCCGTAAAAATATTCGCTTTATCCGAAAGATAAGACTCGATGAGCTGAGCAAAGGCATCCAGAGCGCAATAAGCTGTTGTAGCAGGAGGAAGTGTTGACGACAAAGCCGGATCAATAAGTGCAATATCCGGCACAAATAAGTCATGACGCAACGATTTCTTAAAACCGTACTCTCCTCTTTCTGTTATAACGGCATTCTTGGTAGCTTCGCTTCCCGTGCCTGCCGTCGTCGGAAGAGCGATAAACGGAAGTTTCCTGCCCGACGGTTTATGTTTTCCGATACCTTCTAGATAATCCGTTACGCTTCCTGTTTCTTTAAGCATGCAGCTGATTGCCTTACCCGCGTCAATGGAACTTCCGCCGCCTATTGCAACGACACAGTCTATTCCGTGTTTGGAATGAATGGAAACAGCTTCGTCGATTATCGAAGGCGATGGTTCGGCTGCTACTCTATAGAAAAAAAGCTCGATTCCCTTTGCTGCGGAGTGTTCCATTAAGCTTTGGAGATTTCCTGATTTTTCAAAAGAAATACCGCCGGTAATAACCAGAGCACGTTTACCGTAGCGGAGAATTATATCCGTGAGAAAAGGAAACTTCCCCGCGCCGAAATAGAGTTCAGGCATTTTTGAAACAGAAAAATTCATTTCCAACCCTTTTTATCAGAAGGCATTATTACAGAATGAGATACGCCTTCACGCGGATGCTCCATCCACGGAGCTACCGCATCACGCCATTTAAGATAATGAGCGGTTTCCTTATGCTTTGCCGCAGCAGCCTCAGATTCATATGCTTCATATAATGTAAAGCGGCAGGGATCGGAATTATTCCTAAGCACATCAAAGCGGAGATTACCCTCTTCCATCACCGAATGAGTGTGGTTTTCAACCGTAGCATTTATAAAATCGTCCAAGTGGTCTTTTTTGACCCGGACATTTACCAGTGTAACAATCATTATTCCTCCGGAACTAATAGATAATGATTTTATTTCATGCGCGAATATAATCAAATCATTTTTATGATCTTTTTATTATTGATTGCGCCTGCACTCAGAAGACCGCTAGTGCAATACGAAATATTTATTGACGAAATGACGCTTTTTAAGGAATCTCAATAACTGCAATAAACGGGGGAACTAATGAACAAAATTTTCAAGCGAACCGCTTCGATAACACTTTTTACTCTGCTGTTTGTTTTCGGCTGCGGATCACGCGCCGAAAAACTCAATCAGGGTGACATTATGCCGCTGATGAACCGCATTCTTTCGATGCACGTTTCCCAGCATAGTTTCAATGATGAAATTTCGGAACGCACACTGAATCTGATGCTTTCATATCTCGATTCATCTAAACTCTATTTCCACCAGTCGGACATAGACGAATTTATGAAAGATAAGAATAATCTCGATGATTACACCACTTCAAAAGATTATACATTTTTAAACAAGATTTTCGGGACATTCACAAAAAGATTTACCGAACGGATGAAATATTTTGACGAGCTTGTAAAAGCCGATCATAATTTTGATGTTGATGAATATATTGACCTTGACCGCGAAAAACTCGCCTACTGCTCGGATGAAAAAGAACTTAATGAAAGATGGCGCATTTTCGTCAAATACCAGCTTCTGAACTACATGAAGACCGGCAAAAGTCTTGACGACGCAAGAGAGAAACTTTCAAAAAAATACAATACCGTCAAAAAAGAAAACGAAGAATTTTCAAAGGACAGAATATTTTCTATTTATTTAAACATGTTCTGTATGGCTCTCGATCCGCACACAAACTATCTGACGCCTGAAGAATTTCAGGATTTCAGAATATCCATGGAACTTCAGCTGTCGGGAATCGGAGCTGTTTTGAGATCGGAAGACGGATTTGTTTTCGTAGAATCCATAATCAAAGGCGGACCGGCGTCAAAGCTTCCAGAAGCTGCTGCGCTCAAGGTTAACGATAAAATAATCGCTGTTGCACAGGGAAGCGACGAACCGGAAGAAGTTATAGATATTCCGCTTTCAAAGGCTGTAACAAAGATAAGAGGAAAGAAAGGAACTAAAGTAGTTCTCACCGTTGTAAGAACAGATCCTCAAACAAAGCAGGAAAAAACCGTTATCATTCCGATAGTAAGAGATACGGTAGCCCTTAAAGATAAAGAAATCAAGTATGATGTTTATAACGGCAAAAACGGAAAAATCGGATACATCAAGTTTCCGGAATTTTATGCACCCGTAAAAGAAGGAAGCAAATACTGTTCACAGGATTTGTATAATGCTCTTGTTGAACTTCAGAAACAGAAAGTCAAAGGAATAGTTGTCGACCTCAGAGGAAATCCGGGCGGATCTCTTGCAGAGGCAGTCAGAGCCGTTGGTCTTTTCATAAAGAGCGGTCCGGTTCTTCAGGTAAAATACAGCGACAATATAGATATTCATAAAGATGAAGATTCCAACATTTACTATGACGGACCTTTAACAGTTCTTATAGACAAAGGAAGCGCGAGCGCATCTGAAATTTTTGCAGGCGCAATAAAAGACTACGGCCGCGGAATAATCCTCGGTTCATCAAGAACTTTCGGAAAAGGAACTGTACAGGATCTGAGAAGCTTCGATTCTACCGGAGCAATTAAAGTTACCATTCAGATTTTTTACCAGCCTTCAGGAACTTCAAATAACTTAAACGGAATTGAAGCCGACATTAAGATTCCTGATCTTATGGAAGTCTTCGATTTCGATGAAAGCAAGATGAAATATCCTCTCGCATGGCAGCCGATTAAAAAGGCCGAATACCGTTCGGTAGCAAATAAATATCTGACTCCTGCGACACTTTCGATGCTGAAGAGAAATTCTGAAAGAAGAATTAAGACCGATAAGGAATTTCAGGATCTGAATAAAAAAATTGAAGAATACAAAACTGTTCTCTCCGCAAAAAGAGTCAGCCTGAAAAAAGACGCAAAGGCAGAAGCTGTTGAAGATGATATCAGAAAGATATCGGAAGAAAAAAGCAAGGATGAAAAAGTATTCGATGCAACAAAGGACATTTTTCTCCGCGAAGCCTTTACAATCACAGAAGATTATGCTAAAATGCTCGGTGCAAAATAATAAACATCATTACAGACGGGTTCTGCCCGTCTGTAATTAAAAAGGGAAAACATATGCCTCCTAAAAAAACAGTTAAAAAGAAAACATATCTTTCGGTTGTTCTTCCTGTTTATAATGAAGAAGAAAATATCGAAATGCAGTATCAGAAGATCAGAGAAAATCTGAATGCAATTAAAAAAACTTATGAAGTAATCTTTGTCGACGATGGAAGCCGGGATAATTCATACTCAATTCTTTCAAAGATTGCGGCAAAAGACAAAAATGTAAAACTTGTTAAATTCAGACGCAATTTCGGACAGACCGCCGCTATGGCAGCCGGAATTGATTTTTCCGAAGGTGAAATAATAGTGTTTATGGATTCGGATCTTCAGAATGATCCGTCTGACATAAAGACCGTTCTTGAAAAAATTGAAGAAGGCTATGATGTCGTAAGCGGCTGGAGAAAATTCCGCAAGGACAAAATGATTTCCAGAAAGATTCCTTCAAAAATAGCAAACCGCCTTATAGCAAAAGTCAGCGGCGTTCCTCTGCACGATTTGGGATGTTCGCTCAAAGGATACCGTGCCGAAGTCCTGAAAAAAGTGCGCTTGTACGGCGAAATGCACCGTTTCATTCCGATTCATGCTTCGTGGGTCGGCGCAAAAATAATTGAAATTCCGGTAAAACACCACGCGCGTCAGTTCGGAAAATCAAAATACGGAATACAGAGAACTCTAAAGGTTCTTCTTGATCTTATAACAGTTAAATTTATGAGTTCGTATGCAACCAAGCCGATTTATCTTTACGGTGGAGTTGCTCTCGGAGTATTTCTTCTAAGCATCATGTCGCTTGCAGGAACAATTCTAATGAAATATTTCAAGGGAATGAACATGACGGGAAATCCTCTCCTAATGCTTTCATCCATACTTTTCCTTCTCAGTGTAATATTGATATTGATGGGAATACAGTCCGAAATACTTATCCGAATATATCATGAAACAGAAGGTAAAGAACTCTACTACGTTAAAGAAACCGCCAACATCAAAGAAAAGAATTAATTGCTTCTCATGGTCTTATTCCTGAATTCTTCAGGAGTAAGACCTGTATATTTTTTAAACGTCCTGTTAAAATGACTCTGATCGCAAAAGCCGCAGTCAAGTGCGGTCTCGATGAGGCTTCTGCCTTCAAGCATCATTACCTTTGACTTACGTATACGCACAAGAATTTGATACACTGAAGGCGTCACACCGAAATCTTTTCGAAAAGATCTGAGCACAGAAAATCTGGATTTTCCGCAAACGCTTACGTCTTCAAGCGTATTTTTTTCTGAATAATTTTCACTGATTATATTCCGGATTCTTTCAGAATCCGTCTCCTTGAATAAGCATGACGGTTCAGCCTGTTCAAGCAATATTTGCTCGATGAGTGCAGCATCAGGTATATTATTCTTATAAATTGAAGGATATTTTACGGCAATATCCTTCAATATCAGATACTTCTTGCGTGTCCGGCATAACATATCCGAATTTTGTGCGAAGGTTATAACGGCGATTGCGGCTTCATCAAACGTCTTCGCGCTATGCGGAGTAAAAGGAAAAATTACATAAGCATCACCGGAAGAAAGTTCATAGAATTCCTCTTCAAAGGAAAGAATTACTTTCCCGGATGAAACAAAACCGGCAACAATTCTTTCATGAATATGAAGGGGAAAGGTATGATCCTTTCCCGAAAAATATACTTCTTCCTCTTTAAGACTCATTCCTCCTAATTAAGAGGCGGAACAAATTTTGCAAGAAGTATTATTCCGTCATTACCGGCTTTTACCGAGTGAATGGTATCTTCAGGTATAAAAGCTGCGACACCCTTCTCGTAAGAATATTCACTGCCTGCAAGATTAAAGATTCCGCTGCCGGCAAGCACTTCATGTGTTTCACTTTTCCCTTCATGCATATGAGACTTAAGTTCAGCACCGGGATCAAGCCGTACTATATGACAGCTTATTTTTCCGCCGCTGTCTTTGGATGTGATGAGATTACGCATATAGACTCCGTCAAATGACGGATGCGGATTCCATGAATCATTTTCATTCATGCCTGTTGATGTGATAATTTTTGATAAATCTGTTTTCATAAGTTCCTCCTTTTGATTAAGAGAACTTATGACGTCATTGTTAAAATGTATTGGATTATATTGCAGAAAAGAAAAAGAAAAGGACCGCTTTCGCGATCCTTTTGTGCCCAGGACGAGATTCGAACTCGTACAGAAGAACTTCCGCTAGCCCCTCAAGCTAGTGTGTCTACCAATTCCACCACCTGGGCGATGGATACTTGATATAATTCAGTGCATTTTCCGTCAAGAAAATTATCGAATAATGCGGTGAATGAATTTGAAATCTTCACAGCCCGCGCGTTCTATAAGCATAAACAGAATTGATTCTGCCGGAAGAACTTTTACCCCTTCAGAAACAAGTGAATTTAGAGCATATTCCATGCTCTTAGAATTTCTTGAAGCTACCGCATCTGCAACGACATAGGTTTCATAACCTTCCGCAAGAAACGAAAGAGCTGTCTGATAAATGCATATATGCGATTCGATTCCGCAGATAACGGCTTTTTTTCTGTTTAACTTTTTTACCGCGTCATTAATTGAACTCTCTTTAAGTGAATCAAAGTGAAGTTTTTCCATGATGCTTACTTTGTCAAAACCTTCAGAGGTTTTTAATTTCTTTATCGTAGAACCTACACCGTTAGGATACTGTTCAGTCGCAATGACCGGAATATCGAATTTCGCATAAGCAGCAACAAGCATCTGAATGTTTGAAACAGCCTCCTGAAGATCAGGCTGATTCATTGCCGGAACGAGTTTTTCCTGCATATCTATTATCATCAAAAAAGAATCTCTGAGCATGTCCCCTCTCAATTATTTAAGTAAGTCTTCGCCGATATTATCAAGAATCTTATCACCCTTCAAGGATTTTATTCCGCTGTTGATTTCGTTTTTATTTTTTTCAACAATACTTTCCTTCGGTCCTTTGATATTGAGATTATATCCGTTGTTTCTGTCTGCACAGAATTTACATTCTTCTTTCGGAGTCTTTCCGGGGATAAAAACTTCTTTTATAATTTCCTTGCAGTCGGCCGTCGGTTTCATTCCGCTGAAAGCACAGACTTCCATTGATTCAAGTCCTGCAAACTCAGGAAATCCTGTAACGGGATAACGGCTGAGAGCCTGACGCATATATCTTCCCCATGTCGGCGCCGCGATCCCGCCTCCCGTCTGCCCTACACCGAGTGAAATACCCTGAGTGTCATAACCGAACCATATCGCAGTTGTAACTTCAGGTGTAAACCCTACGAACCACGCATCACGCCAGCCGCTTGTAGTCCCCGTTTTACCGCACGCAGGACGGCCCGGATATGCACCGGCGCCTGTTCCCGAATTGATGGTACTTTGAAGCATGCTTATCATTATCTGTGAAGTCGCCGGCTCAATAATCCGCCTGCGCTTTTCATTTTTCTTTTTCATCTCGGATTCGTAGTCTTTAATTATCTTCTTATCGCGGTCTTTTATGTATCTGATTCCGAAAGGAAGAACTTCCATACCGCCGTTGGCAATAGCACCATATGCGCAGGTAATTTCAAGCGGAGTCACATCTATTGAACCGAGTGCAATGGAAAAATTTCTCGGAATTCTTCTCTTCGCGCTTTGTTTGTCCATACCGAAAAAAGACGCGTAATAATCCATGACATTCTGAATGCCGATTGACTCGGCAAGCTTAACGGAGATTACGTTAATCGACATCGCGAGAGCACGGCGCAGAGTCATCATCCCGTTATAGCCGCCCTCATAGTTTTCCGGAGTCCAGTCGCCGCCCTCATTATCCATATAAAATGCCGGCGAATCGAAGAAAGATGATGCCGGTGAAAAATCGCCTTTTTCAAAAGCCGCGGCATAAAGCAAAGGCTTGATTGAAGAACCCGGCTGACGGTATGACTGAACAGCACGGTTCAGCTGATTCTGTCTTTCAAAAGTGCTTCCGCCGATCATAGCTTCGATATATCCGTTAGATTGATTAACGGAAATAAGCGCGCCCTGAACCTTCAAGAAATCTTTATCCTGAAAGTTGTTGAATTTATATTCAGAAAAGGTTTCCCCCATGTTGTCGCTTCCGAGGAAAAAATTGATAATTTCTATTTCGTCAAGCGCATCCTGTTTGAATGCATCGTTGATTTTCTTGCCTTCAAGCGAACCTTTGTTTGAGATTGAATTCAAATCAAAAAGCAATGTAAACATTTCCGCTTCTGCGGCAAACTGTTCCGTAATAACATCTTCTTTGAAAAAAAGGAGATTGGTAGAAACAGCATTCTGCTGACGCAAAGCCGATTCCATAACTTCATTCGCCGCAAGCTGTTTAGAAAGATCAAGCGTCGTATATACAGAGAGTCCGCCCGAATAGAGTTCCTCTTCTGTCATTTCCTTGAGGAGCTGGCGGCGCACATACTCGGTAAACCAAGGCGCTTTGTCTATGCGTTCCGACCACGAACTTATGCTCGGCGAAACATCGCTTATTTCATAACTGTATTCCGGCCAGAACTCATTATAAGCATCTTCGGCTTCCTTAACAGTGATATAACCCAAATCAGCCATCTTAGCGAGAGCTATTATATGCATCTGTCTTGAACGTTTGATATTTTTAATCGGCGAATAAAGATTCGGCGCCGAAGGAAGAGTCGAAAGAAGAGCGCATTCCGCTAGATTGAGATCCTTTACATGCTTTTTAAAATAGAGCTGTGAAGCTGCTTCAACTCCGTAGGTGTCATGACCTAAAAAAATCTGATTCAGATAAAGCTCCATAATCTTGTCTTTATCATAAAAAGCTTCGATCATCAGAGCGAGAAAGACGTCTTTGACTTTTCTGAATATGGTACGCTTGCCCGAAGTCATCAGAACCTTTGCAAGCTGCTGGGTTATCGTACTGCCGCCCTGCTTTATGCTGAAAGATGATATATTGACAAGCATCGCACGAACAATCGCCTTGGGATTAATTCCGATATGATCATAGAAATCATTATCTTCCATGGCGACGAAGGCATTGACAAGGTTTTTAGGCATATTAGAGTAAGGAACAACATCTCTCTTTTGGCGGAAAAGTTCGGAAATCAGAATTCCGTTTTTATCATAAAGCTTGGTGGTAGTTTCAGGCGTATATTCAGCGAGGGCTCTCACCTTCATAAAATCCGCGACTATAAATACCGTAAAAATAAACGCGCCAGCACTGAGCGCGATGATTATACGGCGCTTATTTTTCTGAAAATTAAAATTAAGAATAAAACCAAGAACGGTGTCAAAAGTCGGAATATGAATCTCGGGAAAGGATAATCTCGTTAAAAACGAGGGAATCCTGATCATACTCAATTTCGCTTTGCCGCCGAATTTCCGACCAAACATAACTCACCTTAAATTCATTATTTTTAAACTGAATCAGAACCGTTGTTTTTCTCTATTTATAGAAGAAAAGCCTAAAACAGCCCGGACAAAGACATAGGATTAAAAGGAAGCGCGGTATTCAACAATAAAAACTAAGTTTTATATCTTTTTTGATTTTGCTATGTAAAATGCACGTTTTGATATCATTTTTTCATTTTTTTGCCATTAATCGCCATTATTTAGCAATAATAATCATTAAAGGATCATTCAATAACACCGACTCTTTATATGACAATAAGGAATTCTCAGTTATCACGGATGATAACGGTAATATTCAAGGAGGAATAGAATGATTATCAATCACAACGTCAGCGCGATTTTCGCACATCGCACACTCAAGTTTCACGACTGGAGTCTCACTTCCGATATCGAAAAACTATCATCGGGATTGCGAATCAATAAAGCAGGTGATGACGCATCAGGACTTGCAGTATCTGAAAAAATGAGATCACAGATTCAGGGACTTCGTCAGGCTGAAAGAAACACAGAAGACGGCATGAGTCTTATACAGACTGCGGAAGGATATCTTGAGGAAACTCACGGAATCATTCAGCGTATACGTGTTCTTGCGGTGCAGGCGGCAAACGGAATTTATACTCCTGAGGACCGTCAGCTGATACAGGTTGAAGTATCTGAACTTATCGATGAAGTAGACCGTATTTCATCACAGGCCGAGTTCAACAAGATGAAACTGTTGACAGGTTCGTTTGCAAGACTCAGACCGACTGCTTCAATGTGGTTCCACATGGGTCCGAACATGCACCAGAGAGAAAGAGTATTTATCGAGACAATGACAACAGCGGCTCTAGGTCTTAGAAACCCTACAACGCTTACATTTATATCGATCTCGACTCCGGGCAAAGCAAACAGCGTAATAGGACTCGCAGACGAAGCTCTTAGAATTATATCAAAACAGAGAGCGGACCTTGGAGCATATTACAACAGACTCGAGCATGCAGCGAAAGGATTGATGAACGCGTACGAAAATACACAGGCATCAGAATCCCGCATCAGAGACACAGACATGGCAGAGCAGATGTCTTCATTTACAAGATATCAGATTCTCCAGCAGGCTGCGACATCGATGCTCGCACAGGCGAATCAGAAGAGCCAGGGAGTGCTCAGACTTCTTCAGTAATCGCATTAAATTTTGGCTTGAGCCAATTTCGCAATACCACAAAACAAAAAGCCGGACATCCCATCCGGCTTTTTAAAATTAATGAAAGCAATATAATAGTGTTAGCGTATAATATGTATTGTGATAGTATTCAATAAATGCTGAGAATATAAATTCAATTCGATATTAATGTCTCGCTTCAAATAATTTGAACATTTTGAAAATAAATTAAGAGACAACCTCCAAGTATTCCTTATTTTTCGCCACACGGTATTTTTTTGCAAGTATTAACTTTCTTTTTCGCTCATTCAATATTTCTATGTCCCGCCCAAAAAACATGTCGGCTGGACGTAGATATCTAATTCCCGAATGAAGTCTGTCATAATTGTATTCATAAACATAATCATTCAAAATTCTCCATGCTTCAGAATAGCTCTGAGGATAATATTTTCTTACAGCTTCATTTTTCACAATCCCGTTCAGTCGTTCGATCTTTCCGTTTGTTTGCGGATGACTTCTTCTCGTATGAACAGGTCTTATGTTTATCCGGCTTAGCATAGTTTTGAAATCCTTCGATATAAACTGAGATCCGTTATCCATTATCATCATAGGATTAACGTAAGGATATTTTTCCTTCACTCTCTGTATGAAAAGGGATACTGAATGTTCTGTCATGTCAGTCATCAATTCCCAGTCGAGAATAAATCTAGAATACCCGTCAAGAAGCATTATCAAATAGTAATAAATGTTTCCGACTTTGATATAAGCTATGTCCGTATGCCAATGATGATGAACATACTTCGGCTTATTTTTGTATTCATCCTCCGCATATGTTTTTACCGTTCCCATATGAAGCATTCCAAACTCCTGTAAAAGCCTGTAAACACTAGTCTCCGGAAGATATGCCTTCTTCGAATCAATCATCATCCATGCAAGTTTTCTGTAACCCACATCCTGATGTTCAAGCCGGAATTCTTTGACCGCATCTTTTTCTTCAGGAAGAACAGCCGATAAGCTATGTCTTCTTTTCTTCCTTTTAGAAATTATATCGCCTGAAGAATTAAACCAGTTTCTATATGTATTCATTTTAATTCCATATAGCAACAGGATTTTACCGTGTTTCATTTTAGTTCTCTCAACATGTTTTTTTATGTCGGCGATTATCTCCGTTCTGAGCTGCGGTTTGATATGCGCCGACAAATCTATTCCTAAAGCTTTTTTTTTAACTGAATGTTCTCGGATGTTATTTCGGCTATAACATCTTTCATTCGCTGATTTTCTTTTTCGAGTTCAGCGGCTTTAATAGCTTCCGCGGTATTTGGTCTACCCCGTTTCACATTGAATCCTTCAAGAGCAGATTCAAAAAATTGTTTCTGCCAATTATAAAAATTATTCGGATGAATCGAATATTTCCGGCATACTTCACTGATGGGGGTGTTTGTTGTCAGTGCTTCTTTTACGATTTTAAACTTTTCTTCTGCAGTGTAATTCTTCTTTGACATAAAAACTCCTTTAATTATTATATTCTACAGGAAGTTTTTGTCTCTTATTTTTTAACTCATTTTGTTCAATTTTTTAAAAGCGGGACATTAAGTATCTAATCTCATTTAAAT
>Ga0255341_1000896_pt1 | contig 45816 bp, 49 predicted proteins | sample wastewater_treat_8_FD_192418 | JGI IMG/M metagenome (GOLD analysis project Ga0255341, IMG submission 192418) | Wastewater microbial communities from Lulu Island WWTP, Vancouver, Canada - plant12 | ecosystem: Engineered > WWTP > Wastewater > Unclassified | place: Canada: Vancouver, British... | reverse complement strand
TAGTATTAGTAGCATTGTTAACATAAGGCAGAGATCCAGTTTGACCAATCTGTAAGAAAGAGGAACTATGTAAACCATCAAGATAGTCAGCATTAAGATTAGTGACTAGGGCAGTAGAACCAACATTAAAATTATTTTGAAAAGTTTGAACTCCAGTCCAAGTATTAGCATTAGCAAGATTTAATCCTAAAGTGTATGGCCCAGAACCACTACGAGTGAGAGTAGTATTAGTAGCATTGTTAACATAAGGCAGAGATCCAGTTTGACCAATCTGTAAGAAAGAGGAACTATGTAAACCATCAAGATAGTCAGCATTAAGATTAGTGACTAGGGCAGTAGAACCAACATTGAAATTATTTTGGAAGGTAGGAATTCCAGTCCAAGTATTATTGTTGGCTAAATTAAGACCAAGAGTATAAGGCCCAGAACCATAACGAGTTAGAGTACTATTGTAGGCATTGTTGACATAAGGTAGAGAGCCAGTACTACCAACTTGAAGGAAGGAACTGGCATGTAAACCATCTAATAAATCAGCATCAAGACCAGAACCAGAACCGTCAGAATTGCTAGTCCAGATTTGTGACCAAGGTTGCATGATTCCTCCTGAACTTTGCCAGAATCTAATGTAAGCTCTGCTATTACCCGGGGAAAATTGTAGTTGGGTTCCCCAATCATTTGAATATCTTAAAACGATGAAGTTTGATATGTTGCCTATGGCAGAATCAGTCATGTTGTAACCGTAATACAGAGCTTCCGTTTTAATATCGTTCATAGATTGTCCGTTGACTGACAATCCACCTCTTACAAAATTTGAAGAATCATAACCATCTAATAGATCAGCATTAAGATTGGTGATGACAGCAGTAGAACCAACATTGAAATTATTTTGGAAGGTAGGAATTCCAGTCCAAGTATTATTGTTGGCTAAATTAAGACCAAGTTGATTATTACTATTTATTTGTAAGGTAGGATCATAGAGAACATTGAAAGTATTGTTAGCTAAAGTTAAACCAACACCAGCCGCATAGGTGGTACCAACACCACTGTTGGGTGCCCAGTAACTATTACCACTGGCATCTGAAGTTAAAATGTAACCATTGGCGGCACCTTGAGGGAGAGATAAAGTGCCACCGATAGAGAGATTGTTGGAGAAGGTGGAGTTACCATTACTGCTTATAGTAAGTTGACTGGTTGGTAGAAAGGTACTACCGATATTTAAATTGGTATTGGTAAACAATTGAATTGATCCGTCTTGGTTAAGTTTTATTCCAGATGAATTAGTATTGGTGGCTAGGTATTGATGTTGACTACTGTAATAAGAGTTATTAGCGATAAAACTACCAACGGTATTAGCAACACTACCAAGATATAGTTTTTGATTACTGCTTTGATTGGTTAATAATACTTGTTGAAAGCTTGAATTTGAAACAGTTAATGAGGAAGTAGGATCGGTGGTACCGATACCAACATTGCCACTACTATTCCAAATACCATTGCCAGGGAAATAGGTATTGGCAGTAAAGGTTTGAGCCCCAGTCCAAGTGTTGGCATTAGCCAAATTAAGAGCTAAGGTGTAAGGACCAGAACCGCTTTTGGTTAAAGTAGAGTTAGTGGCGTCGTTGACATAAGGTAGAGAACCAGTGCTACCAACTTGAAGGAATGAGGAAGCATGTAAACCATCCAACAAATCAGCATCAAGACCGGAACCAGAACCATCATTGCCTGAATCCCAAATGGTTTGCCAAGCAGAAAAATTGCCAGCATTTATCTTCTGTCGCCAATACATAGTACCAGTGGTACTAAAAACTAGTTGATTTAACCAATTACTACTACCATTTTGATCAATACCACTACTGACAGTATTAAGAATGGTGCCATAACCTGATGGAGTGTTAGTAGTTCCAGTACCGTAAAGATGAACTCCGGAACTAAGAGCATTATTAAGATCAGAAACATAACCTCGATTCCAACGATTATCAGCCCAGTATTGACCGTGATAACCATCCAATAAATCAGCATTAAGATTACTAACTAGAGTAGTGGAATTAACTGATAGGGGAGCAGTGCCGGTAGCAACAGTAGAGATAAACCGACCATCGGTACGGATATTACCAACGACATCAAGCTTTTGACCAGCATAGGTGCTACCAATACCAACATTACCATTACTTGGATTTAAAATAGTATTATTACCAAGTTCGTTGATATATAGAGGTTGACCATTATGGCTTTGGATCCAAGAATGATTACCATCTCCTCCCAGTCTGAGATTACTATTGCCGCTTCTAATTATTAGAGAGCCATTACTGGCACTACTGGCAGTGTCAACAATGGTAAGTTTGGCGTTGGGATCGGCAGTGCCGATACCAACATTACCATTGGTAAAGCCAAAATTATAGTTATTTTGATCAATGAGAGTGTTTTGAATTAAGGTTCCACCTAAACCAAAGATTTGAGGGGAACCAATGGTGGTTAGACCGTTGGTGACAGCATAAGTAGTCCCAACACCACTGTTGGGTGCCCAATAACTATTGCCTGAAGCATCGGAGGTTAAAATGTAACCATTGGCAGCACCTTGAGGTAAAGATAATGTGCCGCCGACAGATAAATTAGTACTAAAACTACCATCACCAATGACATCTAATTTTTTCGTAGGATTAGTAGTACCAATACCAACATTGCCTTTGAGAATAGTTTTGGCAATATTATCATTGCCAAGAGTGACTGAATTACTACCGTTACCAATAGTGTTGTAGCCAATAACGATTTCATTTTGAGAATTATTAGCTAATGATTTAGTGGCAGCACCAATGTAAATAGAATAGTCTGGTGAAGTGTTGCCAGTGGAATCGTCAGCTAGAAGCCGACCAGCATGATGACCTAGAGCAATATTGTGATTACCAGTAGTATTGGCATTAAGAGAACCGTTACCCAAAGCGAGGTTGTAACTGCCGGTGGTATTGGAGTAAAGTGAAGCACTGCCGATAGAATTATTAGCCGAGCCACTGGTGTTTAAGTAGAGAGATGCTCGACCTATGGCAGTGTTATTACTACCTTCAGTATTTGAGGTAAGAGAAACATAACCGATAGCAGTATTTTCGTTACCAGTAGTATTGGAATAGAGAGAGGCATTACCTAAAGCAGTGTTTCTATAACCAGTAGTATTATTGCGGAGAGAATAAGTACCTAAGGCAGTGTTTTCAAAACCAATGGTATTTGATTGGAGAGAATTAACGCCAATACCGGTGTTGAAACTAGCATGAGAAGCAGAACTAGCACCAATACCCATGGTAAGATTGCCGGAATTTGCACCTAAGAAAGTATTATAACCAAGAGTAGTGACAGTGCCATTATCACCATAATTAAAATTATGTAAGAAAGGAAGACTGTCTTTGTAAATGACACCATTTGGATCAGCATAGGTAGTGTTAACTAACTTAATATTGCCAGTCATATCAAGTTGTTGAGTGGGGGAGGTGGTGCCGAGACCGACATTACCACTAGTATTCCAAATACCATTGGGGAAATAGGTATTAGCAGTAAAGGTTTGAGCGCCAGTCCAAGTGTTGGTATTGGCTAAATTGAGACCAAGAGTGTAAGGACCGGAACCATAACGAGTCAAGGTACTATTGTAAGTATCGTTGACATAAGGTAATGATCCAGTTTGACCTATTTGTAAGAATTCGGAGGCGTGGAAACCGTCAAGGTAATCGGCGTTGAGATTGGTAACTAAGGCAGTGGAACCGATAGCAAAATTGGTGGTGGTGAGAGTGCCACCGACAAAGGTGTTGCCCCAGGCATCAACAGTAAAACGGCTGGAAAGATGGGTGGTACCAATGTCGTAGTTGCGGAAATCAAGGAAGTTGTAGCTGCGATTGGTGTTGTTGATGGTGGCGCTATAGAGGTTGCCGGCGGCAAGATTGGCATTGGTGGCATCAATAAACCCGTTGACGTCGGTAGAACCGGTGCCTTCGGTGACGAGTTTAATGATACCGTTGGCATCAGGATTGATGGTGATGTTACCGCCACTACCGTCAGTGGCTTTGATAAGGACAGCTTGACTTTCGATACCGAGGGTGCCAGAAGTGGATTTGATAGTGGGGGAAGTTTCGCCGAGGTTAAGGTTACCGTCGTGGTCGATAACTAGCACAGTATCTTTTAAGCCGCTAGCAGATGGAGGTAGACCTTGCAAAGATTCAGCATTGATAGCATAAGCGACAGTAGCAATGGGTTGGCGGGGAGACATAACTTCACCGCCGGCGGTAATTTGAAGGAAGACGGCAGGATTTTCAGTAAAAACAGAGTTGGGGATTTCGAGACCATGGGTTTTGCCAATGGTGACGGAAAAGATACCATTGTCGTCGGGAGTGACGACTTGGGAATTGCCAACAGAGGAGCTATAGAGGTTGGTACCGGTGCCAGGAGCTTCGGTGTCGAATAGATCAAACTGGATATTAGTGGTAGAACTGATAGGATTACCGGAGGTGTCGGTAAGACGACCTTGGAAGGAAAGAAAACGATTGGCATAGACGGGAGTGGAGGCGGTGGTGTAGGCAAAATTGGTTTTGGCTTGATCGACAGCTTGACGGTAGAGGGTATAACCAATGCCAGAGGCAATGATTAAAAGGGAAGCGCCAACAAGGTAGTTGAATAGAGGTGAGGTCAGTTTTTGAAAAAATTTGGGTTTGGAAGTAGGAATTGGCACTAAAGGTGGGAGAGGTTTGGAAGTTTGGGGGAGACGGTTTTTTTTGATAAGGAATTTTTGGAAGGAAGTTAGAGAAGAGAGTTTGCGATTGATGGAGGCAGGAGAGAGCTGACTACTTTTGAGATAGTCGATGTAGCGATTGAGATAGTCTTGATTAAAGATTTTTGGAGACAAGTTGAGATTGGGACCAATCAATAAACTGACGGATGTCATTAAGATAATTGCGAATAGTGGCTGGAGAGAAATGTTTTTTGGTCAGGTGAACTTCATATTCAGCGATTAGGTCATCAAGAGAAGGTTTTACTGGTTTAAGGGCAGCTTTGAGGGGATTGGTAGAGGTGAGGTTTTGATCGAGACTGAATTGAAAAAACTTGGAAAGAGAAGAAAGATAGCGGCGGTAATTGGGATCGGATTTGAGAGAATTGAGATAGGCGGTGACGGTTGAAGGTGAGTAGGGATTTGAGGGTGAGGACTGGTGGGTAGTAAATTCAAGAAAGTTGTTAGTGTCGGCAAGGTAGTTGCGGATAGTGGAGGCAGAATAATTCTTGGCGGTTAACCAAGAGCGGAAGGCAGAGAGAAGGGTAGCTGAAGTTGGCAGGGAGGTCATTGGTTATTTCCAAAGCCAAACGAAGGTGGCAGCAATAATTAAAAACGGGACTAATTTTTCAGCCAATTGATTGAAATAGTTTTTCTTGGGCTGTGATAAAAAATTAGGTTGGAAATTATATGTTTTATACATTTTTATCAAAGTTGAATGGTTAATAAAATAACTATCTACTATAAGAAAAAGGCTGTCAAGCTTGAAAATAGGAGTTTTGATGATGTCTTTTGATAGTAGGTAAGCTAGAAAAAAGAGAGTAAAAATGATTTTCATTTTTGTTTTCACAGTTTGTATCCCTGCGTACAAAAGATATCAAATAGTTCTAAACTGGATAAGGAATTAATGATTTTAAAAAAGCTGTTTGCGGAGAATTGCGGTTTATAACTTATGTTATTAATTGATATAGTTTTTGAGATTAAAAATTGATGTTTTAGAATTGTTTTTAAAATTTGGGTCGGTCAGAAGAGGAATAATGAGAATAAACTTTAGTTTTTTTAAAATATTGAGTAGGTAAAAGTGTGAAGACACTTTATGATTTATTAGGTTATATTTTGGTTAATTTTGATGTATTTTAGGAAAAAAGGGGAGATAAAATGGAAAAATAGAGAATAATAAGGTTGGAGTGAAGTTAAATTTATATGTAAGTTTAGGGATTTATTTATAAAGTTGCTGTTTAGCAGTCAATAAGATTGTTTGCTAAATTAGGTTTGGGTTTAATTTGAGATGTTGACTTTAGAGAAATATGCTATTATTGGTATAGATGACTACTAAAAAAGAAGTGAAACAAAAGAAGAAAATAGTGATAACTAAACCGATGTGGATTGGGGGAGGGGTGTTGGCGGCTTTGGTGTTGGTGTTGTTTTTGGCGACATCGGTGATTCCTAAAGCGTTGGTGACTTTATCTCGGGCGAGTTCTTCGGGACGGGTGATGCCGGCGGGATCATATATAATTGGAGATAAGATTTTGGCTCGAGCTGACGGAGTGGATATTTGTACGATAAATGTATTTTTGTTAGATAAGGATGGTAAGGGAGTGGCGGGTCAGACAGTAGATTTGACAGGAATTGAAGGAATTAAAAAAGTGAATGAGTTGAGTGATAAGGATGGTCGGGTGAGTTTTCGATTGACGTCGATGGAAGAGGGGCAATTTCCAGTTAGGGCCAGTTTTGGGGGATTAGAATTGCCACAGACGATTGTGGTGACCTTTAGGAATTAGATCTCAGTGTCAGTTTATCAAGTGGAAAGTTTATAAAGTAGAAAGAAGATTTATGATTCAAGATTTATGACTATATTAGTAGAAGGTTATTTGAGGGTGATGGAGAGTTGAGAGTCGAGAGCGATAGCAATTTTTTTGAGAGTTAGAAGGGAAGGGTTGTATCTGCCAGACTCAAGTCGGGAAAGAGCTGATTGTTGAGTGCCGATTTTTTTGGCGAGTTGTTTTTGAGAAATGCCTTTTTGAAGTCTTTTTTTGATAATACTATTGATAAGTTGATATTCTGGTTCTAAAAGATCGTATTTAGATTTAATCTCAGAATTTTTTAGGGCTTGACGTTTAAATTCTTTAAAAGATCGGAGTTTATTTGAGAGTGTTTTGGTCATATTTATATATAACATATATGTTATATGTGTGTCAAAGATTTAATACGTTTGATGGCGGTGTTAATTTCTTTGGACGGGGTTTTGTTTGTTTTTTTGATAAAAGCATGAACAAAAACAATTTTATTTTGGTGAAAACAGTAAAAAAGTCTAATATTTTGACGACCTTGGATGCGGAGTTCGTAGAGATTTTTTTGAATTTGCTTAGTATAAGGCATACCGAGTTTGTATTCGTATTTTTCTAGTAATTCAATTATTCGGATGGTTTTGGAGACAGATGATGAGTCGAGAGATAGAAGATATTTTTCGATATCTGAATTGATAAAAAATGATTTCATTTTTTAGTAGAAAGTTATTTTGACTTTTTGGGGGAGGGTGGAAGTACCGACGGAGGCGGAGACATTGAGGGTTTGAGGAGTGGGAGAAATAAGATCAAAAACAGCTTTGCCGGTTTGATCGGTAATCTCTTGGCTTTTAGTGATTCTGACTGATGTAGGTAGATTGAGTTTGACTGATTGATTGGGGACACCTAGTCCTCGACCGTCAAGTAAAAAGACGGTTAAACGAATTTGTTCTAGGCCGTCAGCTTTGGCTTGGAGAGGGGAGGCGAAGAGATAGGAGTTTTCGAGAGCAACAGTGGAGGAGGAAGTGTGGGCGCGTTTGGAAATGGTGGTGGTTTTGGTAACGAGAAAGATTGAACCAAAGAGGCCAAGAGAAAGAAGTAGGGCGATAGATAAAAAAGTAGGTATTCTCACTAAGTTAGTTTATCAAGTTTATCAAGTAGAAAGTTCATCAAGTTTGTCAAGTTGTAAGCTATTTTAGCTTGACAACATTTTTATCGTCCTCGCACCTTCGCCAGAAGGCCTCAGCGGCTTGCGGGCGAAAAAATATTGTCGGCGCCAAAATTAGATGTCAGTTTATAAAGTTCATCAAGTTTGTCAAGTTGAAAGTTCATCAAGTTTATAAAGTAGAAAGAAGATTTGGATTCAACCCTCATCATCAATCTCATCCCGATTTCACTTCGTTTATTGGGATTGGATATGAATTGTCATCTCATCCCGATATCGATTATTATCTCATCGGGATTGGATTTTAAGGCAAAATTATGTCATTTCATTCCAAATTTTGACCTGAAAATCTTAACAAGTTTATCAAGTAGAAAGAAGAGATTTAGAGGGATTGAAGTTTAGATTTAGGGGGGTTGGGGTGGGATTTGCGGAGACGGCAGGAAGTGGTGGCTGGGTGGTGGGGAGAATAAGGTTGAAGAGAGATTTGACGGATGGCAGGAAGATAACGAGGGACAGGTAGGTGACGTACGAAGGGAGGGGGAATAATAACTGGAATTGACTTTAGATGGCGGAGATGGAGTAGATAAAAAAGTGTCATTAGGGAGAAGAAAAATAAAGGTAGAAGATAAGCGAGGAAGGGATATTTTTGAAGAAAGAGAATAAAAAGTGAAGGTAGAATGTAAATAAGAGTATTTGATTTGGGAGAATAATTATCTTTGAAACGAGAGGAGGCATAGAGACGGTAGTCGCTGTTGTAGGCGGTGGGAAGATTGACACTGAAATTGCCTTGAGAGTCGGTGGCGGCTAAAAGTGGTGGCAGAGAATAGGCAAAAATTTGACGGGGGAAGCTGAGACCGGAGTCGTTGACTTTGTAAAAATGAAGATAGACTTGGGAGTTGGGAATAGACTGACCGGAAGTGACGACGGTTTCGTAGGGGTTGATTTGGTCTCGATCGAGAGAAATGGTGGGGGGGAGTAAAATTGGGCCAGTGTCGGTGTGATAATTAGTGGGAGGAGGGGCGGGAATGCAGACAGGGGCGGTGTAGCGACCGTTTTCGTCGGTAGAGTTTAAACAAAGATCAAGGGGATTTTTGGGAAGTAGAACTTTGTCAAAGAGCCAATAGCCGGTATCGTCACTGTAGGTGACAGCAAAGACTCGAGGACTGCTGAGTTCGACTCGACTGTGGGGAGAAGTGTAACCAAAAATAGTAATGCGGTTGTCGCCGATAGAGGCGGAGATGGAAACTTGGGCGGTGTCTTGATAATTGAGAGCGGAGACGGTTGAAGGGAAAAATAAACAGAGGAGCAGGATGAGTAACATGATTAAGTTTATCAGATCTCAGTTTTTCAGATCTCAGATGTCAGATGTCAGATGTCAGATGTCAGATGTCAGATGTCAGATCCGCCGGTGGGCGGACAGGTAAAACAATTTAAAACAAGATTTCAGATAACTTTAAAAACTTGAAACTTGATGAACTGGTAACTAAGTTATTTGTCGGAGTATTTCTTTTTGAGGGCGGCGAGTTCTTTTTCGAGTTGAGCGACTTGATCGTCGGTCTTTTTGGGTTTCTTGGGTTGATTTTTGATAAGGAGAATAAGAGTGATGATGATGGCTAAAGCGGCAATAATGAGGATAATCAGCCGCCAAGGAATAACCCAAAAGAAGAGAGTGGCGGCAATCAGACCACCGGCAGAGCCATAAGAGGCTTTGAGATCGGCTTGGTAGCGACCAAAGAGCCATTTTTTATTGAGGGTGTTTTTGAAGTCACGGGTAGTATAAGGGAAGATGTTGGTGTTTTCTAAGGGAATTTGACCAGTTTTGCGACCGAACCAATTTTTGACAGTAATGGCACCGACCGGTTGGATATGGATATCGGAGGAGTTTTTGATGGTGGTACTAAAGTCAATAGGGCCAAATTCAGAAAATTTAGGAGCGGAAAAAGAAGTGATGGAGGCGTTTTGATTGATATCGCCGGGGACGGTGATATAAAGGAGGGTGCCGACATTGGTTTGAACTGAGGAACCGGTAATGGTGTTGTAAAGAGAAAAGGTGTCAGGGGTATAAATGACGGCGGCATAATGACCACCAGGGAGAGCATTTACAGGTGGCATAACATTGATGGTTACGGTTTTGGTTTCGCCGGGTTTGAGGGTAAGTTGAGAAGGAGAGACTTGAATCCAGCTACTGGCAGACCAACGGTTGTTGATATTTTGGGCTAGATCATCAAGGAAATTAGGAGTGCCTTGATTGTCGGTAACAATGAAATCACGGAGACTGACTTTGATATCACGAGTGTAAGGAGATTCGTTGCGGACTTTGAGGGTATAAGTACCAACGCCGTCGGGATTAACGGTGGCTTCAAGACGAGGGGGAATGGCGGAAATACCGCTACTGTTGGTAACAGCAGATTGAGCCAAAACAGGAGAGGTATTTAAAAAGAAAAGAATAAAAAGAAGGATAAAATTGAATTTATTTTTTTGGGCAGAGATCATAGTTTAAAAGGTGGCAGTGGCAATAAAATTAATTTGATTTTGGTAAACACCGGCTTCTTGAAAATTAGAGGCAGTAATTCGGTAGCAAATATAAGCGCTGTCTTCGGCGGTAGGAGTAGTCTCACGGCTCATAATGGGGCGAGCATTGGCATAGCCGACACCAAAAGGTTTGGCATTGAAATTGTTGTTATGACTGAAGGCGACTGGAGAGCTGTTGATAGAGTGGAGTGAATAACCGAATTTGGAATTAGTTTTGTCAGTAGTCCAGGCACCAGCGGTGTCGATGGTACAACCAGCATCGCAGGTAGTGTCGGGAATGGTGCTACTAGAATTAGCGCTAATGATGGTTAAGGGAGCAGTTTCAAAAACTTGAACCACATAACCTCTAACAGCATTGGTAGAGCAGGTAAATCTTTGAGCTAAGTCGTTGAAACTACCGAGACTGAGAGAACCGAAATTAACCGAGGTAGCAGTAGTTTGGGGAGCACCGGCAGAAAGAGGGGTACCGCAGCGGCTAATGCCAGGTTGGGTAGTACCGATGGCATCGATATAGAAAGTAATGGTAGGATCAATAGTGGCGGTAACTCTGACGGATTCGGTGAGAGCGATTTTGCCGACACTAGTGTCGTTGTCAATAACTGTACCAGCAGAATCAAGATGGCGAAGGATGAAGGTGTGAGTATCGGCTTGAGCATCGGCTTTGCCGACGATATGATCGGGATCAGGAGCAGGATTGATAAGTTTATGGGTATCACCAATAACAATAGTACCAGTGGTGCCAATATCGGTGGGATTAGTGTCGTTGGTACCTAGGGAACAGGTAATGACGTGGTAGGCACCGATAGCGCTGGGACTGATGCCAGTGTCTAGAACGGTAGTGGTGCCGACGTCGGCAGCGGCACCCCAAGGGCAAGTGACATCTTCATTGGCTAGATCTTTGGCATCAAAGCCACCTTGATCGGGCATACCATCATTGTGATTTTCTCCATCTAAATTGGTAGCTTTGATAAGGACTTGCCATTTACCACCGGTAACTGAAGTAGTAGGGGAAAAGGAAATGTGATGAACGGCAGAACGGGTGGCGACGACGTAGGCGCCAGTAGAGGCATTATTACCATCGAGAATGGGATCAATAAAGATAGCATTGGTGTTGGCAATATCTCTGACGGTATAGAGAGCGGAACCACCACCAGCAGAATTGGCAATGGCGATGGTATCACCAATAAAGAGATTTTGGTTAGAAGTGGAGGGGGCGACAGCGGCACTAGTGTCAATTTTGATCATAGAATTGCCAGCGGTATTAGTGCTATCGAGACGGGCGAAATAGGAAAGTTGGGCAGAAGAAAGTTGATTTTTGAGGTAATTGACAGGGGTAGATTTGACTGGAGAAAAGAATTTGGCAGAGATGAAAAAGGAGGTGAGACTGACGGCAAGAATACCGGTGAAAATTAGTAACTTTTTGATTTTCATACGGATTAATTAAGATTAGACGGTTTTTTGGCGGGAGTCAAGAATTAGATTAGTTTGTCAAGTTCATCAAGTTCGTCAAGTTGCAAGTTCATCAAGAAAAAGGGATTTAGGCAGGTTGAAAAAAGAGATTTTTTGGGATAAAGTAAAGGCATGTCTTTTTAGAAATTAAAAAAGGAAATTATGAATAAATATGTCTATTTTTTCGGTAATGGTAAGTCTGAAGGTGATAAGGGAATGAAATTTATTTTGGGTGGGAAAGGAGCTAATTTAGCAGAGATGACTAATTTGGGGATTCCGGTGCCTCCGGGATTTACAATTTCAACTGAGGTCTGTCGATACTATTATAGTAATGATAAAAAATACCCAGTGGAACTTAAAGCTCAAATAGCGGAAGGTTTAAAAAAAATGGAGATGGCAACAGGAAAGAAATTTGGCGATGCTCAGAATCCGTTGTTGGTGTCGGTAAGATCGGGGGCGGCAGCTTCGATGCCGGGAATGATGGACACAATTTTGAATTTGGGTTTGAACGAAAAAGTAGTTGAAGGGATGGTTAAAAAAACCGGCAATGCCAGATTTGTGTGGGATTCTTACCGAAGATTTGTTCAGATGTATTCTAACGTGGTCGGAAATTTGGAGCATGAGAAATTTGAACATGTCATTAACAAAGTGAAAGCTGAAAGGGGTATTAAAGAAGATACTCAAATGACGGCGGAAGATTGGCAAAAAGTAGTTAAAGGTTATAAAGAGATTTATAAAATTGAAAAAGGTAAGGACTTTCCGGAAGATTCTCAAGATCAATTGGATGGAGCTATTGGAGCGGTGTTTGGTTCTTGGAATAATCCTCGAGCAATAATTTATCGACAGTTAAACAAGATTGATGAAAGTAAAATTTTTGGAACGGCAGTTAATGTTCAATCAATGGTGTTTGGCAATATGGGTGATGATTGTGGTACCGGAGTGGCTTTTACTAGAAATCCGTCGACTGGCGAGGCCAAGGCTTATGGTGAGTATTTAATGAATGCTCAGGGCGAGGATGTGGTGGCGGGAATCAGGACGCCAAAACATTTGGAATCTTTGAAGGAAGACAATGAGGCGGCTTATGAAGAATTGATGGCAATTTTTGATAAATTAGAGAAGCATTATAAAGATATGCAGGATGTGGAATTTACGATTGAAAACGGGAAATTATTTATTTTACAAACTCGAAACGGCAAGAGAACGGCGCCGGCAATGGTAAAAATTGCGGTGGATTTAGTGGACGAAGGGATGATTGACAAAAAGACAGCCTTGACTCGGGTGGAAGCGGATAAGTTGGATCAATTGTTACATCCAACTTTGGATATTAAGGCTAAAAAGGATTTTAAAATGATTGCTAAAGGGTTGCCGGCAAGTCCGGGAGCAGCTTATGGTCCGGTGGCATTTAATGCGGATGAGGCAGTTAAGATGACTGAAGCTGGCAAGAAACCAATTTTAGTAAGATTGGAAACTTCACCGGAAGATATTGCCGGAATGAATGCGGCCGCAGGCATATTGACAGCCAGGGGAGGGATGACCTCTCATGCGGCAGTGGTGGCCAGAGGGATGGGTCGATGTTGTGTATCGGGATGTGAATCGATTAGTGTTGATGAGAAAAATAAAGAATTTAGAGTTGATGTTGGTGGTGAAATGGTAATAGTTAAAGAAGGAGAAATAGTAACTTTGGATGGTTCAACTGGAGAAGTCTTTTTGGGTAAGGTGCCGACAGTGGAACCAACGTTGAGTGGTGATTTTGGCCGATTGATGAAATGGGCGGATGAAACTAGAAAACTGGGAGTTCGAACTAATGCCGATACTCCTAAGGACGCTAAAACGGCTCGAGAATTTGGAGCCGAAGGAATCGGGTTGACTCGAACCGAACATATGTTTTTTGAAGAAGACAGAATTTTTGCCATTAGACAGATGATAATTTCTGATACTTTGGAACAAAGAGAAGCGGCTTTGGCAAAGATTTTTCCGATTCAGAAAAATGACTTCAAACAATTGTTTGAAGTTATGGAAGGGTTGCCGGTAAAAATCCGATTGTTGGATCCACCATTGCATGAATTTGTGCCGAAGGAAGATAAAGACATTGAGGCTTTGGCGGCAGAGATGAAGATTTCGTTTGAAAAACTTAAAGATAAAATTGAATCTTTGCATGAAGCCAACCCAATGATGGGTCATCGAGGTTGTCGATTGGGGATAAGTTTTCCAGAGATTTATCAGATGCAAGTAAGGGCGATAATTTCGGCGGCTTGTGAGTTGAAGAAAGAGAAAAAATTAGAAATTGTGCCAGAAATTATGATTCCTTTGATTGGAGAGGTTGAGGAACTTAAGTGGTTGAAAGCTAAATTGATTCCGGTAATTGAAGCGGTAATCAAAGAGGCTGGGGTTAGTTTGAAATATGAAATCGGAACGATGATTGAAATTCCAAGAGCGACAGTCACTGCCGATGAAATTGCCATTGAGGCTGATTTCTTCTCTTTTGGAACCAATGATTTGACTCAGATGACTTATGGATTTTCCCGAGATGATGCTGGTAAATTTATCAAGGATTATATCAGCGAGAAAATTTTGCCAGAGGATCCGTTTGCCAGTGTTGATCAAAAAGGAGTCGGCAAGCTGATGGAAATGGCGGTTAAGCTGGGTCGAGGGGCCAATAAAAAGTTAAATATTGGTATTTGTGGTGAACAGGGCGGCGATCCGGAAACAGTGAAATTTTGTTACCGGATTGGATTGGATTATGTTTCTTGCAGTCCATATCGGGTGCCGATTGCGAGATTGGCGGCGGCTCAAGCAGCAGTGGAAGATGAATGAGTTTGTCAAATTCATCAAGTTTGTCAAGTTGTAAGTTTATTTTAGCTTGACAACATTTTTGTCGTCCTCGCACCTTCGCCAGAGGGCCTCAGCGGCTTGCGGGCGAAAAAATGTTGTCGGCGCCAAAATTAGATGTCAGGTGTCAGTTTATCAAGTAGAAAGTTCATCAAGTTGTAAGTTTATAAAGTAGAAGGAAGATTTGGATTCAACCCTCACCATCAATTTTTCCACTGGAAAATGAGTCTGCGATGCAGGCTCAAACACGTTCCAAAATTATGATTTCGGGTTGAAGTAAATTAGTAAGATTGGATTTTAAGGCAAAATTATGTCATTTCATTCCAAATTTTGGCCCGAAAATCTCAATAAATTTATAAAGTAGAAGGAAATTAGGATTTAAGAGTCTGTTTTGGTAGTGAGTAAATGAAACAATCCCTCCTGGAAAGGAGGGGGTTGTGTATTATAGGTTATTTGTGGTATAATTTAGCTGATTTTCAAAAGGAAATTTCGGCCAAGTTAGCTTGGTTTAAAAATATTTTTTTGGAGGTCGGGACATTAAAAAATAAACTCAAGAAAGTGAGGAAGGATGAATGAAAAAACTGGTGGTACTTCTCGACGTTTTGTTAAGAAAAATGTTTGGTGCCAAGACTTTTTTGAATATGGGTGGTTTGAAATTGATGGCATCAGTGTCTTTTGATCATGGTCAAGAGATAAATTTAGTGTTTTTTGAAAATGTTGACGGCTATCCGGTATTGATGGTGAATATGCCGGATTTTTCTGATGGGTCTGATTGTTGGATCCTCTTAAGAGAACTGTTGGAGTGGTATTGTGGTTCAATGCCAGCACCGATAGTGTACAAGAACGATGAGTTTAGGGGTCATAAATTTAAGGGGTGGAAACCAAAATGGTTTTACCCGATATATGTTTATCTGTGGAATAATAAAGGATGGAGTGAATATAGTCTCAATAAATTGATTTTGAAAGGAGAGATTGATAAATAAGTTTTCTTGAGTTTAACCCGGATCAGGGATAGATTTACCCAAAAAAGGGTAAAACTATTTTTGATCCGGGGATGTTTGTTTCTATAGATAAAAGAGCTATACTGATGAGTCTTGGAAGAGACGAAAAACAAACTATCTTATAATATTGATTTTAAGTGGTTTTTGTGGTAGAATAGGGATTGATGGGAGATTGATGGCTACAGAGCGTGGCTTTTGAAATATTTCATCAAATGTTCTTTAAAAAGGAGGGAGAAAGAAATGTCGGTAATTGATTTGACTTTGGTGCAGAAATTTAAGGATTTTTTTATAAAAAATTTTGAAGTTGAGCCAAAAATAAGGTCGAATGATGATGGCCAGATATTGGCAGCAGCGATGATAGGGTTGGAAAACTGGGTGTCGGTTTGGTTTGATGGATCTGAAAATTTTTGTCTGATGGGAAATTATCGAATTAAAACCTGTGAGTTAACGAAACTAATTGGAGAGATGGAAAAATTTTTTGGTATAACTGATTTGAATGCAGGTTATTGTGTTCATAATCTGTATGCATTGCCGATGGCGGTGGAAAAAGTAGCGACAACAAATCAGGTAACAATTGATTTTTTAAAGAAATGGACAGAGGAGTTAGTAAATGAATGAACAAACAACAAATATTTAAGGTAGCCGCTTTAGCGGATAAGTTAAGAGATACCCCGTTAGATAATTTAGAAGTTGCTATTGAAACTGTGTCTACTACAAGGAGAAGTCCGTTTAAGGGTATATTAACTGGCCAGAGGAGGTTGTTTTTTGAAATATACAACAGGAAGAAAGTAATGAAGATTTGGTTTTTTACTAACCGTTTTAGTAAAAGGGAGATTGATTTGTTAAAAGATTTCTTTCGTCGATATGGAATTAAGCTGATGAAGGAGTCAAGATTTAAATTGGTTTGGGAACTGGAAATATAATTATAGTGGAGGTTGGTATTTGGTATGGTAAAAGTGGAAGAATTATATCAGGTTATTGGGATAGTGGATGCTTTAATGAGAGAGAGTATACCTGATGCAAGAATAGTGGTCAATTTAGAAAAATTTCCTAGTGGAATGAAGAGTAAGAAAGACAGAACATTGTTTTTGGAGACTAAAAAAGATTCAGTAGAGATTTGGATTGAAATTAATAAGGGTTTTACTGAAGAAGAAATTATAAAAATTTGGGGTTTTTTAGAAAAGGCTGGGGCCGAATATTTAAGGACCGGGGACAAGCCTTTATTAAAATGGCGATGGATGCCTGAGTCAGAGGAGGAGTAATGTCAGATAAAGATTGTTTTTTGGTTGAGGCTAGAGTGTTCAATTGGTTTCGTTTGAAAAATGAAATCAGGGAAAGGAATTTAGAAACTGGCGTTTTGACGATAAAAGGGTTTTTTCATGGCAGGGAGGTGTTGGTAGAAGTAAAAAACGGTAGTGCTAAGGTATTTGTTGATGACGGGATTTTGCCCCGTTTGGAAGCAAGACTAAGGCAATAAATTATACCGGAGGGTGAACTTGATGAAATTTAAGCGCAAGCTTAATTGAATCAGTTTATTCCCCGGTATTTTTTTTGGTCATTTTTTTGAATTTTTTGAAGACAAAAATGATGAGGCTGATGAAAGCAATAGTAAGCAGTGGAGAGATAGGGAAGACAAAAAATGATAAGGAAACGGGTTTAATATTGAGGTTGGGGTTGAGTTCAAGAGAAGCGGAATAGTGCCCGGGCCAAAGAGGTGGAGAGAGGGCGCAGGTTTGGTGTTGACAGGTAATTTGGCGAGCGTGATTGGCAAGAACATTGTTATCGTCGAGATTGATTTCGGTAATAATTTTGGAATTTTTGGAAATAATGATTTTGCCGGTAGTTTTGAAAAAATGATCGGTATCGTTTCTGATTTGGGCGGTAAAAGATATGGGGGTAAAAAAGACATCTTTGAGGCGGGGGGAGGTTGAGAATTTTTGGATTTGACCTTGGGTGGTGGGGGTTTCGGTGGCAGCTAAAGTTAAAAGGAGATGTGAGCCGATTTCGCCAGTGGTTTGGGTAATATTACCTTCATTAGCAGAGATTGAGGGTGTCTGATAAACAAAGAAGGTAAAGTAGACATCGGTTGGATTGGTTGATAAAGTGTTAATTTTTAAGACCAATTGTTTTTGGGATCTGGGAGGTAGGGTAAAGGGCTGTCCCAGTTGAAGATCGGCATTATTGAGAGAGAAAATAATGTTGGGATTAGGGGAGACATTTTGATAGTTGACCGAGCCGGTGTCATTGCTGGGGAGGAAGGGGAGAATTTTGGTGTTGAGAGTAATGGCTTGATCAGAATTATTGGCAACTTGATAGGCTTGAGTCAGACTGGCGCCAGGGCGGATAACAAATTCGATTTGGGAAGGGGAAAGAGAAAGGTTGAACATAAGTTAGTTTATCAAGTTTATCAAGTGGAAAGTTTGTCAAGTTTGTCAAGTTCATCAAGTTTGTCAAGTAGAAAGTTTATCAAGTTTATAAAGATCTCAGATCCGCCAGTAGGCGGACAGGTATCAGATAACAACATTTTAGCTTGACAACATTTTTGTCGTGCTCGCACCTTCGCCAGAAGGCCTCAGCGGCTTGCGGGCGAAAAAATATTGTCGGCGCTAAAATCAGATGTCAGATGTCAGATCCGCCAGTAGGCGGACAGGTCTTCAGGAAGACAAAACCCTCTGTCCCGCAGTGGCGGGACATCTCCCTTAACAGGGAGATTTATGATTTAAGATTCAACCATCATCATCGATCTCATCCCGATTTCACTTCGTTTATTGGGATTGGATATGAATTGTCATCTCATCCCGATATCGATTATTATCTCATCGGGATTGGATTTTAAGGCAAAATTATGTCATTTCATTCCAAATTTTGACCTGAAAATCTCAAAAATTATGATTTCGGGTTGAAAATGTTGACGTGGCGGTTTAATATTTGGGGATGGCGATGAGGTTGATGGCGGTTTGGTAAATGCCGGTGGCTTGTTGGGGGGAGATATTGATTTTGTAGGTGAGGCGGGCGCGGCGGTCGGTGACAGGTGAAGTTTCGGAGGCGATGATTTGAGCGGTTTGATGTTGAGAGAGATGGGCAAAGGGGCGGAAATGATTTTCTGAAGGAAAGTAAGAAAGAGTGCCAATATGATTAGGTTGGTCATAACTGTCGATGCCGATGGCATTGTAGCCAAAACCAAAGCTGGCAGGACTGGTCCAGAGGCCGGAAGTATTGATGGTGCAGCCGGCATTACAATTGGTATCGGGGATAGCAACAGAGTTTTGATTGATTAGGGGGTGAGTGGCGATGGCCATAATTTCGTAACCGCGACCGGATGGAGTGGTAATAGTGGTGATGTTGGATTGGGTGGAGCCGATGCCGGCAGCAAGGGAACCAAAATTAATGTCTAGTTGATCAATTTTGAATTGAAAAGATTTACCTTGTTCGTAAAGGTATTGAAAACCGGCTTTGACGGTGTAGCCGTCACTGGTAAAACGGCCGGGGGCATTTTGGCCGACAGTGTCGGTAAGGTGATAGTTAGCGGATTGTTTGTGGCCGCTAGTCATATTGAAATGACCCCAATCGATGTGATAGCTGGGAGAGTCAAAGGACTGAGCCTGACAAGTTGCAAGTTGCAAGTTTATCAAGTTTATAAAGTATAGAAATAAGATGATAAAACAAAAATAAATTAAGAGACGTTTTTTAGGTTTCATCAGATTGGCGGTCAACGGAGTTTTTTAATTTTTGGGAGGAGTTGAGGAGTGATTTGGCAGAATCTTTGATGTATTTGAGGTGATTTTTTTGGGTGGGAGTGAGGGGGGTGGAGAGGACTTCGGAGGCGGTATCAATAATTTGACAGATACCGGTTTTGAATTTAAGCGACAGCCAGAGGAGGATGTCGGTTTCACTAACACTGAGATCGGTGTCGGTCTTGGTTTTATCCAAATATTGTTTGCCGATAAACCAAGAAAGGGGAGTGATAAGTAAGAGGGAAATAAGAGGAATCAGAGAAGAAAGGGAATTAAGTGATTGGGCCAGAAGCAGAATAAGGACTAGAGAGTAGGTAAGGGTGGTGGTGGGTGGGTTTTGAAAAGCTAGGGTGAATAAAAGAAAATAAATCAGAAAGAAAAAGGGTGAGTTGAGACCTTGGGTATGAAAAACAATTAAGCTAATGATAAAAGCAATGAGGTGGAGAGAAAATTGACGGTGACGGAGGGAAACAATAATTAAAACAATAGAACTGAGAGCAATGATTTGAGGAACAAAATTGGAGATGGGTGAGATGGAAAGTAGATAAGCGGTTAGGGAGGAAAAGATGAAAAATAAAATATTGACAAACTGAGTCATAAGAATAGTATAGAATAGTTTTAGGATGAAGGAAAATTGGAAAAGATTTAAATGGATGGATGGTTTGTTGGTATTAGGGTTAATTTTGGTGGTGGTGGGGATCGGGATGAATTTTAAGAGTAATTTTTTGAGTAAGGATAAGACAGTAGTAATAAGCCAACCGACGCCGACGGTAAAATTTGATGTAGAAGGTAATAATAAAGTAACTATTGATATAGCTGGTGAGGTGATAAATCCGGGGGTTTATAGTTTGGATGCTGGCGCTAGAATCAATGATGGTTTGGTGGTGGCGGGAGGGTTGGCGGCTAAAGCTGATAGGGATTGGGTGGAGAAAAATATTAACCGAGCGGAAAAGTTGAGTGATGGGCAGAAAATTTATATTCCAAAATTGGGGGAAAATGTCGGAAAAACCTTAGGAGTGTCGGCAGTATCAACAGGAGGACAGGTGAATTTAAACAAGGCTAGTGTGGCGGAATTGGATCGACTAAATGGGGTGGGGCCGGCATTGGCACAGGCAATAGTGGATTATAGAGAACAAAATGGGGGATTTAAAAATATTGAGGAATTGAAATTGGTGCCGGGAATAGGGGAGAAGTTGTTTGCTAAGATTAAGACGAAAGTGAGCCTTTGAGATCTCAGATCTCAGATCTCAGGAAAACAATAAAAGAGATTTTGAACTTGTTGAGTGAAGATAAGGGGTGGATTAGTTGGGGGGTTAGTTGGTAAATTGGTAATAGATGAGGAAAAAATATGGGGAAAAGTGGTGGTGGGTGGGAGCGGTGATAGTGGTAATGTTGATGTATAAGTTTATAAAGAAGGAGAGTTTGATAGCAATAATAGATGAGAGTTTGACGATGAGGGAGGCGGGGTTGTTGAAGGGGATGTTGTGGGGAGATAAAACCGGATTTGGCAAGGAATTTTATAATCAACTTAAGGATAGTGGTTTGGTGCATTTGGTAGTAGTATCGGGGAGTAATATGATGTTGGTATTTAGGGGAACGGTAGAATGGTTGGCTAAATTTTTGGGGAGAAAAAAAGCTATTGGGGTGGGATTTTTGTTGAGTTTGGGTTATTTGGAGATAGTGGGTTGGGAAATACCGGTAGTGAGAGCTTTGATATTGATAGGAGTGATGTATTGGGCACAAATATTGGGGAGAAAATATAATTTGACCAGAGGGTTGATTTTGAGTGTATTAATCATAGTGGCGGCATGGCCAGAGTCGATTAAGGAGGTGAGTTTTTGGTTGAGTTTTTTGGCATTTATAGGGGTGGTGACCAGTCCGTGGAAGGGGACATGGGGGTTGAGTTTGTGGGTGAGTTTGTGGATTAGTCCAGTGATGGGATTGGTGTTTGGGAAAATAAATTTGGTCGGTCCGATAAGTAATTTGTTGGTGCTGTTGACAGTGGAGGTGATAACTGTGGTGGGATTAGTAGGGTCGATGGTGGGATTGATAATACCGATGGTGGGTCGAATAATCTTGTGGACGATTTGGCCGCTGTTGAGATATTTTGGAGAAGTGGTGGGAGTGGTGAGTCAATGGTGGTGGGCGAATTTGGGAGTGAATTTTAATTGGTTGATAGGGTTTGGGTGGTATGTGATATTGATTTGGGGATTGATAAAATTAAAAAATCGGGAGACATAATTGATGAAAAATAAAATTATTTTTTTGTTTGGGTTGGCGGCGGGGTTGGTAGTTTTTTATTTAACCTTGCCGGAGAGTCGAGGCAAGGTGGTTTTTTGTGATGTTGGTCAGGGAGATGCCATACTGGCCAGTTACAAAAATATTCAGATATTGGTGGACACCGGTCCGGACAATAAAAAACTGGGAGAATGTTTGGCCAGACAAATACCGTTTTGGGATAAGACAATTGAGACGGTAATTTTGACTCACGGGGACAGTGATCATATTGGAGGATTAAGGGATTTAATGAAGGCTTACAAAGTGGAGAAATTTTTTAGCAACGGGTTGTTGAGTGATGATATTGAACAAAAAATTTATTCACAAAAATTAAGGCAAAATGATATTATTAGCAATAATTTGTTTGAATTTGAGGTGGTGTCTCCGGGGCAAAATAATATTTATGAGGTGGACGACAATATTAATTCGTTGGCGGGAGTGTTGAGGTATAAACCAACGGGGTGGTCGGTATTGTTGACGGGAGATATTGATATTGAAACTGAACAAAGATTGGTGTGGCGACAAATTTTGGATCAAAAAATTGAGGTATTAAAAGTGTCTCATCATGGATCGGAAAACGGGACCAGTGAGGAATTGTTGGAGGCAATTAAACCAACGACGGCAGTAATTAGCGTCGGTGGGGGAAACCGATTTGGTCACCCTCGGGAGGAAGTGTTGGAAAGATTATCCAAAAGAAATATAGATATTAAAAGGACGGACAAAGAAGGGGATATCATCTTTATGATGGAGAGATGAAATGTTAAAATAGAATATGGTTAATCCGGAAAAATCAGAAGCTATCCGTGAAAGTTTGAGAAAAAGGGGTTTTGGGGTATCAGAAGAAGGAATGAAGATAATTAGTAATCGAGATGAAACTGGTGAAGAAATAAAAAAGCCGGTTAAAAGAGGAATAACTCAGGAGAGGTATGCGGTGGGGACGGATAAGGGTATAACCAAGGGTTCATTTATGAGTGAGATGGCAAGATTGGAATTGCGAACATTGACAAATGAAGGACGGGAGGGGCGGTTGATGGAAGAAAAATTTTTAGTAGATAATGAAGTGGCGGGGTAATTATGGATTTTAAATTGATTGAAGATAAGTGGCAGAAGTATTGGGAGGCACACCCGGAGATTTATGAGGCGGGAGAAAAAGGTAAAGATAAAAAAGATAAAAAATATGTGTTGGTAGAGTTTCCGTATCCCAGCGGCAGCGGACTCCATATAGGGCATGCCTTTTCGTTTACTGGCGGGGATGTTCAAGCGAGATTTTGGCGGATGAGAGGTAAGAAAGTTTTGTTTCCGATGGGGTGGGATGCTTTTGGTTTGCCGACGGAGAATTTTGCCATTAGAACCAAGAAAAAACCGCAGACGGTGACGGCGGAAAATACTCAGCGGTTTAAAGAACAAATGAAAAAATTGGCTTATTCGTTTGACTGGAGTCGAGAGATAAATACCACCGATCCTGATTATTACAAATGGACGCAATGGATTTTTATCCAACTATTTAAAAAAGGATTGGCTTATAAAAAAGAGATGCCGATTAATTGGTGTCCGAGTTGTAAAATCGGTTTGGCTAATGAGGAAGTGGTGGATGGGAAATGTGAGCGGTGTGGGGCGGAAGTTAGCCGGAGGAATATATCCCAATGGGTAGTAAAGATAACAGAGTATGCCGATAAACTGATTGAAGGTTTGAAGGAAACTGACTTTATTGACAAAGTTAAACAATCACAGATAAATTGGATTGGAAAGTCGGAAGGAGCTAAAATAAGATTTAAGTTATCAACTGACATCTCGTCAGTTTCTGAATTGGAAGTGTTTACAACCAGGCCGGATACTTTGTTTGGGGCGACATTTATGGTGGTGGCACCGGAACATTCTTTAGTTAAAAGTTTGTCAAGTTCATCAAGTTTGTCAAGTGAAAAGAAGGAGGAGATAGAGGCTTATGTAAAAAATGCCAGGAAAAAGAGTGATTTGGAGAGGACGGAGTTAAACAAGGAAAAGACGGGAGTATTTTCGGGTTTATATGTAATCAATCCGGTTAATGGTAAAGAAATCCCGATTTGGATTTCGGATTTTGTGTTGGCCAGTTACGGCACGGGGGCAATTATGTCGGTGCCGGCTCATGATGAGCGGGATTTTGAGTTTGCTAAGAAATTTGGTTTAGAAGTGGTGCCAGTAATAAAACCAAGAGAAAAGTGGAATTTTGATAAACAGGCTTATGTAGGTGATGGGGAATTAATTAATTCGCCGTTGATTGAAGGCATGAATTCAAAGGAAGCGATAGACAAAATGATTAAATGGTTGGAAGAGAAAGGGATTGGGGAGAGGGCGGCGTCGTATCATTTGCGAGATTGGATATTTTCTAGACAACATTATTGGGGAGAGCCGATACCGATGATTAGTTGTAAGAAATGTAGTTGGGTGCCGGTGGATGAGGCGGATTTGCCGGTGGTTTTGCCGGAGGTGGAGGCTTATGAGCCGACAGATGACGGTAGAAGTCCGTTGTCGCAGATAAGCGATTGGGTGAAGGTAAAGTGTCCGATATGCGGTGGCGAGGCGGAACGAGAGACGGATACAATGCCTAATTGGGCGGGAAGCGATTGGTATTTTTTAAGATATACTGATCCTAAGAATCAAAAAGAGTTAGTGAATAAGGAATTGTGGCGATATTGGGGACCGGTAGATATTTATATTGGTGGGGATGAACATAATGTATTGCATTTGTTATATTCACGATTTATTTATCTCTTTTTGAGAGATATTGGAGCGGTACCTTCAGAAATCAAGGAACCATATTTTAGAAGAATCTCTCATGGGGTAATTTTGGGTCCGGATGGTCAGAGAATGAGCAAGTCGCGAGGGAATGTAGTGGTGCCGGAGACGGTGGCGGACAAATATGGTATTGATGTAGTTCGAATGTATTTGATGTTTATGGGGCCATTTGATGCGACGATGGCTTGGAATGAAAAAACACTGATGGGGGTGAAAAGGTTTTTGGAGAGGATGGATAGATTGGTAAGGAGTAAACCCTCCGTCCCCCCGCCGCTGTGGGGGGACACCTCCCTTGACAAGGAGGTATCTAATCAGTCTATATGTAAATCTGATAGCAGTAAGGAGGTTAAAGTGATAATAAATAAATTGATTGTAGGGGTGACTAGGGATATGGAGAGTTTTAAATATAATACGGCGATTGCGAAGATGATGGAGAGTTTGAATAAGATCTCAAATCCGCCAGTTGGCGGACAGGTATCAGATGAGGAAATGAAGACATTGATTAAGTTGATGGCACCGATGGCACCATATATGGCAGAGGAGTGGTGGCAGTTGATGGGTGAAGAAGGATCGGTTCATGCGTCTGCTTGGCCGGAGGCAGAAGAGGAATATTTAGTAGATAAAGAGGTGGTGGTGGCGGCGGCAATTAATGGCAAAGTTAGAGCGGAGATAAGGGTAGGGGCGGATGATGTAGAAAACAGAAATAAAGTGATTGATTTAGCCAAGACAAATGAAAAGATTCAAAAATGGTTAAGTGGTAGTCGGATAGTTAAAGAGATATATGTGCCAGGAAAGATGATAAACTTTGTGGTAGTAACTGAAGGTTAGGATGATACAATGATATAGTTAACAAAATTAACTCAAAATAATATTACAAAAGATATCAAGCAAAATATATAGTTGACTGCTAATGATAAATAGATTGGTTGAAAGACCGGAAAAAAGATGAAAATTAGAATTTCAACTCTAAAAAACGGAATTCGGACGATAATGGTACCGGTTGAGGGTTTAAAATCGGTAACAGTTGAGGTGTTTATTAAGATAGGATCTAAGTATGAATTGAAGGATGAGTTTGGAATGAGTCATTTTTTGGAACATATGGCGTTTAAGGGAACCAAAAAACGACCGACGGCGGCGACGATAAATCAGGAGATTGATGGTAAGGGAGCAGGATATAATGCTGGTACCAGTCATGAAATGACTTCATATCATATTACAACGATTAGAGAGAACATCGGTTGGGCGGTAGAGTTGCTGGCGGATATGTTGAAAAACTCAATTTACGAGGAAAAAGAAGTTTTGAAAGAAAGAGGAGTGATTATGGAAGAGATAAGGATGTATCGAGATAATCCAATGATGGGTTTGTCGGGAGAAATGACCAAGTTTTTGTACGGTGAGTCGGAAATTGGTTGTTGGGATATTGCTGGAGAGATATCGGATATTGAGAAGGTTAACCGACTTAGAGTGGTAAATTTTAGAGATAAACTAATTAATCCTAAGGAGATGGTGGTGGTAGTAGCGGGAAACGTTGACGACAGGGCCGATAATGAAGTCAAAAAATATTTTGAAGATTTTGAAAATAAAAATTATAAAGGTTTACCAGAAGTTAAGGTAAAAATGAATGAAAGTTTAGTTAAGAATATGACTCGGGAAGTGGAACAAGGTCATTTTGCAATGGCATTACCGGCACTAAGGCGAAGTGATGAGAGAAGATATGCTTTTAAGTTAGTAGATGTAGTTTTGGGAGGAAACACTTCATCTCGGCTTTATCAAAGGATTAGAGAAGATATGGGGTTGGCTTATTATGTTTTTTCCATTAGTGACAGTTTTGAGGAGGTGGGTTTTTGGGGAATACAGTCTGGAGTTAAGTTAGACAGATTGGATGAGGCAATATTGGTAGTTAGAGAGGAACTGGAACGGTTGAATAATAAAGGGGTTGGGAAAAAGGAATTGGATCGAGCTAAGGATTATATAGAAGGTAAAACCAAGTTAGCAATGGATAGAAGTAATTATTGGTCAAGTTTTATGGGAACTAAAATGCTTTTGGAGAATGAGGTGGGAGATTTGGATGAAGAGATAAAAAAGAGTCGACAAGTGAGTTTGGAAGAGGTAAATGATTTGGTAAAAGATATCTTTAAAAAAGATAAAATTAGAGTGATGACTATAAGAAACAAGAAAAAATAGGTTCAAATGTTCTAACAGCGGCAAGTAATGACGTTTTAGCAGAAGGATGTTTTGACTGCCAGATAGTAAAAATGATAATGGATATTGGTATTTTAGGGTTAATCTTAATTTAAGATGATTAAACAAAGAGACGGATAAAGAGGGTTGAAAATAGGATTTTAAAGTTTAAAAATGAGGTTAATTGATATAGTAATTTTTGAGGTTTTAAAGGAGGTAGAACAGAGCAATATTTACATATTAGGTATGTAGATATTATTGGTTTTTTGGGTTATAAATTGGAAGTTTTTGGGTTATATAGCTGATTTGCGGTAATAAAGATGGTTAAAGTGTTTAATTGTTATATTTAAGTAAGTTTATTTTAAAAATAAATTTTCGGTAAATAAATTGATTAAACCTGAGATAATTATTGTCGGTTATTGTGCGGATAATAAATAAATTGTGCGGTTAATATATATATTTTATGTATAAAATATGCGGTAATTTGGAGTTTGGTAGAGAATAATGGCTGGAACTGAAGAAATATAAAAATGCTAGTGTTTTTTATATTTTTTGTTTGAAAAGGGAGTTAAAAAAGACGATTTAGGGATAAAAAAGTGATAAAAATGAACAGGTTTTAATTGATATAGATTATGGTTGATTGTATTATTTTGATGATTTTGGCAAAAAATTATTATCAGAGGTAGAGTTTGACTGCTATCTAAGGATGGGTGAGGATATGACCTAATAACGGGGTAAAATATACTATAAATTGTTTTGAGTGTCCTCACTAGGAATTGAACCTAGATTTGCCGCTTAGGAGGCAGCCGTTCTATCCGTTGAACTATGAGGACATTGAGTTGAAAGTTAAAAGTTCATCAAGTTCATCAAGTTTGTCAAGTTCATCAAGTTGAGGGTTCATAAAGTTCATCAAGTAGATTGGAAAATTTATTATTTTTTATTTTTACTTTATAACTTGAAAAACTTTTAACTTGATAAACTGATTTGGTCGGGGATACAGGATTTGAACCTGCAACCTCGCGCACCCGAAGCGCGCGCGCTAGCCAATTGCGCCAATCCCCGTAAATTGTTAATTAGGATTGAACGCTAGCCAATTACCTGCCCGCAACCGCTAAAGCGGTAGCTTTTGCAGGCGGGCGCCAATCCCCGAAAGTATGAGTATTATAGCTTAAAATGGTTAGGTCTAGATAAGTTATAAAAAATAATGAGAGGTATTGATTTTGGTTATGGATTATACTGTTAGTATGTCAGAAATCAGTGGAGCTGAATTTATTGCCAAAACTAATCCTGAAATCCAAAAATATATCGATAATTCAGTTAAACAATATCACCATCAACCAATTGACCCTGAATTGAATTTAAAACCTGATAAGGCTGGTGATCGAGTTGAAGCTCATTTTTTAAGGCTGGAAGAGGCTCTCAGTGATCCTAATCCAAAACGAGCTGAACGCAAACTCAATATTTTCAAAGCTATGGTTTATCCTCAGGTTTTGGTTGATAAAGATAATTTTCCAGAAAGTTATTTTAAATTACAACAACGAATTGCCAAAGAAAGAGGTCAGGGTGATAAAGAGATTACTGCTGATAAGAAACGAAAAGAGATAGAAACTGTTTATACTGATCAAAAGAAGTCACTTGATATTTGGTTTGATTATATGTTGGATGCCAATGCCACTTATCCGGCTTGGTTTAAGTATTACACTCTAAAAAATGTGGTTCAACTGGGCAGTTATGATAAAAAGAAAAAACAATTTTCTAAACGAACTCAAAACACAACCAATATTTTCCCTGATCTTAATCGAGAAGCTTTAGCCTTTGTTTATGATGTGGTAGTTAAAAGACATCTTAAAGGTTTACAAATAAATGATCCAGATTTTAAAAGAATTGTTGATTCAGCTAATTTTGGCAGAATCTATGCTTATGCGATTGAGAAAGTAACTCCTGCCAGCAAAGAAGATAAACAAATTACCGAAGGTAGGTGGGTTAAATATGATCAGGGCAGTGATCATATGCTTTTGTGTCAATCACTTCAAGGCCATGGTACCGGTTGGTGTACTGCTGGGGAAGAAACAGCTAGAATACAGTTAGAAACGGGTGATTTTTATGTTTATTACACCAAAGACCAACAGGGCAAATCAATCGTACCACGAGTGGCAATTAGAATGGAAAATGGTCAGGTGGCTGAGGTCAGAGGCATTAACCCAGATCAAAATCTAGAACCTGAATTAGCTGATATTGCCAAAGAAAAGTATTCTCAACTTCCTGGTGGAAATAAGTATGACAAAAAAGATCAAGATATGAGATATTTGACTTTAATTGAACACAAACTGGCTGATAATCAAGATTTAAGTTTAGAGGATTTAAGATTTCTTTATGAAATAGATTCACCAATTGAAGGTTTTGGTTATCAAAAAGATCCTAGAATCAAAAGTATTATTGAAAAGAGAAATATTAAACAAGATTTAAGTTTAGTTTTCGATTGTCGTCTTGATCAAATTAGCACTACTGAGCAAGAAGCTTTGAAAGGTAATATTAAATTTCATTATGGTGATCTTAATTTAAAAAACCTAACCTCAGCCGAAGGTTTAGTTCTGCCAGAAAATATTAGTGGTGATCTTGACTTATCTGGGCTTACCTCAACTAAAGGTTTAGTTCTGCCAAAAAGTGTTGGTGGTTATCTTGACTTACCTGGTCTTACCTCAGCTAAAGGTTTAGTCTTACCAAAAAGAATTGGTGCTGGTCTTGATTTAAAAAACCTAACCTCAGCCGAAGGTTTAGTTCTACCAGAAAATATTGGTGATTATCTTGACTTACCTGGTCTTACCTCAACTAAAGGTTTAGTTCTGCCAAAAAGTGTTGGTGGTTATCTTAATTTAAAAAACCTAACCTCAGCCGAAGGTTTAGTTCTACCAGAAAATATTGGTGGTACTCTTTATTTACCTGGTCTTACCTCAGCCGAAGGTTTAGTTCTACCAGAAAATATTGGTGGTTATCTTGACTTATCTGGGCTTACCTCAGCCGAAGGTTTAGTTCTGCCAGAAAATATTAGTGGTGGTCTTTATTTATCTGGGCTTACCTCAGCCGAAGGTTTAGTTCTGCCAGAAAACTTTAGAGGTACACTTAATTTACCCCGTCTTACTTCAGCCGAAGGTTTAGTTCTGCCGAAAAACTTTAGTGGTACACTTTATTTTTCTAGTCTTGTTTCAATTAGAGATTTAAATTTACCAGAAAACTTTGATGGTATTATTTATTTAGTGGGAAGTAAAATTTCTGTTGATGAAAAAAAATTTTTAAGGAAAAAATATCCTAAATCGAAAATATTTTAAAATTGGAAAATGTTAACAAATAATATTCATTTGTTTTACTTGGTTTGATTAGGGATTAGCAATGTCAGAATTAGTGAGTTGACAGAAAAATAGGGGTGGTTATACTGATTGTATGAATAATAATGATCGAAATGTGAGGACGTTGATTATTTGTTTTGTAGTGGCGCTGTCAGTATTGGTGCCAATGAGAATGAATGAGGCGGTTCGGGAGAGTCGAGATTGGGTCAGGGTATTAGGAGAAGAGGTAGTAGAGGAATCGGTGATGGAGGACTATGTTGTTGATGAAGGGATAGTGACTGAGGTATATACGGAAGCAGAGGGAATGACGGCGGATGAATTGTTGGAATATGAAGGTATTTTGGAGGATAATTGGCAAAATGAAGAGATAATTTTGCCGAACGCTAAATAAGGTTTATTTGATGGAAATAGAGTAAAGGTTTTCGGAAGCTCCGGGATAGGGAGTGGTGAGGATGATGATTTTGTCACTGCTCCAAGGAACTACTAGACGGTGATTGAAGTTGGCGGCAAAAATGATTTGACGATTGGTACCATCGTAGTCGATAACTTTGAGATTGTCTTGATTAACAAAGGTGAGGTTGTTGGTGTTGGGAATCCATGAAGGGTAAAGAATTTCATTTTTGGAACCGATAAGGAAGTTGGTATCGTCTTTGAGATCGTAGACATAATAGTGGTCAGCTTGGAGGTGGCGATGTTCGGTTTGAGTGCTGCGAGCGGGAGGAGGAGTAATTAAGTTGGCTTCTAAATCAGCATCGGTTTTGGCTAGGTAGAGAACTTTGTGATCGTCACTGGAAAATTGAATATTTTGGGCGGAATCGGTGGCAATCAGGGTTTGGATAGCTTTGGGGAGAGACTGAAGCTTGGTGGCAAGGATAGTTTCGGTTTGAGTTTGCCAATCAAGATAAATAGTTTTAAGATTGTCGGTAACATCGGTCAAAATTTGAGAAGTAACGGGAGTGTCAAGAGAGAGAAGGTAATTTATTTTTTTGACAGAATTAGTAGCTAAAATTTGGCGAGAGTTTGGTGAAAAAGTGAAGTTAAACTCAGACCAATTGATAGCGGGAGTGTTGGTAGCCAGCTGGCGGGAATCGCTACGGATAAGGGATAAGGGCAGACCGGTAGATTCGATAATGTAAAGACCGTTGTCTTTGGTAGCGGAAGCGGAGGCAACGGCATAAATAATTTTAGTATTGTCGGTATTGACGGCTGGATTGATGGCGCCAGTGAGAGTGATTGGTTTGAGATTGGGAACGGTACTAAAAAGCTGAATATCGGCTTGGTAGACGGTTTCAGGTTTGATAGTGACGGTTTTTTGCCATGGAAGGAAGCCGTCTTTGGTAATTTTAAGTTGGTAGACGCCAGGAGGAAGGTTGATGGTATCGTCGGTGGCAGTAATAAGTTTGTCGTCGAGGTAAACAGAGGCACCCTTGGGTCGAGAAACAGCAGAAATCATACCGGTAGGCTCTGAACTGAAGCCATCTTTGAGAGAAAAGCGATAGCCTCGAGCGAATAAAGAGATAAGATAGGTAGCCAGGATAATAAATAAACTGACAGAAGTGATTAAAATCAGACTAAGTCGGTTGGGGGTGGTTTTCATATGAGTTTATTATAACTTAGATAGGTGATTTAGGATATATGAATTGTGAATAAAACCGCTAAAATTAAGTATGAAGTTTTTTAAGAAGTTGGCGATTGATTTGGGAACGGCTAATAGTTTGGTGTGGGAGGCGGGCAAAGGAGTGGTTTTAAACGAACCAACGATTGTGGCGGTGGGGATTGAGGATAGAAAGGTGTTGGCAGTGGGTAATGAAGCTAAAAAAATGCTAGGTAAGACGCCAGAATATATTGAAGTTATTCGACCGTTGGAGGAGGGAGTGATTGCTGATTATGAGGTAACAGAGGCGATGTTGAGGTATTTTTTGCAGCAAGTGATGGGAAATAAGTGGTTTGTGGGGCCAGAGGTAATGGTGTGTGTGCCGGCAGGAGTGACTCAAGTGGAACAAAGGGCGGTGTTGGATGCGGCTTTGTCGGCAGGAGCGAGAAAGGCTTATTTGATTGATGAGCCGTTGGCGGCGGCGATTGGAGCTAAAATACCGGTATCTGAGGCGTTTGGGAACATGATTGTGGATGTTGGCGGTGGAGCGGCGGAAGCGGCGGTGATAGCTTTGGGGGGGGTAGTGACTCATAAAAGTGTTAAAGTGGGCGGTAATAAGCTGGATATGGCGATTGTGGATTTTTTGAAAAAGAATTTTAACTTAGTGGTGGGAGAACAAACAGCAGAGGTGGTTAAGATAAAATTAGGATCAGCAATTAAGCCCAAGAAGGTGGAGTCATTTGAGGTTAATGGTCGGGATGCAGTTTACGGTTTGCCAAAAAATATAATGATGGATAATGAAATGGTGTATGAGGCGATTAAGCCGATGTTGGAAATGATTATCATGGCAATCAGAGATACTTTGGAAATAACGCCGCCGGAGTTGGTGGCGGATATTGTTGATCGAGGGATAGTGCTTAGTGGGGGAACGGTGCAGTTGAAGAATTTTAATACCTTGGTAACCAGGGAAATTGGGGTGTCGGCTCATGTGGCTTTGGAACCGCAATTGTGTGTGATTAAAGGGACGGGGATGGCGATAGAAAATTTGGAAGTCTATCGGCGGGCGATCAAGTGATATAGTTTTGGTTTTTAACCTATAAAATAAAGGATGGTGAGATTTTTTAAGATATTTTTTTGATTATTTTTGGCATTATAAGTGAGGTTTTGTGAAAATTTTTGTTTTAAAGAAAAAAAGGATAAAATTAGCTGATTTGAGTTTGATTTTGTGAGTAAAATAATTGTTCTAAATGGTAAAAATTACGGTAAGTTAATTTTTTGATAATTTATCTTATAAAATTTTGAGGTATAAGAAGGTGATACAGTTAAACTGTTAGCTTTAATAAAATTGGTTATAGGATAATTTTTAAGATATTTTTGCCCCAAAATTTGGATGGGAAAAATGCTAAAATTGACCAATGACCAAAAAAAAGACAAAAAAACAGGTTCAGAGGTCAAAAAAGGTTAAAAAATTGGTGAGGTCTAGTGATGTTTATACCCTAAGTTATTGGAAAATGTTTGATATTCCTCTTTTTGGCGGAGACAAGTGTCGAGTGCTAAAAGAGCTAGAAAGCAAGTTGAGAGAGGGGAGAAGAAAATATTGGGTGGCGACGGTAAATCCGGAGTTTGTGATGGCGGCGGAAAAAGACCGACAGTTTAAGAGATTGTTGCAAACCAAAACGAGCTTGAATGTGATTGATGGGATTGGTTTGATATGGGCACATGAGTTAAAGAGAAGATCTCAGATCTCAGATGTCAGATGTCAGGGTAAAATGAGGAGGTTGGGGTGGGGTTTTAGGACTGGAGTGAGGGTTTTGAAGGGGGAGTATAAAAATAAGGTGGCATCGGGAGCGGATTTGGTGGTGGATTTGGCGAAGATGGCAAAGAAATACAACAAAAAAATGTTTTTGTTGGGAGGTTGGGGAGATCGAGCGGTGAGAGCGGCGGAAGTGTTGAGGAAGAAAGCTGGGTTAAAGAAAACCCAGATTGGAGCTTGTGCTGGTGAACCGATGATGACAAATGAGACGGTAAAAAAGGAAATTAATAAGTTTAAACCGGATATTTTGTTGGTAGCGTATGGGATGAAACGACAAGAAATATGGATTGGAGAGAATTTGGAAGAGATTGAAGTGGGGATAGTTATGGGGGTGGGGCGGAGTTTTGATTATTACAGCGGTGATTTAAAAAGAGCACCAAAAGTTTGGCGGAAAATAGGGTTGGAGTGGTTGTATTCGTTGATTAAAGAACCAAAGAGATGGAAACGGCAATTGGTGTTGCCAAAGTTTGTGGGCAGGGTGTTGAAGGGGTGAGTTATCCTATAATCTTGATTTAAGATGGGGTTTGAGGTACAATGCGACACTACTGAAAAAGTAGAATTCAATTACTCATACTTAAAAGCAAGTGTGAGGGACATTAAAAAGAAAGGGTTAGGAGAAAGTAATGAAGGCGATAAGTTTAAAGGTAAAACATGGCAACGAAGAACTGAGGGTGTGGTTTCCAGGGTTGGAACTACAAGCTTATACTACAATGATCAAGTTGATAGAAGATTTGCCCTTTTACACAAAAGAGGCAACCGCTAACACGAACTGGTTGTTGGAGGTTGATAAACGAATTTTAAATCAAGAATCGTTTGTTGAGTCTTTGGAATCTGTTTCCGACAAGCAGGTTCTGGAAGATGGAGTGGTGGTTTATACCATCAGGAATATATCTTATTTGTCAGAGGTTGATTTTTCGAAGATTATCGGCAGTACAGTTTCTTGGCCGGTTTACTTTGTTAATGAGGATAAAGACCTGATAGCTATATGGTTTGATGGTCGGTTTATTGACGATGAAAATTCGGTTGAATTCCGACGGTTTCTGTCTGGATTTGCCAGAACGAGATTCTCTGCTTAACCCTTTTGGGGAATAAAAATTTTACTTAGTTATAAGCTTAAATTTTTATTCCCCTGACCTTGTTTATCGGTGAAATCGATACTGATGAGTCCAAAAGGACGAAACAGGGGCACATTGACAGACCGGTTTTGAGTGGAACTTGATCATTTAGAGTGGTTAAGTTCTACCCAAAAGCGGGTAAAAATTTTTTGGAGGTATGGTTATGCAATTTACTGAGCCGGGGTTGTTATTATTAAGGCAGGCTGATGATTTAATGTCTAGGAGAGGGCGGTGTAAGAAGGGAGTGATTTGGGTAGGAACGGAAAACGAGATGTATTATACGCTTTGTTTTCCGAGATGGAGTGGTTATTTTAAATATTTTTTGTTGCCAGATGTGATGTCAGATGAGATGGTAGAAATGTTGAGAATATTTGGTAAAAAATCCTCCGATGTTGGTGGCGGAGGTCGTCCGATGCATCAGATTTTGTGTCGGATGGGAGCTGAGGTCCGGGAGGAAGGGAATTTGTATATCTATATGTTTCCTTATCCAAAGGCAGAATCGATCAACCCTTTTGACCTGATGAACAAGTGTGACAAAGAATGGGCATTTAAAACAAATCATTCAATTTGTTTGATGGATGAAATAGGGGTGATTTATGGTCATTGGTTTGAGACAGGGTTAGTGATGGGGTTTAGGTCCAATGACGACATAGTTAAATATAGTCGTACACCAGTATGGATGGGATAAAAGGAGGATAATATGGTAGCTAGAGTTCGGGTGACCGGAGGGAAAGGACAACAGGATGTGTTGTTCCCGTCGCAGGAATTGACCTATGGAAGTTTGGTTGAGGCTGATGAGAAAACTTTCGAACTGATGAAAACTATCGGCATTAAATTTGACGATGAGATGGATGATGCCACCGGAGTTTACTTGGGAACCATTGATGTTTCGGCGGTAAAGTCGGTGAATCTATCTAGATTGTTATCTTCCAATCGGAGAAGTTATCCAATTTATCTGATGGATAAAACAGACGAGCTGATAGGTTTTTGGCGGAACGGCTTTTGGTTCGACGATCAAAATGCTGAGATTAGCCGTTCCAGTCGGTATTTGGAGGGGGTTATGATGACTTCGGTACCGATTTACTTAGCATAACCACTTTTTTGGAGTAAAAGAAAACCTTAGTAGGTTTGTGCCTATTTTAGGGTTCCTTCTTTTACTCTGTTTGTCTATTGGTGGAGCCAATACTGATGAGTCCAAAAGGACGAAACAAAAAACAAAAAGTAAATAAGTGAAATTATTTTAATTTTGAAAATCCCCGAGAAGTTTGATTTCCAGATCAAAACTGAAATTAAATTTTTGATGGAGTTGGGTTTGAATCAGATTGATAAGTGAAAGATAGTCGGTGGCGGTGGCTTGACCGTTGTTAACGATAAAATTGGCATGTTTGGGGCTGATTTGAGCGTCGCCGATTTGAGTGCCTTTGAGTTGGAGTTGATTGTCAATAATCCAACCGGTGGATTTTTGTTCACCCCAAATTTTTTGACAAATATCTAGGGGCGGATTTTGAAAAATTGAACCGAGGGAATTGGTGGGTTGAACAGCTGATTTTTGAGCAATCCAGGCCTGAACAGCGGCTTTGGCACGATTAGTGTCGCCACGATAAAGAGAAAGAGTTACGGACAGGATGATTAGGTTGGGTTGAGATTGAAAAGAAGAATGGTCATAATCCCAAGAGAGGTCGGCTTTGGGGATAGTTTTGATTTGGCCGGTGTTGAGGTCAAAAACTTCAACTTCAACGATAAAATCGGAAAGATGATGGGTGCCGCCGTGGATGTTGCCAAAAACAGCGCCGCCAATAGTGCCAGGAATAAAACCAAACCATTGAAGACCGGTGATGCCGGCATCAATGAGTTGATTGATAATTTGAGGCAGATTGCAACCGGAGTCAATTTTAACCAAAACTTGGGGTTGATCGGACTCGTCGTAGTCGATTTGGGAAAAGTTGAGATATTTGCTGGGATCGTTTTCGGTGCGGTGGGCAGAAATGGAAGTGGAAGCGGTAGTGGTTGGCGAGTCTGAGTCGAGAAGAGTAAATTGGTCAGAGCTATTTTTGATAACCAGACCGCGGATGCCGGAGTCGGCGATAAGAGTATTGGAACCGTTTCCTAAAATAGATATTAGATCGTAGTTGATAGATCGTAGATATTGTAGGATTTGGGTTAGTTGGTGGGAAGAGGTGGAGTGGAGAAAAATGTCGGCAGGACCGCCTATATTGACGGTGGTGTAGGGGGCGAGCGGGTGATGTTGATAAATTTCAAGGTTGGGGAATTGGGACTTGAGATTGGAGAAAAGTTGGTTGGTGTCCATAAGAGGATTATAGCTTAATTTAGATCTCAGATGTCAGATCTCAGATCTCAGTTTTTCAGATCTCAGTTTTTCAGATCTCAGATGTCAGATCCGCTGGTGGGCGGACGGGTCTTCAGGAAAACAAAACCCCTCTGTCCCGCAGTGGCGGGACATCTCCCCTTAACAGGGGAGGAAGATTCTAGATACAAGATTTAAGAATCTGCCGGTGGGTGGACAGGTATCAGATCTCAGTTTTTCAGATCTCAGGAAAACAATAAAACAGATTTAAGGATAAAAAATAGTGAATTTTGAACCTGAAATATGTCTTATAAAATAGATTTTTGGAGATAGTAAAAAAATATGGGATGGTGATGTGGAAAAGTGGAGAAAATGAGTTTTATCCTATAAGTTGTAAAGCAATTTGAAAATTTTAATAAAGTGAAGATTTGGGATGTTTTATGGTTGTGGTGATAGAGTTTTAACTGTTATGATTGGTTATGATTTTAGGAATTGATCCGGGATTGGCGAATACCGGGTGGGCGGTATTAGATCTTAGATCTCAGATGTCAGATGTCAGTTTGTCAAATTCATCAAATTCATCAAGTTTGTCAAGTTCATCAGGTTGTAAGGTGAAAAGATTTAAGAATAAAACGTTGATTGATCAAGAGGGGTTGGTAAGTGAATTTGAATTGGTAGCTTGCGGGTGTTTGAGGACAAAGATTGGGGAAGAGTCGGCGAAAAGATTGGGAAAAATTTATAGGGAATTGGAAAGATTGATTAAAAAGTACAAGGTGGAGGCGATAGCTTTAGAAAGTTTGTTTTTTGCCAAAAATGCCAAGTCAGCACTGAAAGTGGCGGAAGCAATTGGGGTGATCAAGGTTTGCGGTCAGAAAAATGGAGTTGAGGTAGTGGAGTTTACGCCATTGCAAGTGAAAACAGCTTTGGTGGGTTATGGTCGGGCGGAGAAAGAACAAGTGGAAATAATGGTGCGTAATTTTTTGGGGTTGGAAGAAAATATTTCACCGTCTCACGCTTCGGATGCGGTGGCAGTAGGATTAACTTATTTGTTTACTAATCGGGATTTGGTAGTTTGATATGGTTTGGTTATGGTGAGATAATGATTTATGGAAGTTAAAAATGAAACAGCTCCGATAGAAATAAAATCGCTGGCAGAAAAAATAGAGATGAGAATATCTCAGTCGAGAGTGGATCGATTGGTGGAATATGTAATGGGGATGGGTTTGGAAGATTCAAAATTAATAGACAGACTGGAAACTGATCAAATGAAAGTTCGAGCCAAATATGGTTTGCCCGACAGAAAATACAGATTCGCCAATCCTAGTGAATATGAAGCTTTTTTGAGAGAGTTAGCAGATGGTAATGGAGTCAGAGTGAGATCAAAAAGTGATTGTGGTAATTTTTTTGAAAAATATCCTTTTGCGGGAGCGGTTTATTTAGATCAAGAAAAAACAGTGGGGGTAAATATAGATAAAAAGAGTCAAGATAATTATTTAAAGAGTTTGTTGTTATTGGAACATGAGTTGATTCATGCTTTGCAATATAAATATTATCCGGGGATGCCGGTGGAGATACAGGAATATGAGGCTTATGTGGCCGGTTGGAATATAGATTATCTAAGGGAAAATCCAGAAAAGGTGAGCGATATTTTTGGATTTTTTGTAATGGGTTCGGTAAAACATTGGTATCAGGAGACAAGCGAGAATATACATGAAACCTTGGAGCCGGTTTGGGACAGTCCGGAGTATTTTTTAATAAATGTGGATGGGGTCAGCCAAGAACAGATAGATAAATATGAGAAAAATTTGAAATTAGACGGCGAGGTGAAGACGGAGTAGTGTAAAATGAGAGTATGATTTCTAGCTTGAGAGGAAAAATAAACAGGATGCGGGGACAAAATTGTGAAATTGAGGTCGGCGGGGTGGGTTACAGTGTTTGGGTGGGGAGAAATTTTGTCAAAAATCATAATGAAGGGGAGGAAGTAATGGTATCAACTTATATGGCGGTGTCGGAAAATGAAATCAATTTGTTTGGATTTGAAAAATGGGAAGAGGTGGAGTTGTTTAAAATGTTGATTTCGGTGTCGGGAGTGGGACCGAAGACGGCGGCGGGGATTTTGGGAGAAGTAGAAAGTGGGGAGGTGGTAAAAGCGATTGGTGAGGCTGATGTCGATTTTTTTCAAAAAATAAAAGGAATTGGCAAGAAGACGGCTCAAAGAATTATTATTGATTTAAAGCCAAAAATTGGTGGTTGGGGAGAGTTGGATTTGAATGCAAGTGATAATCAGGCTGAACCGGATGAAGTGTTTTTGAGTTTGAAACAGTTGGGATTTGAGCGGAAGGAGATAGAAAAAGTGATGGCTAAATTACCAAAAGAAATAGTTATTATTGAGGAAAAGATACAATGGTGTTTGGGGAATATTTAGATCTCAGATCTCAGATGTCAGATCTCAGGAAAATATTAAAAAAATGTCCCTCCGATTGCTCGGAGGGCGTGATTGGTTGGTTGTAACATGAAACATAAAAAAATAAAAGAAAATAAGACCTTGGATCCGAAGCCGGAGGTGGCGGAAAAAATGGCGGAGAAAAAATTGCGGCCGCAGAGGCTTGATGAATTTATTGGTCAGGAAAAGATTAAAGAACAGTTGAAAATATTTTTGACGGCGGCGCAATCAAGAGGTGAACAGTTGGATCATATTTTGTTTTATGGGCCGCCGGGGTTGGGGAAGACAACATTAGCATGCTTAATGGCGCGGGAAATGGGTAGCAATATCAAGATTACTTCGGGACCGGCACTGACCAGGGCGGGGGATTTGGCGTCGATTTTAACGGGTTTAAAGAAGGGGGATTTTTTGTTTATAGACGAGATTCATCGATTAAATAAGTTGGTGGAGGAGATGCTTTATGCGGCGATGGAGGATTTTGCTTTGGATATAGTTTTGGGCAAGGGACCGGCGGCCAAGACGGTTCGGTTGAATTTACAAAAGTTTACACTGGTGGGGGCGACGACTAGAATTGGATTGATTTCGGGACCGATGAGAGATAGATTTGGTTATGTCCAGCAGTTAGATTTTTATGAAGATAAAGATTTGGGGGAGATTGTGGAGCGGACGGCAGAAGTGTTGGGGGTGAAAATTGAGTCGGAGGCGGCCAGATCGATTGCTAAAAGGTCGAGGGGGACGCCGCGGATTGCCAATCGGTTGTTGAAGCGGGTGAGAGATTATGCCGAAGTTAAAAATGACGGGTTGATAACTTTGAAGGAAGTGGAAGAGGCTTTGAAAATGTTGGGAGTAGATGAATTGGGTTTGTCTGATGCAGATAGACGGTATTTAGATATAGTCAAAAATCAGTATCACGGGGGGCCGGTGGGAGTGGAGAATTTGGCGGCGAGTTTGTCGGAGGATGTGGGGACGATTACCGAGGTTTACGAACCGTTTTTGATGAAAAAAGGCTTGATAAAGAGAACGCCGAAGGGGAGAGTAAGTTTGTAAAGTTCATCAAGTTCATAAAGTTTATAAAGTTTGTCAAGTTATAAAGATCTCAGATATCAGATCCGCTAGTAGGCGGACAGGTCTTCAGGAAAGTAAAACCCCTCTGCTCCCCCGCCGCTGCGGTGGAGCATCTCCCCTTGAACCACCACGGCGGTCAGGCAGGGAGATTAAAAAAGATTTAAGATGTAAGATTCAGGATTCTTGAATAAGACAAAACCCTCTGTCCCGCAGTTGCGGGACGTCTCCTTTAAACCACCACGGCGGTCAAGCAGGGAGATAAGTTTATAATTGATGGTAATGAAAGATGTTGTTGATTTGGAGATGGTGACACAAAAGGGCCATTGGAGATATTTGGAAGAGTTGAAGTCAAAATCGAGAATAAACAGAAAGAATTTAACTAGGGCTGAAGCTAAAATTTGGTATGGATTTTTGAGAAAGAAACCGGAAGAGGTTAAATTTACTAGACAGAAACCAATAAATAGGTTTATTTTGGATTTTTATTGTTCTAAGTTATTATTAGCAATTGAAATTGATGGAGATTCTCATATAAACAAAAGAGAAAATGACGTGTTGAGGGATGAATATTTGAATTGTTTGAGTATTAAAACTTTGAGGTTTAAAAATGAGGAAATAATGGATAATTTTGAGTTGGTCAAGGAGAAAATAGTTAAAATTATTCGGCAGAGAAAATCCTCCCTGTTAAGGGAGGTGCCCCCGTCACTGCGGGGGGCGGAGGGTTTGGAGAAAATAAGAGTTTGCGAGAGTAAAAATAAGGTTTGAAAGCGGGCAGGGAGTAGAGGGGTTACTCGGTTTGGATACCCAAAAGCCAAAGAACGGCTTCTTTGCGATAACGGCGGTCGCCACGGGCGTTGATGCGAATGGCGGGGAGTTTGCCGCGTTTACCCCAGCGTTTGATGGTGAGTTTGCTGACCCGTAAAAGGTCGGCAACTTCGGCAACGGTTAAGAGATCGGGGAGGTTGTCAATAGAGATATCATTGACTTTTTTGGTGGCAGATGGTTGTTTCACAAGTTTGTCTTGTGAGTCGGTTTGATTGTCCATTTGGTGGCTCCTCTTGTATCAAAATAATGATTAACTATATTCAGTAAATCATATCGGTTGTTTGTATGTCAAGATGTAAGTATATTGGAAGGTCAGTATTTTTGGGTTTTAGGAGAAAAATTTAATAATGATTAAAAAAGTATTTTGGTGGAGATAATTTGATGTTTGGGGTATAATATTTGTGTTTTGGTGATGTTTTGTTGGTTTTGTGTAGAACTTTTTATTTTATGACTAAGATATTAACCTCAAAAGGAGAGATAAATACTGGATTTCCGGATAAAAAATTTAGGGAGTATTTGAATAAATTAGGATTAGAATTAATGGAAGATATGTCTGGTGATAATGTATGGAGATTGATAAAACTAGTTTTTGATGATTTTAAGGATGGAGTTTTAGGGTTTGATGATTTTTGTAGTATAGGAAATTGTTTGTTTGGGCGATTATCTCCAGAGCTTAAATCAAGTCGATTAGGGTCGTTGTTAATGGATATTGGGGAATTAAGTTTTTATGTGAGACAATCTGATTCAGAGCCTAGATATAGGGAAGTTGGGGAGATGTTGGTAAGGATTGAGGAGTATTTGAGTTGATTTAGTCTTTAGGATCAGAGTTGGTTTGATTGATAAAATTTTGAATATCAATCAAGATGTTTTGGACCATCTTAGTTTGGGATGATTGAGTGTAAAAATTGATTTCTGAAGCCATAAGAATAATGTCGGTGATTGGGGAGTTTTCTTGTTGATGGTGGATAAGGTAGTTGAAAAGTTGATTACTGATTTCTGAGAATAGTTTTAGAGAGAGTTTTTTGGCTTGATAGTCGGCAAATGATTGTTTAAAGATGGAAGTAATCTGTGACAGTGAATATTGAGTTTGATTGAAATATTGACGGAAGACTTTTTTAGGGAGAGTGGTAGTTATTGATTTTTTTGATTCCCAATGATGTATTTTGGTCATATTTAGTGATGCAAAAGAGATGACTGGAATTGAGAGTATAGTTATGATTATACCTATTTGAGTAGGCAGTTTGGCAATGGAGTGGGTTTTTAGGTTGTTTTTGGGTAAAGATTTGATTATGATTAATTTATAGAGATGGTGAAAAAACTTAGTTTACCGGTAGTGATAACAATTTTTTGTGTAATTATATTTTTGGGTTTGATGGCGGCGGTTTTGACCAAAGAGAAAAAGTTGGTTCAGTTAGGTAAGGTAGAAAAGGTAAAAAAAGAGGAAATCAAACGAACGGATTATACCCAAGTGGCACGAAGAACGTTGGATTGGATAGACGAACAGAGGAATGAACAAGGTTGGTATATCTTGGGAAAAGTGTGTGGGCAAGAGAGTTGTGAACAAGTGATAGATGATGATAAGGTTGGTAATAAAGATGGTTTAATCGCCACTTGGGCAAGATTAAACTTTTTTGAACAACACGGCGATCCCAAAGACCTAGAAATTGTTAAACGAGATATTGATTTATTTTATGACAAATACAAAGACGATAATCTCAAAGATTCACTGTGGTTGTGCAAAACAAGCTATGAAATGGCACAAAGCAAACACTTAGATCAAGCGAGAAAAGATAAGCTAAAGGAGTTGTGTTTGAGAAAAGAGATTACTACTATTTTTGATGTCAAAACTTTGGAGAAACAAAAAATGAGTGCGGCAAAAAATGGTCTTAGTGGAGGAATGGATTTTTATTATTATTTTTTGGTGTTTCATGACATATATTCGGTTTTTGGAAACATGAGTGATAATTATTTTAAATATAAATTTACTGGTGATTTGAGTTATTTTGGAGTAGATAAAGGAAATTTACTGGAAACAGTTAATGCTAATGATAATTTAAATATTTCAATGTCAAACAGATGTATATTGGGGATGGGAGTTTTGGATATGTATAAATTTTCTAAATCAAAAAATAATTTAGATTATGCTATTGATGTTTATGAAAAAGTTTCAAAGGATGATCAAGTGGTTTTTGATCCATTTTGTGGGCTATTGCTCAAAAATATCTATGAAGTTACCAATGATAAGAAATATTTAGAAGTGATGGAGAAAAATAATCGGATATTGGTGGAGAATTATCAGAAATATGATTTGGGAAGCTTTTTTGTGTCACCTAATACCTATCCTAAAAGGGATGTATTTATGAATGGTTTGTTTGTGGAGATAATTAGATAAAGTAAATATTTTAGATAGTTAAAATGTTAAAATATGAGTATGGAAAAAGAGAATAATATAGGAAAAAATATTAAAAGAACGATGGCAGGGGTTTTGGTAGGGATCAACATGATGGTTCCTGGTGCTGGAACGGCTGGTTCGGAGGAGCCGACTCCGGAAGAAATTAAATCTCCTGCTGGTGTTTCGGATGTTTTGAAAGAAGAAACCAAAACAGGAGAATTGGAAAAATTGGAAGAATTAGGAAAGATTGAAGAGATGGAGAAACTGGAAGAAATGGAAGTTAATCAAAGATTTAGTGAGTTTTTGAATGGAGAGGGGGAATATAGTGATGAAAACTTGAAACTAAAGTTATGGAGACATTATGATAAAACAGCAGATTTGGGTTTTAGTAAAGCAATTCTTAAAGATTTTTTTGCGTTTCAGTCTGTTTTATTATTTCATAAATATGTAGATGGTGAGGAAATTATGGCTTTGGGATTAAAGAATAGAAAGGGAAAAAGAATAATAACTGCTGTAACTATGCCAATTAAAGATATTTTAAAAACTGGTATTTTGATTCAAATTGGTTTTTTGGCTCAGAATTATTCAAATTCAAATGTCAAACCATATTCTGATGAGAGTGAAATTAGTTCTATTTTGGATGACGGCGTCGGATCGTTGGTCAATTTTTATATGAATCACTCACCTGATGGTTTTTTAGGATCTTATGATGATGGTTTTGAAAAAACCTATCTTTCTGTTTTTTCTAATAAAGGAGATATTAATAGGAACTTTTTGAAGGGAATTTGGCGTCCTAAAGTTAATGATGTAAAAATATCATCTACAAAAGAAATATTTGAAAGATATCAAGGTGATGGTGTTGTTTTGAGTGTAAATAATTATTCAGATTTTATGGGTTTGATTAATCAAAGTGAGAGTTTACCATTTGTTTTGAATACATACTTTCCTTATAAATAAATTTTTTGTTAAATAGGATAAACATAAATACAATGAAAATTAAAAAGTTTTTTGGATTATTTATTTTAATATTTGTAATTTTATTTATGTTTTTGATACAAGGGGTGGTTTTAGCAAATACATGTACTGGAAGTGTCAGCTATACATACCCTACTTATTCGTGTGTTGATGAACCGTTTTTGGGATATAAAGTATGTGATGGACCAAGTTTTGTGTCTGCAACGGGAAATTGTCATTTCAACAGCATTGGTCAATGTGGGTATTGCAGGGAAAATGGATATGACTGTCAAGATCCACCAGCAAGTGCATGTTATGTTGAGCATCTTCCGGGTGGTTGTGGAACTTCGTCATACGCTAGGTGGGAACTTTGTGGATCTGGTAATTTGTGTGTAACGGTCAATGGAAAATGTGGGGGTTCTAATGGAGATAGTTTTTGTAGTCGGCCGACGACTGGTTTATGCAGTTCGGGAAAGCTGTCTTGGACTGATTCAGTAGGAAGCGATGGCAAGTGGAATTGGAAGTGTGTTGGCACTTGTAGTGATTCTACCGATGCTTCTTGCAGTGCTACAAATTTACCGACAGTGAATGCTTCTTGTGGCTCGGCAGAAACTGATTCTTCATGTACTGCCCCGACAACAAATTTGTGTAGTTCGGGGACGGCCTCATCGGTAACAACTAATGCCACCACCTTTACTTGGACGTGCACCGGTTCTTGCGGCGGAACCAATGATTCTTGTACTAAAACCAGGTCAATAATTGATGGGGAGTGCGGATCGGCTGATGGGGGAAATTTTGCCTCAACACCAACCTCTGGTTTGTGTTCAGTGGGGACAACTTCGACAGTAAAAGTTAATCCTATAACCTATACTTGGACTTGCGATCGGAAGTGTAATGGAAGTATTGATAGTTGTTTGGCGACTCGTGATATCGCCCCAACCTTTCCTGTACCAACTGTACCAACATCTCCAGGTGCAACCGATCCAATTTCAAACCCAAGTGGTGGAGTGAGACTTCACAATTGTCAGTTTCCGGATGCGAGTCAGATGACTATTAAGGTAGCGGTTAGTGATGCTAATGGTTTGGATGATATAGGTAATATTTATCTTAGATTTTCGGGTCAATCGACTGAATATGGTCCGGTGTCACCCGTTTCTGGGGTAGCAACCTTTAATTTAGATATTACCTCCGTACCTAATGGTGTTTATACGGTTCAAGCTAAGGCAGACGATGTTCATTCACCAATCAGTAGTGGTTGGGTGAATCTTAGTTACCAGTTTAAAAAATGGGACTGCCTCGTCAATGTCTCCGGCACTTTCTATGACGGCAGTAATGCACCAATATTGTGTGCGACTGGTTTGGGTTATACCACCCCAATCCCTTCAGGATTAAACTTTGATTTGAGATATCAAATCGGCACCAGCGCTCCCAGAATTATGACCGTCAACTCCCCTAACTTCTCTGCAGACAATAACAATCGTCTCTACTGGAACAGTCTAGTCGA
>Ga0255341_1000894_pt1 | contig 45875 bp, 47 predicted proteins | sample wastewater_treat_8_FD_192418 | JGI IMG/M metagenome (GOLD analysis project Ga0255341, IMG submission 192418) | Wastewater microbial communities from Lulu Island WWTP, Vancouver, Canada - plant12 | ecosystem: Engineered > WWTP > Wastewater > Unclassified | place: Canada: Vancouver, British... | reverse complement strand
TTCATTCACATTCAGGTATGCTTTCTTTGAGTATTATAGTAGCCTAATCGTTGACTGAGCATATAATTTGCCTCTTCTATGCTAATTAAATACGGTCGGAAGTTTACTTCTCACTCTTTTTCTGTGAGATGATATCTCTCTATCTTACCATTATGTTCAGGATGATATGGTTCGTTTTTTACATGTTCTACATGTCTTCCTTGTAAAAACTCTGTGATACTTTTACTAAACTCTCTTCATTGATCTGTTCTAATCCTTTGGATATCATATGGAAATCTTCTTATAAGCTCTTCCACGAAATCTTTACTATTTTCTATATTTGCATGCTCATATGCTTTTGAATATGTCATCCTTGTACAGTCATCTATTGCACTATAAATTACAAACTTTCTATGATAGCCAAATGGAAACCATACATCTACTTGCAGTTCTTCTCCTGGTATTTGTAAGCTATACAACTTATATACTTTCTTTGGTTTCTCATATTCTCTGTGATATCTTACATTATTCCTTTTTAATATTCTGTATACCGTTGTTGCATCTAATTTGATCTGACATTTTTCTTCTAACCTTAGTTTTAGTCTTTGTGGTCATTCTCTCTTATATTTCAACCCATATAGACACACTATCTCTTCTATCTCTTTTGGTGTTCTATTATATGAACTTCATGCTTTAGGTCATGGTTTCTTGCGCATTATCCCCTCTCTCCCATAATGTTTATATCTCCATACCTGTTTCTGTACAGCTCTTATTCCTATTCATAGGAGATGTGATACTTCCTTTGTCTTTCTTCTCTTTTCTGCTACATCTTGTATCAGTTTTTCTCTGATATCTTCACTATCAAATCATATCATCTGAGTATTGATTAGTATATAAAAACTAATCTAATTATACTCATTTCTTAAAAAACGAACTTAATTGCAGCAATTAATACATGTTTGTCAAGTGTTTTTGAAAGATTATTATAGATAGAAAATTTGGTTTTATGTTTTAGGTATTTATAATTTGTATGATATCAGTTTGATTCAATTCTTCTAATCTATGTTTTTTTAAGTCTTCCGGTATGGAAAATGTTTTAATTGTTTTTTATTTTTTCACATATTCTGTAGATTCTGCTCGTAAAGTGTTAAACAAAAATTTTATCATTTTTGCTATTTCTGGATTTTCAATTATTGTAGTAATTACAGAGTTTACTTTATAAGAATGTAGAGCAACTTTATTTCCCCATACATTTATTCATCAATCAAACATTCCATTTTGCTTTAAAAGACGTATTTCTATTAGATATTTGCTTTTCTTTTTGTCATTATATCGGATATCATTAAATCATGGCTCTAAGATTAGTTTTGTTTTTATTCCCATAGGAATTCTTTTTTCATAGGATTTTTTTGTGATTTCAATGTTGAAAAATCATCCAAAAGAATTGTTGGATATTCCAAACATATCTTGTTTGTCCCTAATAACTTCTTTTAACATTTGGATGATTCACTCTCGTCATTCAAAAAATCTGATTTTGGGATAGGTGTCCTTTTTGATTTGAATTAGATTCATTATTGATTTTATGGACTGAATGTCATGTTCAACCTTGTTGAGTTCAATTTTTTTTTCTTGTAATAATGTATTTAAAATGTCTATTTTATTTGGATAAACTAATCTTTTTTTTCCAGATCTTGTTTCTAAGAAAAGTTTTTTTTCTATTAGTTTGTTTACTATTACATGTGTGGTAATACGATTGATATTGGCGAATTTGGAGAGGTCTTGAATACTAGCTGCGCCTATTTGTAATCATGTTATAAAAACTTTTGCCTCGGATTTATGCAGTCCTAAATTCTCCAATATTTCTATTAATTTTCGATCATATGATTTATTCATAAATATGTTCTTTATTAAATAAATATGGTGTTAGCATATTAAAATATTTTATAAAGTCAAGTTTTGTTAATTAAATATAACATTTTTTATTTGTTTAAGATTGCTTAAATAAAGTGGGTTTTCTTTCTAAATATGTTTTTGTTAAAGCGAATTGACTTATTGTGTGTTATGGGTATTATGATTATAAAATAAAAATAAAAATAGGAAAGCTGATGCCTATAAGTAAGCAGAAACAAAAAAATTATAGTTATGAAAAATTATGCAAAAATGTTTGAAGAGGAAAATAAGGCTTTAGTTGGCAAGGTATCATTTCGTCTTCGCTTGAATCGTACTATATTCCTACTTATTTTCCCTTTATTGTGTGTTTTGGGAAGTGCTCTATTTTTTTCTGATAATGTTCCTCGTGTCTGTGAAAAAATTCTTCTTTATGTTTGTTGTGGGAGCGTTGGTCTCTTTATAGGACTGATACTTGAAGCACTCATAAGGTGGTGTTTTATAGAATCAGAATTAGATGAACCATCACGATTATTTGCTAAAAAAACATTTTTAACTGATATGGTGAATATAGCTCGTGATAATTTTGAGATACAGATGAGTGATGATGATTTTATAAAGAGTTGTAAGCTTGAATACCATTCTAATTGGTATCAGGCATTTCTTTGGGCTGGTTTTCGTATCACTTTTACTAGGAGAATTGTAGTGAAAAAAGATGGGTTCATATACACACTAAATGATGTAAAATATGATAATTACCCTGAAAGACCCTCTTTTCTCTTTAGTTTTGATGTGCAAGTTCCCAAATTGGGAATTTGTAAAAATTTAGAATATGAAGTTATGTGTTAAAACATAAGGTCGATATTTTTATCGGCCTTTTTTAAATGTTAATTATGCGATTTGTTTATAATATTTTTCAGATTATTCCAATTCAATTCTTCTAATCTATGTTTTTTTAAGTCTTCCGGTATGGAAAATGTTTTTTTATTCTGTTTGATTAAGATTTTTTCTATTGCTCATAATGTTTTTCTACTAAAAGGAGCATATAAGTCCAAAAATTCTAACAATTTATCAAAATCTAAACCTATTTTTTCTGTTTTTATTCTAAATTCTACTAAACAAGATTTTACTTTTGGTGCTGGATTGAAGGATTTTGCTCAAACAGTTTTCCAATATATAATATCGTAAGCGTAGTTTACCAACCACCAAAGGAATGATTTTTTTTTGCTATCAGTCTTTATTTTTTCTCCTACTTCGTCTTGAATCATAAAAAATCCCCCAAAAAACTCTTGTTTCCCATTTCCAAAAAATTTCCTGAAAATTGGAGAAGTGATGTAATATGGTAAGTTCCCTACAATTAAAGTTTTTTTTGGATTTATGTTTTTTAATTTGTTTTCAATATTTTCTTCTAAAACATCAGCAAAATTTATTTGTTCTTTGGATAGAATTTTATCCAGATGTTCTTTCATAGTGGGATCTTTTTCTATTACACAAAAATTATTAGAAATTTGATAAATTTTTTTTGTGATAGCTCATTTTCCGGGGCCGATTTCAATAATTGCTTCTAGATTGTTTTTTTTGTAGATTTTGCTGATCTTATCTGCTATGTAGCTTTGGACTTTGGTATCTATCAAAAAATTTTGTCAAAGATGTGTTCCCATCAAAACTTGTTCATAAATAAAATATGTAATCATTATACTGTTTCTGGATCAAAAAAAAATAGAATATTGTTTTTGTTGAAATTTTTTATATAAAATATTATTGATATAATTGTGCTAATATTTATAACATTTACGATGTTTATTTTTTAAACTTTTAAAATGCTAAAATTTCTTAGAAGAGTGTTTATTGTATTGATTCTGCTTTTGGTTGTTTTTGTTGTTTATCGCTTTATTAATCCAGATGGGGCGAATAGATTAATAGATAAAATTAAGTCTATTCCGACTAGTATTGGGATTGTTTCAAAGAATAAAATAAAGCTGAAATGAGAAACAACTTCCATTACTGGTGATGTTCAAAAAGAGCTGGTTGATGAAAACGAAGAATATGATTTTGGACGGTTGGAATCACTAAATAAGGAGATTGAAGAGATTCTGTGAAAAAAAGATAAGTCTGAGCTTCATGTGGATGAAGATGTTTTGATTGATATAGATACAAAAACAGGAGATTTGGTTGTAGTGGATGTAGATGAAAATTTGGAACCCATTGCCTATACTTGAGTGGATATTATTTCAGAAGATGAAACTAGTTGAGGACAAGAAAATGCTTGAAAAGTGTTAAATGTGGATGAAAAAAAAGAAATTATACCATCTAAAACTACCACAAAAAAACCAAGAAGTTTGAGTGATTTTGATTATCAACAGATTGTAAATGTGTTTGGGAATTTGTTTAAGTAGAAAGTGTAGTTTATAAAGCATGTCTTGTAGTAGTGTTGGTTATTAAATTGATTCTAAATCATCCCTCACCCCCTTTGTGGCTTAAATCACCCCAAACCCCTCTTTGAAAAAGAGGGGCTTACTTACCCAAATCCCCCTCTTTTTTTGACTGAAAGGAGTCCTCTCCCGATGGATCGGGATCTCACTTTGTTCGAGATAAGTCGGGAAAAGAGGAGGATTAAGGGGGTGATTTATATTTGAAGAAGAGGGGATAGTGGTGATTTAGAATTAAAAATTGATGTATTTGGTTGTGGATCAAATATAGAAGCTCTTATTCCCTTGAGGGGTTAATTTATTAAGTTGATGTTAGTAAAAAATTTTTATTTCAAAACAAAATCTTTTTATGTCTAAACAAAATCTTGTGGAAGAATATAAAAATAAAATAGAAAACAGTATCAAAAACAAAGAAAATATTTTTTTGAGATTGGAGAATAATATTGAGTGCAAAAATCCTGACTGAATTTTATGATGAATGATAGTTGGAATTAAAGATAATATTATGACAAAATGAAATATTTCTAGTTGTGGATCAAAGATATTGGCAAATTATGTAGCTCCATATACAGCGACTTGTATAGAAAATTTACAAAAAAATTGATGAATTGTGATATGAAAGACAAACATGGATGAATTTGCTATGTGATCTACCAATGAAACCTCTTTTTTTGGAACGCCGATAAATCCATTTTGAACAAATAGAGTGGCAGGAGGCTCTAGTTGATGATCAGCTGTAGCTGTGGCAAAAGATCTTTGTATGGTAGCATTATGAACTGATACAGGAGGAAGTGTTCGTCAACCAGCAGCATTTTGTGGACTTGTTTGACTCAAGCCAACTTATGGTAGAATCAGTAGGTATGGGGTTCAACCTATGGCAAGTAGCTTGGATCAGGTTTGAATTTTCACCAAAACCATAGATGATGCAGAAACTTTATTAAAAGCTATTATGTGATTTGATCCAAGGGATTCTCAATCAGATAAAAGAGCTGATGAACTGCTAAAATCTACTAAAAAAATAAATGAATACAAGATAGCTTTACCAAAACAGGCTTTTTGAGAATGATTAGACCCCAAAATTAAAGCTAGAATTCTAGAAGTAGTAGAGAAACTTCGTTCTAAATGAGTACAAATAGATGAAATAGATTTGCCAGTTTTAGAGTATGCTCTTCCTATTTATTATACTTTGATGCCAGCAGAGGTTAGTACTAATTTATCTAGATTTGATGGGATTAGGTTTGGTTTACAGAAAAATACAATGGATTATGATAACATTCAAGATTATTATTCTGCTATTAGATCAGAGTGATTTGGAGAGGAAGTAAAAAGGAGGATTTTGCTTGGTTCTTATGTTCTTAGTAGCTCAAATTATGAGTGATACTATTTGAAAGCCCAAAAAGCTAGACAAAAATTAACTCAGGATATTGATAATATTTTTCAAAAATATGATTTAATTTTGACTCCTACAACACCAGAAGTTGCTTGGAAAATTTGAGAAAAAATTAACGATCCTTTGAAAATGTATTTAGCAGATATATATACAGTTCCAGCTAATTTAGCTTGATTACCAGCGATTTCTATTCCTGTTGGTACTGTAGAAGATGAGCTTGCTGATAAATCAGGACTTAATTTTGTTATGGAACAAATGCCAGTAGGACTTCATTTAATGGCAAATAAATGGGAAGAAGATGATTTGTTTGTTGTAGGTAGAGAAATAGAGAGATTATACTAAGTATTTGTCTTCTTCATCTATTATTTGTTCCAAATGCTTATTGATTTGTGTGGTTGTTTCTTTTGCTTTGGGAGATTTTAGATATTCTAAAATTCATTTATCAAAAATTTTTTCCATAATTTTGATTTTTTTTTGAGTTTTACGAGAATTCTGAAATTTAATTGTTGTCATTGTTTTACAGTTTAATGTAAATTTGTCATATTTAGTGTAGTAATATTTCTATTTTTTGTAATAAAAATATAGGAATTAGTAATTTTAATTTGATTTTAAGTGTTATTTAGTTTATCAAAGGTATTTCTAATCAGTTTTCTATGATTGTTTTTTCATCTATTCAATCAAAAATTGTTCATAGAAATACTGTAGCATAGCTTCCTGTAGGTAATGAAAATGATAAGATTAGATCTTTTTTGAATTTGTCTTTTTTGTTTTCTTCTCGCGAATATTTTAGGTTTTTGGGTATTGTTCGCAAAGGTCTTCTAAAACCATAAATTTTGTATTTCTTTGCCACATTCATTCCCAGATTTTCGTAGTCAGTATTTTTCAAAAGTTCAGAATCTTTGATATATGATTTTGACTCTAATGGAGGAGTTAGCATATTAAAGCCAAGCATTGGTCATGTAGGAATTCGTTCTTTGTTGTTTTTCAAGTCTATAGTTTCTCCGCTGATATAATATGGTTGTATTAAATTTTGTCATTCAAATTCTTTTTTACATTTCGCATAGTTGAATAACATCACTTTTCATTCACCATAAATTCCTACTCTTGTTCAAAAAGCGCTATTATTGTCCACCATAATATCTCATCATAAAAATATTTGTCATCTTTTTCGCCTATTCATTGTATATTCGTTAAAGTACATGCTGGCGTATGCTTGTAGTTTGAAACGAATCTCAAACTCACTTTGTGGATTTTTTTTGTTTAGTTTTGTTGGGTTATTTGTAGAATTGCTTTCAAAAACTTCTTTTGCACGAAAAAAATTTCTATATCATTTACCAAATCTTTGTTTCCCAAAGCAGTTTGGGAATCAATTTTGTTGTATTTTTTTGATGTTGTTTTCTATTTTTTCTTTGATTTCAGGACTAATTACTGATTTTGCTTGTAGCTTTATTTTGAAGTAATTTCATGCATTTTTACCTATTGCTAGTGGCTCATGGTGCCATGTTGTATCTAATATAATTGTTTTTTGTCATAATACTTCCAAAAACTTTTCCTCTCATCCAATTTGATTTAATATTTTTTTATATATGCTTATTCGTTGTTCTGTGATTCCGTTTTTGTCTTTCAACCCTGCTATTCCTAAGTCGTTTCTTTTCAATTTTAGCTCATAGCATAAATGTTCAATTATATCCATTGTGTTTTTCTCAGTTTTTTGAAAGTTTACAAAAAAAACATCACCTTTTCAACTTGGTGTGAATCATAATTCTTCTTTTACTATAAAATCTTCTGGTTTGGATTTGAATTGAAAGAGCATAAAGTTTGTTAAGTTAGAAAGTTTGTAAAGTTGAAAGCCTGCCCCGCCACGTAGCCCGCCCCGCCCCGCAGTATTGCGGGGCTGCGGGGCGGGGCGGGGCGGGGTTAATAAAGTTACAAGTTATAAAGTTAGCTTCGCTTATGATAAAATGGCAAATATTCGCTTTGCTCATGATAAAGTGATAAATACTTATTTCATCATTTTAACATTTTATCACTTTATCATTTTATCATTTCAACATTTTATCGCGAACACCGTGAGCATTCATTATTTATTGCGTTGATAGACTACAAAATCTAGATCATCGTGTTTTTCTCTAGAAATTTCTGAAAAATCTTTTTCAAATTCTGGGAAAAATGTATCTCAATCATATTCTTTTTTTATTTCTGTGAGATATACTTTGTCTGCTAACGGTAAGAATTGTTTGTAAATACTAGCTCATCATATTACAAAAATTTCTTTTTCATCTTTTACTGTTTCCAAAAGTTCTGGTATTGAATGAAAAATTTCTACTCATTCTATTTGGATTTCTTGAGAGCTTAGTACTATGTTTCTTCTATTTGGTAGTGGTCTTCCAATAGAATAATAGGTGTTTAATCCCATAATTATTGGGAATCAGCTAGTTGTTTTTTTGAAGTATTGTAAATCTTCTGGATAATGCCAGGGAAGTTTATTGTCCTTACCAATTGTTCTATTTTTTGCCATTCAGGCTATTAGTGAAATGAGCATAAGCTGTTAGTTTAAAAGTTAAAAGTTAGTTATAAAGTTATAAGTTATAAAGTTTATAAGTTATAAAGTTATAGCCCCCCTTTTTTAAGGGGGGGGGAGGGGGGATTTCGTGATAAATGATGGTTTTTATTTGATCCCCCTTAATCCCCTTACTAAGGGGGATGGCCATCGACTTGCAACCTTACAAACTTTTAAACTACTTTGTATTTGAAATCTATTTCTCATCAGTCTTTTATAAAGAAAGTTCATTTTTTATCCAGTTCAATTTCATCTAAATTATATTTTCACATACTTATTCTTCTAAGCTTTGTAAGAATTCATCCAGTTCAAAACTCTTTTCAAAGTCGGTATCATATTGATCTAATGTAGGTTCCGGATCATACATCTAGTTTTAGAATCAATTCGGGGAAATTATACTCCAATATTTCATATCAATTTATTTTCATGGTTTTGTATTCTATTTCTTGAATTCATTCTCTGGCTAATTCATATAATTTTTTACCATTTTTTTTCTTTGCGCTAAATGGGGTAAGTGGTAGATCTCAATGAGGAATAATTGAGTCTAATTTAAGTTTTATGTCTTCAATTTTGGGACCTGAAATAAAATTATTTTGTATGATAATTCAATTATCTTTTATTTTATATTTTTCAAAATATTCTCGATAATCCAAGTCCCATGTGTCTGATTCTTTTGAGAAGTCTATTGTGGTAATATATTCTTTGTCAAGCCCAGTTAGTTCATGTAATTTCTTGGTATCTTTGTCTGTTCATATCAAAAGTAGTCCAGTAGCCATGGGATCCAATGTCCCACTGTGTCAAATTTTCTTTTCTCCAAGTTCTCTTTTTAGGGCACGGATTATATCAAAGCTACTTAGTCACTGTGGTTTGTCTACTGCGATAAGCATGTGTACTGAGAGATTATAAAGTTAAAAAGTTCGCTTCGCTCACGATAAAGTGATAAAATGATAAAATGATAAAGTGATAAAGTGATAAAATGATAAAGTGATAAAATGATAAAGTGATAAAGTGTTGAAACCCCGCTTAGCGGGGTGAATTATAAAATGATGTAGGGGCGGTTATCAACCGCCCGTTATTACAGTAAAAAATGTTCGTAATGAAGTATTAAATATCAAAATAGGTGTAGGGGTGATGGGAGCATTAAAATCGTAAATCATCTTGAAAAACTTATATAGAACATTATAATACTTTCAATACAAAATTTTAATTCGTCATTTGGAATTACCCATAATGGACCCCGTCTTAATATTAGTTTTCTTAGTTTTATTCTTTTTGTCAGCATTTTTTTCTGGTAGTGAAACCGCTTTTACATCTATTCCTGAGTATAGAGTAGATGCTTTTATAAGACAAAAAAAATTTTGAGCTGTTGAATTGAAAAAACTCAAATCTAACAAGGATAGACTGCTTATTACATTATTACTTTGAAATAATTTGGTAAATATCTTTACCGCATCTTTGGCTACTAGTATTGCAATAAATATTGCAAATTCTTTATGAGTTGCCCAAAGTACTGCGGTATGAGTTACTACTTGAGTTGTTACATTATTGTTGCTTTTGTTTTGAGAAATATTCCCAAAAACATTAGCCAATCGTTACGCGGACAAAATAGCATTATCTGTTTCAAAAGTTTGTGTTGTTTTACAAATAATTCTCTATCCTATCATTATTTCAATAGAGCTTTTGATGAAAAAACTTCAAAAAACAAAAAAAGAACGCTCCATGACTGATGAAGAATTGGAGGCATTTATAGATATGTGAAAAGATATGTGAGTTTTGGAAAAATGAGAACATGAAAGGATAAAAAATATGTTAAATTTTTATGAGATTACTTGTGAAGAAGTTATGACTCCTAGAGTCAAAATAGATGCTATATCTTGTGATTTGTCTGTAGATGAAGCAATAGAAAAATTGTTACAATTTTCACATACTCGTATATTAGTTCACAGTTGAGATGTTGATAATTCTGAATGGGTAGTTACTCTCAAAGAATTGTTTAAAGTGCAAAGAAAAGGAATGTGAGAAAAAAAGCTATCTGAACTAAATCTGAGTACTTTGATAAAAGTTCCTCTGACAAAACCAATACATTTGTTATTAGATATTTTCAAAAGAACTCGCAAGCATATAGCTATAGTTATAGATGAGTATGGTTGAGTAGCTTGACTAGTCTCTTTGGAAGATGTTGTAGAAGAGGTGTTTGGTGAAATTTGGGATGAAACTGACGATGAAGTCGATTCTATAAGAGCTTATGAAAATGGTTCATATTTGTTTCATTCTGAGGTAAGAGTGGAGGAAGTTTTGGGAAGATTTGATTTGGAGTTTGATGATATAGAAATGGAAGAATCTGTTTTTTCTGGGGAAACTATCTGATACTTTATTATGAGTTATTTAGAAAGATTCCCGAAAAGGTGAGATATGATAAGTTTTGTGATACAAAAATATTGAGATGAGGAACAAGATCAGTTTTCGAAATTAAATTTAAAGGTGATGTGAGTTAAAAAAAATATAATCTGAGATGTAAAAGCTTGGGTTTCTGATTAAAATAACTTGATATAAACTTAAATAAATTTGTTGGAACCACTTGTTTTGATTGTTTTTTTAAAAAATTCTGTTCTGCTTGCTATTTTTGGTAGAATCATTAGTAAGTGGATATGTTATTTATCATAATGTGAAATTTTTTTAAGTTTTTTATTCCGAAAAGTCGGAGTCGATGACTGTTTTATTTCTTTATTTTTTGTGATGGTAAAAATAGAAACATCAAAGGTGAAAAAATGAATGATTTTGCAAATAGATGGCAAACTTTTTAAAGTAATAGATACTTCTCATACTCATATGGGTAGAGGAGGAGCTACTGATACATTTAAAGTAAAAGATATTGTGAGTTGAAAGACAAATGTTTTTACTTACAATGCAGGAACTACTTTGGAACAAGCAGAAGTCCAGACAAATATGGCAATATTTTTGTACTCTGCATGAGATTTTTATACTTTTATGGAAAATGATACATGAGAAATGTATGATTTGCCAAAGGATAAAATTGATGATGTAATAGATTATTTAAAAGAAAATTTAGATGTTTATCTTATGATATTTGAGTGAGAGGTTATCGGTGTAATTTTACCTAATGCTATTACTTATACTATTGTATCTACTGTTCCTGGGGTAAAATGAAATAGAGCTCAGTCTGGTACAAAACCAGCAATTATTGAGACAGGATTGGAAATACAAGTCCCTTTACATAAAAATGAGTGAGAGACTGTGATTGTAAATACTGTTACTGGAGAGGTGAATTAGTGAGTAGTTCATATCAAGTTAGAAAGCCTGCCCCGCCACATAGCCCGCCCCGCAGTATTGCGGGGCTGCGGGGCGGGGCGGGGTTCGTAAAGTTCATAAAGTTTATAAGGTTTTTAATGGTGGGAGTAAAGTTCCCCTTAATAAGGGGGATTAAGGGGGATCTAACCCCCAACTACCCCGCAATACTGTGGGGGCCCAGCTTCCCCAAAGGAAGAATTTTTTTAATAAAGTTCGTAAAGTTAATAGATGAAATAATAGTGGTGGTATATGTGAAAACGACAAAATAAAATTATTTTTGATTTTGTTTGTGTCGTCTTTCTAGTATAAGCATAGCGCTAACTGTATCTTCAGCCACATTTTTTTTGAAATTGGAGACTATCTCGCCGGATTGGACACTTGTATAATCTTCTTCTACTTTTTCTATTGTAATGTTTCTTTTGTCGATGATATACCCCAAACTTTTGATAAAGTTTTCTATTTTCTCTTGTATATCTTTTTGTTTACTAGGTCGTCAAATTACAATTTTTTTGATATATTGCCTTTGAATTATTTCAGAAATATTGAAGTAAATCATTTGATCATTCAATAAATATCAAATTGGGAAAAAAACACTTTGTCATATTATGCCATAGGCTAATCAAATATACTTACTTCATCGATCTATTCCCAAAACATTTTGAGTTTTTACTGTCATTGTTTTCACATAATTGGTTGAATAAAATAGTTTGCTTCTACCATTTTTTGAGCTTTGATATCTAAGTTTTCTAAGCTAATTTCAAATTCTTTTCATTTATATTTCAAGATTATATTATTGTTTTTAGAAAAAATATCGATAGTTTCTGTATCGAAATAATTTTTTTCATAAACTAAATCAAAGAATATATCTTCTTTTTTATTTATATTATCTACTTTGATTGTTTCATATTTCTGTTTCTCAAAATCATACAACCGAACATTTTTTCTTTGTCAGATATATATTATTCATTTGTTTGGAAGAATGTTTTGATTTATGAAATACTTAAAAAAATCTATTTTACTTATTGAGTAAATATCAATATTTCATCCTTCTAGAGTATTCAATAAATTGATGGCCAGTGTTCACACTCTTAGATTAGTAAATCAGCCAGGTCCGTTTAATAAAAAAATTTTATCAAAACTATATGTTCTGTATAATTTTACTAGAGTTGGTCAAATTTTATTTTCTATTTTATCACGATCTAATTTGAGTTTTTCATTTTGGATTTCTATGTTTACTTGATCGCTAGATATGTTCAAAAAAAGCATAAAAGATTTTAGGGGCTAAATACAGTTTGTGATTATTATACAATTTTACTCCGTTGCGAGACGAATATTTTTACATACATCTCAGCATTGTTCAACAATTTCAAAAACTTCATCAATTATTGGCTCAATTGTTGTAAACCATCCTTCATCGGTAGTTAATCCTACTATTAGACTGTGTGTTTGAAAAATAGACTTTACTTTTCATGCTAAGATTAGATTTTTTGCTTCTTCTCGTGAAATTTCTTTTGGTTCTTGATCTCTGATATCGGGTTGTTCAATCCAAATTCTTCATATTCAGTTAGGTTGTACTTGTTCGTTATCGATACCTTCTGTATCTGTACAAACTGGCTCTGCATAAGTTTCACAATACATTAAAGTACAGATAATTTCTCAGTTTTTAGTCTTATTGCAATTATTACATCCATCAAAGAAAGACTGACAGTCTTCAGCAATTATCTCTTTTCGAGAGTCTGCATTATACTGTACTATTTCATTATCAGTACATCTTGGTTTTTTATAGGTTTCACAGTATAGTTCATGACAAACAATTTCTCAATTTTCCTGTCTAGCACAACTATTGCAACCATCAAAAAAGAATATACAATCTGATGGAATCATGGTTTTTCGGCTTTCTTCGTTGTAGGTTATTACAGCATCATCTGCTGGAGAATTGACTGGAGCGTTTACATTGAAAGGACAAACAAAGAAGACAATTATTCAAATAAAAATTAACATTAGGATAGTGACTCGGATATTGCTTTTGTGTTTCATAAATATGGTTGTTATATAATAAAATTTCTATATTTGGAATAGTTTTTGTAAATCTTTATCTCTTATAAAAGACACCTTCCGCATAGGATCAAAAGTGATTTCTATTTCTACCACAAAATCAGGGAATTTTTCATTGATAGCATTTTTACATAATTGTTGTAGTAGTTCTCACATTGGACAAGATGGAGTAGTATAGGTCATCAGCAAATCAATGATTTTATCTTTTTTATTTATTTTGATGTCATAAATTAGACCTAAGGTATATAAGTCTATCATCGGAAATTCTGGGTCATAAACAGTTTTTAGACAATCTATAATTTTATTTTTCATTGTTTATTTCGTGATTACTTTCTAGTAATAAAGTTTGTATTAAAATAAATCCTACGAGCAATAAAACTCATCGAAGTTTGGTCCATCATCAGAGTATTAATAAGAGAATGTTGATAATAATATATATCCCAAATAATAATGAGAGTTTGTAGCTATCTTTTAGTATGCGAGAGTTTTCTACTTTACGAAAAATCTTTTGTCCCCACAAAAATAAATAAAAACTCACTCATCGTATTCAAATAAATATTCATATAAATCCCAAGCTAACAGCGATTGCTGGATCTTCATAAATATTTATTGATGTGTAAGTGATAAAAGCAATAAATAGTCCTAGCACTATTTTTGCTATTGATGCCCAATAATAAAACTTGAGATTTAATTTGCTCATGGAGTATTATTTTTTATAAAATATTATTTTTTACATTTTATGTTTTTCACATCGGATGAAAATGTTTTTCTTTCCTTGTTATCTTGTGTGGAATATGATATGATGTATATGTTGTTATTGTGTTTCAGAAAAGAATGAGAAAAGTAAGTTGTATTGAGATTTCATATAAATTTTGAGTTTATTGTTTTTCAGTCTATATTTTCTCACAAACAGTTTATTTTTATTTGTCTTGTTGATTCTATTTTATATCATTTAATTTTTGTTTGTTTAATTACTTCTTTTACAAAATCATCTAGACTGTTGTTAGATTGTTTTTTTGTAATAATTATACTATCAGTATATCATGAAGATGAGTCGCTTTTGTATATTTTCAAAATTTCATTTTTTAGTAGATTATATCATAATCAACTTAATTTTGTATCGGATGCGAAAGTCTTTTCGGTAAAAAAATATCAATAAAAGTTATCAAACTCAAATTGGAAATTACCTTTGTCGGAACATCAGCTTATTAAGACTCAGATAAATATGATGGCAATAAATAGTTTTTTTTTCATTTTTTAAATAAACATATAAGTGATTGATAAAACAATTCCCACAATAATTCAAATAATAAAAGATTTTGTATAAATTTTAATTGGATTTTCGTTTTGAGACCAAATATGAGCAACAAGATATCCTACCATTATCCCGCAAAATATTAAATATGCTGGCATGATGAAAAATTTTATAATTTCATGAAGATTGGGAGATAATATTGCCTGTCCTCTAAGAAAAAATAGTCAAACCATGATAGTTAGAAAAAAAAAGAATCATTTCAGTATTTCAAAAAAGGTTTTCATTTTTATTTTTTTATTATTGTTAAGTAAATAGTGGCTGAGATATCGTTTGAGCAATCAGCGCCTGTTTTGTTAGTTGTATTGACTTTGGTTTGTATCTGACATTTATAGTATCATTGTTTTCAATCTAATCTTTATTAGTTTTTACTGTGCATTCTCCGTGATAATAAGCTCGTTCTTCACAATAACTTCAGTCTGGAAAATTACAAATTCAAACTATTCACTCGGGTTTGGAAACTAATTCCAAAGTTCATCCATTTTCCTCACAGTATACAGATGCAGGATTGGCTAATCAGACATTGTTGTGTTTTTCTTTGCTTGTGGTACAGGCGGGTATAAGTATACTTATGATTAAAATTCAAAACATAAGTGCAAGCTTTCTTTTCATATTATAAAAATTATTTAATAAATAATCTTGTTTCTTACCATAAGACTTTTGGAGAAAAAATCAAACTTATTTTCCTTAATAAGTGTTTTTTTATATATTCTTTTTTCTTAATAAAAAATCGATATCTCATGCGGAAAGAACTATAAAAATATCGTTTTCATTACCATTATTTATTGTTTTTTTTATTTCTTCAATATTTTCTATGTATTTTCAACCACAGTTTTTAGCAAATAAATCTCAAAATTCGCTTATGGTGTTTGCATTTTGTATGTTCAAATGTTTGAAATTTTCCAATTGCTCTGCTAAATTTTCTCTAGCAGCATAAATATTGTAAATAAAAACATTATCAAACAATTTCAATGCTTTTCAAAACTCATTTCGTTCTCTCAAAACTCTATTTATTTGGTGTGGCTGAAAAATTGCTGTAATTTTTTTGTTTGGATATTTTTCTTTGATAGCATGGTATCATAAATTGATTGAACTAGCCATATGTGCGTAATCTGAAAACAATAATGAACCGTTTTTTGTGGTTTCCAACAACTCTAATCTTCTCCATAATCACTTAAAATTTTCAATAGTTCCTTTTAGTTTTTCTGTGTTAATTTTTGGATTTAGCTGTTTAATCAGTTCAAAAACTAAAGTTCAGTTTTCTTGATTGTGTTTACCAAGTAAATACTTGAAATCAAAATTATTTGTTTTTATCTTTTCTACATTTTTTATATCAAGATTGCTTGTTGTGAAAACTTTGTTTTTTGTTTTATTTGCAAAACTTTGAAAAGCTGAATTGTAATCCGCTAGATCTTTGTAATAATCAGTATGGTCTAGCTCTATATTTGTAATTGCTCATCGTTCTAAGTCAATCTTCAAAAAATGTCTTTTGTATTCACAAGCTTCTAGTATAAAAATATTTTTTTTGATCAAAGAGTAGTCTAGTCATTTTCATGTAAAAATATAATCAAAAATGTTTTTGATTTCTGCTATTTTATCCGGATTTATGTGATAGTTATCATTGTTTAATTCAGGAACAAGAGCTCACAATATCCCAAGTCATAAATTATCTAAATGTTTTTTTGCTGTGCTTAATAAGAGAGCTGTAGTACTGCTTTTCCCATTTGTACCGGTGATTCCAATGGTGGTAAAATATTTTGAAATTTCTCATAAGAAATCAAAATAATTTAAAATAATCATATTTTTTCTATTTGCTTTTGTGATTTCTTTTGCTTCTAAAACTTCTACAGAACTAGCCGTTGCTTCAGAATAAATTACAACATCGTTTGGTTGGATTTTGTATTTACCATGGCCGATGACAACTTCTAGACCTTTGGCTTTTAGCTTGTTTGTAAGTTCGCTTTGATTAGCATCGATGCAGATGATGTTGGAATATCATAAATCATGTAACATCCCTGCTACTCCTGACATTCCTGTTCATCATGCTCATATTAATACTAATTTCAGTTTAGTAGGATTTAAAAGTAAAAACATATTGATATTTGTATATTCAATATTCAGTAAAAAACAAGTTTTTTTGAAAATTGGATTGATTAAACTTGAAATTTTTTGATTAAAAAAAATAAAAAAAATCTGAACATTTAAGTACAGATTGATTTTAAATAATTTGCCCAGAGTGGGAGTTGAACCCACATGGCCGTGAAGCCACCAGATTTTGAGTCTAGCATGTCTACCAATTCCATCATCTGGGCATAATGTTTTTTTAATTGTATCTATCAGATTTTGAGTTTTACCACGCTACGCGTGGTTTACCGCGCTACGCGTGGATAGCATGCCCAGCACAGCTGGGTAAATCTACCAATTCCATCATCTGGGCATAATGTTTTTTTAATTGTATCTATCAGATTTTGAGTTTTACCACGCTACTCGTGGTTTACCGCGCTACGCGTGGTTTATCAACAATCTTGGAACAATTCTCCCGCTATTCAGCGGGACTTTCAATCTTGTCCTTGATTTTTACTCGCTTCGCTCGTAAAATCAACACAATCTTGGAGCATCATCTGGGCATAATTAAGTTAAAAGTTTATCAAGCCTGCTCCAGCCCCGTAGTCCTACGGGCGGGGTAGGTGGGTTCGTAAAGTTTATAAAGTTCCCTATTAGGATTCTTTCTTTGGAGTAGGATGATTGCCCCAACTACAATATTCTTCTGCGGGAAGAATTCTATGATAAAGTTCCTTTCATTGGGGAGGTGGGGTTTTTGTTCTCAACAACTCCCAACAACCCCCAACTACCCCGCAATACTGCGGGGGAGCAACTTCCCCCGAGGGAAGAATTTCATGATAAAGTTCCTCCCTAGGGGGAGGTTGAATGTCCCGAATTTATGAGGGACTAGGTGGGGGTTTTACCCCCAACAACCCCGCACTACTGCGGGACGCAGCACTAGAACAACTTCCCGCTCCCGACAAGATTCGCTTCGCAAGGGAAGAATGTTTTATTTGCAACTTTTAACTTTATAATTTTTAACTTTATAAACTTGTAACTTGATAACTTCTTGTGGCTTGATAAACTCGCCGTAGGCTAGCTTTATAAACCACTTTGATGTAGCGAAAGAACTTTTAAAAATATAGAGTTAAAAATCAATTGATTTTTAATAATTTTTAATTATTAGTTATGTTGAGGTGAACTATTCACCAAAAATTTTTAGAATGTAAAATTAGAAAATGGATTTGAATAAAGTACAGTTAATTGGAAGATCTACTAGTGATTTAGAAGTAAAGACCATCGAAAGTTCTGGTACTGCTGTTGTAAACTTTACCATTGTTACAAACAGAAAGTTCAAAAACAGGGACGAAAACATGGTTGAAGAAGCCGAGTATCACAGATGTGTTGCTTATGGGAAATGAGCGGAGATTCTTGGACAGTATGTTACAAAATGAAAGAGAATTTATGTTGAGTGAAGGTTGAGAACTAGAAGATGGCAAGACACAGAAGGAAAAGACAGGTACATGACAGAGATTATTGTGGACAACTTTATCTTTTTGGATTCTAAGGCTCCTGAAACTGCTGGTGAAATAGAAGAACCTTCAGCAGATATCGTTGATGAAGAAGTGCCATTCTAATTTGAATGAAATAAAAATAAAAGTGAAGGTTATTTGTTTTTATGTACGGATTTTTTGTTTATGTATATAAAAACTGTGATGGTTTTTGTTGTATCTTGTTTTTGTTGATGAATTTAGACTTTAATTAAATAAATTTACTGGACGATGTGATTTTCGGATAATGTTAGAGTAAAGTTTAAGAATATCTTGTTGGATATTTTTGATATGTTTTCATTTTTTGTATTTGTATTGGGTGCTGTTTTATTTGTGAGGTTTTTTATAGCAAATCCGTATACTGTGATTTGAGCAAGTATGGCTCCCACTTTTCATGAAAATGATTTTATTATAGTAGATAAAATATCCAAAAGATTTGATATATTAAGTAGGTGAGATGTAATAGTTTTTGTTCCAGAATGAAAAACAACACCGTATATCAAAAGAATAATTTGATTGCCAGGGGAGATGGTTAAAATACAAGATTGACTTATCTTTATTTGTGATATTTCATGAAATAACTGTGAACAATTAATGGAACAGTACTTACCAGAAGATTTACAAACTAAAACTAGATGTGGGAAAACAGAATTTCAAATAGAAAATGGATATTTTGTTTTGTGAGATAATAGGTGATTTAGTACAGACTCTTTGTGTTGCTTTGGTTTGGGGTGTTATGATGGAGCAAACTATGAGGTTGGGAATCAAGATATAATAGGTAGGGTTTTGTTTAGGGTATTTCCCAATTTCGCTACTAGTTTTAATGAGTAGTTTTATGTAATAACTGGCATATAAAATGGGGATATTGTCTACTTTTGAGTTTGGATTTCAAAAAAGAATAGCAAATGAATCAATAGAAAGATATTGAAAAGAAAATGTGATTGTAATTAGGAAAAGTAAGTTTTTTTTGTGGACAAAAGTATTGATTCCATTTTTGTTTTGGACAACAATTTTGGTTGTGGTGCTGGTACTACTTATCAAACACATTTCCACTTCTTGGTTGTTATGGTCACTTATCGTATTATCATGTTTTTTGTGGATTGCCCCAAACATAAAGACATTACAATATTTTTTGGACTATGAAATGGACTTTATAGTGGTGAATCCCAGATCATTTATAAGATACGATCAAGATGGTTTGTTTCAAAGGGTTTCCAAAACTATAGATCTAAAAAAAATTAGGTCAATATCTGTTAGAAAAAGAGGCTTTTGGAATAGTATATTTAATAATTGATCACTATTAGTTGTTTCAGAGTGATGAGAAGCAGAACAAGATGAAAAACTAAGAGCTTGAGAAATCAACTTTCGCAATCTTTATAATCCAGAAGCTTATAGTAAACAGATTAATGAGTTTTTATCCAAAATATTTAATGAATAACTATACAAAATAATGAAAGAAATAATAAAAATTCCTTATGATATATATGAATCTCCAAATGAAATGGTGGTGGTTATGCCTTTGTGATGAGTAGAAAAGGAAACTCTTGATATTAGTATTAAAGATTATAGACTGATCGTAAAATGACTTAGAAAAAAGGTTTTATTAAAGGATGACTTAATCCCATTGAGAGAGGACTGTTATTGGGGAAAAATTGAACAGGTTTTGGATCTGCCCCCACAGGCATATTTTGATAAAATACATAGTAAGCTTTCATCTGATAATGTTTTGCAAATAATAATACCAAAATCTATTGTTCCAGAAAAAATTCAATTGGAAGTAGAGAGACATTAAAGCTTATTTGTTGATGTTAACTAATTGTTTTTAAATATTCTCTTTATTATTATATTAAAATAAAAATGGCTGTTAAAAAAACGACTAAAAAAAAGATTGATTTAGAAAAAAAGGTAGATGAGGTAAAAGGTGTAGCAAAAGAAACTGCTAAAAAAGTTGAAGTTCATTCAAAAAACTTTTTTTCTAAAATTGGAGATTGGTGGATTAAATCTACATGGGAAGAAAGAATTTATATGATTTTATGAATCATCCTTTTGATTATTTGAATATATGTTTTGCGTACAATTGTTGGTGGATTAATTTTAATTGCTATTGGATATCTATTTGTTACCTGATATTTTGTGAACAAAAAAAATTAAATTAATTTTACGAATAAAAAATGAAATGTAAAAAATTATTTATTTTTATGTTAAATAATATTTTTATTTTTTAGGTTGGCTAAAAATGTACTCAAACATTAAGCATTATTTACAAAAAGAGTTGGACTCTATCAAAGAAGCGTGACTTTACAAAAACGAACGCATTATTGTTTCACCACAAGAAGCAGAAATCAAACTTGAAAATGGTCAAACAGTATTAAATTTTTGTGCAAACAATTATTTATGATTATCCAACCATCCAGAATTAAAAAAAGCAGCTGAAGAAGCTCTCAAATCTCACTGATATGGAATGTCATCTGTTCGTTTTATTTGTGGAACAACAGACCTACACAAAAAACTTGAACAAAAAATATCTGAATTTTTTGGTACAGAAGATACGATACTTTATGCGGCTTGTTTTGATGCTAATGGTTGAGTTTTTGAGCCTTTGCTTTCAGCTGAAGATGCTATTATTTCTGATTCATTAAATCATGCTTCTATTATAGATGGAGTTAGATTATGTAAAGCACAAAGATACAGATATGAAAACGCAAATATGGAAGATTTGGAAGCTAAACTTATAGAAGCAAAGGATGCTAGATTCAAACTTATAGTAACAGATGGAGTTTTCTCAATGGATTGAAATATTGCTCCAATGGATAAAATAGTAGAACTTGCAAACAAATATGATGCTATGGTGATGGTAGATGAGTGTCATTCTGCTTGAGTTGTTTGAGCTACAGGTAGGGGAGTTACTGAGTATTTCAATATAAGATGACAAGTAGAAATTATTACTTGAACTTTATGAAAAGCGTTTGGTGGTGCCATTTGAGGATTTACTACCTGAAAAAAAGAAATCATAGAATTACTCAGACAGCGCTCTAGACCATATTTATTCTCAAACTCTATACCACCAGTAGTAGCAGCAGCAGGAATAAAAGTGTTTGATATGATGGCTAGTACAGCAGAATTACAAGATAAATTGCATCAAAATACTGAGTATTTTGTAGAAAAAATGAAATGACTCGGTTTTGATATCAAATCTACAGCTTCAGCTATATGTGCTTTGATGCTTTATGATGCAAAACTTTCTCAAGATTTTGCTAGAGAGCTTTTGGATGAATGAATTTATGTGATAGGATTTTATTATCCAGTTGTTCCTAAAGAGCAAGCTAGAATTAGAATTCAACTTTCTGCAGCACATGAGATTCATCATTTGGATAAAGCTATATCAGCTTTTGAAAAGATTTGAAAGAAATTATGAGTGATCTAATATAGAGATTTATCTTATTTATAGAAAAATAGCGGATATTAATTGTTGTGTCTGCTATTTTTTGATTAAAAAATTTTGCAATTGTAAAGAAAGATTTAGATTAATGATTTTGTGAAAAAACTAAGTTTGACTTCTTTTGGAAAAAATATATATTCATAAGTGTAAAAAAATAATAAAAATAAAAAAATTATGAATACAAAATGTTACTTCAAACCCAAATCCACGCTTTTGGAGCAAATCGTGGATGATATTGTCTCGATAAAAAATCGAGATCTATCGATTAAGAATTCTGCTCCCATAATTTCAATATTATTTACTATGGTAATAATATTGATTATTATGAGACTTCACTATTTGGGAATGAGTCTTATACAGTTCCCTCTAATAGTGATGTTTATTTGTTTCATGTTTCATCTTTTCCACATACGAAGGTGGAAAAGACGCTATTTAAAAAGAAAAGAACCAATATTGCTCTTTGTAAAGAGTTTGAAAGTTCTTTTCAACAATGATGCTAAAGCATATATTTCTTCTCCACCTCACATGCTTGGGGTGTTGCGATTCTTTGCTTGGCTCTCAACAAATAATGAAGAGGGTCAATATAATAGAATTGTACACAAACTTCCACGCAATAGGTGTGAGGTTTGGAGAGAATTTAATAGAAATATTGTTTCTTTTGAGGATGAACAAAAGAAACAATATCAAAAAAATTTGTTTGAATTAGAGAGATTTTATTCTCTCTAGACAAACAAAAAAGCGGGAAGAGTAACTACTCCCCGTTTTTTATTTTTACAATATTTGCTTTTGATGGCCCATTTCTTGTTTGTCAAAAAATCTCTTGATTTTTGTATTATAAAAAATATACATTATTTCAATCTAAGGGAAATTCAAAGTTGATATTTAATTATTATTTGAACAAGAAAATGGTACGAATGACAAAAACATTCACAAACCTTGGACTAGAAGGTTACGAGATTTTAGTAGAAGCAGATGCAAACAAGTCTTTACCAGGGATAGAGATTATTTGACTTCCAGATGCGGCTATCAAAGAGTCCAAAGAAAGACTCAGAGCCACTTTTCGCAATGTGGGTATAATTTTACCAAATAAAAGATTTGTTTTAAATTTATCTCCTTCGGATATTAGAAAAGTTGGTACTTCCTTTGATCTTTCTATGGCAGTAGCTATATTGGTTCTTTTACAAGAATGAAGAGTTCATCACCAAAAAGATCTTGAAAAATATTTGTTTTTTGGAGAGTTGGGATTGGACGGTACTATCAAAAGAGTAAATTGACTACTTCCATCCGTAATTTCTGCTATCAAAAAATGATACAAAGATTTTTTTGTTCCAAGTGAAAATTTATATGAGTTAGAGTATATTTCGTGAATTACTATTTATCCTTTGGATAACTTTTTACAATTAGTTTGATATTTCGTAGATTGAAAAGATTTACAGTGTGTTTCTCAATCAAAAGATGTAGAAAGTTTGTACAATGTTCAATATGATTTTGAGATAGATTTTGAACATATCAAATGACATATTTTAGCCAAAAGAGCATTATCTATCGCTGCTGCTGGATTACACAATGTTTTTATGATTTGAGCTCCATGAAGTGGGAAAACTATGTTGAGTAAAGCTCTAAAAAGTGTTTTACCGCCCCTTTGATTTCAAGAAATTTTGGAAGTATCACAGATTTATTCTGTAGTATGAAAATTAAACAAAGATCACCCTTTGATAGTCCAAAGACCTTTTAGACAAGTTCATCATACGGCATCCAAAATTTCTATAGTTTGAGGATGATCCAATTTAACTCCATGAGAAGTGAGCTTAGCACATAAATGAGTTTTGTTTTTTGATGAAATTACAGAGTTTCCTAGAGAGACATTGGAAGTGCTTAGACAGCCAATTGAGGATAAAAATATTAGTATTTCTAGAGTATCTGGTAGTGTCAATTATCCTGCAAATTTTATGTTTGTAGCAAGTATGAACCCTTGTAAATGTGGGTATTACAAAGATCCAGAAAGGGCTTGTACTTGTAGTATCAATGAAGTCAAAATTTATCAAAACAAAATTTCTGGTCCTTTGATGGATAGGATAGATATGATTTTAGAAATTCCTAGAGAAAATATAGATAAATTACTGGATAATGTAAAATCAGAAAGTAGTCAGTCTATTAGAGAAAAAATTATAAAGGCTCGGCAAATACAGAAAAAAAGATTTGCTGGCACAAATATAGTTTCCAATTCTGATATGAGTAGTAATGATATTGAAAAATATATCCCATTGTCTGATGAGATTAAGGAATTTTTGACTACAGCTTCAGAAAGATTAGTTTTATCTCCTAGAGTTGTTCATAGGATCATCAAACTTGCTAGGACTATTGCTGATATGGAGTGAGTAGAAAGCTTAGAAATTAAGCATTTAGCAGAAGCGATGCAATATAGGAGTAAGAGTATGTTCGTAGAGAGGTAGGGCCATTCCGGTCATTTCGAGCGAAGTCGAGAAATCCTTTATATTCCCACCATAAGAATGAAAGAATATTATGTTTATATGCTGGCGAGTGATTCTGGCACTTTATATATTGGTATGACAAATAATTTAAAAAGAAGAATATACGAGCATAAAGAATGATTATTAGATTGATTTACTAAAAAATACTGATGTAAGAAATTGGTATATTATGAAATAGGTAACGATGTTAGTCATATTATAATGAGAGAAAAGCAATTGAAAAAATGGAGTAGGAAAAAAAAGGAGTTTTTGATTAACTTATTAAATCCTAAATGGAGGGATTTATATAATGAAATTTTTTAATAAAAGGATTTCTCCGTGCGTTCACTTTGTTCACTTAGTCGAAATGACAGTTTATGGTTTTAATCTCTATAAAATGTAGCTCCGCCCCGTAGTACTACGGGACAGGTGGTATAGAAATTTGCAACTTTATAAAATTATATATCGCTTATACGGCTATATCAAATTTAATTTTTCATTGATGTTCATAGTTTTCTACTACTGTATCTGTGTATTCTCGGTCAAATATTGAAGTGAACTTTTCAGTTTTTATTGTTGGTAACTTTAATGGAGTTCTGTTGATTTGTTCTTTAGCTCATTCAATGTGGTTTGTGTATATGTGGGTATCAGCTAAAAATCCAATTAGTTTTCCTTCTTTTAATCAAGATTCTTTGGCTAGTAGATGTAGTAGTAATGCGTAGCTAGCTATATTGAACGGCAATCAAAGCATTGTATCTACAGACCTTTGATTTCGTAATAGGTGTAATTTACCATCTGATACTAAAACTTGAAATCCATAATGACAAGGAGGTAATGCCATTCTATGTAAAAATTGAGGATTTCGAGCCATAACAATCATTCTTCTATCGTTTGGGTCTGTTTTTAATGTTTCTATCATTTTTTTTAATTGATCTACTCATTTGGTTTGAGATTCTTGGTCTCGGCTAATGTACTCTCATCAAAAATTTCTTCGTTGATATCAATATATTGGTCAAAGTTCTCTTTCTTCCATCATTTTTTGCTTAGTTTGTTCATCGTGTCAGTATTTTACCTTATCTGGAGAACACCATTCGTCTCGGATGTGGTTGTTTCTTTCAATTAGCCAGTTTTTGTCCGTAATTCATTTTATAAAAAATTCTAATTCAGAAGCAATTAATCTGAATGGGACTTGTTTTGTAGTCAGAAGAGGATATCCATCAGCCATATCGTGTTCAAAAAAGACTCAAGGTATAGAAAGAGTGTCTATTCAAGTCCTATTTTCTTTTAAGATTCAATTGTTTAGTATGTTTTTTACAATGTTTAAATATGATTTCATTTGTGTTAATTTAAATATAAACTGTTATTTTATAATATAATAAATAATTAAAAAAAATCCATACTATTTCATTTTTTTATTAAAATGTGATAACCATTGTATATCAAAAAAACGGGGTTTGTCAAATTTTTTGACATTTTTTCAAGGTTTTTGTTGATTTAATGTTGAAAATACTATTAAAATATACATATATTTTGTTACAATATTGTTGATTATTTATTTACAAATAAATTTTGCTATGAAAAAATTAGTTAGCTTTGTTTTGTGATGCACTTTTGCTCTTACTTTGTTTGGCATTTCTTTTTCTGATAGTATTTTGGATTATTTAAATACTATTTGAGATGATATATTATTTGGTTATAGGCCGAATATTGATGAAATATCGGTAAAAACTATTACATCTAATTCAATAACGATAAATTCACCAGTTTTGAAAGATGAGTTTGGTGATAAAATTACTGATTATACCTTGTTATATTGACCAAAGACTCTCAATCAACTAATAGAAGATCCTGCATTAATTTCTCTTACAAGAGAAAAAAATTTTACAAATCTCAATTTAACGAGTAGTCATTTTACAATGGAGTTGACTGTAACGGATAATTTAGATCCTAATATTATTTATTATTTGGTATCTATACCAAAAGATTCAGCTAATACTTTATGAGAAGTATCAAATGAATTGTGTTTTAGGTTGAAGGATAGACTTTATTGAACATGAGATGAATGTGGAAGTGTGCACGCTGCATGAGCAGATATGCGTTTAGCAAATATATCGCATACTATAGATGGTAATAAAGTTACTTTAAGCTGGATTGCAGTAAATGGTAGCAATACTGTAGATTTGTTTTTGCGAGATGATAAAGAGGAGACATTTAATAAACTTACCACTATTAATATGTCGGCTGAATCGTATACTTTTACTTTGACAAGAGATTGAGAATATATTGTAAAATTTATTCCAAATAATTGATGAACAGAAGTTAATTATACATTTAATTATTTAGCAGAAAAGAAAGCTGATGAGCCTACCATACCAAAGCCTATCAAGCCTGTAGTTGTGTGACCAAAAGAAAATATTTTAGCTGTAATTATTTGAACTATACTATTATATCTTGTGTACAAGATTGTTAGAAGAAAAGCTTAAAAATAGATAACAAAAAAGAGAAAATTATAAATTATTTGTCTTAGTGTTTTCTCTTTTTTTGTTATATAAAATTTATTTATATAAAAATATACTTTTTTTGCCTTTTGAATTGTTGATACTATCAAATTCTTTATGTTTAGTGAATTCAAATGAATTTGATATAATAATAGTGTCTTTATCTTTGTTTTCTCGCAGTCGATCTTCTATTTCAGCAAGCTGACTTGTCCATAGATAAACATATATATAATCATATCATTTTAGATCAGCTTTCAAGAAATTTCATTGTTTTATGTGGATATTTTTATGTCAATAAATTGAATTTAATATTTTTCAATATATTATAGCATACAAGTTTAAATCATAACCATGACAACTTTTTACATCAAACTGTTGTGAAAAAAATCTGAGTGCTTTCCCATCCCCACATCCTAAATCCAAGATTTTTGCTCATTTTTTGATTTCTATTTTTTTCATCAGCTCTAAGTGTCTGTTGAATGATGAAACATATGGTGCTATTTTTGATGGTTTTAGCAGAGATCTAAACATAAAGAATGAAAAAGTTCAAGCTACAGCAAGTACGATAACAAGGACAATGATAACGACAGTCATTTGAGATCGTATAATGTAAAAAATGTTTTGTTGTTGAACAATATTCCTTTTGTTACTAAAATCAATAGAGATTTTTTTTGAAAAATTGTTGAGCTGATAACTAAGTGTTTTCAAAAAATGGTAAATTTTTTAATATGTAAATATTTTTTTACTATAATTGATATTTGTAGGTAAAATATTTGAAATGTTTATTCATTTTTTTGGTAAAAATGAAAATTTGGACTATAATTATATTAGTAAAATAGTTTGAGTGTATATTAAAAAAACATTTATATTATATTTTAACAAAATGAACACATTAAACTCCCTTTCTCCTCAATCAGTTAATAGAATTAATGTTTTGATTGATAAAATTAATGCTACTTGTGATGCTTTGATTTCTGCTTTGGAAATTAATTCTGAAAAAGTTTCTAGCTACAATATGACTATTGTGGATAGGATGAATGTTAATTCAGAATTTATTGATTTGGTTGTAAAAAATATTATTTCTATAAAAACTCATCTTGGAGAATTGAAAGATGGCTTAAACAACCAAAAATTGCTTTCTGATACCTTAGATTTAGAAAATCTAATTTCTTGACTACAGAATACATCTAGTAAATTAAATTGTTTATTGATTAGTGATAATAATTTTAATAATATCTATAGTATGGCTATCCTTGAAATACAAGATTTAATCCAAAAGGTTTTAGATGAGATTAAAATCTGAGAAATTGTGTTGAAGTGAGTTTAATGAGTTGAAAGTTCGTCAAGTTAGAAAGTTGTATTCTCCTACCACCCGGGTGCTGTTCGCGGAGCTAACCAATCGCACCCGGATGGTAGGAATGTAGCTTTCAACTTGTAACTTTCAACTTATAACTTACTGCATATAAAATTTTCTTCATTACTTTCTATTAAATCTACTTTTTGAGCTTTTGTTACTCAAATAATATCGTCTAAGTATTTTCTTGCTATTTCCAAAAATTCTTTTGATCAATGTATATCTAAACTTTTCAATTCTGCTCACATTGAAATTTGATTTTCTGTTTTGAATTTTCTTACAGACTCTATTATTTCTTTGATTTTCTCAAACTCTTTTATTTGTTCTGCCTGATTATTTATTTCCAAAATTTGTGTAGGGAATTCGGTTTTATGGATTGATATAATGTTTTCATACTGTTTGAAATAGTTTTGGTATATTTCTTCTGTGATATGTGGTAAATATGGAGCTATTAGTTTCAAAGTATCAAATAGAATGTGATATAAGGTCCATTGTCATGCTAACTTTTTTTCTTCACCGTTTTCAAATAACTCTGGTTTGTACAGCCTAAGTTTTACTAATTCCAAGTAGTTATCGCAAAAATCTGCCCAGAAAAATTCTTCAAAAGCTATCTTTGCTAGACCATATTCAAATTTATCTAAATGTTTTGTCATTTTTTCTATAGTTTCGTTTGTTCTAGCTATAATTCGTTGATCTGTAGCTAGTAACTTATTGGTGTCAAACTCTTGTTTTGGATCAAATCATTGAGTAAGCATTTGTACAAAATTTGAAGCATTCCAAAGCTTTGTGATGAGCTTTTGTCCGTTTTTGATCTCGCTTTCTTCAAATAATATATCTTTTCATAGTTGACTTCACGCTGTCCAGTATCTAATTGCATCAGCTCATCGTTGATTGATTAAATCTTCTGGATCAAAAGCATTTCATTTGGATTTACTAAATTTTTGTCATTTTTCTGCCATAACAAATCCAGAAATCATAATATTTTGAAATGGTATTTTTCAGTCTCTTAGATAGGAGTGTAGTGTGGTATACAAAAGCCAAGTTCTGATAATATCGTGAGACTGTGGTCTCATGCTCATTGGAAAAAAATCTTTTGTATCAAATCAATTTTTGTCTAAAAGGTTTTTGTTTATCAAAGGAGAAAGTCCTGATGTAAACCAAGTATCTAATACTAGAGTTTCTCATCTAACTTGTTCTTTTGTATATCCATCTGGTAAATCTACAGACGGATCTACTGGTCACTTTTCAAGCTGTTCCATCGATGGTAATATTACATCTCAACTATTTATATCATACCATACAGGAATAGGAATACCAAATTTTCTGTTTCTAGAAATGTTCCGATCTCGATGTAGGTTTTCTATCCAATCGTTGGATCTTTTTTTCATAAATTCTGGAAACCATCTCATTTTATCGTTTTGTTCCAATAATATATCTTTTTTGTCTAGAATGTTTACAAATCGCTGATGAACTGGAATTATTTCTACTGGTACTTTTCATCTTTCTGAAATTGATTTGGATTGAACTATTTTTGTCCTGTTTTTTACTACTCACTTTTGTTCCAAAATATCCATTATTTTGTCTCTAGCTTCATTTACTTTTAGTCCATTTATTTCTGTGAGTCCAGTATTTTGCATTTTACCATATCTATCTATGCAGATTTTTGCCTCTAATCAGTGTTTTTGAAACCAATATACATCTGTTTCGTCTCCGTAACTACAACACATTACAAGTCATGTTCCTTTGTCGATTTTTGCCTTATCGTCTGGTAGTAAAGGTACAGTATCTCACAATGGAGTAGTAATTTTTTTATTAAAATATTTTTGATATCTGGTATCATCTGGATGTGCAAAAACAGCCTTACATGCTGGTAGTAATTCTGGCCTAGTAGTAGCAATAGTCAATTTTGTCCCATCTTCTAGAGTAAACTCTATATCATTGAAGTATTCTTCAAATTCTTGATCTTCTGTCTCTGCTTGAGCTATTGTAGCTTGTAGTTTTGTACATCGTAAAGCAGGGAACTCTTTGGCAACTATATGTCATTGTTTGTATAATTTTACAAATTCTTTTTGTACTATTTGTTGTGTTTTTGGGTCTATGGTACTATAAATTTTTGTCCAATCGATAGATAATCCCATTGTTTTCCGTAAACTTTCATATATTTTAACATATTTTTGATTTACTTCCAAACACTTTTGAATGAAATCTTTTCTTTCCATTTCTTTGATGTTTATTTTTAGGTCTTTTTCTACTAATAATTCGGTAGGAATCCCATTGTTGTCAAAACCCATAGGGTAATAAACATTGTATCATTTCATCCTTTTGTATCTAGCAATAATTTCTGCTTGAGTGTATGATGAAATATGTCAGATATGTAGTTTCCCGCTGACTGTAGGTGGAGGAGTATCTATACTAAAAACTTCCTTGTCTGAATTTAGATCGAAAGTGTAAATTTTATTTTCCTCTCGAAAATCTTGTCGTTTTTTTTCTGATTCTTTTGGATTGTACTTGCTCATAATTTTTTGAATAGTTAAATAGTGGATTTATTAGTAAATATTGTTTGATTTTTTTCAAGATCAAGCTTATAGAGTTCTCCTCCCTTGTTAAAGGGAGTCTCTTTTCCCTCCATTGCTTGCAGCTCTGCAGAATTGCGGGGCTACATTGTTTTTGTTTCATCATTTTAACATTTCAACATTTTATTGTGCACAAAGTTCACTTCGTTTGTGGCGGGGACAGGCATTCATCATTTTATAGTATACTTGAAAAGTAATCTTCTTTGGATTGAAATTGGATGTCTATGGTGATGTTTTCTCATACTATTTCGGAAATCATTTCTTCTAAATTACTTTTTGTATCATCTCTATTCAAAGCAATTTCTGCTATTTTATTTATTACTACAAAGTAAGCTTTTCAGTCTGAAATGTTTTTTATAAATATGTGGTCTCTCAAACTATCTTTTAAGGTTTTGCTTTCTACTTTTTCAATTAGCTGATTCAAAATTTCTTTCTCTTTGCTTTCTACGCCTGGTGCTTCGTTTTGATTTTTTTCTTCTGAAATTGGAGTTTCTGTGACGACGCTTTCTTCTGTTTTGTTTTCTTTGATTTTGTTTTCTTGTTTTACTGGTTCCTGATAGTTGACGACCTGATTGTTTTGTCATAAAAATTTATTTATCGCAATTTTGTACAAGATAGTAGGGTATGGATAATATTTTGCTGTTGCTATTATTTCTGAAAAAATTTCTGATACAGAGATAAAAAAGTCGATATCTGACATTATATTTTTGTCTATGTACATAATGTTTTGTTTTGCAAATTGCAATAAGTCTATTCATTGGTCGTGAATTTCGTCTATTTTTTTGAAAATAGCTTCTCTATCTTTTGACTTTATTAATTCCAAAAAATCTTTGATCATGGCTTCACCAGCTATTCCCAAAAAATTGCTAACATTTTCCATACTAATGCTTCCAAACACGCTTATTTGGTCTACATACTTTACGGCATCTCTTACACATCATTCAGATATGTCTGAAATTAAATTTAATGCCTCATCTTCAAAAGATAGTCACTCTAAATTACAAATGTTTTGTAAATGAGGAGTCATTGTTTCTTTTAAAATTTTTTTGAAATTAAACACTTGGCAACGAGAAACTATTGTTTCTGGGACTTTGTGTATTTCTGTAGTGGCAAAAATAAATCAAACAGCACTATTTGGCTCTTCTATGGTTTTTAAAAGAGCATTGAATGCAGACTTGGAGAGCATATGTACCTCATCTATTACATATATTTTCTTTTTTAGTTGAGTAGGAGGATATGGTACTTTGTCTAAAATCTCTTCTCTAATATTGTCTACTCCTGTGTAGCTGGCTGCATCTATTTCTACATAATCAAAAGTTTGTCATTTGTTTATTGTGCTACAATTTGCACATTGATTACAAGGATTTCCATCTTGTAGATCCAAACAGTTTATGGCTTTGGACAAAATTCTAGCTGCTGTAGTTTTTCCAGTACCTCTAGGTCCAAAAAGCAAATAGTTGTGGTTGTTCCTTTGCTCATTTTTCATTTGAGCTTTGAGTATGTGTGTAATATGATCTTGTCATATAATTTTATCAAATGTATTCGGACGATATTTGTTGGCTAAAGACATAATATTTTTTGACAATATAAAATTCATTCATTTTTTATAATATAAGATTATATTATTTGTTTTCAATTGGATTTTTGAAATTTTTGTTTATGAAAAATTTCCAGTTCACTATTGTGCTTTGTTGTCAAATATTTTTTGACACCAGTTAAAATTACAATAAAGTATTGAATTTATGAAAAAATTTGTTATAAGAAATTTTGAAATGAACGAGGAGTGATTAACAATTAATAATTTTGTTCCTTATTAATGGGAATTGGGAGAGTTGGAGGTTGTAGTTGGGGGTAAAACCCCCACCTAGTCCCTCATAAATTCGGGACATTCAACCTCCCCCTAGGGAGGAATTTTCCCCTCATCACTTCAACATTTTATCACGAATGTTTTTTACTCTAATAACGGGCGGTTGATAACTGCCCCTACATCAATTCATCTCTTTATCATTTTAACACTTTATCATTTTATCACTTTAACATTTTCTCATGTCTATTCATCCTGAAATTATTAAGTATTCTGCTCATCCTGATATTACTTTTTGAGATTTGAAATCTTGAGATTTTGATAAGTATGATATTCCAGCATCTGAACTAAAAAATATACAAAGTATTTTTCAAGAGCACAATATCGGAGCTTTTATGATGTGACAAGATGATTATCATTACAAGTTTCATTCAATACCATCCAAACCATATATTGTCCATTACATATGAGATTTATCTTTATTGGACAAAAATATTTTGGCGATAGTTGGGCCTAGAAAGCCGAGTGTTTATTCTCATAAAGTTTTAAAGAAGCTTTTTGAACATGCTGAAAACTATGATTTGGTAACTATTTCCGGCATGGCAGCTTGAGTAGATCAGCTGGCTCATGCGCTTTCTATCAAGCACAAAATACCCACCATTGCTGTTTTGTGATGATGACTAAATTATTTTTTGAAATGAGCAGAGCGTCATATTGTCCAATCTATAGTGGACAATGGATGACTGGTATTGTCCGAATACAAGATAAATTTCGTACCTACAAAATATAGTTTTCCGCAAAGAAATCGTATTATAGCAGGTTTGTCTGATATAGTTGTTTTGCCGGAAGCTTGAGAAAATTCTTGAAGTTTAATTACAGTTGATTTTGCCAACCATTCAAGTAGACCGGTATATGTTGTTCCAAACGATATTTTTTCTCTTACTAGTTTTGGAGTGCATCAGCTAATTTCTCAACAAAAAGCGAATGTCTTAATTGATTTCAAGGATTTCTTTGATCAAAATTTCAAAAAATTTGGGGTAAAACATACCGTTAGTACAAAAATATTGGATTTACCAGCTCCTCAAAGTGATATTATTTGACTTTTGTCTGACAATGGCGAAATGTCTTTGTGAGCTATTATGCAAGCTACAGGTTTGGATACAGATACTGTTATGCAACATATTACTTTGTTAGAAATAAATAATCATATATACCAAAATTCTCCTTGAAAATATAGTCTGTACTAATGCTGTTTATGTTTTGTATGTAATGAGTTCTATGATAATTTCGTTAAGGTTAGGCAATTAAAATATTTATAATTTTTGTGATGATTAATCTTCAATAAGTTTTTAGTTGAAAAAGGGAATGAAATCTCTATCAATTAATTATTGAAAATATATATATTTTTATTGTTTGAAAAAAAATATTTTGGCTAGAAGAAAATATAAAAGACGCAAAAAAACAGTAATTTTGAGTAAATATAAGCTATGAGCTGGTATGATTATTCTTGGGGGTTTGTATTTTTTTTCTTTGTATTTAGCTGAATGATCACCAATATTTGAACTTTTGACCAATTATGCTAGTGTGGCTTTTTGAGAAATATGATTAAATGTGTTTTTTGGATTGTGTATTTTAGTATGAATTTTGATCTTGTACAAAGGTTATCTGATGAACTTACTCATCAAACAATTTTTGATTATGATGATGTTAGTTTCTGGAGTATTAAACTTTCCAATAATAGATTGAGAAATTTCTAAATATCAATCTTTTGGTGGATACTTATCTTGGCCTCTTATTGAGCTTTTAAACTTAATGTTTGGTTCTCAAGCTACGGCAGTAAAATCTTTTATAGTAGTTTTGCTTATAGCTACTCTTGTGTGGATTTTATATACATTCAATTTTTCTTTACCAAAAATTAATTTTAAATTGGAAAAATATGCTAAACCAAAAACAGCTTGAGCTACTAGAGAGTTAAAAATAGAAAGACAAACAACGGATGATATTGCTAAAAAAATAAATGAGACCAGAAGCGGAATAAATAGACCAATTTCTGATTCTTTTATCAAAACTATTATAAAACAAAAAGTAGAAGAAAAAATCGAAGAAAAAAGACCTAGACCAGTCATAAATTTTTCTTGAGATAAGCCGACATTTAATACATCTATTTTAAAATCTAATACATGAGAAGTAACTACGATTGATGAAAAATTTTTGATGGAGAAGGCAAAATCATTGCAAGATAAGTTGATGGAATTCAATGTTGCTGTGAGTATTGAATGATTTGATATAGGGCCAACTATCGTTCAAATCAGAATTAAACCGGAAGCTGGGATAGCTATATCAAAAATTGAATCATTGGTAAACGATATTAAACTGTCATTAAAATCAAAATCTTTGAGAATTATTGCACCTATCCCGTGAACAGATTCTGTCTGAATTCAAATTCCAAATCAAAAACCGACAATAGTTAGGGTATGAGACATGTTGAGTTCAAAAGAATTCCAGTCTCAAATGGCAAAATCCAATACAAACTTAACCTTGGGGAGACAAATAGATGGATCAATTATTACAAAAACTTTGGAAGATATGCCTCATTTACTTATTGCTTGAGCTACTTGATCTGGTAAATCTGTATGAGTAAATGACTTTATTATATCTTTGATGTATCAAAATTCTCCATCAGAATTAAAGTTTTTGATGGTAGATCCAAAACAAGTTGAGCTTGAACTATATTCTTGACTGCCTTACATGTTAGCTCCAATAGTTAGTGAGCCAGAACAGGCATTAAAATTATTAAAACGAGCTGTAGATGAGATGGAAAAGAGATATGGTATGCTCAAAGATAGAAGAGTAAAAAATATAGGAGAATACAATCAAAAAGTAATGTGAGATAAAATGTATCGTATAGTATTTGTGATAGATGAGTTGGCAGATATGATGATGCACAAAAACAAAAAAGAAGTAGAGACCTACATTACTCGTATAGCTCAAAAGGCTCGTGCTATTGGAATTCATTTAATTTTGGCGACACAAAGACCATCTGTAAATGTGATCACCTGACTTATCAAAGCAAATATGCCTACTAGAATAGCATTTGGAGTTGTTTCAGAAATTGATTCTAGGACTATTTTGGGTAGAAAATGAGCTGAGGATTTGGTATGAAGATGAGATATGCTTTATATGGATCCAAGTACAAAACGACCTATTAGAATACAAGCTCCATTTGTAGAAACATCGGAGATAGAATTGGTAGTAAATACTTTAAAAGACAAATATATGAGATGATTATCAGAGGATGATATATACAATCCAGATATTATCAAAGCTTTGGAAAGTAAATTGGAGATTGCTTGATGATCGTTTTCTGGATGAGTGTGATGATCTGATGAAGAGCTTGTAGAACAAGCTATCCAAGTTATTCTAGAAACTAGAAAAGCTTCTGCTACCTTATTGCAAAGAAAGCTTAATATAGGTTTTGCTAGAGCGGCTAGAATTATGGATGAACTTGAAGAAAGAGGTGTTATTTGACCACAAGAATGAGCAAAAGCTAGGGATATATTTATATAAAATTTAGATCTAAAAAATGAGTTTTATAAAAAATAAGATCACTTCGTTTTGAAATATATTTATTTTTGTTTGTATTTTTGTTTTTCTTTTTATTGTTCGGCAAAATTCAGCAAAAGCAGACATTATTAGAAAAGGTGGTTTTGAAAGAGTAGATAGTGTGTCAGAATTTGTAGATAATAAAGTGGTTTCTATTTTTGGTGAAGCCTTGGCCTTTTCACAAAATGACTACAAACAAAACTTTGATCTTAATTCAGATTGTTCTTTGCAAAAATATATTTCAGATGATTTGGTTTTAGAAAATATACAATATGTCCCAGCTGATTTATCGCAAATAGATTCCGAATATATTGTAAATAGAGCGGGTAGACCTTATCTGAGATTGTCTGCTCAAACTGCTTTTGAAGCTATGGCAAAGGATTTTTATTCAACAAATAATCAGCAACTTTATTTGATGAGTGCTTATAGATCCTACAATGATCAAGCTACTTTGTTTGAATGAGGTTGTTCTTTGAATAGATGCGCTAGATTGTGAGCTAGTGAGCATCAGCTTTGATTGGCGGTAGATATCCATTTGGCGACCAAAAACTGATACAATATTTTATGAGGAGAATATTTGGAGCGATTAAATCAAAATGCACATAAATATTGATTTATCAACACATATCGTAAATGAGCTAAAATAGATGGGAAAATGGCAGAAGTTTGGCATCGAAGATATGTTTGAAAATACTTGGCTACAGAATTGTTTGAAAAGGATTTAAGTTTTGCGGAGTATTATGCGTTAAGTTTGTAAAATTACAAGTTGAAAGTTTATAAAGTTGACAACCATCCCCCTTAACAAGGGGGATTAAGGGGGATTTTAGACTAATAGTGGGGTTTAGTTTTTTTGGCTCGCTTACTTACAGTTTCCCGTAAATAAGGGGAATTAAATAAACACCTTCATTTTTCTTAAATCCCCCCTACTATGAGAAATATATTGAAAAATATATATTTATTGGTTATAATTTATTAGGAAGATCAAGTGGAATAGAGAATTTATGATCCCCCTAAATCTATAAAGATTTAAAGGAAGTCCATTCCTATTCCACTCTATCTATTTACAGGATTAATTAATTGGTTAGGCTGTATAAATACAAGCTTTGATAACTAAGTAGGTTATTCCATAAATAGATATTGACCTTCGTTTTATTTTATTACCTCCATTAAGCATGAAAAGATTATCATCCTTAACAGGGTTAAATCTCAATAGCATTGAAGCTATTGGACTTGATGTTGCCAAGGAGAAAATAGACATTTGCTTATTTTCATCCCAGCAGTCATTATTTTACAGAATAGCCAACAATTCTCAAGCTATTTATCAATTTTCAACAGATTTGACTAAAAATGGGCTTTTGAAAACCGTTCCTTTTGTATTAGAGTCTACTTGAATTTATCATCTTCAATGTGCATTACAACTAGCTGATGACTGATGGGATGTTAAAGAAATCAATCCAATAATTACTCATCAACAAATTGGATATACAATTAGGTGAACAAAAACAGACACAACAGATTCTTTATTGTTAGCTGAATTATGAGTAACAAAATGAAAAAAACTTCACTCATTCAAACGCAATAGGAAAATCATTGAACTAAGAAAAAAGGTTAGTCTTCTAGCTTGAGTTGAAAAAACAATGCAAGCAATAAAAGCACAATATGATTCTTATATAAAAAGTGCAAGAATATTGTGAATTAACACAAATGATGTAGATTTTATAAGAAAATCATTGGATGACTTAAACAAATGTAAAAAAGAATTAGAGAAATCTATTATTTCAGAATCTGTAGATGAAGGATGAACAAGACGTATTGAAATAATAGATTCAATAACATGAATATCTCCATTGATTGCTAAAATTTGTTATACTACATTTGCAAGTAATGATTTTGAAAGTAAAAAACAAATGTTAGCATATGTTTGATTAGATCCAAAGTTAAGACAAAGTTGAACAAAATCCTGAAGTTATAAAATGTCTAAAAGATGAAACGCATTTACTAGAAAAAAACTATTTCAAGCAGCATTTTGTTGAATTCAACACTCTAAACAATATAATTATATCTATAATAGAGAAATAGAAAAATGAAAACATCATTTTGAAGCGGTATTAACAGTTGTAAAGAAAATGATCTATACAATACGATCTTTGATAAAGAAAAATGAAATGTTTGATCCTAATTATTGCGCAATGTAATGAAAAAATCTTTATTCCTCTTGATTTTTCTCATAATAGGACTACCCCCCCTTAAAAAGGGGGGCTATGTGTGGCCTAAATCCCCCCTTGCTTACTGAGTTCTCCGTAACAAGTAAGGGGTAGAACTTTACAAACCCCACAATACTGTGGCAGACTTTCTAAACTTTTAGGTTTGATTTTGGATTAATGATTAGTATATAATATATGCTCACAAAATAGCATTATTATTTTTTTGAAAGCATAAATATATGAAAAAAAACTGATATAAAGAACTATTACCAGACCAAACATTAGGAGAAAAACTAATCAAAAAATGATTTTGGTTATATCTTTTTTCGTTTTTAATCGCGCCTACAGGATATATTATCAAAGTAATAATCTCAAACACGGTATCGATAGCTGATGTTGGAGTACTTTATAGTATCATTTGACTGATAACAATCATAAATGTGTATAATGATCTAGGTCTCACAGAAAGTTTACAATATTTCCTACCTAGATACTGGATAAAAAAACAATACAATTATATCAAAACATCAATATTCTTAAGCTTAGGTGTTCAAATGTTTACTTGACTCATCATTGCTGGGATATTATGGTTTTGAGCACCGTGGCTGGCTACTAATTATTTCCAAAGTCCCAGTGCTGTAGTAATTTTAAGATATTTTTGTTTATATTTCTTGTGAATAAATGTGTTTGATATTTTAGTAAGTATTTTTTATGCATTTCAAAATACCTTAGCACAAAAATCTATTGAATTCATTAGAATGATAAGTGTTGTTTGATTTACTTTATTTTTCTTTTTTTCAGGTAGGACTAGCATAGAACGGTACAGTCTAAACTGGATATTAGGCTTAGCTATATGAATAATAGTTGGACTAATAATCTTTTTTGTAAAATATAAAAAAAGCCTTTTTCAATGAAAAGTAGTCTTTGAAAAAAACATGCTCAAAGAGTATATCAAATATGCCTTCTGGTGTTTCCTAGGATTAAATGCTCTATACTTATTTTGACAAATTATACAACAACTGGTAATTCTAATTTTGTGACCAGAAGCTGCTTGATTTTATACCAACTTTTTGAGCTTATATTGAATATCAGCTGTAATAATCTGACCAATAATATGACTCGTGTTTCCTATGGTTTCAGAACTAATCACCAAAAAAGATACAAAAAAATTACAAACATTATTTAACTTTTTTTATACCTATTTTTCAGTATTTGCATTTTTTTTAGCTATATTTTTAATGGCATTATGACCAGAAGTAGCTTTAGTTTTGTTTGGGAAAAAATTCATTCTATCATGAAAAATGGTGATCTTGTGAGCACTTTTTACAATCGCAAATGTGTTTGTGGGTTTCAATTTTTCTGTTTTAGCATGATTGTGAAAGATCAAAGAAAGAGTAGAAATACTTTTCACAACGGTATTAATAACGGTCGTATTATCGGTTATATGAATGTATAGTTTATGAGTTTATGGGGCCGTTCTCACATTATGAATAGGAGAAACGATACTCTTTATTTTAAGTTTTAAATTGGTTTATAAAGACATAAAATTTGGAGTAAACTGGAGATTTATAATTAAAAATATATGTATAGGATTATTGTTGTGAATAATTTTATGGATGATAAAGTCAAAGATATTCGTTAATAATGATTCAATGAGATTGTTTAATTTATGGAGACTGATTTTAATAGGACTAGGATTTTTTGTTGTATTTGGATTGTTTAATTTCAAAAAAGCGCTTGTATTGAAATGAGAAATAAAGAAGTTGAGAAATTAGCAAATGAGCTGAAATAAAAAAACAGTAAAATTATTTGCTTTTTTTGAAATATGTTCAATATATAATCATATATGATTATATTCTAAACACAAAGTATAAAAATAACATCATTATTAAAAATGAAAAAAACTATCATTTTTTTGGGAAAAACAAAACTGAACTGCTTACAAATTGTAGCCAGTTAAAATTGATGGCTCAAGACAACAGAAAATCTAATCCTGGTAATTTGTCACGGTTTTAAAATAAGATACAAACAAAAAGATTTGCATTTATATTATATTTAAATATAATATAAACGATTTATATTCTATTTAAATATAATATGGCAAGTATACAAATTATAGAAAGTTTAAAAAAAATTTATGAAAATCTGTTACAAAATACAAATAATGACTTTTGTAGAGATAGAGAAAACAGAATAAATCCAAGCAAGTACGGACCTATAGTACTAGTTTGAGAAAGATGAGTAGGAAAAACTTATTTACTTTTGCAGAAACTGAAAAAACAAAAGAAAAAGAGCTTTTATTTTGCTGCTGACAACCCCCTTGTACAATGAATTTCACTTTTTGATTTAGTTTCAAAGCTTTATTTTGATTATGGAATTAGGTATCTAGTAATAGATGAAATTAATAAATGAGAAGATTGGATGGGAAATTTAAAGGCAATTATTGATAGTTTTGTTGATTTAGAATTGATCGTTTCTGGTTCTTCCTCTCTAGATCTATACAAAGGAACTTCAGATTTACAAAGAAGGATATATAAAATAGATTTATTCCCTTTAAATTTTGTGGAATATTTGGAATACGAACAAAAGGTACAACTCCCCTTATATTCATTTGAAGAAATCATTGATAATCATAAAGAAATATCTTATGATTTAGCAACAAAATTTGATAAAAAAGATTTTGAAAATTATTTATGCTATTGATTTTATCCTTATTTTAAAAATAAAAAAGAAATTTACCATAATCTTCTACTTAATAACTTAAAAAAAACAATTTTAGAGGATTTACCAACTTTTATGAATTTACAAACCTCATCTTTAGCTAAAATAGAAAAATTATTTTATTTCATTGCTAAAAATCATCCATCAGAATTAAATTATAAATCACTAGCTGAAAAAATAGGTATCCCAAAAGAATTATTGGAAAATATTGTTTACTACTTGGATCAAATAGGGGTTGTAAATATTGCTATCAGAACAAATAAACTTACTGATATTATTAGAAAAGAATTTAAAATATTTTTATGAAATCCAAATATGTATTATGCATACAAGAGTAGCGACAATATATGAACTATGAGAGAAAGTTTTGTATTACATGCTTTGAAAAAGATAAGCAAATCTCAAGTTGTTAATGAAAACATTATTCTGCCTCAATACTGAGATATTATTTATAAACATAAATGAGAGCATTATCTTTTTGAGGTGTGATGAAAAAATAAAACGAGTAAACAGATTAAAGATATAAGAAACTCATTCATCGTTGTTGATGATTTGATTTGATCAGATAATAGGATTCCTTTGCGATTATTTGGGTTGGTAAAATAAAATAGAAATAAGAGATGAGTTTTGAGAAAAAACTTACACTAGTAATAGTGTGTATATATTAAAATATTAAAATATTAAATAATCTATTTGTTTTTTGTTTACATATCATTATATACTTATTGTGGTAGTTTTTAACCAATATTTAAATATAATAAATTAAAAACATGGATATAGAATCTTATTTTCAAGAATCTGCTGATGTAAAGATGGATTTTATTCAGCATAATTCTGAAGAATTACAAGAAGTGATTTGAGTAATTTATGATGCAATCAAAAATAATCATCAGATTTTTATTTGTTGAAATGGTTGAAGTGCTGCTGATGCTCAACATATCGCAGCAGAGTTTACTGGGAGATATAAGACTGAAAGACAATCTTTACCAGCGATAGCATTAACTACAGACACTTCTGCTTTGACAGCTATTTGAAATGATTATGGGTTTGATCAAGTGTTTTCTAGACAATTAGAATGATTAGGGAAAAAGTGAGATGTATTAATATGAATTTCTACAAGCTGAAATTCAGAGAATATAGTTAAAGCAGTAGAAATGGCAAAAACTCAATGAATTAAAACAGTAGGATTATTATGAAAATCTGGAGGGAAATTAAAGGATATGATGGATTATGCATTAATAGTACCATCAAACAATACTCCAAGGATTCAAGAATGTCACATGACAATTTATCACACTATATGTGAAATAATTGATATTTTAGTTAGTAAAAAATAGTTATGTCGAATATTGTTATTATATGAGACTCCATGATAGATAAATATATTTATGGAAATACTGATAAAAAAAACCCTGAATCTCCTATGCCTTTATTAAAAGTTGAAAAAAAAGAAATCAGGCTTTGATGAGCTTCTAATGTAGCAAATAATATTGCTCAATTAAATTGAGGAGTCACATTAATTAGTATGGTTTGAGATGATATTAATTGAAGTTTGTTTTCTACTTTATGTGAGTGACAAAATATAAACTTGGAAAAAATATTAATGAAATCTCCAACTATTACAAAAACAAGATTCTTAGATTCTCAGTATAAACAACAATTATTAAGAGTGGATGAAGAAACATATGAAAAGATTTCAACCGATTGAATTAGCCAAGTAAAAACTATTTTAAAAAAAGAAAAACCTGATTATATTTTGATATCAGACTATGATAAATGAATTATTACTGAGGACTTGGTTTCTATGGTTAAAGATTATGCTAAAGATAATTTAGTAAAAATATTAGTTGATATTAAACCCCAAAATTTGGAATTTTTTCATAATGTATATTTAGTAAAACCCAATTTCAAAGAATTTTGTGAAATGATGGGGATTCAATGAATGGAAAATACTGATGAAAATATTGCAAAATATGGTAAAGAATTTACACAAAAATATAAAACAAATATAGTAATTACTAGAGGATGAAAGTGATCTACATTAATCACTATAGATTGAAATATTCATCACATCCCATCTGAAGAGCGCAAAGTGTTTGATGTTACTTGAGCTTGAGATACTTATATTGCAACATTAACTTATGCTTTAGGAAAATGAATGGATATAACTGATGCTGTAAAATTAGCTAATAAAGCTAGTTGAATAGTTGTATGAAAGGTTTGAACAGCATCTATCACAAAAGAAGAGTTGTGAATTGAATAAGAAATCCTCAGTCCCGCAATTACTGCGGGACAGCTCCTTTGAAAAAGGAGCAAAATATTTAATGAATAAAACACACTAAGTTATGATTTTAGAAAATTTAAATGAAATTAGAGCAATAACTGAGTCTGAAAAAGCAAAATGAAAAAAGATTTGATTTACCAATGGATGTTTTGACATTCTTCATCCCTGACATATCTCAACATTCAAAAAAGCAAAAAAATATTGCGATGTTTTATTTGTGGCTTTAAATGGCGATAATTCTCCATATTGGAAAACCAAACCAGGAAGACCAATTCACAATCAAACCCACAGATCCATAATTCTAGACAGTATTAAATATATTGATTATGTTGTTAGTTTTGATGAAGAAACTCCGATTGAAAGAATCAAAGAAATAATGCCAGATTACTTATTCAAATGATGAGACTATAAAGCTGAAGATGTAGTATGATATAAAGAAGTGACAGAAAATTGATGAGAAATCATTATTATTCCAACTGTCCAAGGATATTCTACAACAAATAGTGTAAATAAAATTTTATCCATAAAATAACTTTTTTGATGGTTTCTATTTTTAGGATTATAGACAAATATGTGATATGATTTTTTATATTGATATTTTTTTGGTTAAAATACATCCCTTTTGTTGATAAAAATAAAATCAAAAAATCTCCAAAAAAAATATTAGTAATTCGTCTTTGGGCATTATGAAGCTCGCTCCTTACATTTCCGATGATTAAACAAGTAAAAGAACATTATTGAAAATGAGTACAATATGAGTTATTGGCAAGTACAAGAAATATTTGAGTATATAAAAATCAATGATATTTCAAAAATATGTTTAATATTTTTTCTATAAAAGATTTGTTAAAATTAATTATTAGTTTCAAAAAATATGATATCGTAATTGATACTGAAGAATATTTCAAAATTTCAGCTTTTATGTCTATGCGATTAGGTAAAATTAATGTGTGATTCAATAATATACCTCTAAGGTGATTAGCTTATAATATTTGAATCAAATACAATGATGAGCAGCACTCTGTATTAACTTGTTTAGATTTAATTAAAGCTATTTGAATTGATTACAAAATTCCAGAATGATTAGAACCCTTAAAATATACAGAAAAAGATACTAAACAAGTCGATGAATTTTTAAAAGAATTAAATTATAGTAAACTTATTTGTATGCATACAGGCTTAGCTGAGACAGCTAAAGAAAGGGCATGGCCAAAAAATAAATGGGTTGAACTAATTCAAAAGGTAGTAGATAAAGATAAAGAGGTAAAAATTGTGCTATCAGGGACAAAATGAGAATATGATTCAGTACAAGACATATTTATATCATTACCAAGGAAATATCATAATAATGTTATCAACATTTGTTGAATATTTAGCCTTTTCTGACTTGCCTATCTATTAGAAAAGTGTGATTTAATGGTGTCAAATGATACTGGACCAATGCATTTATCAGCTACCATGTGAACTAAGACTATTTGATTATTTTGACCGGAATTACCAAGGAAGTTTGGTCCATATCCTTTAACAAAAAATGTTGGATTATATAAAGGTAGATGAGAAGCCTATATTAAAGTTCATTTGTGAATATGGGAAAAAGATACTGAGTATTCAGTTGATAAAATTAGTGTTGAGGATGTCTTAAAAACCATTGATTTTTAATTTTTTTCATTTATCATGCTGTGAAACATATTATTACTTAAAGAGTGTGATTTGTATGGAGTCATATCTTGGATAGGTTTTTGATAAATAGAGACAATATCGCTTGGTAATGAGAGATATTCACTCTATAACAGAGAAAAAAACTTATAAAAAGATAATGTGGGGAAAATAATTACTATTATTTATCATGTGCTATTAAAACAATATGAAACATATATTACTTTTTAAAATAGGTGCGATAGGCGATGTTCTCATGACGACCCCATTCATCAGACAATTAAAAAAACAATTTCCTGGTGTGCTTATTGATTATATGGTAGGTAAAAAAACTAAAGATATTCTATCAAACAATCCTTATATTCGTGATATCATCGTTTTTGATGAATCTGTATTTACCTCAAAGAATATCTTCGCATTGTTGTCTTTTTTCTGAAGAATAAGAAAGATGAAGCGTTATTATGATGCTGTCGTTATTTTTGATAAACATCGGATATTTGGCTTATTATTCAAATTAGCTGGATATAAAAAAAGGATCTGATTTAATAGAGCTTGAAAAGATGGGAAATTTTTGAACTATAAAATCTATCGGAATGCATCCAAAAGAGAAGTAGAATATAATTTAGATCTTTTGACATTATTATGATGATCTCCTGATTATGATGATCAAACATACGATATGAACATTCCTGATTATGTTGTTGGACGAGATAAAAAAATACATAAAATGAGAACTATATCAAAAAAAATTGTC
>Ga0255341_1000887_pt1 | contig 46079 bp, 39 predicted proteins | sample wastewater_treat_8_FD_192418 | JGI IMG/M metagenome (GOLD analysis project Ga0255341, IMG submission 192418) | Wastewater microbial communities from Lulu Island WWTP, Vancouver, Canada - plant12 | ecosystem: Engineered > WWTP > Wastewater > Unclassified | place: Canada: Vancouver, British... | reverse complement strand
TATTTTTCTACATACAGTATATCGCAAAAACGCCTTGAAGTCCAGTAGTTTCAATAGTTTTGCGAAGTTTTCAAAGATCGATATTACCTGTTTTTAACAGGAGTTATTGCAGTGGAATCAAATATAAATATTATTCTTATCCGGAACTTATGCAGCTTAATTGAAATTGATTAATTATTGCTTCTTTTTCTTAGCCTTTCTTCTCTTCTTTTCTCAGCTTCAATATAATCATTTTTCTCTTCGTCGGTTTCAGGTATAAGAGGCGGAACTAATGTCGGTTTGCAATCATCACCCAAAGCCACAAATGTCAAAAAGGCTTTATTTGTCAGCATCACATTACCGGTTTTTAAGTTTTCCGCATATACATTTATGGATACTTCCATGGAGGTTCTTCCTGCCCAGGTCATCTTAGCTTTAAGAATAACCAGTTCACCCACTCTTACAGGATGCCTGAAATCCAAACTGTCGAGTGCAACAGTAGCTACAGTCTTGTTGGAATGTCTTGAAGCTACCAGAGCACCTGCAATATCCATCCAATGCATAAGTCTGCCGCCAAGTAAATTCCCTAATAAATTTGTGTCGTTGGGGAGCACCAGCTCTGTCATTTCAATTTGTGAAGTACTTGGAGTTTTGCCCACCCCGCTAATTTTATCATTGTCAGACATAGTTTTATTCTCCTTTCGAAATATTCAGAATTCAGGATCCACAATTTAAAATTCAGTATTCTGAATTAAGAATTTCAGTATTTATATTAAATACGATTAATCTTTTACATTTATCTATCGCAAAATTCCGTTAAAGCGTTCGTTATTTTGCTCCGCTAAATGTAAGATTAATAACGTATTTAATGTAGTATTAAGAATTTCATAATTCAGAATTCTCGGAAATTAAAAACACCTTAATTAGACTAATAAAATCTATAAAGGTGTTATATACAAAATATCATTATGAATTTCAAACACTCTATAATGTTATACCAACTGAATTAATGAGAAAGTTTAACCTGTCTCCATCCAATCCATGGTTTATTTTAACACCGTCAATGCTTAACAGTCCAACAGGATATACCGGAACATCCAATGTGTCCTCAAGATATTCCCTCAATCCTTTCAATAATGACCCACCACCAATAATATAAATCTTACCTATTTTTGTCCCGTAACATCTTTTATCGTAGAACTCAAAGCATTGGTGTATCTGTCTTATAACTTTATCAATATTATCCTTCATGATATGCTGTATCTTTACCTGCATATCACTGGCATTTATATCAGGCTTTGCAATACCATACATTTTCTTCAATCTTTCGGCTTCTTCCAATCTAATCCCCAAATTACTTGAAACTATTCCTTCAAGGTTACTGCTACCTGATAAAATTACTTTATTAAATTCCAAAACCCTGTCCTTAAGTATATTCACTATGGTAGTTTCAGAACCAAAGTCAAGAACTGCAAAGGTATCCTGATTTGCTTTATTAAGCTTCTGCTTTTTATACCATGACTCACTCTCGATAACTCTTATATCCCTATTAAAAAACTTTGCAGTACTGTTAGCGGGTATATCTACTGATATAGGCTTTAATCCTAACTCAAGCAATATGTCTATATAACTCTTTATAATACTTTTTGATACAGCTGTTACAAATACCTTTACCTTTGTAGTATCATTCTCTTTCAACTGCTGAAGTACTTTATAATCAATTTGATGCTCATCGGTATTTATAGGCATATTATTCTTTACAGCTTCGCGGACTATCCCGTCAATATCCTGACCGGGAGCCTTATCTATCATAAAAACACGAGATATAATATTGGTACCGGACATGACGATTTTGGCATTCTTGGACTTTATGCCATTCTCATTTATGACCTTCTTTATCTCGTTAGTTACTTTATAGACATCCTTAATAGCTCCATTTTTTATGCAATCTCTTGGAGTAGAGGCAATACCGTAATTCTTTATAAAAATTTCTTTATTTCTCTCTATTATTACTTCAACTACTTTTATATTTCTAAAACCTATATCTATACTAAGCAAGCTGTTTTTGAAGAAGGGCAGCTTAAACATTTTATCTACTCCTCAGAATTATATATATTCTAATTTAATATACTACTTAGATTATATTACCACTAGATAAATTTAAAATCAATACTTCAAAATATTATTATTTATCAATACCATAAACTGGTTGTACACTTTATCACCTTTATTTGCTCTTTATGTAAATGATTCCATATATAACCTAAGCATATCAATTATTTCATCTTTTGATGTAAGCCTAAAAACCTTTTCTTTTACATAGGTAGCATTTCTTAAACCTTTAATATACCAAGCTATATGTTTTCTCATTTCACAAATCCCAATATGCATTCCTTTAAGTTCCACAAGCATTTCCATATGCCTTATTATCATTTTTATCTTCTCTTCAGGAGTAGGATCCGGAAGAATATTCCCTGTTTTAAAATAATGAAGTATCTTCTTGAAAATCCATGGGTTTCCCTGGGCACCTCTTCCAACCATAATAGCATCACAGTCGGTTTCTTCAAGCATCCTCTCCGCATCCTCAGGAGTTACTATGTCGCCGTTTCCGATAACAGGTATTCCAACAGCCTTCTTTACACTTTTAATTATTTCCCAATCGGCTTTGCCGCTGTAATATTGTTCCCTGGTCCTACCGTGAACGGTAATTGCCTTAGCACCGTTTTGTTCAGCGATTTGTGCAATTTCAATTGCATTGATGGAGCTATCGTCCCAGCCCTTCCTTATCTTTACAGTTACAGGCTTACTCGATGCTGAGGATACTGCCTTTACAATTGCTCCCACCAAATCCGGTCTTTTCATCAAAGCACTTCCTTCACCGTTTTTGGTTATTTTAGGTGCAGGACATCCCATATTAATGTCTATCAAACATGCGTCGGAATCATTCAATTGCTTTGCTATTCCTGCCAAAATATCAGGGTCGGAACCAAATATCTGTACTGCTGCCGGTTTTTCCTCTTCTGCTATCATAGTAAGAGCCTTACTTTTTATATCATTATAGTGCATACCTTTTGCACTTACCATCTCAGTATATACAAGGCCGCAGCCCTGCTCTCTGCAAAGCACTCTAAAGGGCATATCTGTGACGCCGGCCATAGGTGCTAAAAATACTTTGTTCTCAAGTTTTATATTGCAAAATTCCATAGATACCTCCCATCAAATATTTTACCATAGAAACTAAATAATAAAACTAATTTTTTATATTTCCTGCGTGTGAAACACATAAAAAGCTCCTATTGAATCATCTCAATAAGAGCCTAATTTTCTTGTTTTTCGTCATTCATGCCTTAATATATATTAAATGCGATTAATCTTTTACATTTATCTATCGCAAAATTCCGTTAAAGCGTTCGTTATTTTGCTCTGCTAAATGTAAGATTAATAACGTATTTAATATAGCTTAATTCTTCTAGATTTCCCACGAGGAATTAAATAGAAAGTATAAACACCTTCTTCATGGTTGGGTGTCAGCTGAGTTTGCTTTGATACAGTTATTCTAGATTCCATAACCTCATCCAACTGAATTTGATTATATTTGTTTACGTTTATGAATCTTGCAGCGAAGGTCTTTTTATTACAGTTTTCTTCCTCCCTGATAAGTACTCCCTCGAACTTCATGTTAAACTCTGAAAGCATGTTGTATACCACAATATCAAAGTAATAGCTATTTTCGCTTCCTAAATCTTCAGTAGAAGTGAACTTTAGCCCCCCTGCAGAGATGTCATGTACGTCAATTTCCTGCCAGTTTTTATTATCCTCGCTCATCATAACTTTGCATACAGCGTTGCCATACCTACGATACCTTCTTCTTTCCAATACCCGACTCATAAGTATCATCCCCCTCCCATTCTTTCAATCGGTCATTATAGCTTAAATACGATTAATCTTTTACATTTATCTATCGCAAAATTCCGTTAAAGCGTTGGTTATTTTGCTCTTCTAAATGTAAGATTAATAACGTATTTAATATAGCTACACACTATTTACCTTTTGTAATAGAATAGTACTTCCAAGATGTCCTTATTATGTAGATCAATAACTAAAAAAAGAGTCTGTTGGCTATAAAAGCATAACTGAACATTTTCATGCAGTTATGCTTTCGAAACACAAAGATATTAAGATTTGTAAATAATACTGATAAATTTTGTATCTGATTTTATTTTACCATAGCCTTACAGCAAAGTCGAGGGTTATCTTTTTAACAAAGTCTATATCCTTTAAAGTCTATATCCCTTAATTAATCAATAAAGACTTTTTCTCTTTTAAATCATTAATGCCGTTTGCTTTAATCATGCTGTTTGAAAGAGTATAAAGTGTATCACCTATATACAAAATCCTCTGAACGTTTTTGTCATAATTAAAGTCATATTGACCTGATTTTAATACATCCTCATCACTCATGTGAGTTATCTTTCCTTTAAGTGTAAAACCCTTTACAAGATCGATATTATAGACATAGGCTCCCTGGAAATATGCAGATCCATATTGTGTTACTTTGCCTTTACCATTCTGGATCCTCATTTCATTTACGGGAAAAGCCATCAGATTCTTTTCTTTAGAGAACAGCAATGCCTTGTGGTTTCTTAAAAGCTCCGATTCAGTTCCCCTGTCACCTATTATTTCCTGAAATTTCTGAACCGGATTGCTGACATCCGTTACATCAAAAAGTGCTATTTTCATTCCCTGGTAATATGCAGTATCTTCATAAACCTCAGTGTCTTTTCCAAATCCTATAATATGGTTTTCATCATAAGGATGCAGATAATCACTGTAGCCTGGTATTTTTAAAGCACCGAGAATCTTTGGATAAGCAGGGTCCTTTAAATCAATTACAAATAATGGGTCTACTTTCCTAAATGTTACCATATAACACCTGTCTCCCATGAATCTGGTAGAATAAATCTTTTCTCCCGGTGCTATATTTTCAATCTTGCCTTTGATATTCAGTATGTCATCAAGAATATATACATTATTTTCTGATGTGCCGTTAAACTCACTTCCAATAGTAGTTGCTATGCGGAAATATCCATTGTTTTCATCCATGGAAAATTGGTTTAGAATTCTTCCGGGTACCAATCCTTCTTTTAAATAAGTTATCTGACTGTTATTTAAAGAGAATTTAAATACCTTTGTTGACTGCCCATTAGATCCGTAATACATAGATCCGGACATGCGTTTGTTGGTCGGCTCATCTATATATCCTGAATAGCCGGTGATAGAGACATACAAGTTATCAAGGGAGCAATAAATATTTTGTCCTGCACCAAGGTATGTTGCAACTTTTGCAGGCTCCTCCATTTTATCAAGATCCATGCCGCTTATAACCATAAAGTTTCTTCCTGTGGATCCTGGAAAATAACGTATATCGGAGTACTCAACTTCCACCTTTTCTCCCTTTAAAGCAGTATCACTGTAGCATGGGGTTATATTTTTATCTTCATTATTTCTACTTAAATATACATTCTTGTTTGAAACCATATATATGGATGTACCGATCTTGCGTGAAGAAACATATGATCCGTCAACTTCTAATTCGCGAACCTTTTTTATATTTTTCTTGTCCGATATATCATAAACAATCACTTTTGTGCCATTAGAAGCCGAACCGTAAATATAACTATCCTCATAAACTCTATTGTCGTAATTTGAAGCAGAGGCAACAACCGTCATATACTTCTTATCTATGTAAAGCTCAATGGGATATGCCTTTTCACCTGCAAAGCTTATGGTGCTTATGACTTCCATCTCTTCTTCAGGATAAGCCTTAACCACCACTATCTTACCCTTATTGACCTGGTATATGTATTCACCGTCTGTTTTTACAATATCCGCTTCGTCCACACCCTGAACCTGTACATTGGTAGTAGAATATTCGTCATTTGATACAGCTTTGGCATTTTCATTAACAGACTGCTCTGCTGTTGGTACCATACTCATATCAAGTGGTGAATCTGAAGTGAACTCATTACCCCTTTTCCTTTTTTCAATATCGTCATTTGCACTGACATTTATAATGCTTTTTAGCTTTTCAAAAGAACCGACAACAGGAAGATTGTTAACTCTGGCTAGTATACTGTCTATTTCACTTTTTTCAGTTGAAGTATCGTACATATTATCATTACTTCCAATGATGATAAGTCCTCTATCATAAAAAACTTCCTTCCCTATGGCCTCAGCAAATTTTCTTAGAGGTATGTAAGTCCTCCCCCCTGTTATTTCGGGCGGAACATCTATGGAAACCTCTTTTCCGTCAACAGTCATGGCAGTTTTTCCAATTTCCATATTTATATTTCGCCCGTTAACGGATATATTTACTGTTGAAGCTTTTTCATCCCAGTTTACTTTTGCTCCAAAGCCTTCTGCAATAAACCTTACTGGTACAAGAGTTCTGTCGTCTTTAATAAAGGGCTTTGCATCATCACTATCATTATCCACCTGTTTTTCCACATTATTTACCAATGCCTGGGAACTTCCCACATACAGAACCACTGCACCATTTATATTATGCTTTTTCAACTGGGCAGTACTTGCCGAAGCATTACTGCTGTTAGAAAGCAGGACCTTTTGTCCAGAACCGTTAGTAACATTGTTCTGAGCATTGATTAATTTTATTGGAGCTATTATAGCTGCTGCTGCCAAAGTTATCAGGGCAATTTTAGTTCTCATTTTCATTTTATTATCCCTCCAGTTAATAGTGTTAAAATATAACTTAAGTGTAAAAAATTAATTGATATCTTTATATAATTAAGACGACATGGCTACTAAAAAAGTTCCAAAAATTAAAAAACACTATTAGACCCACAGATCCAGAGTGTTTCTTACAGATATGTTAAATAAATAACTTTTTTGATAATTCCTAATTAAATGGCCTATTTATTTTTCTCATAAATAATCCTAAGCCCTTCAAGAGTAAGATGACCGTTTACCTCGTCAATTGTTTCCGTCTCGCTGGCTATAAGCCTTGCCAGGCCTCCTGTCGCTATCACCTTAATATTTTCCTCTTTTATTTCTTTTTTCATTCTTTTCACTATATAGTCAACCTGACCGGTATATCCATATATGATACCTGACTGCATATTACCAATGGTAGTTCTTCCGATTACAGTTTCCGGCTTCACCAGATCAATCCTTGGAAGCTTTGCTGCTTTCTGGAATAGTGCTTCTAATGACACCTTTATACCGGGACATATAACCCCTCCAAGATAATCGGATTTGGAGTTAATTGCACAAAAAGTAGTGGCAGTGCCAAAGTCAACAACAATTACAGGACCGCCATATATCTCAATGGCAGCAACTGCATTAACTATTCTGTCCGCTCCAACCTCCCTTGGATTCTCATACTTTATGTTAATACCGGTTTTTATCCCAGGTCCCACTAAAATGGGATCCCTTTTTAGATATTTTCTGATTGCATGTTCTAATGTATACATTATTGGGGGTACTACCGAAGCAATGATCACAGCCTCAATATTATCCGTATCAATTTTGTCATTACTGAAAAGACTCATCATAAACATTCCATATTCATCTGCCGTCTTTTCTCTGTTAGTTCCCATCCTCCAATGATTCAAAAGCTTTTTTCCATCATACGCACCTAATACTATATTGGTATTTCCAACATCCATAACTAAAATCACTTAATACATCCCCTAACTTATACCCGTTTAATACTAAATCTATATTCCCAACCTTAGGCTTCTTATTTCTTTTATTTCTAGTTCGATTTCCTTTTCTATCCTGGCAATATCTGCCCTTATATCATCAGCAGTTTCTTCCAATTTGACTTTTGATGAAAAATTAGATGTACTTGAAGAATAACCTCCATGGCTTGTTGAATTATGGCTTGAGGAGTATGAATTCCCATAGCTGTTGTTGCTCCTGTTCTGGTAACTATGCCTTTGGGAATTATCCTTATGATAACCTCTGCTATAGCTGTTCTCCTTATGTGTACCATGGTCTCTTGATTCCCGATTTTCTCTATTGTCACGCTGTTCTCTTTTATCTCTCTGTTCTCTTCTTTCACGCTGCTCTCTATTGTCTCTCTGCTCTCTATTGTCACGCTGTTCTCTGTTGTCACGCTGTTCTCTGTTATCTCTCTGTTCTCTGTTATCTCTCTGTTCTCTATTGTCTCTCTGCTCTCTGTTATCTCTCATTTCCTTATTCTCTTTCTGTTCCCTGCGTTCTCTCTGATCCTGTTGATCTTTTTGTACCCTGTTTGATTGATGCTGATTTCCACCATTATTATTCCCATTTTGTTGAAAATCTTGCTTCTTAACCATTAAAATTGCCTCCTAGACATTAGTTTATATTCCTGTTTTTCATCTATACTCTTAACCCAAGTAGTTTGGATGCATTTACACCTAAAATGGCATTTTCCGCTTCCACACCAAGTTTAAGATTTCTCAACTTGCCAATTTCCTCCTTTTGATCGGTCCAAGGAGAATCGGAGGCAAAAAGTACCTTTTCGTGCCCATGATTTTGTATTATCCTTTTTACCTGCTCATCACTTATCCAATCAAAGCTGTATGCTGTATCAAAATATATATCGGTACCCACCAGATACTTTTCTACCTCTTCCCAATATGAAAAACCTCCCATGTGAGCAGCAACAATTTTTGCTCCCCCAAAGTCGCAAATCAGCTTATAAAGCCTGTCTGGCGTGCAATGATAGGGCTCTGGAAGTCCAATATCACGTCCTGCATGAAATACCAATACGAGATCTAAAGAAAATAAATACTCATAAATGGGGTACATTTTTTTGTCATCTATATAAAAAAGCTGGTAGTCAGGATGAAGCTTAATTCCTTTAAGACCCAAATCCCTAATTCGCATTAACTCTTTCTTCCACTCAGTATTCTCAGGATGTATACTGCCAAAAGCTATAATATTATCGCTGCATACAGATGCAGCCCAATTATTGATGACCTCAGTCTGAGAAGGCTTGGTAGCAATAGGCAGTAAAACAGAATAATCAATACCTGAATTCTTCATTGAATCTCTTATTCCTTTAACAGTGCCATCAACCCTCGGAGGTATGCCCGCACGTCGGGATAGAGTATTTACAGCCTTTTCTGCAAGATCATCAGTAAAACAATGTACATGAAAATCAACAATCATATCTAAGCTCCAGTATTTCTATATGTATCCAAGAATTCCTCTAACTGAAACCTCGCCGGAATATACATCACGTGTATGCCCGTCATCACATTTTACTACAAGGCGTCCGTCTTCTTTGATGTCCAATGCAGTTCCTGTGTAAGTATCATTTTTATACATTACTCGAACCTGTTTGCCTAATGTAGCAGAATATTGTTTCCAGTCGTCTATTATATCTTTGATAGCACCTTTTTTTATTTTATTATATATTTGCTCCAATTCATATAACAATTTTTTTATTATATCACTTCTTCTAAATAATTTCACATCTTTTTTATCTCTTTCACCTGAGCAAAGTGCTAAAGACGTTGCAATTTCTCTTATGTCATCAGGGAAATCAAAAATTGTATGATTCACATTGATTCCTATACCAAGAATTAGGAAATTCACCATTTCCACTTCTGAATTCATTTCTGTCAAAATTCCGCATATTTTTTTACCCTGATAAACAATATCATTGGGCCATTTTATTCCGGTTGTTATGCTTGTGGCTTCATTAATAGCCTTTACCACTGCAACGGAAGCACCTAAAGTGATTATCTGGACTTCTTCCGGACTGATTTGAGGCTTTAGCACTACAGACATCCATATTCCCTTCCCAGCCATTGATGACCAGCTTCTACCAAGCCTACCCCTTCCTGCAGTCTGAGCATCAGCAATAACAACTGTTCCATCCTTTGTTCCTTCCAATGCTATTTTCCTTGCGTAAAAATTGGTAGAATCCACTTCATTTATGTAAACTATCTTGTTTCCAATCAAACTGTTCTTTAATCCATCCGACACTTCATATTCATTAAGTATGTCTTCTGAATCTACTAACCTGTAGCCTTTTCTTGTGACAGATTCAATATTATAGCCTGCTTCCTTAAGGGAATTAATATATTTCCATATGGAAGTCCTTGTAACTCCAAGAATCTCACTTAGGCTTTCCCCAGATACATAGCTTTCATTATTCTGCTTTAATATTTCAAGAACCTTGCGTTCAAGCATTCACTAACCCCTTCAATTATTTTGTTAATCTTGTTAATCTTGTTAATCCTATTAATTTTATTAATCTTTTTACAATTTGTCTTACTTAATCTGTTGGTTTTGTTAATATTTTGTCAAATCGGGTATCTTGATGGAAATACTTTTACCCTTATCCTTATCTATTATAATTGCAATTTTATTATCATCATCAACAATCATATCAAAATTCTTCTGCTCCGCCAGCTTTGAATAAAAGCTGTAAAGGAGCACATCTTGAAAATCTTCATGTTCTTCCTTATATGACTCAATAATGTTATTTATATAAAGCTCTTCAGAATTGTCATATAATATTGGTGAATCCAGTCTTTTATCCAAAACACTTATCTGTTCAGGCATTACAGTACATGAAACCAGACATTCAGGCAGCCTGAAAGCTCCGAATATATAGTCCTTGAGCGGTATAATAGATTTATTGTAAATCTCCATGGCTTCTTTTGAACCATCCCCTACAATATACATGTATTTATCTGCTACATAACACAGCTTTGAAGGCAACTCAAACTTAAGGCACTTATACTCCGAAGACCTGTATTTTTCCAAATCATCCTTTGGATTCAGCAAGGTTGATATACATTTTTTCTCTTCACCATTAATAACAACAACCTTTTCATAGTGTTCCGACAGTTTTACGCCGCAGTCTACAGCACTTTCAGCCAATTCAGATTTAATGTAAAAATAAACCTCCATTATTCACTCACCTTACCTTTATACAGTTATACAACATTTCTATTTCTATATATGTCGACATTATTTCCCCGGAAATAAGTTATTTTTTCAGCAAGTCGAAATTTGTTCCACTCTATTATTCGTCATATATTTCATTAATTGAGGTTTTTAAACACTCATTGACCAATTAATAATTTGCAATACGTTATATAATACGTTATATTATGATACCATATACCCTAGAATTATCTACAATTTATTTTCAGTAATTCTGAATCCTGAATTCTTACACTTATCTCCTCAAACTTCTATCCAATATTTCAAACATCTCTTCCTCATTCACAGTACGTAAATTCTTCGCTGTACTCTTCTGCTTCATAGCCAGGGAGGAATACTTTTTCAATTCTTCCTGTGTAAATTGGATATCATTGCTAACCAGCCTTCTCATAATTTTTTCAAAGTTATCTATACTTATGAGCTTTAATGCCTTTAAAACAGAATCTACCCTGTCCTGTGCCGCTTCATAATTGTATCTAAGATATTCCGTCAGCAATAAACCGTTGGCTTTACCATGAGGAATATCCTTAAAATATGTCAATGAATAACCCATGCCATGGGCAATGGTGGTACCTGTCTGAGCAATTGTGAGACCTGCAAGCATTGAGGCATATAAAAGCTTTTCCCTTGTATCCTTGTCAAACCTGCCTTCACAGAGATTCTCCATACATGTTCCGAAAATATTCAGCGATTCCAATGCAAAAATATCACTCATGGGACTTGCAGTTTTATTGAGGTAACCTTCTATAGCGTGGGACATAGCATCTATAGCTGTGTTTACTGCAATATCCCCTGTCATGCTTTCAGTATATTTTGCATCAAGGAATGCAACCTTAGGGAATATATCCTCATGAACAAAGCTCATCTTTGTCTCATACTCGGGAATTGTGAGTATTGAGGCTGCTGTAACTTCGCTTCCTGTTCCTGCTGTGGTAGGTATTGCAGCAATAGGTAAAGGCTTTACGGTAAATTCATTTTTAAGAAGCTTTATGGGGTCAATATCATTAACAGCCAATATTGCTATGGCTTTTGCCGCATCTAAAGGTGATCCGCCGCCAATCCCTACTATAAAATCAGCACCCGACATCCTGCAGGCTGTGCCTCCATCCTTTACATTTTGCAGTGAAGGATTGTTCTCAATTTTATCAAATATTTCGTATTTTATTCCCGCTTCATCAAAAATTTTAACTATATCCGAAAGGGCACCGCTTTTTTTACCGGACGCCTTGCCTGTCACTATAAAAGCTTTTTTGCCAAGCTTTAAAATTTCATTTTTATTATCAAACAAACAATCTGAACCTAAAAATACTTTAGTGCCGGATTGAAATTTAAATTTGTTCATGAAATTCATTCCTTTCAAGGTTTAATTAAAAGCGATCAATCTTTTGGATCACTAACACTTTTAATATATATTAAATCTGTATTCATTGGAAACTCCCATATAGGAACATTATATATTTCAAGCTGCTATTAGACAATGGGGTATTTGCAAACTTTTTTATAAACGAGCTATAGCAATCTAAGATTAAATACGATTAATCTTTTAAATTTATCTATCGCAAAATTCCGTTAAAGCGTTCATTATTTTGCTCTGCTAAATGTAAGATTAATAACGTATTTAATATAGATGGGTGGAGATAAGTTTTAAACCTGCCTAAAAGTAATCAATGACACAATTCGATTACATAATTATTTAGTTACTTTCAATATTTACTAATCCTTTCAATGAGTTTTTCCGATTATATAAAAAAAGCAAATAATAAATTTGTTTGAATAAATGATGATTACCAACAACTAACTATGCCTTAGGCCAAGTATATGCTATTGTTCAAAAGGTAACGGATAGTAAAAAATGCGGAATTATTAAGGAGGGCTAGAAATGCAAAATCATCCAATTATTAAGCTAATTGAGCAATCAAATTATTTACCCAAAATACCCAAGACTTTTGGAGAAACTTTGGATATGCTTTTGGATCCTTGTGAGTTTAATATTGATGAATGCATTGAAAAGTTATCCAATGTTCCTGAAATAGAATCAACTTTATTACGAACATTAAACTATAATTCAAAATTAAATCGTGAAATTTTAACCTTAAAAGATGCTGTTTTGTATCTGGGTGCCAAAAATACACGAATGATTGGTATTGCATTTATAACTAGATTACTATTACCAAACAAAAGCGGACGAGCTAAAATATTCAATAATAAAATATATTGGAAGCATTGTATCGGTACTTCTATTGCAAGTTACTTGATTGCCGGCGATGGAGGTCTATGTGATAAAGAGAAAGTCTTTACATATGGATTAATACATGATATTGGCATAACAGTTTTAGATATCTGCTTACCGGAACATTTAGATAAGGTTTTTGAATTACAGTTAAAAGGATTGCATCAAATAGCCGCAGAAAAGATCATATTAAACGGGCTGACACATGGAGATATCGGAATGTGGATATGTAATAAGTGGGGATTACCGGAGGAAATTAAAGAAATTGTCGGTTATCATCATTCTCCGTTTATAAACTGTAAATTCAGTAATGAAGTTAAGATAATGTATGTAGCAGATTTTATAAGTACCAATTATTATGAAAGGTTGCTCGGAACTAAAACAACTTTTATTTACTATGATAAAATAAGTAAACTGCTAGATCTTCCGAAGGAATTATTAGAGAATATAGCAAAAAAACTTCCGGAAGAAATTGCTAAGGTAAATCGCGTTATAAGCTTCGAATTTTGATGCTATCTTACCCAAATTAATATCCATATTATTCCATTCTATAACCATGGCCATGTCCATGAACATTGGCAAGGCAGCAGAAGTAATACTTGTCTGTTCATGAGCTAAGTAAATGGAATGTCTTAGATAAGATCCATGACGTTATGTTGAGTGATTACATCAGTTCTTGTCCAAACAACCTCACTTTCAGGCTTTTCTTTTGTTACAAGATAATTGTATAGGTAAATAATAGGATCATGTCCTTGACCAAAAGGATCCTGTCCAATAGCTGCATAAATTACGCCTTCTTCTATAAGGGGATAATACGTTTTGTCAAAATCAAGTTGCATGATTTCAAAATTGTCAGGAATGTGTTTTGGTTTTATTAGTGACTTAGAAAGTCTATTTCCTATATTTTCTTCCATATATATTTACCTCAGTTTTTTATTTATTTACAATACAGCAAAAGCCTCGTAAGAGGCTTATAATGCTACATCTTCAGAACCTACTCCTGTTGATTCCCCATTTTCAAATGAAACAGATATTCCATCGTCAATATTATATTTATAATCACATAATAGAGCGAATTCCAATGGTTCTTCATCAAATTTATTATGTTCTCTATAAATTATAATAGTCTTTGGCATAACAAATTTAAAAATATTTTCAGGTAAATCTTCATCTCCTGTGTCTTCTTCGACATATTCATATATCTCATCTTTAACACTATCAAAATACTTAACATGATTTGCTTTTAAATCTTCGTATGTTCTAATTTGATGTTCAGACATTTCTTCGCCTTTGTATAAATGAAATATAACATCAAGTTCAAGTTTTCTGCCCCAAACGGTAAATTCTTCTTTAAATTCATCTTTATATTTACTCATCAAATGTTCTCCTCTCAATTTTCAATTTTTTAGATTTATCATCTATTTTATTACTGTTTAGTTTTTTAGCATTAGAAATACCACCAATGTGATGTATATTACCGTGGATTTCGGTTGGAACTTTATACATTGTTTTACAATCATCAGACTCATGCCAAGTATAAAAATTATCCACCCTCCATTCAAAAACTTCTCTAGGAGTACAACCTCTTTTTTCTGCTAATTTTTCATCTGCTTTTGAAAAATTACCATCTTTTCCTGTTCTACTAGTTCCAAAGTCTTCTATTTCAACTGTTCCTTTAGAAATAGTTGTAAAATCTGGTTTATTGTCGTTAAAATAAATTCTGTCAACACCACAATATTTTTGAGATATTTGATTCCAACTTAATTTATTGGGATTAGATTTTTTATTTGTAGGTACAAAGTCTTTGTCTGGAATCCATGCAGAATTTCCTTTTTTACCTTCCCATTTACCATTACTTTTAGGCAATCTTATTTCTATACCTTTTCTTTTTAATGTCTTCTTTTTTGCATATTGGGATAATACCGCAGACATTGTCTCTTGTTTTAACCCTGCAGCTCAATTAAATCAGAATCCTTTAGCATTGCCTTGTTGATCTCTTGTCCAATTTTATCATTGGCAAAAGTATAGTCCAAATCTTCCGAAAGTTGAACAGTTAGGGTAAGTTCGTAATATTCCATAGTGCTCCTCCTCTTCATTTCCCTTACAATATATATTATATAAGCTAACGTGGTCATATATCTGCACGTTTATAATTTTTTCTTATTTTATCTAATTCATCCAACAATTCCTCCCTCAACTCTCTCGGTTCCATGACAACTACCTGACTTCCCATGCTAAGGACCCAGCTCTTTATCTCTGTAAAACCCTTCATTTTTGCTTCATATATAATCAACCTATCTTCAAATTCGGTTATTTTTTGGTCTTCAACCCAGATTTTCTCCTTAACAATCTGAGACATCGGAAAACTGATCTTTAGCTTTACTTTAAATTCTTCATCCTTATATATGCCTATACAATTCTTCATAAAGCTTTTTAAATTAAAGCTGTCGTCCGCTTCAAACCTCTCCTCAATGACAGCATAGCTCTTAATTCGGCTAAGCTTGAAGTCAAGTATTTTACCCCTTTGTTCACAATAGGCAGCAAAGTACATATCTCCTTTATATTGATAAATGGCATATGGCCTTACAACTCTCTTTGACAACCCAGAATTCAATGAAATGTATTCCATAGTTATCTTATTCCTTGAAATAATGGCAGCATGGATTTCAATAAGCTTCTTTCGTTCGTCCATGAACTTTACATTTCCCTTTGAGCTTTTAACCATATAATTATCAATATAATTGGATTCATCAGAAGATTTCTTGTAAACAAGATTAAGTTTTTCCAGAAATGTATTGTAATCATTTGAGACGGGATGATTGGTATCGATTAGCTGTTTTTGTGCAATAAGGATTGAAATGTATTCCTCTGCAGTAACATTCAGCGACAATAAGTAATCGTCATCATCAAGATAGTACCCGCCGAATCTTCCGGCTTTTGAGTTGACTTATATACGTGCCTGCTCCAAGTCGTCCCTGTACCTTCTTATTGTTCTTTCTTTGACACCAATTATTTGGGCAAGTTCCTTTATCTTCATCATGCCATTTCCTTTTAAAAGGACAAGCATTCTTAGTGCATTTCCGATTTGACTCATAAATTATCCCCTATATATATATGCATCTTTAAATTTCCAATTTTCTATTTGACAATGTATTTTGAAGTGTTATCATCATTATACAACTAATGAAATAATTATTCAATTAAACAATTATTTTACTGTTTTCAAGAGCATGTGACAATAATAACCCCAATGACCTGACTAAATACTTTTCCAGAACATGAAATGACTATATAATAATAAATAATTACTATCCTTAATATATTATTATTGGTATAATAAAGATAGCATAGATTGATTAAATCATTCCTTTATCAACTCCTATTATTCATCGAAACATTTAGTACGAAGGGAGGAAAACGCTTTATATGGCTATTGTCTATTGGATAGTTTTTATCGTGGGTGTACTGTACACTTTTGTATCAGTTATTATTAATGGAATCTCCGGAGCATTGCACATGGGACATCATGTAGGACATATAGACGGAGATTTGGGCGGAATAGGCGGACATGGTGACGTTGGTGGACACATCGATGTTGGTGGACATATTGATGTTGGCGGGCATGTTGATGTTGGACATAACCATGTGCATGTTGGACACTTCGTTGGTCATTCCGCAGATGTTAACGGCCATACTCATTCCGGACACCACACAAGTACACACCATTCTTTTTTCTCATGGTTTTCCATATTAATTAACCCTCTTGTCGCCGTATCATTTTTAACTGTATTTGGTGGAATCGGTATATTAGGCACTGAGTATTTTAAATGGACAGCTGTATTGGTATTTCTTATTGCATTAGCCCTAGGAGTAATTGTTTCATCCTTGCTCTACAAATATATAGCTATTCCCTTGTACAGATCCGAAAATTCGAGTGATGTATCAAGAAAGGATTTAGTAGGTATGCCGGCTGAAGTAGTTTCTCCGATACTTAAAGACGGGTTTGGGAAAATAAGATACGTTGTAAATGATTTAAGGCACACAGCTCCAGCTATGCATATTGAAGGTAAAGCAGTGGAACAGGGAAAACGTGTAGTGATTTGCAAATTGGAAAACAGTATTTTTTATGTTTCAGAAATCGAAGAAATTTAGCAATTGAATTATGGTACAGTTGGAATTAAATGAAATTATTTATGTAAAGGAGAGGATCATATGCCAGATTTTCAATTAGTACAGGTAATACCCATACTTATAGTAGCTGTAGTTTTCATTTTAATATTCAGTCTTTTTTCAATGTATCGAAAAGTACCACAGGACAAAGCATTGGTAGTCACAGGATTTAGAGGTAGAAGAGTAATCACCGGCGGTGGTGGAATTGTTATACCTTTGTTGGAAAGAACAGATATTATTTCACTTGAAAATATGCAGATTGATATTCGTATTGACGGTGCATTGACATCCCAGGGTGTTGGTATTTTAGCTGACGGTGTTGCAGTTGTCAAAGTTAAATCCGATAAAGAGTCAATACTTTCAGCAGCCGAGCAGTTCAACACTTCAAAGGGTTTAGATCACATGCTGGCTGTTATATCCAAAACAACTCAACAGGTTCTTGAAGGTAAACTTAGAGAAATCGTATCAAGAATGACTGTTGAGGAGATTTATAAAGACAGGGAAACATTTGCTTCACATGTTCAGGGAGTTGCAGCAACCGAGCTGGAGAATTTAGGACTTGAGTTAAAAGTTTTGACCATCAAGGATATAGCCGATAAAAACGGATATTTAGAAGCCCTTGGAAAACCAAGAATTGCAGAAGTTAAAAGAGATGCTCAAATCGCTGAGGCTAATGCAACAAAAGAAACCAAAATTAAAACAGCTGAAGCAACCAGAGAAGGTGAAGCTGCCAGAATCCAGGCAGAAACCCAAATCGCTGAAGCTAACAGGGATAAAGAGCTCAAAGTACAATCCTATATAAAAGATCAACAGACCGCAAAAGCAGAAGCGGACTTGGCTTACGATATAAAAGCAAACATAGTTAAAAAAGATGTAGCTGAAACCGAGATGCAAGTTGAAATCGTAAGAAAACAAAAAGAAATTGAGCTTGCCGAACAGGAAGCCATCAGAAAAGAAAAAGAACTTGAAGCCACAGTTAAAAAACATGCTGATGCAGAAAATTACAAAGCTACAAAAATTGCTGATGCAAACAGATATAAGCAAGTTGCTGAGGCTGAAGCAAGGGCACGTGCAATAGAAATAGAAGGTGAAGCTAAGGCTAAGGCAAAAAGGGCTGAAGGTATGGCCGAAGTTGAAATAATTAAAGCAAAAGGTGAAGCGGAAGCTTTAGCTATGGCTAAAAAAGCAGAAGCATTTAAAATGTACAACGATGCGGCTGTCACTCAGATGATAATTGAAAAATTGCCTGATATCGCTCAAGCAATTGCAAGTCCTTTGGCTAAGACCGAAAAGATTGTAATCGTTGATAACGGAAACGGCGACGGCAACGGAAAAGGAGCATCCAAGGTTACAGGATATGTAACCGATATAATGTCACAGCTTCCGGAAACAGTTGAGGCTCTCACAGGTTTGAATGTTCTGGATTTATTGAAGAAGGATTCTTCTAAAAAGGTACAGCCGGTAAGGGAAAGCGAAGCCAATTCCGACGATTCTCAATCTCTTGAAGAAGTTAGTGCAACTAAAGAATAATAAATAAAATGCTGTGGGCCCAAAGAAGCTAAATCAGTTTCCCGGGCCCACTTTTAATTTGCCAAATTTCATCAATATTTCTTATCACTCTTTTTCAACTTTTGTGCCAATTCGTTTAAGTCATTTCCCTTTAAAGCACCTTCCAATAGTTGTGGCAAAAGCGTTGGGGTGCAGGCAAAGCAAGGTATTCCGATCTGAGCCAGTCTTCTTGATAGCCCTTCATCATAAGAAGGTATGCCTTTATCGGATAGAGCAAGAAGGCATATTACCTTGACTCCCGACTCATACATTTCTGTCATCCTTCTCACAAGTGAAGCTTGATTGCCTCCTTCATAGAGGTCAGAGATCAGTATAAAAAGGGTCTTTTTAGGATCTGTTATAAACTGGCTGCAATATGCCACCGATTTGTTTATATCAGTTCCGCCTCCCAACTGGATTCCAAAAAGCATATCCACAGGATCATTGCCGCATTGCTCTGTAAGATCCACCACCTCTGTATCAAAGGCAACTATTCTTGTGTTAAGTGCCGACATGCTTGAAAAAATGGAACCGGCTATGGATGCATATATGACCGACTCAGCCATGGAACCGCTCTGGTCAATATCCAATATGACATTCCATTGGTTTGAACGCTTTGCACGGTCAAAGAAATAAATCCTCTCGGGAATAATCTTATTATATTCCTTGTTATAGTTTTTGAGGTTACGGTTTATTGTGTACTTCCAATCTATACTTGAAGCACTTGGTATAGGTGAATGATTGCGTTTGTTTAATGCACCCGTTACAGCTTTCCTGATGTCATTTTCCAGCCTCTTGTTTATATCCTCAACAACCGTTCTTACCAACTGCCTGGCAGTTTCCTTGGTCCTTTCAGGGATTTTTCCCTTTAATGCCATAAGGGTAGCTACCATTTCTATATCAGGCTTTACATTCTTTAGAACCTCAGGTTCAAAAAGCAGCTGCTTCAAGCCCTTTCGCTCAATTGCATCAGTCTGAATAACCGAAACAATATCCTCAGGGAAACAAGTTCTTATATCGGTAAGCCATTTTGCCAATTTAGGTGAGGAATGGCCTTTTCCTGCCGAACGTGAACCTTTAGACCCCTGACTTGCCAAGTCTCCTTCATCACCCGAAGTTTCATCATAAATTGAGGCTAAAGCTTCATCCATAATAAGCTCATCCTGGTCCAGACAAATGCCTTCCTTTGAATATGTATCCAACATTTCACTGCCTTTTTCACCTAAAATCAGTCTCCATCGTTTAATAAGCTTTGTATCCATCATCATATATCTCCAAAATCAAATTCGTTAATATCTTCAAGCACTTTTTGTTCCTCTTCTTCAAGCTCCCTGTTTAAGATGTCGCTGGCTTCTTCGCCTCCAACACCCCATATCTCACCTAATATTTCACAGACGTTTCTCTTTTCTGAAGGACCAAAGCTGCTGAAAGCCCTTCTTAAAAAGACAAGAGCACGTTTAAATCCATCATCCTCCAAAGATTCTACATAAAGAGATATCTGCTCCCATAAGGCAGTTCTTGCAAGGAGTGCATATTTATTCCTTAAAGACAATCCCTCAAACCAGCCTGCTCCAATATCAGCTTCAATCCCGGGTGAAAGTCTTCTGGTAACCTCAGCGGAAAGTCGGTCGTTATCCATAAGATTTCTTTCGAGGAGTATGGAACAAGCATATCCTGAGAGCTTGGGGTTCCTGTCGTCAAGGCTTGCAAGCTTTTTAATCTCCTCGAGCCATGTCTCTTCATCCACCAGATTATAATGTTCTAAAGAAATGGAGTTTAAACTGTTTATTGATTCAATTACACTCTTAGCCGCTTCGTTATCGCATCTTGCAGCTTCAACCAGCAGCAAGGCTCCACGCAAAAACAACTGGCTAAGAAGTGGAATAAAGTGGCTTGTATCAAACTTCCTTATGTCTCCATAACTTATAACAATTGCCAAATCTTTTGCTGCAGCTGCAATCTCATTAAAAGCTCCCGAATCCACTGCAAGTCTTTGAAGCTCTTTCCTGGCCATTTCCATTGCATCGACCAGTCCGCACATGCATGCCTCCCTGATAACTGCGGAAGCTTCTTCAACCCTCTCGCATTTTTCCAGCATGTCTTTTAATGCATAAGCTGAAGCAAGCTCTATAGTCTCTCCCTTTAGAGTAGACTCAACCAACTCAATTTCAGCCTCAGGTGTCCACCTTAAAGTCCAGGCTTCCGCCCATGTAGCTGACTGCTGAGCACGGGGCTTATATTTCTGAAAGCTCACTCCCAAAACCCTTAATCTATGCAGAAAGAATGACCGATTTAAATCAAGGTAGGCAGCATCCTTTGATTGCACCCTTCTGTTTTCCCTCAAGTCCAGCTCAATATCCATTGCAACGGCGGACCTGTATTTATCCAACTTAAGCCTTTTGAGCTCCCTGTAAAAATCATCCTGTATTGATGTTCTGCTCACCCCTTCAGGTAAAGAACCTATTCCAGTCCCAATCTCAATACGGGCAACCGCTTCCGAAACTGCAGACAGTTCACCATAACCAAGGCAAACAACAGCTGCATCCCTCAAATCCTTCAATACAGGTGCCGTTCCCCCTCTCATGGCCGACATTGCATTAGCAAGCCTCACTCCCTCAATGACTTCTGCCGATGAGCGATGAGTACCGCTTTCCCTCATGCTTCCTGCAATCCCTGATAAATAGAGTGCCGGAAGTCGCTTTAGGTCATTTCTCCTCATACAGTTCCACATGTATTCAAAATACTGAGGTGCACTATTACCCGCACCATAGCCTGATCTGGAAGAAAGCTTGTAGTATGAGTAGGGCATAAGTGTCAGCTTGGTTTTTACCCTTGGAAGGCTTTCAAACTCTTCATCAGTCATTGGTGGCAATTCCGGTCCAAACACTGAAGAATGGTAAGCCCCTGTTACTACAACCACTTTTTGGGCCGAATGGCCTTTATCTATAGTTTCCCTGATTTTCTTTCTCATATAGGCTTCCCTGACAAGATTCTGAGCCATATGGGATGGCGATTCTTTAGACAGCTCCCTTAAACCTTTTCCAAACTCATAGACTCCCAGCCTGTATGAATCCGTTGAAAGGTTATGCTCAAAGTTTCTCTCCCAGTATGATTCATGATCCTCTTCCCCTGCCGCTTCTGCCCATTTCTCATAAATACTTTCACCTTGAGGCTGTACTTCACTGTCACCTATATCCCCTGTTCCCAGGTATTCGAGGGTTAAAAACACATCAGATGGCAAATCTATAAACTCTGCAAGAACACCGTTATTGTTTGCCCATACCAATGCCTGGTATTCAGGTGAATATTCAGCCATTGGGTATAAAAGGGTCTTTATTGGCAGCTCTTCGGTGTATGCAAGCACTGCAAAGGGCGGCTTAGTACCCGGTGCCGTAAAATATTCTATTTGGGAATTTGCATCCGAGAGGCCTTCAATCAATACTGCAGTGGGCTTCACTTCATCTAACAATTTAAGAAGGTGATAAGCCCCGCCTGGAGACAAATGCCTTATACCGAAAAAATGAGGCGTGTATTTTTGCATTCTACACATTCAACTCCCTACATGCATTATAAAGGTCCCTCCACTCGGCTCCACGCCTTTTTAAAACATTATCTATATATTCACGCCATACAAGCTTATCCTTTTCCTCGTCTTTTACAACTGCTCCCTGCAGACCTGCAGCCAAATCATGGCTGGTTATACTGCCATCCCCAAAGCTTGCAGCAAGTGCCATGCTGTTTGCAAGCAATGAAATGGCTTCAGCTGTTGACATAACACCACTTGGCGACTTTACTTTTTCCTTGTTGTCCAATGTACTGCCGGTCCTTAATTCCCTGAAAATAGTAACAATCTTTGCCACCGAATCCTCGGCAGGAAGGGCAGCTTGAAGCTCAAGATTCTCAGCTAATTCTCCCACCCTTTTCCTTACTATTTCAATTTCAGTATCTATGTCCCCCGGCGTTGGCAGGACAACTATGTTGAAACGTCTTTTTAGTGCCGCTGACATGTCATTTACGCCACGGTCTCTGGTATTGGCCGTTGCAATAAGATTAAATCCCCTTACAGCAGGTATTTCAAGCCCGAGCTCCGGCACGGATATTCTTTTTTCTGACAATATGGATATCAATGCATCCTGAACCTCCGATGCACATCTGGATATTTCCTCAAATCTTACAATCCCGCCTTCCTCCATACACTTTAAAACAGGACTTTTTACAAGTGCCTCCATAGACGGGCCATTGGCAAGAAGCATTGCATAATTCCACGAATACCTTATGTGTTCCTCGGTTGTACCGGCTGTTCCCTGCACCACCTGGGTGGAATTTCCGTTAATCGCCGCTGCAAGATGTTCCGACAACCAGGACTTTGCCGTTCCTGGATCACCGATGAGCAAAAGTGCCCTGTCAGTCACAAGGGTAGATATTGCAATTTCTACCAATCTCTTGTTTCCTATATATTTAGGTGTAATATCAACACCCTTAACCTTGCCTCCTGTTATGTATGTTAGTACCGACTGGGGAGACATTTTCCAGCCTGCAGGTATTCTGTTCTCTTCTGCTGAAATTAAAGCTTCTATTTCCTTTTCATACTGCATTTCAGCAGGTAACCTTAAAACACTATTATTTGACATACATTATGCTCCTTCATTATTAATATATTTTCTTCAATATTATTGTCTTCGTAATAATCTAAATTAACTTCTTCAAATATTCACCCGCTTCAATGAGCTTAAATGCACTATCATGATCGCATTTCTTTGCATATTCCAAAATAACATCGGCATTTTCAGGGGGTAAAAGCTTTATCAATTCTGCAAGCTGATCAAAGTAGTAACCAAGGTAGTACCTTTTGCTTTTTATATTAAAGTCCAACAATTCAATTACAACCTCTGCAGCTTTAGGATATCCCGCTTGTATAAGCCCCTTAACCTTAGGGATCGCTTTATATAAATCACGGCCGTTGTCCTTTTTAAGACATTCGAGAAGATGATTTATCGTTACATCGTCTCCCCTGCTTGTTAGCAGAGCGGCAAGATCGCTTTCACCGACTTTAGACAATACAGGTGCCCACCTTGTATCAACTGCTATACACCCCTTATCTATGCTGACCGGCTTAGTGTTGGTTGACGGATCAGCGGCCGATATAACCTTTACCGCATTTAAATTACAAAGTCTTCTTAAGCTACCGATAATGATTTTTGATTTGGCAGTATTTCCATCGGTCAAAAACCCTGAATAGGTTTCAAACACATGAGTCGGAGGCTTTATATATACGGCTGCTTCAAATGCATAGTTTAAATAAAGGCCATTATGTTCATCCCCTGCCTCAGCAAGCAGTTCATATGCATTCACGGTTCGCATATTCAAAAGCAGTCCTGCAGCCATTTGGGCTAAAGTAGGATATTGTCCAAAAGCTACATCCCGAAGCTTTATCAGGCTTAGCTCCCCGGTGTGCTCCATGAACTTTTTTAAGAACTGGAAAATACCCTCATCTTTTCTTCCATCCATACATGAAAGCACATTATAAAAGTGCTCAACTTCCTGCTTATCAGCAGGTTCATCTTTTGGAGAGTCTCCCGATTTTAATCCTGCAAGAATATTTTTTAAGCCAACTTCAGCTTCATTAAGAAGATAATTTACAATCTCCCTGGAAGGATTTACCTTCATAGTTTTCAGTACTGCGGTCTTATCCTTTCCCTTGAATATTTCAATAAGCCTGTTTACAACTTTAGACGCATCTACAATCTCTGCCGCTTCTAAGGCAGCTTCTCTTATTTCCTTCTTCTTATCCTTTGTGAGTTCTATAAACATATCATCAAATTCGGGAAAATTCTTTAGTATTTTTATGGCACTGACTCTTACAGCGGTACTTCCCTTTTCGTTTGCCAGGAAAAACAGCTCTTTTTCTTCTTCTCCCGACAAATCCCAAATCAACTCAAGTATTCTGGCATCACCTTTTCCGCCTTCAAATGAAAAATGTTTCTTTAATACCTTTGCAATACCCTTTCCATATCCTTTCAGTATTTCAAATGCCAGGTCGGCCACTTCATAATACTGCTCATTTAAAGCACTAATCAAAGGATATAAAAGCCTTAAATCACTAAATATCCCCTCTTTTTGAGCCTCACGAATTATTTCCAATCTTCCCTGTCCTTTATTAAGAAGGGCATTGGCCACAGGCTTGAGCCTTCTAAATGAAATATCGGTATTGACATCGAGGCATTCCGGTTCAATATCTTTGAAATCTCCTTTAATACCCGTTTCACCCTGAGTATACAGCACAGCATTTACAAGTCCTGCCAGCTCCAAAAGCTTGTCAGACGCTTTCCCATCCTGGGGCTCAATAAGGGCTTCAAGCATGCCGGAAATCCTAGCAAAAACAGGTGCAGTCTCACCGGCTTTCTTAAGCTGAGGTAAAAGCTTTTTAAGCCTAAAATCACCTATTGCAAGCTCCGAGCCTGCTATCATAAGTCTTCTGACCTCACCTTGCAAATCATATAGTAACGAAATACTCATATTCTCACTCCATTTATACATATTTCCGGAATTCAGCAAAATCACATTAGAATCCAAGCCTTATAATTCTGTTGTCCGTTATCAAACTGAGGGGAGCTGCAATCAATCTCCTCTTATCCATATCATGCCAAAACCTTAAAAGCATAACCTGGTCCTTCAACATTTGAGGTTTTAAAAGCTTTAATATGTTAATGCCTTCAGGCAAATACTCATTTTCCGGTTTTTCGAGAACCAGCCTTTGTCCTGCCTGATCTTCTATAACAAACTCATCATCCACCATTCCAAACCTTGAGAATCTCAAAAGCATGACAGGTGATTTATCACTTAATGGATTTTTTATTTGATTTTTAATCAATTTGACAGCTTCAGAAAAGGATTCTTTTGCAAAGGATCTTATCTTTAGAAAATCTTCCAAGCATGCATCTCTCATATCGTTGTTTTCCCAACGCACCCTACAATTGAGATCTGTGGTAGGGTATGTGTAAAGTTCTTTTATCATCAGTACTTTTGAAACGGAATCATCTTCACGAATATATTTAACAGCTTTGAAGGGACGGAAATTGTATGTATTGTACACTTCACCGGAAATAAGGTTAAACCATATTCCGTTATCCACATATTCACCTCTAGGTATACTTGTGAATGACGTAAATGCAAGCTGTATTAACTCGATATCGTTTTTGACAAATCCCTGATTTTTAAGTTCATTAAGTTGCCACGTATAGCCAAGAGATTCCTCTATTGAGGAACTGGAATCAGGTGCTAAGTCACCCGATTCCAGCTTCTTTAAAAGATGCTCCTTCCCCTTTTTGCATAACGCATATAACCTGCTCAACAAATCCGAAGCATGGGTATAAACCTTCTCATGATTTTCATCTTCCGAAAAAAGGTATATAAACTCTCTCAAAGCTGCCTGAGGGCCCGAAAGATAATAATTTCCAAGCTGTTTTGCCTGATCTTCAAGAAGAGCAACAGTTTTCTTATTTATGGTTCCAAGGCCGTTTTGAACAATGCTGCAAATGAGCTTTTCTAAAATCTCAAGACCTTCAACCTGGGTTTTTATTTTTTTCTTAAGTGCGGAAACGTTTACCTTCTTAGGCTCAGGCTGCTCCTGTTCTTTTTCCTTTTTCTTCTGTTCCTTTTTTTCAATCTTTTCACGCTTTTCCAAGATATCTTGAGGAACTTCCGCTTTTTCAAAGCTTTTGCCGCTTACATAGGCATACATAAGTCCTAATGCATGCTTGCACGGAAATTGCCTGCTAGGGCATGAACACCTGAAAACAGGACTTTCGGGCTTTATAAAGTCCGCAGATGTATTGTAATTGCTGCTTCCGCTTCCAGAACATTCACCGAAAATAATGGTCCCATCTTCCGATATGTTAAGCTTAACAAATTTGTTTTTCTTAACCAATCCCCACCCGTTCGTTACGGCACTCTGGTTAGGGGCTAACTGGTTTATATATTCTTCGTTAATATTAATCATAACAACCCTGCCTTTACAAGGAATCTAAGTATTTCTATAAAATTTTACTTTACCTAAATTCTACTCTACATTAATTCTACTTTACTTTATTTCTACTCTACCTTAACCCAGCCTTTTTTTATATTTTCAGTCATAAACTTATTTAATAGCTCAAATATCTGCTCCCTGCTGTTTGATACCCTCATATCACGTTGAAGAGGTTCCTTTCTGTCTGAGCTGAAATTGGTATAATGCATGACATATGCCGGGTATCTGTCGTCAATCTCTTCCTTGTTTGTTTTCCATACAACAAACTTCTGTACCATGAGCTTGCCCTTGCTCTCTTTTTTATAGACTTCCCTGAACTGAAGCTCGCTTTTAGGCAGTTCTGCTCCGCTATCTTCCTTACCTAATTCTGGCAAATAAGTTACCTCTGATAATTGTGACAGCCTGAGGTTGTGCGGGTCGGCAGTTTTATCGTGTCTTAATCTTACAAATATGGGATAAATAAAGCTGATACCTTTATTGAATGACTTGAGCTTGTATTTTCCATCACTGATTTCCAGCATTGGGTTTGTTATTATTGTATTTCCCGATTCAAACAAAACATCGTTGTAGCTTATTTCAATTACAGTTTCGGGCTTAACCATCCTGAATGCCACATGATTGGAATCCGTTTCAATATAGTCGGAATCAATCACCATGCCTGACAGCTTAGAGAGTAATTCTTTTTTAAGCTCTTCACTAAAGCCGTTTCCTGTCTTTCCTACAATCTGATACTCGTTATCTCCCGTCATAAGTGCAAGAAGCAGTGTCCTTATCTGGCCTTTACTGTCACCTACACCTTCAGTGTAGCCCACTATTACAACATCAATATTATGCTTTGGCTTAATCTTATATACAAGGGGAAGATCTGATCTTACAACAAGACCTTCGGAGCAATCCTCCTCCACCCACTTTTTATATACATCCTTCAGCTCAGCTTTGGAAGCTGCCTCTTTATATGCTACAGGCTTTACATTAGCACCATCCTTAAATATTTCCAAAAGCTTTTCATGTATTTCATTGTAGCCCTTAACCTTTGGGGAGGCACCATCTATCTCAATAATATCAAAAGGTGCCAGTTTAAGCTTTCCTATTTCCGCCTCCTTTGCAAGTGTGGACAGCACATCAAAGACCCTTGTTCTGCCTTCGTCCTCGCAAAGATAAAGCTCGGCAGGAATTATTGCAGATGATATGCCTGCACTTTCTAAAAGCTTTCCGGCTTCCTCGGTACATGGAAGACCATATCTTAGAGTTCCGCCTGTATTAACAATAAAAGTGTCTTCGCCGTTGTAAAATATAACACTCATTTCACCGTCATATTTTCTTGTGATATAAAATTTCTCTCCTGCAACCCTGAAATCTATTTGCTCAGGGTTTATCGCTATAAAGTTTTTACATACATTTTTCTTGTAATCGGAAGCAACCTTTGCAGCTGCCTCATCAACTGCATTTACTGAACCCTCTAAATAGCCGTAGCTTTTATTGAACTTGGATTTATCCAGTATCATACCTATACCCCCTTAAGTTCCATGTTTGTGAGATGGAGTATGAGGCAATACTTATCTCCATCAATCCGACCTTCTAAAAATCCCCTGTAAGGCACTCCTCCAGTTGTAAGAACAACAGGATCGATACCCTTCTTTCCTCCTCCGACAAACATGAGGGAGTTGGACTCATGAAGGCTCTTTGCCATATCATACAGATAATCATATGTAAGACCGTTAACATGCTTTTTTACCCGTCCATTGAAGGGGAATTTCTCCCAATATATTGGCTTCCGTCTTTGAAAGATCCCTTCTCAATTTCTCGGTACCGTCAGGGTTCTTTACAACTTCAACAAGATTAACCCTGTATACTATTTTATTGTCCTTGCCTATGTATAATTTCTTTGTCCCGCTTACAAATCTGCCTGTCCTTTCCATATCTATTTCGGGATCGCCTTTAATAATCTCTTCCCCAAGTTTCACAAGGTCTCCGTATTTTTCTACAAGATACTCCTCACTTATTTCCAAAAGACCTTTTAATATCTTCACAGTTTTCTTTGGAGACCCATCCTTCAGCACATAATTTATTTTGCTTTTTCTAGGAGTATTGTCCATGCCGACTACAGCGTCTCTCTTTTTCTCGTTAGATATATTTAATGACCTCATATATTAAGTCCTCCTCACATCATACTAAAGTCGATATCCAGTTCTTCGGAGAATTCTTCGTCCTCTTCCACCGCATCCAAATAGCCGGCTTGTTCAAGGCCTATAAAGGCAAACTCGCAAGGCGACCCCACCAGAACAAATGCTTTTCCGTCATTTTGGAGTATGAATGCCTGACTGCTCTCATATCCGTCACGATAATTGAATGAAAATGTATATATTTTATCTGATATTTCTTTAATAAAATCTGGATTTTCGTCTGCTCCACAAAGTTCATAAACTGTAGTTATCTGGTAGTCTAAAAACTCTTCTACTGTCACTGTTTCCGCCAACTCGATTACACCGGAAAAACTTGATGGAATAAGAGTTGCAGGATTGCCGTCACTATCTACTGCAACAAGTTCAGACCTTTCTACCCATTCATTTGACTGGTTTAAAATCCCTAGTCCTATGCAGCCTTTCGGAATTATGGCCGTACCTGATTCATCAACGCTAACCAGCTTGCATTCATTTCCGTCATCATCCAATGCAACAGTCTCCGTCCATCCATAAATCTTCTTTCTATCCACCTTATCTGGAGAGAATGAATATACACTGTCTCCCAGTTTAAACTGAAGTTCCCTTGCCATTACTTGGCCCCCTTTAATCTCGCATGATATATATTATTTTAGCAGTATGAACTGCAGTCTGTAAATAAGAGGTAGAGGAATTTACCCTTGACAATACCTTTTACAAGACTGGTATAATTATATATAAATTTATTCATTATTCATGCATATTAAATGCGATAAATCTTTTACAGTTATCTTCTGCTAATTGTATGATTAAGAACGTATTTAATATACATATAAATCTATTAATTTTTCATACAGGAAAGGAAATTTATGAACATACAGATATATGCCTTAAGAAAATGCTTCGATACACAAAAGGCGGAGCGGTATTTCAAGGAAAGGAAAATAAAATACCAGTTAATAGATCTTGCAAAATACGGTCTTAGTAAAGGTGAATTTGAGAGCGTAAAAAAAGCTGTAGGACTTGCAGAGCTTATTAATGACAAATGCAAGGAATATGAAACATTAAACATGCAGAGGCTTGGGACGGGCAAAGTAGCTGAAGAAGTACTTTTTAAAAATCCCAAGCTCTATAGATCTCCAATAGTAAGAAACGGAAAACAAGCAACCGTTGGATACAAACCCGAAGTTTGGAAGGATTGGGAATAAGGCTATGGGCACCAGCGACTCCTCTCAATACCCTGCAAGCAAATCATCCAAAGTATCCCTTCTCCTAATAAGCCTGTCTGAACCATCTTGGCAAATAAGGACTTCCGCTGGTCTAAGTCTTAAATTATAGTTGGAGCACATGGAATATCCGTAAGCTCCGGAATCTAGAACCGCCATAATATCCCCTTCAATAATGTCATCAGGGATTTCTCTGTCCTTTGCAAGTATATCCCCTGTCTCGCATATATTTCCAACAATTGTTGCAGTGCTATTTTTCCCTTTATCAAGCAATTTTCCGTTCCTTAAAAATTCAATTTCATGATATGAATCATACATTACCGGCCTCATGAGTACATTAAATCCTATATCCGTTCCTACGTACCTCTTACCGTAGTTTGTTTTAATGCTGTGGACCGTTCCCAATAAAACACCGCACTCGGCAGCAATATACCTTCCCGGCTCTATTTTTATTTGTACTTCTCTGCCATAATCCTTCATCCATTCAATTAATATACTTTCCAGCTCATGTGATACCGAAGAAATGTCAAGTCTCTTTTCCTGACTTTGCTTTCTATAAGGTATTCCAAAGCCTCCACCCATATCGACAAACTCAAGATCCGGAAACTTTTCGGCAATAGCCAGCAATGATTTAACCCCTTCTATATAAGGCTTCCCGTCTAAGAATAAGGATCCTATATGTTGGTTAACTCCTACAATCTTCAGTGAGTATTTTGCCGCTATTTGCTTTACTTCCTCTATATAAGAGCTGTCAATTCCAAACTTTGTTTTGTTTCCTGCCGTAACTACTTTTTCATGATGGCCCGCACCTACTCCGGGATTGAACCTCAATGAAACCCTGCCTCCCTTATTTATTTTCCCGAATGTCTCAAGCTGGGATAATGAATCCACACTGACAAGTACGCCGTTATCTACGGCAAATTTCATTTCATCAGCAGATACATTGTTGCCCACATAAAAAATTTGAGAAGGCTTAAATCCTGCCTTTAGCAGTACATAGATTTCTCCCGGAGACATGGCATCCGCATTGAGGCCCTCATCCCTTACAATCTTCAAAAGCTCTAAATTGGAATTGGCCTTAATTGAATAGTTTGCAACAAACCAGGGATACTTCAAAAAGTTTTTCATTTCCCTGCATCTGTTTCTAAGAGTCCTTTCATCGTATATATAAAGAGGGCTCCCATATTTTTCGATGAGCTTTTGCACATCAACACTATTGTAAAAATCGTAATCAAACATTTCATTTGAATAATTATTGTTCATTTTCCTTATCTCCTTCCGCTCTCAATTCAACTCCTACTCCCAGCTGTGCAAGCTTAATTTCATTTTTCAAAGAATCCTTTATGAGCTCAACCAACGGCTTGTTTTTAGAATAAAGGCAGGTATCATTCTCACTTTCGGTTATGCTTCCCGTTAAGACATTGGCAGAATCTGCAATAATCCTGATTTGGCCGGGAGCTTTGGCTTTATGATGAATTATAGTCCCATCAATATCAAGCTTTCCCGATGCTATAGCCACCACCTTGACTCCTCTTTTCACGGCATTTTGAATCTCATTTATAATATAAGCAAATTCATTGTCGCTCATGGATATATACACTCTTTCCTTTGCTTCACCAATTATGTTTTTCATTTTGTCCAGTATATGCTTAAATCCTGTAATTGTTATATATGGTTCATAAGGCTCCGGACCTTTAGGACATTCCCTTTTTATGATTTCTACAACCTCTTCCATATGACTTAATACATTTTTGCAATATTCATCTACCGGCACGGATATATAATGGGGGACACTTCTCTCCACCAGGTATGCACCGCCCTTTTCAACAAGAGCCGCCAATGCCTGGTACGCATTAGCCCTTGGTATCCCTGTTACCTTTGCCGCTTCATATCCTGTAAGCTCACCTTCCCTGCAAAGGGCTATGTAAAGCTCGGATTCATGCCTGGTTAATCCTGTTTTCATAAGGCATTCTATTAAATTCAATTTCATCACCCTTGGCAAGATAAATAGTAGTATTATTTACTACTACTACTATTTTATCAAATATATATTCTAAATGTCAATAATATATGACAAACATAGAACTTTAGTAATTAGACCTTTACCTATAGTAAATAATATATTATAATTAAATTATTCCATAATTACCATATATTGTATAAAACTTTACATAATTAATGATTAAATCAATTTTAAATTAAAGTCAAGCTTAATTTAAGTAAGCATACTAAAAGGAGGTGGTCTCATGCTTGATCATGCAATAATACTTTTAAATTCCTCCTAATGCAAATCGACACAAAGAAATCAGTATCTTAAGGAATTGAAGATTATTGTTAAAAAAATTTCTTAATAAATTAATATTATATTTTTTACGAGTCAGGAGGAGAAAAAATATGTTTAATAAACTTTTAAAGCGTGCATTATGTACATTTACATCTTTAGCAGTATGCGGTACTATAATATTCAGCTTCCAAATACCTGTAAGTGCCATGGGAAGTCTGATTGCAAGATGGTCATTTGATTCATCCCTATCGGTATTGGCAGATTCGACAGGTAATGGATATAACTTAAGTGCAAATACAACAGTTTCTGTAGTTAATGATGCAATAAAGAAAACGGCTTTTAAAGGCCCCAACTCACCATATGTTTTATCGGTAGAGAATGCATCATCCGAGTTTACAACAAATGCGTTTTCTATCACTGCCTGGGTTAAATTTGAGCATGACCCTGCAAACAACCAATGGGGTCAGGCAAAAATACTTGATTATTCCTGCTTAGAAAGCGGCATTTATGAAGGATATAGCCTTTATATATCAAAAGGAGGGTATTTAGCATACTCTACATCAGACAGCAAAGGAACAAAATGGACAAACATCAAATCTCCAAGCCCTTTGTCTCCCTATGACTGGCATCATGTAGCAGTAACTTATGGTAATAGTTCAATTAACTTGTATGTCGATGGCGTTAAGGTTAATAGCATAACATATACAGATGGATATAAAAAACCGGCAGGTAAAGTTCATATCGGAAGTCAGTTAAGGAAAAACGGAGAAGTTTACTGTCCTTACACAGGATTATTGGATGAGGTTTCATACTATCATGATATATTGACTGACAATGAAATCAAAAGAGATTATGAAGCATTTAAAACTAGATGTATTGTTTCCGATGACTCAACAATAGGCACTGTTCCATACTCTGGTGGATATTATGCATACTCAATGATTAAAACAAATACCGCACGTCTTTATAACTATGGAGTTTTAGAAATGGTAACCACAACTAGAAAAGCATGTCCTGTGTCAATGCTTGTCGTTTCTTCAACAAACTATGCTGAAATATTGGATGCTGCGGGTAACGTAATTTATACAACTGCAAGAAAAATATATGTAGTAGGAACACCGGAAACGAGTGAAAGAACAGATACATATTATGAAAACATTCCTGCAAATATTTTATCAAAGGCAGTTTATGTCAGGGCATATTAAGCTTATTTAAGTATACTCAAAAACAAGACAAGCACAGAGTATCCTGTGCTTGTTTTGTTTCATACCGCAAAAATAAGTTAAATAGCTTGCTGCAATCATTTTAAATCACCTCAATATTATCTATCTAAACCAGCTTCAGAGCCTTTGACACCTTTTTCTCAATCTCCATAACAATAAATGTTCCCACACCTATTGTAAATATCTTGAGCCATATATCGCCTGAAAGAGGTGATGTTTTAAATGCACTGTTCATAAACGGCAGGTATATGAACGCCCATTGCAAAACCGCCATTACGAAGATACCTAAAAATATAAACTTATTTGAGAAAAACCCTATTTTCAAAAGACCTACATGCAGTGAACGGCTATTTATGAGATATGCTGCTTCTATAACGATGAAAACCGTTACTGCTGTGGTTCTTGCTGTTTCTATGCTGCTTCCCTTTGCCAACTCATAATTGAACATTAAGAATGACGCTGCAAGAAGAATTATACTCACAATACCTACCTTCGCCATGAGACCTTTGGTTAAAAGGGGCTGTGCGGGATCCCGCGGTTTCCTCTGCATTATACCCGGTTCATTAGGCTCAAAAGCAAGCATAAGTCCAAGGAAAACTGCTGTGGTCATGTTAATCCATAAAATCTGTGTCGGGGTTATAGGTAGTGTTATACCGAGGAAGATGGCCAGAAGTATTACCAGGCCTTCACCTAAGTTGGTTGGAAGGGTCCATGTAATAAACTTTGTAAGGTTGTCAAACACTCCTCTTCCTTCCTCAACAGCATTTTCTATTGTGGCGAAGTTATCGTCCATGAGTATCATATCTGCCGAATCCTTGGCAACTTCAGTACCGGTAATACCCATTGCAATACCGATATCCGCTTTCTTTACCGCAGGTGCATCATTTACACCGTCACCTGTCATTGCAACAACATGACCAAGTGCCTGCAGTGCCTTAACAAGCCTGAGCTTCTGCTCGGGAGTAACCCTTGCAAAAACATTATTTGAAGAAGCCACATCCTTTAATTCATCATCACTTAACTTTTCAAGTTCAATACCTGTATAAACCCTGCTTTCCTTGTCTTTCGGAGCAATCCCAAGCTGCTTTGCGATTGCCAATGCAGTAACAGCGTGATCTCCAGTAATCATTTTTACAATTATACCTGCTTCATGGCATTTTTTGATGGCAGCAATAGCTTCTGCCCTAGGCGGATCTATCATGCCCTGCAGACCTAAAAATGTAAAACCGTCCTTTAAATCATCCTCAACTATTTTATTATTTGATGTTACCTTATAGGCAAAAGCAAGTACTCTAAGTCCTTCCGATGCTATGCTGCCATAAGCTTTTGTTACGTCAGAGCCAGCACCGCTGATATTTCCAAGTTTTTCAAGAGAACCTTTCAAATAAAGCCGATTTTCACCGTTTTCCATCTTTATAAGTACAGCCATATACTGCCTTTCCGACTCAAAGGGTAAAACCTCCAGCCTGGGATTGTTTGTCAAAAGAAGATTGCTGTCAATACCTGCTTTGGCCGCACTTACAAGCAAGCTTATCTCAGTAGGGTCACCCTGTATTTCACTGCCCTCATTTTTGAAGTTAATTGAACTATCATTACAAAAAACCCCGCATCTTAAGCATTCCAGTAAACTTTGATCATCATCGAGATTCACGGCCTTTCCGTTGGAGACAACATCTCCATCCTTGTTGTAGCCCTGTCCGATAACATCGTAATATCCTTTCATCGTCCATATTTTTTTAACTGTCATTCTATTTTCTGTAAGGGTTCCTGTTTTATCAGAGCATATAACGGTAGTACTTCCAAGTGTTTCAACTACTGGAAGCTTTCGTATGATGGAATTCTTTTCCGCCATTCTTGACACACCTATGGCAAGTGTAGCTGCCAACGCCGCCGGAAGTCCCTCTGGAATAGCACCCACAGCCAGGGCTATTGCTGCTTTAAACATGTCAAGCCAGCCTTCTCCCCTGAAAACACCTACAGCAAACGTCACCACTGCCAGGCCCCCTATTATATACATCAACTGTTTACTGAATCCAGCAATTTTCTTGATAAGAGGTGTTTCCATCCTGACTGTCTCCTTGAGCAAGTCGGAAATCTTGCCTACTTCGGTTTTGGTTCCGGTAAACACAACAATTCCATAGCCCTGTCCAAATGTTACAAAAGTTGATGCATAGGCCATATTCGTTCTGTCACCTAAAGAAACATTTTCCTCAATAGTTTTGTTACTTTTCTCAACAGGAACCGACTCACCCGTCAAAGCAGCTTCCTGTATTTTTAACTGATTTGTCTGAAATAGCCTCAAATCTGCCGGTACTTTATCTCCCGATTGTATAAAGACAATATCACCGGGAACCAATCGTTTACTGGAAATTTTCATTTTCCTCCCGCTTCTAATAACAGAAGCTTCTGTTTCAATGGTTTCTGCGAGAGATTCAAGAGCTTTTACTGCTCTTGCTTCCTGAATAAAACCAATAATACCGTTTAGAATTACTACAGCGAATATTACCAATGAATCGATATGTTCTTTCATAACCAGGGTAACAATAGCTGCCAAAAGCAAAACATATATCAACGGCTGATTATACTGCCTCAAAAATATAATCAAAAGGCTGTCCCTTTTAACTTTAGCAATTTCATTGGCTCCGTATTTTTTAATCCTTGAAGCAGCTTCCTCATCAGTCAACCCTTTTTCCTTACTGGTTGTAAGTACTTTTTCCACCTGATCATCAGGCATCATAAAAATATTTTGTAGGTCGGTCATATCTACATCCTCTCTGTTCCTATAAATTGTATGTTTTATGCAACTACTTATTGCTGCATAAAAAGCAATACGAATTTATATCTACAAATTGTAATAAAATCTATAAGTATAATACTATTTTCTTCTAATTGATTCAATATATTCTTTATCAAATTATTAATGCAGTAAGATTCAAATTGCATGTACTACTTTACCAGCAAAAAGAAAAGTCCCATTCGGGACCTATAATAGACAATTAAAGTTATAGAATCAGTTGGCCATAGTAAAATTATACCAGAGTTTTTACCAATTTATACATTAAAGCCTGATAAAATACTATTAAGCTTTTCTGCTGTGTCACTCAATTGCTTTTTAACACCTTCCATTTCCTCTATCATACCCTCTTGCAATATGGGCAGTGTTTTTTACACTATCCACAACATACTCCATAGAGGAAACGGCCTCAAAAACAGTATCCTTTACAATATTTATCTTTTGAATACTGTTGTCTACATCAACAATACCGATTTTGATGCTCTCAACTGCATATTTGACCTGCTCCTGAATTTCCTTAATCTGAACTTTAATATCACTTGCAGCCTTGTTGCTTCCGTCAGACAGTTTTCTTATTTCCTCTGCAAGAACCGTAAACCCTTTTCCGTTTTCACGTGACCTGGCAGCTTCAATTGCTTTTACTCCATCCCCTACAATTTTCTTACTCTCATCGGATACCCGCCTAATGCCTATAGCTATTTCCTCTGCATCCTTTACAATAGCATCCTTTTGAATATCTCCGCTGCCTTCAATTATATTTTTTATTCTCTGGGATATTTTGCTTGCATTTTCCCTGCTCGATGCAAATATCTCATGAAATTTTTGTTTTAATGTCCCTAACTCATTATTGGTTTTAACCACTTCATCTATAACCTTTTTCTTGCCATTTATGAGGCTGTTGATCTTATTACACAATTCTCCTATATCTCCCGTTCCTCCAACCTCAGCTCTCACCGACAAATCTCCTTTTTCAGCAGAAGAGAGGGTTTCATTAATACTTCTTATAGGCCGTATAAGCTTTTCAAATATAATCCATGCAAAAAACATTCCTGCAAATATGGATATAAATGAAATTATACCAATAATAAGAACAATGGAATTCTTAATTTGATTGGACCTTTAGCCTTTCAATATACGCTCCGGTATCGCTGTTTTTGGTCTCAAAGCTGGCACTATCAGATGTATCTAACCCTACTATACCTGCGGAAAGAGTTCTTTGCTGTGCAGCTATAAGTCCTTCAATCTCATTAATCTGATTAACAAGATCTGAGTTGTAGTCTATACTCCTCATTCTACCGTTAACCACTTGGTAACCAAAATAGGATATTATAAATGATGCAGAGGAAATCAGCAAAACACAAACAATAAATACGACGATAAGCTTGTTTCGAATCTTCAAAATGTGATCAACTCCTCTGTATAATAATTGCTGCAATAATTGATACTCGTCATAATAAATAATAATTAAAATATAAATCGGTTAATTCTCAAAAAAAATGAAGTTTATTTGCAAATTTATCAAGCTTTTTATATAATTTATGACAGAAGCTTTATTAAAAATGATTTTAACCAATGTACTATTTTATCGAGTTTTAGTATATAATAGAAAAATAACGAAGTAATTTTTCTATCTTTTACATTATCATGATATTAAGTTTTTTAAATATTGGAGTTTTTGTTATGAAGTCGGAAATGAGAAAGGCAAAAATAAAAAAGCATAAAGAATATCTTTCCATAATGCTTATACCTCATTCTCAGGATAGAGTCAGGGTTATAAAGATATCATCCTTTTACTTTAAAGTCTCCTTGTTGCTTGTTGCATTGCTTATTTTTGTTTCAGGTCTCATAGTAGTGAACATTAAATTATCAAATCGAAATAAATCACTTGAATCAAACATAGAAGGTCTTTCCAGGCTAAATATTGAGCAAAAAAATATGATTGATGAAAAAGCAAATGCCATTAAAAACCTTGAAGATAGAGAAAAGACAATTAATGCAAAAATAGATCAATTTACAGAAAAATACAAAGACATGGCAGAAAAATATTTATCCGGTGAATCCCACAGCAAAACCAGCAGATCAGATGACAGGACAGAGAGGACTTTTGTTGATGATATTTCCGTCTTGAAAGATAAATTGGATGAGTTGATAGATGAAAAAAGTCATCATAATCAGGATATATCCGGGTTGCAGCAAACAGAAGAAAAGCTTAAGAAGTACATAATTACCATACCTACCTTATGGCCAGCTTCAGGAAGAGTCAGTTCAAGCTTTGGACAACGAGAGGATCCCTTTAACAATTCGGAGCGTTTTCATTCGGGTATTGATATAGCTGCAGATTATGGCTCTGCTATAAATGCTGCAGCAGAAGGCACTGTAATAACATCAGGCACCCTTCCCGGTTATGGCAAAGCAGTAATTGTATCCCACGGAAATGGTCTTACTACCTTGTATGGTCATATATCTTCAGCAGTTGCCAAAGAGGGGCAAAAGGTAAAAAAGGGGGAGCTGATAGCAAGAGTTGGAAGTACAGGCAGAAGCACAGGACCTCATCTCCACTTTGAAGTCAGGATCAATGATACTCCTGTTGATCCCCTAAAGTACTTAGATAAGAAAGACACGAAGTAATTATGAGAATTTTTATAACACAATATATATCTAAAGGAGGCCCAAAATGTTTGGTAAAAAGGAGTTTGATGCAGTTGACAAGTTTGACACCTTAATTGGTGCAGGCTCAGTTTTTGAAGGAAATATAAAATCAGATGGTACAATACGTATTGATGGGAAAATTGTAGGCGATCTTACTATAAATGGGGATGTATACATAAGTCCTGGTGCAAATATAAAAGGAAACATAAACGCAAACAATATACACAATGCAGGCACAGTTGACGGCAACATACAAGCTAACGGGATCTTAAGACTCTTACCCACATCCAAAATAAACGGTGATATAATTGTTGAAAGTTTCATAGCTGATGAAGGAGGAGTTTTTAACGGTAAATGCACAATGAAGACAGAAAATAAAGGTGCTAAATCATAACATATTCTCCTTTGTAATATTCTTTACCCACTTAAATTTCATATAGTGTCTGTAAACAGCCGGTATCTTTACAAATTCATCGAGTGTGAGAATAAATGCAACAGCCAATACGGGCAGCTTCAACAAAAACGCACCTATCAGTCCTAATGGAACAACCACGCACCAAAGAGTTATTACATCGCACCACATACCGAACCGGGTATCTCCACCTGAAGGGAATATTCCGGCTATTATCGTAGAGTTGAGAGAATTGCCGATGATATAGTAAGCCGCCATGAACATCATGTATTTCAAATAATACTGTGCCTGCGGTGCAAGTTGAATGAAATAAAGAACAAGGGGAGTTAGAGCAAGTATCACTACTCCCGAAACTACACCTATCAATATTGAAAAGCGAACAAAACTGCCTCCTGCCTTTTTTGCTTCGTCAAGTTCATTTCGTCCAAGCATACCGCCTAAGATGATACCAACGCCAGCGGCAATACCCCAGCACAGGCTTGCTATCATACTACGTACTATACTTGCAATCGAATTGGCAGCCACTGCATCAGAGCCGAGATGTCCCATTATCACAGAATACATCGTTACACCACCGCCCCAGCCAAGCTGGTTTATCAGCAGAGGAACGGTATATTTCCAATAGTCCTTGTGAAGCTCTTTGTTGCCCAAACGGAACATAAGCCCGATATGGAGAGGAGGACAGCGTTTTCGCGCCACTGCGATGATGACCATTATCACTTCAAACACCTTTGAAAGAACCGTTGCAAGAGCCGCACCCTCTATCCCCATTTTAGGGAAAATACCGATACCGAAAATCAGAAAACTGTTCAGTATAATATTCAGCACTACGCAAAGTGAACCTATTAAAGTGCTGAGCTTTGCCCTATCACAAACCTTCATCATTCCAAAGTATATCTGTGTGAAGCCTGTCAGCAGAAAAGACAAAGATACCATCCGCAGATACTTAACTCCACCTGAAATCAGGGTGCTGTCGGAAGTGAATATCATCATAATCTGTTTTGGAAACAAAGCACTGCCAAGTGTGAACACAAGCCCCACAAGCAGAGAATATCGCATTGTTATTGCGAGTACTTTTTCTGTAGTTCTTTTATCGCCCTTCCCCCAGTACTGTGCCGCAAGTACGGTCAGTCCGAACACGAATGCACCATAAAACAGGCTGAAAACGAAAGCTACCTGCCCCGCAAGGGATGCTGCTGAAAGTGAATCCTGATTGAGAAAACCAAGCATAAAAGCATCACTTGCCGTGACAAGCGATGCCATAAGGTATTGAAATGCTATTGGTGCAACAATACCAGACAGTTTTTTGTAAACAGCTTTATCGTAAGTCATATTTCTCCTTTATCTCCTGCAAAATTTCTTTCTTTGAATAATACTCTTTATCTGTGATATTAGAAGCATTTTATTTTTAGTAGTTTCCATTTTTATCCATATTATTATACCCTAAATACTTATATATCTGCCGTTTTGCTTCAATCTGCCATCCTGCAGCATTTCATCAACTATTTTATCCATATAAACCTTTATATCCTCATTAACCCTTTGAAATCCCAGCTTCTGACATGATACCGCTGCCATCTGAGACCTTTCCAATCCAAATGATTCTTTTATCGAGCTTATAATAGCCTCAGCAATTTCTTCCTTAGAAATAAGCTCAAGCTTTCTGCTGGCAGAAGGCAAGTCGCTTCTATCCCTCACTACGGGCACTTTCATTGAAGCACACCAGAGAAAATCACCATTTATCACTATCCTTCCATCCCTTGATAAAATAGTGCAAGCGTCATTTACAGATCTCTGGATAGAGCTTCCTGTCTTTGTAAGCTTTGAATTGCTAACGATTCTTTTTGTAACTTCAAGGATATGAACAGGGCTTTCAACTTTAACTATTTCTTCAATGTACGGCACAAGCTTTTCAGGATTATATATTTCTTCCTCCTCAATAAACGGAATCTCTGCTACCACATATCTGTTTACAGTTTCCTCTTTATCAGAAACGCTGTTCTCAGACCTTTCAATAACAATTGTATCGGCAGCATCTGTTTTATTCTTTAGCCCTACGGCTTTAGCCTTCTCAATTGCATCTACAAGCCTTTTCAATTGATCCTTCGGATTTCTGAACCAATCCGTACTCCAGACTCTAATTATATTCCATCCCTTATCCTCCAAAACAGATTGCCTGAGTCTGTCTCTATCCCTTGCCGATCTGGCACTATGGTAGGAAGCTCCGTCACATTCTATTCCAAGGATGTATCTGTTGCTATCTTTTGGATCAACTACAGCCAGGTCAATATAAAAACCTGCACATCCAATCTGCTTCCTTACAGAATACCCCATATCTGTCAAGCTAGCATACACTTCCTCTTCAAATGGTGAATCAAAATCCCTGCCGGTTTCTACAGGTATATTTAAATTACCGTCCCTTGCATAAGTAAGGAACGTCTTTAATGCTTTGACACCTCTTGCATTGGTCCTTGAAAGATCTATATCCTCTGGTGCAAGGTTGGTAAACACTTCACATCTGAGCCTTGCTCTGCTTATTAAAACATTGAGTCTTCTTTCCCCGCCATCATTGTTTAAAGGTCCAAAGCTCATGGCCAGATAGCCTTCTTTAGTTTTACCGTATCCAACGCTGATAAATATTACATCCCTTTCATCTCCCTGTACATTCTCAAGATTTTTTACAAAAAATGGTTCATGAGGATGCATATTGAAGAATGGCTCAATTGACGGATCCTTCCTTCTTAATAGCTCTATCTCGTCTATTATGGCCTGCATCTGTGACATACTGAAGGCAGCAACCCCCAGTGTAAGCTCAGGGCTGTTCCTGAAATGCTCAATCACTCTCTGGGCCACAAGCTTTGCCTCGGGTAAGTTAACCCTTGTGTTGCTTCTGTCATAAGCCCCTTCCTTTACATAGTTATATACAAGTCCCATTCTTTTGCTTGTATTTTGGGGACTGGGGAAGACCACCAGCTTGTTGCCATAAAACTCATAGTTGGAAACCGCTATAAGAGACTCATGCCGGCTTCTGTAGTGCCATCTCAACATTCTTTGAGGTGCCTTCTGCGCTTCAAACAGGGCAAGTATGCTTTCTACATCTGCCGTTGAGTAATCATCCTCTTCTCCCTCAGGAGTTACTGTCTGTTCAAAAAAGCTTGTTGGAGGCATCTGCTTGCTGTCTCCCACAACAACCGCCTGCTTTGCCCTCATTAACGCACCGAATGCCTCTACCGGCCTAACCTGGCTGGCTTCGTCAAATATGACCAGATCAAACTTAAGTCCTTCCGGAGGAAGAAAATTGGCAATGGATATAGGACTCATCATAAATACAGGCTTTATAGCCTGAATAGCATTTCCTGCTTTTAACATAAGCTTACGAATAGGCAGATGTCTGGACTTTTTCTGAAACTCCCACAAAAGCACTCCTAACTGGCCGGTGTCTCCACTACCCTTGGGCATGTTGTCCCAATGCTTTTTTGCAAGCCTGACCTGATTGTGATTTATAAGGAACCTGTCATAATCCTGAAACCTTTTCACTATGCTCTCGTGTTTATCCTTTGCAAACCCTGCAATAGCAGGTCTCTCACTAAATGCAATGTTTAAAAGGCACTCATACCAGTTATGCTGAAGTATTATATCAAGTTTCAATCCATCAGGTTCAACATTAAGCGAATAGTCTAAAAGACCCTCCAAAGATTCTTTTACCAACGGATCACTCATATGGTTAAACACCACCATATCCTGAAGCTTTGACAGATTCCCCTTCCACAAATCAATACGGTCTTTCTGACTTTTAAAGTCAATTTCCTTCAAATCACCTGAAGGCGGAAAAGATTTTACAGCATCAAGCTCTAAAAACCTTGAAAGACCATCCATAGAATCAATATATTTCCTTAGGAGACTTTCCAACTTTTCTGTCCCCAGATCTTTGATTGCGGGCCAATAAGCTCTCTGTACCATTAGATCGGAAGGAACCGTCCCATCCTGAATATCCCGGTATAAGGACATTATCCAGTCAGCTTTTATCTTTATATCTTCCCAGCTTGACTCTTCAGCTTTAAAGAGGTTGCCCAAGAGAGACTTAAGGTTATCCTTTTCTCCATCTATAATTTTAATATTTGTTTGATACTCTGTAATTGCATCACAGATTGAAATCCATTCATTATAATTTTGAGGAAGTCCATTTTGACAAAGACCAGCAAAAGTTGACTTCGCCCTTCTGTATTTTCCCGATATAAATTTCCACCACTTGCCCCTATATATGTTCAATATCTGACGTAACTCAGAGACATCTTTGTTCCATGCATGAGGGATTATTGTGTTTCCATACTCTCTTTTTAGCTTTTGTATCATTAATCCGGCAGTAATGGACTTATTTATTTCATGTCCATTTATCTTCCAGAGCTCATTATTTATTTCAATTCCAGCTAAATCAGGTGCTTTAGACAAATACGAAACTGCTGCCGCCAGTTTTTGGGCAGTGCCAATGTTGTGAGGCACTTCCAGGTTTATTAACCTTGCAGTATTCTCACTTTCAGCAATCAGTTCATCAAGATTTCTATGTGCATCATTTATAAGCTCGTTGAGCTTAGGTTCTTCAGTTGGAAGATAGGATTTCCTCATGCTTCCCCAAAAAGGATGCTTTACAGGTATTCCCATGGCCTTAAGATGGGCATCATAATCCTTTACAAGGGATTCTTTTCTAATATAATCATCCTTTTTCCAATCCTTAATATCTTTAAAATGGATATTAGGGAATGTTAAGTTGGGATATTCTCTTTTTAAACCCAATAAGGCACCAAAAAGCTGTATCGGTGTCATATAGCTTTCCCTTACAGGGGTGTTCAATGCTTCGCTGTAGTCATTGAGTTTATCCCTGCTTTCCAAAAGAAGGTTTCTTTCAGATCTTATATCGTTTAGCTTTGGTTCTCCCAACTCATATACTCTCTTTAACTCAGCTAGAAGTGCCTTTTTATTTGATTTCTGGCTGTGTAGCTCCAAACAGGCATCTCCTAAGCCTATTTTATCCAATCTTCGTTTAACCACTTCCAGAGCAGCCATTTTTTCCGACACAAACAGCACTTTCTTCCCTGCATCAATGGCATCAGCAATTACATTGGTTATGGTCTGAGACTTTCCCGTTCCGGGAGGCCCCTGTATAACAAGGTTGTGGCCTGCCTGAACATCCGACAACGCCAATATCTGAGTGCTATCAGCATCTACAACATGGTTAATTTTTTCAGGACATAGAAACTTATCAATTTGTTCGTTCTCCGAAATTCTGCCGCCATTATCCTTAAAGCCTGTTCCAAGCAAAGCACCTAAAATACTGTTGGTGTCAGGCTTTAAGTCGTCGGGCCATATATCCAAATCAAGATCCTTATACATAAGGTATTTACCAAAAGAAAAGAATCCAACACACATAAAGTCAGATTCTATTCTCCATTCCGGATATCTTTGGACCGCCTGACCCATACTTTTCATAAACTCTAAAATGTCTTGGTCTTCGAAATCCTCAAAAGCCGGAATTGTAATTTTGTGTTCAGTTGAAAGCTTTTTAAAAAGGGACAGGTTCTCTTGAATTTCTTCACCTGTATATCTCAGCCTGAAAAGCTCTCGCCCATTAGTTCTTACCAGCTCAACAGGTACAAGTATGCAGGGTGCACAAAGCTCCTTGCTGTTACTTCCAGTTTCTGTATATCTAAGCATACCCAGGGCAAGAAAAAGGTTGTTTACTCCCTGCTCTTCAATAAAAGTCCTGGCAGCATAAAATGTGTTTAACAGCCTTGTTTGGAGCTCCTTTTCAGCATATGGTGTTTGAAGCCTGTTGTCCTTTACCGTTTCTTGCTGAGAAACCTGTATTGATTCTTTTTCTTCACCCTGATTCGACTCATTATCCTTTTCAAGCCTAATTTTGTAGATTTTTCCCTTATCTAATTTATCCTTATCAATTAAAATACCAAATTCATCTTTTGCAGGATCAAACAGCAAGGACTTTTCTTCTTTGACAAGGATTTTATATATTTCTACCGATTGCTCATTAACTATTTCAATGCCTTTTGATTTAAGAGGGCGATAATTTAAAAAAGGATTCTTCAAGCTTAAGTCCAACAACTCAATCCTTGACTCTTCAAGCTTTCTTCTTACAGCTTCTGCCACTAAAGTCACTCCCAACAATAAGGTTATATTACCTATAAATTATACTATATGTTAAGGAATGATTAAAGAATTACGGCAACAAATTATGCAGTTCGTATATAACCAAATTTTAATGCCAGCTTCACTCGGGTATTTGACAGTTGAACAGTAAAAAAATTGCTAGAGCCATTGAAAAGGCTTTATTTTTTTGTCAAATTTTACAAAAATATCTTTCGTAATTTATCGTAATGTGATATAATAGAAATAATTGGA